>Ga0265297_10003060_pt1 | contig 31477 bp, 31 predicted proteins | sample Munlanlwell13791_FD_192502 | JGI IMG/M metagenome (GOLD analysis project Ga0265297, IMG submission 192502) | Leachate microbial communities from a municipal landfill in Southern Ontario, Canada - Leachate well 137-91 | ecosystem: Engineered > Solid waste > Landfill > Unclassified | place...
GGTCTCTATTGTCCTCGTGCTCGGCCTTCTTGCGTCGAATTCGCGGCCGAGGTCGCGCGAAAGCGCGGTCGCCCTTGCGCGCACCTGCGCCGTCCGGCCCCAGGTCGAAATCATCTCGAGGTCGGCGAGAATCTGCGCGTTCAGCGTGCGCAATGATACGGGCGCGCTCGCGTCCGTGGGCGCTGCCGCCACCACCGTGCCTGCGTCCCTCGCGCCGCCGGTCGCTGCGGGCCCGCTTGGGACCACCGGGACCGGGACTGGAGAGCCCGGCGCTGCCGTTGTCGGGGCCGCCGGAACTATCGCCGGGACGACTGCCGTCGCGACTGCTGACGCGGCCGGGGCCGCCATTGCGATTGTGAGCCTGGCTGTCAGCTCTTCGAGCGCGGCCGGGTCGATTGCGCTGTCCTGGTTCCTGCCCGGGAGCGCTGCGCGGTCGCGCCATGTGGCGTTCAGCCAGTTGTTCAATGAGCGGAACCTCTCTTCCCTCGTGGTTCCGGTAATCGGGAGATTGAGCGCCGTCGCATTCGTGGCGAGCGTATCGAGGAGGCTCGTCATGCTCGGGTCTGTGTATGTGACGACGGGCGGGATGGAACTGCGCCGCATCGTGTCGAACTGCGTGCGGATTCCGGTCAATTGCGTGACGAGATTCGTCCTCAGGGTCTCAAGGGCCCTCGCATCCATATTTGTTTCCGCAGAAGCCTGACGCATCGCACCACCAGTCATAGAAGCACCCACCATAGCGGCTGAGAGCAGGAACCTCCCGAAGAAAGTATGCCTGCGCCCTCCAGAAAGATTCCGAGGTGTAGAATTTAAATCTTCTCTATTGAATTCTGTGTTGTCTTGAAGCCTTTTAGGTCCACCCATGTCAATCCCGCCTCTCAATGATTTTGATACACCTAATTCTACTATTTAAAACAGAATAGTTTATAAAACAATCTTTGCCACACACGGCGACTTAATGTCGGTGTTGCAATCCGTAAAGAATATGGGTGGAGGTCTATATAAATATTATAGAATCTCGTTTTTTATGTGTGTAGGTTCCGTTTCAGCCGGAAAACGGCATCCGGGCCCCGGACAAAGATATAAAGCGGGCGCGCCGAAGTCATCCATGCGCATTACCGGAAACCTCGTGGATGTGGAGGAAGGAAGCGTCTACCCGGCGGAAATAGAATTCGGCCGGACAATCAGGCGTGTGCGGAAGGCCGCATCCGCGCCGGACAGGTACATCCTGCCGGGCCTCGTGGACGGCCACATGCACGTTGAAAGCACTATGCTCCGGCCATCCGAGTACGCGAGAGTCGCGGCGAGCCACGGCGTAGTGGCCGTGGTTGCCGACCCGCACGAAATCGGGAACGTGCTGGGGGAGCGGGGCGTGCGGTTCATGATAAGGGACGGCCGCAAATCGTGCATCAGGTTCTTCTTCGGGGCGCCTTCCTGCGTCCCGGCAACATCGTTCGAGACTTCCGGCGCGCATCTCGGCCCGCGCGAAACGGGGCGTCTTCTTTCGACGAAGGGCGTCTCCCACCTTTCCGAGATGATGGATTACCCGGGCGTCATCGCGCGGAGGAAGGACGTCATGGCCAAGATTGCATCGGCGAAAAAGCGCGGCATGAAAGTCGACGGCCATGCGCCCGGCCTCCGCGGCAGGGAGCTCGACATGTACATATCGGCCGGAATCGACACCGACCACGAGTGCTACGGGCTCGAGGAGGCCGTTGAAAAGGCGGGCAAGGGGATGAGGATACTCGTCCGCGAGGGTTCGGCGGCGAAGAACCTTTCCACCCTGTACCCGGTGCTGCGGGGCGGGCTTAACATGCTGTGCACGGACGACATGGAGCCGGGCGATTTGCTGAAGGGCCATATGGACGCCCTGCTCGCGAAATGCGTGCGCCTTGGCGTGAAGCCGCTCGATGCAATCCGCAGCTGCACGAGGAACCCATGCATGCATTACAATCTCGGGACCGGGCTCCTGCGCGAGGGCGACCCTGCGGACATCACGGTCGTGCGGGATTTGCGCTCGTTCAAGGTCATCGAGACTTACGTCGGCGGCGCGAAGGCCTACCCGGCGCGCGGAATGGGCGGGGGCATGGCGCGGAGCGCCGCTAAGCCGCTGAACAATTTCCACGCGGCGAAAATCGGCGTGAAGGACATCTCGTTTTTCCCGGAAGGCCCCTGGCCGGTGATTGAAGCGGTGGACGGGGAGCTGGTGACGGAAAAAAGAACCATCGACTCGGCGGACTTCAAACAAAATGGCGTCCAGAAAATAGTGGTGATAAACCGCTACAGGAAGGCGAGGCCAGCGGTCGGGTTCATCAGGGATTTCGGAATCCGCCGCGGCGCGTTCGGCTCCAGCGTGATGCACGACTCGCACAACATAGGCGTCATTGGGGCGGACGACGAATCGATTTGCACTGCGGCCAACGCCATCATCGATAAAAAAGGCGGGCTCGCGGTTTTCGACGGGAGACGGACCGGCGTCCTCCCGCTTCCGTATGCGGGAATCATGAGCGATGAGCGCGCGGAAACGGTCGCGAGAAGGTATGACGGGCTGAAAAAGGCGGTCAGGCGGATGGGGTGCGGGATGAAGGCGCCGTTCATGACGCTTTCGTTCATGGGACTGCTCGTCATCCCGCACATCAAGATTTCCGACAGAGGACTGTTCGACGGGGACAGGTTCGGGTTCATATGAGGATGCGCAGGCGGCTTGGGGGCCGCGGCTGCCAGGACGATTTTCTTTAAAAAATCAGCATGCATATACAAGGCAGATGGAAATCCTGGGAATATTGCTGACAATCCTCGGGCTCGCGTTCTTCGAGACGATTACCAGCATCGACAATGCGATAATCAACGCCGAAGTGCTTTCCAAGATGTCCGAGAAGGCGAGGAAGTGGTTCCTCGTCTGGGGCATAATCATCGCGGTCGTGTTCGTCCGCGGCCTCCTGCCCGGCCTGATACTGTTCGCGGCGAACCCGTCGCTCGGCCCGGTCGGGGTGGTGACGGCGATGTTCAGCTCGGACCCCGCGGTGGCGGAGGCGATAGAGCAGAGCAGCCCGATACTTCTGATGGGCGGCGGCGTGTTCCTCGTGTTCCTGTTCTTCCACTGGCTGTTCCTCGAGCCCAAGCATTTCGGGCTTCCCGGCGAGGGGTTCATCAAAAGCCAGGGGGTATGGTTCTTCGCGGTCGTCTCGGTCTTCCTCATGCTCATCACGTGGTTCGCGATAAACATCGACCCGCTGATAGCTTTCGGCGCGGTCGTGGGCTCGACCGCGTTCTTCATCGTGCACGGCTTCAAGCAGAACGCCGAACTCGCCGAGAGGGACATGCTCGAGGGCGCGTCTTCCGGCGCAAGCGGGATGAGCGACATCAGCAAGCTCCTCTACCTCGAGGTCATCGACGCGACGTTCTCGGTCGACGGGGTGGTGGGCGCGTTCGCGTTCACGCTCGCGGTGCCGCTTATACTCGTGGGCAACGGCATCGGGGCTTTCGTGGTCCGGGAGTTCACGATAAGGAACATCGAGAACGTGAAGAAGTATATTTTCCTGAAGAACGGCGCCATGTACTCGATACTGTTCCTCGGCGCGATAATGATTCTGGATGGCTTCGGATACCACATCCCGTCCTGGCTGTCCCCCATCATGACATTCGCAATCGTGGGCTTCTTCTTCTGGAAGTCCATAGTGCACCTGAAAAAGAACGGCGGCGTCATCGCCAAGCAGGCGCATCAGCCGTAGGTTCCATTAAAAACACTTTTCCCGATGTCCGTCCATGAAAGGAATCATGGTTATACTGGTATTGCTGGCGGCGGGGATGCTTGTTTTCGGGTGCACCTACAGCGCCCAATCCTCGGCCAATTACAGCACGGGCGGCTCCAATGAAACCTCCGGCGCAACTCAGCCTTCCGGGGCCGCATCCGGCGGCAGCAACCCCCCGCCGACGGGCTCCAACGCAACTGGTTCGGGAACTCCTGCGGCTACCGAGCCGGCCATAACGCCGTCCCCGGAGCTTTCAGGGAAGGATTATTCAGACCTGGTTGGGATGGGCTCTGCAAGCAGGTGCGCGGTTGCATACACGGACGACACAGGGAACCCCGCGACCCTTGACATCTATTTCAGCGGGAACAACAAAATGAGGATGGAGCAGCAGACAAAATTCGCGGACTGCCCAAGCGCGGTAATGGTGTACAAGGGCGACTCTTCGGGCAACGGGATGCTGTACCTGACATGCCCGGGCCACGAGGAAGAAGCGCTGGGCCTGAAGTTCGCGACGCACGAGGTCTGCCAATGGCAGACGATGGAAATCGAGCAGCAATGGGGCGGCATAGGCACATCCAGCCTCGGCATCGGTGGCGGATACATGACGCCCAGCCTGGAGTACCTGACTGAGCCGGTTTACAGCTGCCAGTCATGGACATTGGACGCGTCCAAGTTCGAGACGCCGGGTTTCGTCTGCGACTGAAGGGGGGCCTTTCCGGGCGGCGAGGCGCCCGGGCAATCCTTTTTTCCAATTCGTCCGGTGCCATGCCGTATAGAATATTTACTGGCTTTTGACAGTTGTATAAAAGAAGAAAAAATCCATGCAGGGGAAGTGATTCGAACACTCGAACGGACTAACCGACCAGGCCCTGAACCTGGCGCCTTTGACCACTCGGCAACCCCTGCGTGAAAACATAAGGAACTCCTTAACAGGGGATTTGATGGCCGCAACGCGGACAGCTACAACCCCTGCTTGAAGAAAATCCTTCTACAAGAAGCGTTTTCTATTGCATAGGCAACCAAATAAAAGATTGTGCCCGGGCCGTTTTGATGGGATATTTGGCGATGCCAGAATTTTAATCGTCAGATTCCACAACCTCTCCAGCCCCATTGGATGGCGAAGCATTGAGGCAGACGGCCTTCCTGAAGCTATTGAAATCGGGGTTATTGTTATCGCGGGCAACAAGGCCTATTTCGACGAGTTCTGGCGGAAGTCGAAGCCGTTCAAGAAATAGGGAAAAAGAATAAATGAAAAAAATCAGAACTGCTCGCAGAGCAGCATGTAGTAGCTCCTGTCATGGTCGCAGGAGGGGCATTTCACCGGCGGGACGGTGCCTTCGTGCACATAGCCGCACTTCATGCAGACCCACCTCACCTTGGCGGACTTCCTGAAGACCGTGCCAGCCTTGACCTGCTCGAGGAGCATCATGTAGCGCGATTCGTGGTGCGCCTCGACCGTCCCTATCGAGCGGAGGCGCTTAGCGACGTCCGTGAAGCCCTCCTTCTCAGCGACGGCCGCGAATTCCGGGTACATCGTCGTGGTCTCGTAGTGCTCGCCCGCAATCGCGGCGCCGAGGTTCTCGGCGGTCGTCTTCATCATGTGGGGCACTTCCATCTCCACCTTCGGGTCGAAGGACTTGACGCCCGCCTTCTCCATGACCGAATTCAGCATCCGCATGTTCCATTCGGCGTGCTCGAGCTCGTTCATCGCGGTCGCGATGAAGATGTCCGCAATCTGCCGGTAACCCTCTTTCATGGCAAGTCCGGCATACATCGTGTAGCGGTTGCGCGCCATGCTTTCCCCTATGAACGCCTTTCCCAGATTCTCTATCGTTTTATAGTCTCCCATTATTTCACCCAAATTAGATTTCTTGCGAAGATTTTTTCATCAAAATAGAATACTCCTCATCGGAAACTGGATTAGCAATCCTAATTCTGTTTTCGCTGAGTACAACTTTTCCCGAAGGTACGTTCCTGTTCACCACGACGCCCGAGTGAATCTCGCAGTTCGCGCCTATCAGCTTCCCCGGCATCGTGCAGGAAAGCACGCCGAATTTCGTGTTGTCCCCGACGAACGCGCCGAGCTTCTTCTTTCCGGAGTTCGCCCAGCCCTTTTCAGTGAGCACGTTCACGTTGTCGCCGTCGAAGCGGAAGTTCGCGATTTGCGTCCCCGAGCCGATATTCACGTTCTCGCCTATCACGCTGTCGCCTATGTACGCCAGGTGCTTCGCGTTCACGTTGTCGAGGAGTATGCTGTTCTTGACCGTCGTGCCCGGCCCGATGGAGCACATACGGCCTATCGAGCTGGAGCCCCGGATGCACGCGTTCGGCCCGATGACGGTGCCTTCGCCTATGAACACGCTGCCTTCGACGTAGCTGTTGATTATCCTCGCGCCCTTTTCCATGATGACCTTGCCTTCGATGGTCGAGTTCTCGATGTGGCCGCTTTTCGACTCCATCCGGGACAGCAGCCATTCGTTGGCTTCGAGCAGGTCCCACGGGTATGCGATATCCCGCCAGTAGCCCTGGACCACGACGCCCCTCGCCCCGACGAACAGGCTTACTATCTCGTGCTCGCCCCGCTCGGACTTCCCGACGGACTTGAGGTCGGAGAAGACGGTCGGCTCCATGCAGTACACCGAGAGGTTCGCGAGGTCGGACTTGGGGTGCGCCGGCTTCTCCTCGAACAGGCTTATGCGTTCGCCCGAAAGCTCGGCTACGCCGTATCCATGCGGGTTCGCGACCTTCTTGAGGCCGACTGTTATCCCGCCGGAGTGCGCGTCCATGACCGCCTTGATGACCGAGGCCTCCGTGACGATGTCACCTGCGAGGACCATGAAAGTGTCGTCAACGAGGGGCTGCGCGCAGAGCAATGCCGCGCCGGAGCCGTTCTCCTGCCCCTGCTCGATGATTGAGACCTTCATGCCGAAATCGGCCTTCGATACGTAATCGACAATCCTCTCCTTCATATGGCGCACCACGAGGACCGCCTCGGTTATGCCGGCCTTCCCCGCCTCGTCCAGCAGGTGGTGGAGGATCGGCCTGCCCGCCGCGTGGAGCATCGGTTTCGGCCTGGTTTCCGTCAGCGGCCGGAGGCGCGTGCCGTCGCCGGCGGCAAGGATTATCGCTTTCATGAGTAGACATCGCCGGAATCGCTTTAAGCCGTTTGTATTTGGGTTCAATCTCATATATATTTATAAACTGTAACAACTAAATTCTGTTGCATGCGCCTGAGAAAAACGCTAGCGTTCGCCGGGGGGGAAGCGGAGAAGCCGCAGAAAATCAGGACGCTCGCATTCGCTTTGACATTCTCATTGCCGCTCCTCGCCTCGTGCGGGGCGCATGCCGCCCCAGTCAATAACGGGGGCTTTCTTATGCCCGGCCCCGCGACAACGGCATCCGGCAATGCGGCAAAGGCGTCCACCGGGACGACGGGGCGCCAAAGGCCGGTCCGGCCCGCAGGCCCTGCATGCGGCTCCGGAATCGAGAGCCTCCTGCAACCCGGGGAGACGGTCAGGCAGAGCGTCTGCAGGTTCGGCAGGGATTATGTGATGACCGACTCCAGCCTCCTGATAGTGACGAGGGTCCGCGAGGAATTCACGTTCGACCCCATCGCCCTTGCGATGCATGCGAGCAGGACAGACATGCGCGGGCTTTCGGCGCAGGGCATAGCCGACTGGGAGCCTGGCGAGGATTCGGTGTTCGTCCTGACCAAGAACGACAGGACGCTGACCGTAATCCCGAATGAGGACATGGGGGATACGATTCCCGCTTACACGATGCCCTTCAGCACGGCCACGCTCCGGAGCGACAGCATGGCCTACCAATCAGGAATCCTGTTCATCGCCCCGCGCGAGGGGGAGGTCGCGGCATTCTCGTTTTCGGGCGGCGTCCAGTCGCGGACCCTTCCGCTTCGCTCGCGCCTGCCCGACGCGGGGTTCTTCATGAGGGGCGGCATGCTGGTTTTCGGCAAGGCCGGCGTCGAAGAGACGGAGATACGCGTGGAAGGGAACGACATCACGCGCATCCGGCTGATAAAAAGGCTGTAAAAAAAATGAATGTGAATAAGAAAGAAAATGAAAAAAATCGGAAGCCGCTTTCAGCCTTCCCTGCTTCTCCTCACTTGCGTTATCGCGATGTGCACGTCGGACGGGTCGCGCAGCATGGACGCGTAAGCCGCCGCATACCCCCGCGTGAATTGCGCGAACTCCGGCGAACCAGGGCGTATCGTCGCGCCTTCGGGCGTCGTTATCGCAAGAATCGGGCACGGGCTTGCTGAAAGCATGCCGCGGAGCTGGCCGACCCGGCTCTGGGCGACGGTCGTCGCCCCCCTCGACACGAGCGCGGCGTTCGTCTCGATACGGAACTCGCGCTCGTCCACGGTGACTTCATATACGAATGTCCTGACCGGGGCCGGCCGCTGAACCTCTGCAATCACGGGTGCCGGCCTGCTCGGCCCCGCAAGCATCATGCCCGCGAACATCTCGCGCACCTGCCCGGGCTGGAGCTGGCTTAGCCTCCGCGTGGAAGGCGATATCTCGCTCCATCTCTGGTTGACCGCGTTGATGTCATTGACCCAGTCGGACTGCCCCGGGCCCAGGCGGACGTTCTGCCCGCTTCGGAGTCGCTGGACTATGTCCAGGACCTGCCGGGCCTGCTCATTCGTATATCCGCGGTTAACCAGCCTTTCGGTGAATACCCGCTCCACTTCCGTCTGCCTCGGTTGAGCTTCTTTCGGACGTTGTGCTTGTGCCATTCATTCCACCCCTTCAATTTCTCCTCGTGCTTCCCTCCTGCGGGACTTCCGCTATCCGGACCGCCGAGCTTTCGGAGTAGCTTCCATTGCGGAACGTGAGGTTGAGGTAAGCGTCCCTGAACATGTCGAGCCTCTGGCTGGGCGTGCCGGCGTTGAACCTCTGGTCTGCTGTGGTCGTGCCGGGCATCGTCACCTGGGCCAGGGTGATGACCGGGCTTGCCGGGTCGTTCGGGTTCGCTCGGGTGACAAGCTGGTTGCTCAGGAGCAAATCATGCAGGCGCCTCTGGGCCGCCGCCAGGTCGACTCCGCCGCCGCGGAGCTTCGGGAGCGCGTCTGCGAGCGCGACGCGGTAGGTCCTGCCTCCGAGGGCTATATCATAGACGAACTGCTCGATGCGCCTCGGCGCCGGAGTCCTTCTCGACTGCGGCGCGGACTGCACCGGAGGAGCCGGCTGAGTGGAAGGCTGCTGCTGCATCATGCGCGTCATCTCGTCCAGTAATTGGCGTATCTGCTCGCGCTGGTTCTCCGTCAATCCCATGCGCCTGATATGGTCCACTAGTTCACGGAACTGCTGGACGACTTGTTCCCCCTGACGTTCTTGCGGTTTGACTTGAGCTTGTGCCATAATATCACTTCCAATGCAACAATACTATATACAAAAACATTTTTTAACAGGTTTATCATCAAATATCATATGCTCGAGCGAAAAAAGATAGAGGACATTTTATCACATTACAAGAAATTCAAGATAGCGACCATCTGCTCGCACTCCTCGCTCCAGATATTCAAGGGCGCGCGAGAGGAGGGCATCAAGACAATCGGCATCGTCCAGAAGGACAAGCGTAAGCTGTACGAGTCGTTCCCGCTCGGGAGGCCCGACGAATTCATCGAGGTCGAGGACTACAAGGACATCCCGTTCGAGTATCTCGTCGACGAAGAGGCCATACTCATCCCGCACGGCTCGTTCGTCGAGTACGTCGGCGAGGTTTTCGACGACCTCCCCGTGCCCGTGTACGGCAACCGGAGGAGCCTGGTGTGGGAGCGGAGCCGCGAAAAGATGTTCCAGTGGCTCGGGAAAGCGGGAATCAAGACGCCGCGCATTTTGAAGCCCGAGGAAATCGACGGCCCCGTGATGGTCAAATTCCCGGGCGCGAGGGGAGGGCGCGGCTATGTCGTCGTCAGTTCCGAAGAGGAGTTCCGGAAGCGCGTCAAGGAGAAGGAATACATGATACAGGAGTTCCTTATCGGCGTCCGCGCGTACCCGCATTATTTCTTCAGCCCGTTCCCAGGCCACGGATACAAGACCAAGCAGGGCGAGCTCGAACTGCTCGGCGTGGACAGGCGGGTCGAGAGCAGCGCGGACGAAATCGCCCGCGCGGTTTCGCTCGGCATGGACCCGAAGATGGCGTTCACGGTCATAGGCAACGAGCCCCTGGTTCTGCGCGAGTCGCTCCTCTCCGAATACATGGAAATCGGGAGGACCATAAGCGAGACCTCGTTCGACCTTTTCGGCGGCCTCTTCGGGCCCTTCTGCGTGGAAACGATAATCACCGAGGAGCTCCAGATTTACGCCTTCGAAGTCAGCGCGAGGATTGTCGCGGGAACGAACGTCTATCCGGAAGGCTCGCCGTATTCGGCCTATTATTACAAGGAGCCGATGAGCGCAGGCAGGAGGATAGCCAAGGAGCTCAAGCGCGCGGCGAAGATGAAGAAGCTCGCCCAGATAGTCTATTAGGCGGTTTTCACATGGAACAGGCAAGCGTCCCCAGGCACATAGCAATCATCCCCGACGGCAACCGCAGGTGGAGCGTGAAGAAGGGCATCCCCAAGCAGGAGGGCTACGCGACAGGCATCCGGAAAATCGGGGACGTGCTCAAATGGTGCAAGGCGGCCGACGTCCGCATGCTGACGATGTGGGGCTTCTCGACAGACAACTTCAAGCGCGACCGCAACGAGGTCGGCGGCCTCTTCGAGCTGTTCAAGGACAACCTGCGGAAGGCAATCGACAGCGACGACCGGAACAAGGACGAGCTGCGCGTGCGCTTTTTCGGGCGGCTGTCGCTGTTCCCCAAGGAAATCCAGGAGATGATAAGGAAGGCCGAGAGCGTCACGGCGGGCGGGGACCGGAAATACCAGCTCAACCTGCTCCTGTCCTACGGGGGGCGCGAGGAAATCGTCGACGCGGTGAACGCCATGCTTTCCGAGGGCCTGAAGAACGTGGACGAGGACGCGATAAGCGCGCACCTTTATACGAAGGGCCTCCCGGACCCAGACCTGGTGATTCGGACGTCCGGCGAGCAGAGGCTCTCCGGGCTGATGCCGTGGCAGGCCTGCTACAGCGAGTTCTATTTCTGCAGGAAGCTCTGGCCTGATTTCTCGAAGAAGGATTTTGGCGCCGCGCTCGCGGAGTATGCCAAGCGGAAGCGCAGGTACGGGAAGTGATTCGCCCGTCCTCGTGAACGGGTAGGCCCCGCAAGCAGCGTCCAATCACGCCCCGAACCCAGCCCAGCGCGGGCTGGGGAGGCGACACGAATATAAACCGTTGCCACAGAGTTCATATCCGATTAGCCGCAGTAGCTCAGTGGGAGAGCACACCGCTGAAGTCCTTTTTCGAATTGGAGAGCCCGTTTTGGCTCCACCTTTTCCTAAAAGGTGGAAACGGTGGGGTCGCTTGTTCAAATCAGGCCTGCGGCATTTTTTCTCAAAAAAATGCGCGACTTGAACGGAACGCCGTTCAAGACTGCGGCATTTTCCATTTACAGACAGGGTGCGCCCTGCATGGCATCTCAGGGAAAATGACGCCAGATTGGACGAAGTCCAATGACGGCGGCATTTCTCTTTCTTATCTTCTCATATTTCGATTTTCGTATTTGTAGAGGTCTAACCACACCATTTATAAATTATTTTTACAACGAATCAATCATGTCATCTTCCATCCCCCCAGGATACAGGCCACGTTTGTCGGTCAGGGACACGGAAAGGGCGATTCCGAAGGTAAAGGCGCACTTCCAGGACAGGCTCTCAGAGAACCTGAACCTGGAGAGGGTGTCCGCCCCGCTGTTCGTCCTCGCCGGGACAGGCATCAACGACGACTTGAACGGCACGGAGAGGAAGGTCTCGTTCGAAGTGGGGGACGACAAGGGGGCGAGGGTGGAGGTAGTCAACTCGCTCGCCAAATGGAAGAGGATGGCGCTCGCCAGGTACGGGTTCAAGGTGGGCGAGGGCCTTTGGACGGACATGAACGCGATAAGGCCGGACGAGACGCTCGACCGCATCCATTCGCTTTATGTGGACCAGTGGGACTGGGAGCGCGTCATAAGGGCGCAGGACCGCAACGTGGATTTCCTCCGCGGCATCGTCGCGAAGATATACGACGCAATGAGGAACACGGAGAGGATGATTGAGCGGGAGTACCACATCAAGAGGTCCCTGCCGAACGACATCACGTTCGTGGCGACTTCCGACCTGGAACGGTCATACCCGAACCTCAGCCGAAGGGAGAGGGAAAACAAGGCCGCGAAGGAAGAGGGGGCGATATTCCTCATGCGGATAGGATGGCCGCTCAGGGATGGGCAGCCGCATGACGGGCGCGCGCCGGATTACGACGACTGGAACCTCAACGGCGACATCGTCGTATGGAACCCGGTCCTGAAAAGCGCGTTCGAGCTTTCCTCGATGGGCATACGGGTAGACAAGGATTCGCTCCAAAAGCAGCTCGATGCCGCAGGCGCAACGGACCGGCTCGGGCTCAGGTTCCACAGCATGCTCATGCAGGACGAACTGCCCCTGTCAGTCGGGGGCGGAATCGGCCAGTCGAGGCTTTCCATGCTCCTTCTGAAGAAGGCGCACATAGGCGAAGTGCAGGCAAGCCATTGGCCGGAAGAGATGGCCCAGGATTTGGAGCGCCGCGGGATTAAGCTGCTCTGAAGGGCGCTTCGCGGTTTTGATGTTTCAAGGAAGCCAGCCCGCACGATAGGCAAAGGTGATTGTGATGAGGAATCTGAAGCTTGACGATATGACATGCTGCTCATGGCACCAGCCCAGGAACGCGATAGTGCACCTGAAGACGGGCGTCGCCATACCGAAGGAAGTGCTGGACCGGATACCGGAGAGCCCGGCCAAGGACCACATGATACATTCGGGCAACATGTGCGACCCATGCTCAAGAAAGCTGCTCGAGGGCAGGGAGCCCCAGGCAGAGACGATAATGACCGCTTTCGGGACGGATTGATGCGGTGCGGCGCCAACCACCGCCCGGCTTATCCTAGAATACGTGCGCGAATTCGAGCACCGAGAGTATGGCCAGCAGGTACATCGCGGGGTGGATTTCCTTATGCCTGCCGCCCACGATTTTCAGGAACACGTAGCTTACCGAGCCTATCGCTATCCCGTTCGATATCGAGAATGTGAAGGGAATGGCCGCAAGCGTTAGCATGGCGGGTATCGCCTCCGTGTCGTCCGAGAAGTCTATTTTCTCCACGCCCGAGAGCATGAAGAGCCCCACGATGACCATCGCCGGGGCGGCCGCCTCGATTGGAATCGCCCTTATGAGGGGGAAGAAGAAGAGTGAGAAGAGGAACAGCGCCCCGACGATTATCGCGGTGAGGCCCGTCCTTCCCCCCGCTTCGATGCCCGTCGCACTCTCGAGGTATGTGACGACGCTCGGGACCCCCAGCGCCGCGCCCGCCATGCCTGCAAGCCCGTCCGCGTCGAGGGCTTTCCGGAAGCCCTTCACCCTTCCGCTTTTATCCTCGAAACCGGATTCCGTGAGAAGCGCGATGTTCGTGCCGAGGCAGTCGAAAAACGAGATGATGAAAAAGGTCCAGATTATCGGGAGCATGCTGATTTTTAGGAGGGAGGGGAAGTCGAGTTTCAGCAGGAGGGGCTCCGGGGAGGGCGGAAGGCCGAACAGCGACTGCGGCGGCGCGGCAAGGCCGGCGGCGATGGCTATCACGCTTGTCAGGACCACCCCGATGAACAGCCCGCCCCGCACGCGCCGCACGTGCAGGAGGGAGGTTATCAGAAAGCCGGTGACCGCGATAAGCGCGGCAGGCGACCGCAAATCCCCCAGGGCGACGACCGTCGAGGAGCTGCTGACGACAAAATGCGCATTCTGCATGCCTATCAGGACCAGAAACAGGCCGAGGCCGGCAATCAGCGCGTGCTTGAAGCTTTCGGGCACCGCCTCGCTTATCTTCATCCTCGAAACCGAGATGAGGAACACCAGGAACGCCGCGATGAAAACGGCCGCAAGAGCCGTTCCCAACGGGATGCCCATGCCTATCACGACGCTATATGCGAAATAGGCGTTCAAGCCCATCCCGGATGCTACGGCAAGGGGCCTGTTGGATACCAGGCCCATCAGCACGCAGCCAAGCCCCGCGGCGATTGCCGTGGCGGTGAAGACGGCATCGAAGGGCATGCCCGCCTCGCTGAGTATGCTGGGATTGACCACCAGGATGTAGGCCATCGTGAAAAAAGTCGTCAGCCCGGCTATCAGCTCGGTTTCGAGCGTCGTCTTGCTTTTCTTGAGGAATTTTTCGAGCGAAAGCATCTCTATACCGCAGATGAATCCCGTGTTCAGGTTATAAATGCTGATTGCGCCCGGCCTGGAGCGCGCGGAGGATTTCAAGCAGGCGGGGGTAGCTGGTGAACCCCGCCCCTTCGTTTATGTGCCCGGCCCCGCGCTCGATGATGAACTCGCAATTTGGGCCAAGGTGCTTCGCCATGCGCTCCCCTTCCGAAAGCGGGATGAAGGGGTCGTTGTCCGAGCTTATGACAATGAAGCGCTCCGCCCCCTGCCGGATTTTCTCCCAGTCGAATTCTTTTTCCACGAAATTGCGGATTTGGGGGATTCCCAGGTCCTTCGCGAATCCCGCCACCAGGACGACGGCCTTGGCCTTCTCCCCCTTTTCGAACGATTCGAGGAGGCGCAGGATTGCGGGCCCGCCGAGGCTGTGGCTCACAAGCACCCATTCATCCCCGGGCGCGAAGCGCGGGACGAGTTTGCGGGTTTCCGCGAGCCATTCGCAGAGGACGGGTTCGTCCGTATTGGGAAATGTGGGCGCGAGCACCCGCGCACCGGCCTTCGTCATCTCGTCCTCTATGTAGCCGCTCCAGCAGCTTCTGCCGTCCCCGCCCCAGCAATGGAATAGGAAGAAATTCATAAGACCGCCGGCATTCAAAGTAGCTTCAGTTTCCCGTAGATGGCGTCAAGCTCGTTTTCGTTCCACGGGCCTGCCGCGAAACAGGTTATCGAGCCGGGCTCCACCTGGGTGTGGCCGGCATCGCGGATGAGTTCGCACGGTATTCCGGCCGCTTTTCCCTTATTGTAGAATTCGAGCAGCTCTTCCTCGCTCTGGACCTTGAGGACTACCTTCATCTGGCCTTCCATCTCCCAGGCATGGGCGACATCGGGGTTCGCTCTTGCGACCTTCTTGTACGCGCCGAGCGACGCGTGCGAGCTCTGGGCGGCGAGCTTGCCTTTCCCCATGCCCAGGTCCGCGCGGACTACTATGGTCTGCTTGTACATCGGAGGATGATTGGAAGGGAAAAATTAATATCAGGAGGCCTTGCCGCCCTGCGCGCCATGCGCCGGAGGCGATGCTTCGATGCGCGGCTCCTGGGGGCCGGCCTTCTGGGGCGGCGGCCTTGAAGCGCGGGCGCTTTCGATGGGCACGACTTTCGTGGGCAAATCCTCCAGCAGGCCGGCAGGGCGCAGCCTTCCCGCAAGCTCGAGGAGGGCCTCTGCTGACTGCACCGCGCGGTCCAGCTTGGATGATGCCTCGCTTTCGGATATGATGTATTTCCTGAGCATCCTCTGCTCGTAATACCCGACCTTCCTTCCAAGGCCATCCGAGCGCTCCCTGTATTCGTAGCGCTCATCGGAAGAGCCTGAAACTACGGGAACGCTGAAGAGCCTCAGCTGGAAGCCGCGCCCCGCCACCATATGGCTCAGGTTGGGGTCCAGCGTGCGGTCCTCGGTCAGGAATTCGAGCCTGGCAGAAAGCCTGAGCGCCCCGGAAGGCGTTTCAAGGATTTCCACGGACGCGCCGAAAAGCTCGCGCAGCTTCGAGCGAGCATCCTCGAACCGGTCCGCCATGTCATCCGCCTTCCTTAGGAAGAATGAGACGAAGACCTGCCGGATTTCGGCTTCTGGAAGGGCCCTTTGCCCTTCGGCAAGCGGCTCGGCGGCCCTGAAGCCGGCCTTCTGGGGCTTCTCGGAGGGTGCTTGCCGGGTCGTGCGGAAAGTCATCGATGGTCACCTGTGGTTATTGGAGTAGGGAAAGGTTATAAATGCCTGTCACTGAATAGCGCCGTATGGTGGATGATATCGATGTCGTTATCAAGCTCGTCGCGGCGGTCGTAATCGGGCTGTCCATCGGATTCTCCCGCAGGCACAAGCCGGCGGGCCTGCGGACTTTTGCCCTCTTCTGCCTGGGCTGCGCCATTTTCACCGTCATATCCACGAGCTTCTCCGGCCCGTACATCGACCCTTCCCGCGTCATCGCGCAGATAGTGACGGGAATCGGCTTCCTCGGCCTCGGCGTCATCTGGCGCCAGGGGATTGGGAAGCCCACGGGCCTCACGACCGCGGCGGCGATATGGGTGACCGCGGCCATCGGCGTCCTGATAGGCCTCGGCATGTGGATAGAGGTCGTAGTCGGGACCGTGCTGACGCTCGGCCTCCTTTATTCCAAGGTGCCCCTCAAGAGGGCCCGCCTCGAGGAGTAGGCAGGGCGGCAACCGTATCCGGTTCTGGCGGCGTGGCTCAGGAAAGCTTCCGCCAACGAACCAAGAATACCGGCTGAAGTTTGATGAAACTTTATCCGGAGGATGGTATTAGGAAAGTTTCCAGTATTTCTTGTTTTTGATGAAGACCTTCTGCGCCTGTATCAAATCAAGGAAGAACGCATCCTCGCTCCTCTGCAGCCGCTTGAGGACGCGGTCCGCCGTCGATGGGCCGATGCCGTAGGTGGAAAGCGCGATTAGCGCGCGCTTCCCGTAGGCGCGAATCAGCCCGGCCGAGAATTCCAGGTCATGCGTGGACGGGCCCGCGCGCGGAAGGAGCGCGAGCGACGCATTGCCGCACTTGTGGCACTTGACCGTGTCGGGGGCGCCTGCGAGGTGCATGAAGCGCGTCGCGTCGCAGCTCAGGCAGCGCAGCTGGACGGTTTTCGAAAGCGCGTTCTCCCGGAACGCCGCGATGACGCGCTCGCGGGGGGCAAGCGCCCCCACGGATTCGGCCCCTGAAACGCGCTCAATCCCTATCGCCGCGAAGAAGCTGGCCTTCTTCCGGACGTCGGTTACGAGGCGGATTTTCCCGGTGCGGACGGATGCGAGGACCTTCTCCGCGCCCTCGATGTCGAAATACCTGAAGAAAATCGAGCGCAGGGCCTCCTCGTAGACTACCGAGTGGCGCATGGCCGTGATGAACCTGGAGCTTATATTCGCGTCCTCGGAAAGCAGGCCGAACATCCTCCCGACATGGAGGAACTTGAATTTCAGGAGGGAGGAGTGTTCGAGGGAGTCCTCGAGCTGGCGGCGGACGTCGCGGATTTCCCGGAAAGCGCTTACGACCGCCTCCTCCTTGAGGGGGAACGGCAGCTTGATGAGAATCCGGTAAGGGTCCGAGACCGAGATGACGCTCTCGCCGATAAGGGCGGTTATTTTCTTGGAATAGACGCGCGAGAGCACTTCGTTGATTTTCGTCCCGAAGCAGGCGTGGATGATTACCAGGTCGTCGACAATCTCGATTATGAGCGTCGAATCGTCAGGAAGCGGGCGGACGTCCTTCTTCACCGCGCGCATCCGCCCGACATCCTGCGCGACCGTCTGCGACACCGGGATGTCCTCGCCGGTCCACGAGGGGACCATGATGTCCGAGCCCGAACCCGGTTCGGCCAGCACCTCGCTTTCTGTTATGTCGACCACGCGCCAGGGCATCCCGCGCGAAAGGAAGCCCGCGCCGGGTTCCAGGTTGACCACGAACTCCTCGTCCAGGCTGGACACGATGCGGTTCGCCGCGATGTCCTTCATGAGGAAGCGCTTGGTCTTCGGAATCGTGCTGAGGTATGAATAGTAGTATTCCCGCGCCCTCGTCCTGGCGCGGACGGACACTGAGCCTTGCGCGTCCTCGTCGTAGAATATGATGCCCTCCGCGTACAGTTGGAGCGCGACCATGCGCAATTTGTCGTAGGCTATTCCGTAGGCGTACGAGCGCGAGAGAATCGAATGCATCCTGGCCAGGTCCATGCGCCCGAAATCCAGGCAGAGGCCCACGAGCTGGTGGGCGATGACATCGAGCGCGCCCCTCTCGACACGCTTGTCCTCCATCCATCCGTTGCTCGCGAGCACGGAAATCACCTCGCTTTCGAGCATGTCGTCGAAATCCGAGGGGAAGACGATGCCTTTCGGCGTCTTGTCCAGGCTGTGGCCCGAGCGCCCGACGCGCTGGATGAGCCGGAAGACCTGGTGCGGGGAGCCGTACTGGATTACGAGCGACACGTCCCCGACGTCGATTCCGAGCTCGAGCGAAGACGTGCAGAGTATCGAGTTCAGCCTGCCGGACTTAAAATCGTCCTCTGTGGCGAGGCGCACCTCTTTTGCGAGCGAGCCGTGATGGACGCCTATCGGCGCGCCCATCTTCATCAGCGACGCGCCGAGCTCCTCGGCCGAGCTGCGCGTGTTGACGAAAAGCAGGGAGCGGTTTTTCTCGCACAGGCCCTTTAGGCGCTCGAGCCTCTTCTCCCCGGAGGCGTGCTCCACGGTTATGTCCATCTTCCTGTTCTTCCCGCTCTCGCATATCGCGTATTCGCGGTCGCCGAAGAGGAGCTTCGCCGCCTCGCCCTCGTTCGCGACCGTGGCGGTAAGGCCGATGCGCTGGAACTTCGCGATTTCGTTCAGGCGCTCGAGCCCGAGCGAAAGCTGGGCCCCGCGCTTGTTGTCGAGGATGTCGTGTATTTCGTCCGTAATCACGAAGCGCACGCTTGTCAGGTGGCGGCGCATGATACGGCCAAGGAGGAGGGCCTGGAGGGATTCGACCGTCGTCAGGAGGATGCGGGGCGGGTTCTTCCTGTGCTTCGCCCTCTCGTGCATCGTGGTGTCCCCGCTCCTGATGTCGTAGGTTATCTGGAGCCGGTCGCACCACCAGCCGAAGCGCTCCTTCAGGTCGCGCGATAGCGCCCGGAGCGGGGTTATGTAAAGCGCGTAGATGCCCTCGCTCGCGGCCGCGCCCTCTTCGGCCTGCATCAGCTTGATTTTTTCGAGGACGGGAAGCAGGGCGCTTTCCGTCTTCCCGGAACCGGTGGGGGCGAGTATCAGGACGTTCTGCCCATCAAGCACTTTGGGCATGGAGAGTTTCTGTATCTGGGTAAGCTCGCCGAACCTTTCCCGGACCAATTCCGCTACGCTGGGCATGTATGGGGATGAATAGGGCTGGAAGGATTAATGAAATATAATATTGCTCATGCAACATGAGCCTAAAGTTCGAGAATGGCCACGCCGCGCTCCTCGTCCTCGGGCTCCCGGAGCGGGACATCGGGCTCCGGCGTCCGCTCGTCAATCGGGATTTCCACCCTCGGCCGGTCGTCCTTGATTGGGGCTTTGCGGTCTATTCTTTTCTTGTCCGTGTCGATTAGGGGGATTACCCACGGCGGCGGGACCCATGAGGGCAGGGGAACCTGGTTGCTGGCCTTGTCGCCTGCCTTGCCGCATTGGCGCTTCTCTTGAAGTTGCCCGAAATGCATCTTCATGATTATAATTAGTAAAACACATTTTTTAAATATATGTCACACCACCCGGAAAAAGGGTTTAAAAAACAAGGGAGGCATTATCACACGAGCAGCTATTTCAGCCGGGGGTTTTATTCATGGATGACAACGAGTTGGAGCTATTCAGGCGGGCGGGGAAGGCCGCCTCGAAGGTGCGGGAGGACAGCAAGCGCCTCATCATGGTGGGCGAGTCCCTTCTCGACATCGCCGAGACGATAGAGCAGATGATAGCCGAGGAGGGCGGGAAGCCCGCGTTCCCGGTCAACATCTCCATAAACGACATCGCGGCGCACTACACGCCTGAGTTCGAGTCCGATAACGCCCTTGGCGAAACCGACCTCGTCAAGATAGACCTCGGAATCGAAATGGACGGGGCCCTCTCGGACACCGCGTACACCGTGGATTTGGACGGGAAGAACGGCAAGCTGGTGCAGTCATCCGACGAGGCGCTCGAAAACGCCATCAAGGCAATCCGCCCCGGCGTCACCGTGGGCGAAATCGGCGGGATAATCGAGCAGACGATAAAGGGATATGGCTTCAACCCGATTTCCAACCTTTCCGGGCACATGATAAAATCCAACGAGCTCCACGCGGGGGTGGAAATCCCGAACATCAAGTCGAACGACCCCTACAAGTTCCAGGCGGGCGACATATTCGCCGTCGAGCCTTTCTCCACCACCGGGCAGGGCCATGTGGAGGATTTGGAGCAGGTCGAGATATTCTCGATATACATGCCATCCAAGGTCAGGATGAGGCAGTCGAGGAAGATAGTCGAGCACGTCCTGCAGAATTACGGGATGTTGCCGTTCGCCGAGCGGTGGGTGAGGAAGAACTTCGAGTCCAAGCTCCTTGTCAGCGCGGCGCTCAAAGAGCTCCTCCAGAACCATTTCATCAGGGGCTACCCGGTCCTCCGCGAGGTCAGCAGGGGCTTGGTGTCCCAGACCGAGCACACCGTCCGCGTCACCGAGGACGGATGCGAAGTCCTCACGCGCTGACCGAAGGCTCGCGGACCGCCACGAGAATCATGCTCCCCCGCTCGCGCGGATTATCGGCCAGATGCGGGTACGCGGGGCGGGAAGCGGCCGCGTAAGCGAAGAACGGATGCACGAGCGGCGGGTGATAGAGGTGCTCGATAAGCATCCCGCAATCCCGGAGGAAGCCGGATAATTCGCCATTGCCCTTGACCCCGGAGCAGGAAAACGCCTCAGGAATCCCCATGCCCGGGAAATTGCTGATTATCATCCTCCCATCGTCGCGAAGAAACGGGAGCAGGCCGGCCAGCGTCCTGCGGAAATCCACGTAATTGAGGACGTCGACGAAAAGCATGGCGTCGAATTCGGGGCGCGTGGTTCGCGGGTCGATGCCCAGATGACGGGAAATCGCGAGCAGCCTGCGCCTCTGCGGCGCTGAATCGATGGAGAGGTTCTCGATATCGGCCTGAAGCTCGAGTATCGGGCCCGAAACCCGGGATATGTATGGCATCGCTATATCGGTCCGCACGACAAGCTTGCCCTCCAGGGGATACAATAGGGGCTTCGGCTTTGCAGAAGAGCCCAGGCCAATCATGCTTCCGCTTCCGGCATCCAGCAGCACGCGGCCGAGCCGCCCCGCCGCCTCGATTTCTTCGATGAGGGGCGCGACTTCGTTTTTCTTGAAATCGGCGGCGTAGCTGCACCCCCATTCCCCCCTCCATAACTTGCGCCGTTCCGGGTAGGATGCGGCGGTATGCGTGCGGCTCATGTGATTGAGTATACATAATTATATTTTAAACCACTTTGATTCCCCAATCCGGCCCGTTGGGTGAGCGGCCCCGAAGTGCGCTCCCTCTAATTCTTGTTTGGCATCACGTCGGGGAAGCGGGAGGCGAAGGCGATGTACACGTCCTCCACAAGCTGGACCAGGTGGTGGGCCGAGCCTGCGCCGACGGCGAAGTCGGCCATCAGCTCCCTATAGCGTTCCAAATCCCCCGTTGCCAGCCGGCTCTTGTCCTTCACTGCATCATAGAGCAGGCGGAGACCGTTATGCGCCCGGAGCAGGCGCAGGACGTTGAGGGCTTCGGCGTCGTCGAAAATCGTGAGGCTGGAGACCGCCGGGTGGTTGCCGCGGATTGTGAAGCTGTCGAGCCTCCCGTCGGAGATGAGGGCTATTCCGGACAAATCCGCGCCGTCGGCGGAGCGGATTACCGAGAGGTAGCAGTCCTTGCCTAGTTCCCTCAGCATGGTCGCGGCGAGGATGCTCAGCTCCTCCATGATGGCGATTTTCACGTTCGCCCCGCCTTCCGAGTGCGAGTGGGCGAGGAGCACGTCCGGGCGCATCATCATACCGCTCCGGTGCACATGGGAACGGCAGTATTCGAACCCGGTGCCCCTGGCCCCGGCTTCCAGCCCGAGGGAAACGACAAGCACGGGGTCCTTCGGCCGGACGCCGAAGGTGATATTGTCGAGCAGGTTGTCGAGGTCAAGATTCCTGCGGTAAGGCGTGTCGCCTGAATCCATGCGCTTTGATGCGAGGGCCTTCCCAAGCTCGTGGAGCGGCTCCTTCATGTAGAGCCGCAGGAGCGGGCCGCCTTTGCCGCGCACCGGGGGATTGAAGGATATCGTGTGTGACATAGTATAAAATATTGACAGAATAGGTTTAATAGCCTCTGTCACAGATTCCTCAATGCGGGCCCGTGGCCTAACCTGGATATGGCGAGTGGCTTCGAATGCCTCTTCCGATGGCGGAGGACACCACTAGGTTATGGGTTCAAATTGCGTTCCCGGTTTCGTTCTTATGGTCTCCCGTTTCGCGCGGGATGCCGGAAACACGAAACCGGAAACCAGCGAAACTCCCATCGGGCCCGATTTTTCATCCCTGCTTCTGGCCTTCGTTGGCTTCGTTGGCCTTCGTAATCCATGCGCCAAGGAGCGTCTGGACTATAGTCAGGGCGTTGGATGTGATGTTGTAGACATCTACGGCCATCTCCCTTGCCTGGACCGTAATCGGGTCTGAAGGCCTGATTTGGTCAGGGTCGACTCCGCTTGTGAGGATTTCCCTGGCGGTGCGATCGACCTGGGCGGTCACCTGCGGGCTGTTCACCATACCGAACCGGCTCACATCCGATATCAGGACCGCCTCGCCGACGCCCATGCTCAGCTTCGTCATCGCCCTCGACACGAACTCGTTCCCGTCCCATCTTTTCACGGACTCGAAAAGCATCCGGGATATGCGGTTCAACTGGTTGCCGAATTCATCCGGCTCCATCTCCCGGCCCTGCTCGCCCAGGCGTATCATGTCGTAGACGAGGTGCCTCACCCTGGCTTCGGCGAGCATCGCGAATGTGACGCCTTCGACGGCCACGTCGCTAAGGATGTCTATCGCCCCTGTCGCCGGGTGCGCGCGGAACATGTCGAACGTGATGAGCGGGACCTCCTTCGAGAGGTCGAGAATCGCAATCAGCGGGTGCGCGGCCTCCTCGTCCTCTCCGGCCGGCACGATGGATTGCGCCGGATATGCGTTTATTCCCTTGCGCCTCAGCGCCGCGACCGCGAGGATGTACGGCTCCATCGGGTGCACGAGCTTGAAGAGTCCCGCGCCGGTTACGTGCTCCTTCGCCAGCCTCGCCTCCTGCCCCAGGATTTCCCCGGCGACCGGAAGCTCGTCGGGCGTCTCGACCGACTCGTTGTAATGGAAATTGTAACTCTTGAAGAAGCGCGGATTCGCCCTCTCGCTCAACGGCTCCATGAACGGGCGCATGTCTATAATGCGCTCGATGAGGCCGAAAAGGTCTCCTTCCTTAGCGCCTGCGAACGCCGCCTCGGCCATTTCAGCCACGCGGCCTTCTTTATCTGCGTATGGGCCGCTTTCGACAGGAAGTGAGTGCGTCTTGAGGTCCTTTGAAGCTTCGACCAGTATCTTGTACAGCATTTCGTCGCCGGAATCCTCGCCGTGGTCCGCGTCCTTGGGCTTGTCTCTTACAATGGAAAGGCCGCCGGCCATCCCTTTGGGCTTCTTTCCCAGTCCCCAGATGTAGCCGGGGACATGCCCTTGCTCGCCATCGGTGCAAGGGGGTGCTTCAGTGGCTTTGACATGCCCCATCTCGACAACTTCGGATGTCAGGACCTGGCCAAGGCGAATCCTCGGGACGGTCCCCACGAGTATTTTGTGTTCAGTTATATCGAATGCGGTGCGCTCCCTTGAATCGCGCCCGTAAGCATCGGTTGCTTCGGGCGCCGGGGGCGCCTGGGAGGCTTGGGGGGCGGGTTTCGGCGCTGGCTGCTGGACAGCAGGCGCAGGCGGGGCGGCCACGGCGGGCGGGGCATGCGGCGTTGCCGGAGAAGGGACCGCGGAGGGATTCTGCCTAATCGTTTCAGCTACCGGAGCGGCTGGTGCGACAGGAGGCGCGGGAGGCTTTTGCGCCTCGTTCCCTGAGCCTTTCTTTTCAGCCATTTTCTGCCTGTGAATGTCCATCAAGCGTGCCATGTTTTTGACCTCAATCGAACTGATGCGGCAATATAGGAATTATATGTTACAAAAGGTATAAAAATGTATAGATAACGACGGAAGAAGCCCGCGGGAGCAATCAACGACGCTTGCCGATGGGTGTTTCGATAATTTTTTAAAAGCGATGAAAGGAGTATGCTAACCCAACCAGTTAGAGGAGAGAATTATGGATTTCGTTTTCAAGATTGCCGGCCAGGCCGGAGCAGGCGTGATGATTACCGGCAGGATGATGGTGAAGTGCTTCACGCGGGGCGGCTATCACGTGATAGGCTACCCGGAGTACCCCTCGCTCGTGCGGGGCGGGCACAACACGGTCCAGGTGCGCGTCAGCGACAAGCCAATACACTCCCCGAGGAGGGACTGCGACCTGGTCGTCGCGCTCAACAAGGACGCCATATTCTATCATATGGAGAGCATGAGCACGGGCGGCATGATTATATACGACCAGCTGATTGACACGTCCCGCTTCAAGTTGAGGCCGGATGTCCGCATGCATGCGCTTCCGCTGTCCAAGCTCACCCTCGAAGTGGGCGGGACCGAGCAGATGAAGAACACCGCCGCGCTCGGAGCCGCGCTTGCGGCGGTCGAATACCCGTTTTCCATGCTCGAGACGCTCATACGCGAGGAACTCGCACGGAAGGGCGAAGAAGTCATTAAGGTGAACATCAGCGCGGCGAAAGCCGGCTACGAGTTCGTAAAATCCGGCGGGGTGCTGTTCGGGAAAGGCATTGCCCCATTGAACGATGAACGCAGGCCCATAATCACCGGGAACGAGGCGATTGCGCTCGGGGCGGTGCGGGGCGGCATGAAATTCTATGCCGCGTACCCGATGACGCCGGCATCCAGCATACTCCATTACCTGATTGAGAAGGAGAGGCAGTTCTCCATCATCGCCAAGCAGACCGAAGACGAGATAGCCGCAATCAACTACGCCATCGGCGCATCGTTCGCAGGCGCGCGGTCGATGGTCGGCACGTCCGGCGGCGGGTTCGCGCTCATGGTCGAGGCGCTCGGCCTGGCGGCCATGTCCGAGACGCCGATTGTGGTTGCGCTCGTCCAGAGAAACGGGCCGAGCACCGGCCTGCCCACATGGACAGAGCAGGGCGACCTGAGGTTCGCGCTCCACGCCTCGCAGGGCGATTTCCCAAGGGTGATTCTCGCGCCGGGCGATATCCAGGAGGCGTTCTTCCTGGCCGCAAAGGCGCACAACCTGGCCGAGAAATACCAGATTCCGGTCCTCATCCTTTCGGACAAGTTCCTTTCAGAAACGGTCTTCTCGACCGAACGGTTCGACCAGTCGAAAGTGAAAATCGAGCGCGGCAAGATGGTCAAGGGCCATCTCCCCCCGCTCGCCCCATTGGCACGCTGGAAAAGGTATGCCATCACCGATGACGGCGTGTCCGAGCGCGCCATCCCCGGCACCGAGAACGCTATGCACGTGGGCACGAGCTACGAGCATGACGAGACGGGTTTCAGCTCCGAGAGCTTCATCATGAGGGCGAAGCAGGTCGACAAGCGCGCGGCAAAGATGAAGAAAATCCTGAAGGAGATGGAAGCGCCTGCGGTTTTCGGCGCGGCTGAAAACGCAGAGGTCACCCTCGTCACCTGGGGTTCCATGAAGCTCCCGGCATTGGATGCCCTCCCCCTCCTTGAGGCGAAGGGAATCAAGGCCAGGCTCGTCAGCTTCACCCACGTTTACCCCCTCAACCCGAGGGCGGTGAAGAAGGCGCTCCGGAACTCCGGCACAACGATTATCGTGGAGAACAACTCGACCGCGCAGTTCGCCGGCATCCTGAAGGAATACGCGAATGTGAAGCTTGATTTCCATATGCTCAAATACGACGGCAGGCAGTTCTTTGCCGAGCAGATAGCCGAAGAGGTCATGAAGCTGAAGGAATCCGGCTTCAAGGGGGAGCAAAGGGTCGAGGTCGTCGAGAAGGAGGACATGGAGTATTACAACCCGCAGAGGCACGGCCTCTAGGCGGAATCCAAGGTGAATGCAATGGTTACCGTAATGGATTATAACGTCAAGGAAAAGTCGCAATGGTGCCCGGGGTGCGGCAACTTCGCCATGGTGGGGGCGCTCAAGGGGGCTCTTTCAGAGCTCGGCATACCGCAGCACCAGGCGGTCATAGTGTCCGGAATAGGCTGCAGCAGCAAGCTGCCGCACTACGTGAACACGTACGGCTTCGAGAGCCTGCACGGGCGCGGCCTGCCGGTCGCTTCAGGAATCAAGCTCGCGAACAACCGCCTGACTGTGATAGACGTGGGCGGGGACGGCGACGGCTACGGCATAGGCTCCGGGCATTTCCTCCACATAATGAGGAGGAACTATGACCTGACTTACATCGTCCATGACAACCAGATTTACGGGCTCACGACCGGCCAGGCATCGCCGACCTCCCAGCTCGGCATGAAGACGAAGACAACGCCCTACGGCGTCGTCGAGACGCCGTTCAACCCGCTTTCGACCGCGATAAACGGCGGGGCGACGTTCGTGGCGAGGGCGTTCGCCGGCGACATGGCGCACATGAAGGAGGTGTTCAAGCAGGCGATATCGCACAGGGGATTCGCGCTCGTGGACGTCTTCCAGCCGTGCGTCACCTTCAACAAGCTGAACACGTATGATTTCTTCTCGAAAAGGGTGTACAAGCTCGAGGCCGAGGGGCATGACACGGCCAACCGGATGAAGGCCATGGAGAAAGCCTATGAGCAGACGGCGAGCAACTACGAGCGCCTGCCGATAGGCGTCTTCTTCAAGGAGGAGCGCGGGACCTACGAGGACACCCTCCCGCAGATCAAGGACGCCCCGCTCACCGCGCAAAGCATCAGCGCCCTCGACATTTCAGCGGCCCTCGACGATTGAATCCGCGGCGGCATCTGGAGCCGGGCGGGATGCGCGCCCGGAAACCTGGGGGAAACGCACCCCCAGAATCGTTAAAAACCGCCTTCGGCATTATCAACAGCGTGCAGCTTGTCCCCAGGGCCTACCAGCTTTCCATATACAATTCCGTCAAATCGCACGGCAACACGCTGGTCGTGCTTCCGACCGGGCTCGGAAAGACGCTTATCGCCCTCATGCTCATCCAGGACAGGATGAAGCTGGGCCGCTGCCTCCTCCTCACGCCGACGAAGCCGCTCGCCAAGCAGCACCAGCACTCCGTCATGAAGACGCTGGAGCTGTCCGAAAAGAACGTGGTGCTGGTCAGCGGCGAAGTGGCTCCCAAAAAGCGCAAGGAGGCCTACATGACGGACGTAATCGTGAGCACGCCGCAGACCATCCGCAACGACCTTGAGACGGGCATACTCGAGCCGAAATTCTCGCTAGTCATCTTCGACGAGTGCCACCGGGCTGTCGGCGATTACGCATACACGCAGGTCGCCGAGAAGCTCCACGGGCCGGACACGCTCTTCCTCGGCCTTACCGCATCGCCGGGGGGCCGGATGGACCGCATCAGGGAGGTCATGAACGCGCTGAAAATCGACAACGTCGAAATCAGGAGTCACGACGACCCGGATGTCGCGCCGTACGTCCAGAAAAGCGAGGTCCACTGGGTTCCGGTCCTGCTCTCGGACCATTTTCGGGAAATCAAGAAGGAATTGGACGGGATGACATCCCGCCACGCCGAACGCCTCGCGTCGATGGGCTTCCCCCCGCCCCTCAAGCACAAGGGCAAGTTCATGCAGCTCCGCGAGCGCATACTCAACATCCCGCACAGCATCAAGTATCCCGCGCTCGTGCAGTATTCCATCCTCCTCCACCTCCTCCACATGACCGAGCTCCTCGAGACGCAGGGCATCTATCCCCTGCGGGCCTACCTTGCGAAGCTGGAGGGAAAGGACAGCAAGTCTGCGGCGCAGCTCCTGAACGAGCCCGGGATTGCGAGAGTGAGGATGCTCGCCCAGAAGGACGAGGACCACCCGAAGATGCCCGTGCTCGTGGACACCGTCCGGGCGATGAAAGGGAAGAAGATGATAGTCTTCGTGCAGTACCGTTCCCAGATAACCCGGATAGTCGAGGTCCTCCTCGGCGGCGGAATCAGCGCGAAGCAGTTCGTGGGCAAGAAGGACGGCGTCACGAAAAAAATCCAGGAGGAGACGATTGCTGATTTCCGGGAGGGGAAGTTCGACGTGCTCGTGGCAAGCTGCATCGGCGAGGAGGGGCTGGACATCCCGGCGGTGGATGCGGTGATATTCTACGAGCCCGTCCCCAGCGAAATCAGGGCCATCCAGAGGAGGGGCAGGGCGGGCAGGCTCAAGGAGGGGCGGGTTGTCGTCCTCATGACAAAGGGCACGCGGGACGAGTATTACTATCATGCGGCGAACAACCGCGAGACGCGGATGAAGAAAATCCTCGGCGGGATGCAGAGGGCGAAGAAGAAAAAGGGCCTGGATTTTCAGAGGGCGGATTCCCTGCCCAGTCAGGACGCAGGAGCAAATGGCGGCATAATGGCGCATGAAAAAGGAGGCGCGGCGGCTGCCCCTGAGGAAAGGCTTGCCGGGGCGAAACCGGACGAACCTGCCATGGAGAGAAAAAAGGGCCAGACGAAGATGACTGATTTTTAAAGTGTTAGTAGATACATATACATGTAATTAATATGGCACAATCACGCTATCTGGAAGGGAACCGCATGGGTAAAAGCGCCAGGAACGCGGCGCCCCCGGAGCCTCTCGTTGATTGCATAAATCGCGGTTCCGCGGGTAGCCCCAGTCTTGCATGGACGCGCGGGACCCCGAATGGGAGCCATGAAAGGAGGGGGCCTGCATCAGCGCTATGGTCCATCATGGCCGATTGGCTGGGGGGAGGCGCCATGGAAGAGGCGCTTGAATGCGCCAGGTACAATGCCGGGCGCGCCGAGTCAGCCTACCTAGGCTATGGGATGAGTGTTTCTGACGATGATGCGGCGATGGGGATTTGCGAGGCGATTGTGAACATCGAGTTCGATTTCAGGCGACGCAGGCTCTCCGGCCAAATGATGCGGGAGCCCGAGTCGAACCGGATAATCAGGGAACTGGTCACGATGGGACAGGCGGTCCTTGAATGCGGAGTGCTATCGGCCGGTAGGAGGGAGCTACTCGAAAAGACGCTCGCCGGATACCAGGTATCGCGTCCAAGGTGAATTTCTGATGATTATGGATCGCACAGGCGGTTTGTTGAATGGGAGCCGTGGGCTTCCAGCCCCGAATCCAGTCATAAAAAAGGCGGGGGCGTATACGCTGCCCGTCAGGGCTTCGGTGTTCATGCGCGCCGTCGCGGAGGGCAGGAGCCCGGCATACGCCATCGCCGAGGAAGGGATTTTCGGCGGCTACGACCTGCCTCCCCATCTGGAGGCCGCATACGCGAACCGGATAACCGCGCATCGCGGCAATGACGCCAGGGCCGGCCCGAAGACGCTGATGCGCCTCGTGACCAACTGCGTGTTCGCCAGCATCGAATACCGGAGGGCCAGGAATGCCCTGAAGCTCGGGATGCCCTGCAGGGACGACCCTTCGTACATGCTCGCAAATTACCTGGAGATTGCGAGGCAGGCGGAGTTGAACCCGCGCCTTTTTTCCCCGGAACGGTCTTGGCGCTGCCTGGGCAGGATAGCCGGGTATGCTGATGAGCTACTGGGGATGGGGATTGGCATGCCTGAGCCCGAGGACAGGTCTCTTCACGCGATATTGTCCATGCATGCCGCAAGGTTCGGTTCCGCGCCCTGCGAAAAGCCCGGGCAGGATGCCGAGAGGCTGGTCTGGGCGGTCCTGCCGTATGACCGGGATGATTACACTGCGGCGCGGCGGATGAAGGTCTTCATGGGCGCCCTCATCAGGCTCCGGAATCCCTTGCTTGAAGTAGCTAAAGAAGGTTTTTTCGGCGAGTACGAGCTTGATAGCTGGACGAGGAAATGCTACTATAACCGGATAGCGCAGGGGTATCTGGGGGAGAGGCATTCTGATGGCTTGGACGACCTCCTGTTCTCGGTGCATTCATATGAAAACTTATACGCCATCAAGAGGATAAGCCCGGCATTCATCGGCGACGGCATGTCATCGCTCGCCTTGCAGATAGCTGACGGCCTGAAGCAAAACGCATCCCTGCTCGGCCCGCGCCTTTCTGCGGCCCTCATGAGGAAGGTCGCCGGGCTTGCCGAAAACATCCTGCACGAGGCCGACGCCGTTCCGGGGGGGAGCCACGGGCATGGCGACATGGAACTGGCTAAAATCATATCCGGAATCGCATCCCGTGAATGAAAGCCGATGCTGCGGTCGCGCGCATGGGCGGCCCCGGCGGGCGTTCACTGACCGGCCGGAAGCGCCTGCAGGGTCATTTCCTCTCCGCATAAAGGAGGCAGAACTCCGGGCGTCCAGGCACTTCCTCGGTCCGGACTGCGAACCCGCTTCGCCCGAGCAAATCCCGTATTTCTCCCGCACTGTGCCCGGGCACTCCATGGCACTCCATCGCTATCCGCCTTATCTTGCCGATGATCTCCTTGGGGCAGTTGAGCATTATTTCGTACTCCGCCCCCTCGCAGTCCATTTTCAGGAGGTCTATGCGCGGGATTTTGTGCGCTTTGATGAAATCCCCGAGCGAGATTGCGTCCACGGCGACCTCCTTCGCGTCCTGGCTAGGCCGGTAAATGCTGTTGCTGTTGTTCGCACAGGGGTCCAGGAAGAACCTCAGGCGGCCGCTCTTTTTTGCCACGGCCGCATTTATTGCGTGCGCGTTCCGTATGCCGTTGAGCCCCAGGTTCTCCATAAGGAGCCGGAAATTGCCCTCGTCCGGCTCGAATGAATATACGCGCCCGTTCCTCGCCGCTTTCGACGCAAGGACGGAGAAGGTGCCGATGTGCGCCCCTATGTCCAGGACGATGTCGTTTTCACCTATGGATATTTCATCCCGGTAATAGATTCCATGGACGAACACCTCGTCAATAGTGGAACGGTCGGACGTTCCCGGCCGGATCCGGAATTTCAGGCCGCTTCGGAGCCTCAGTATCGCGGTTTCCAAGGGAAGGATGCCGAGGAAATCGAGCGAGTAGATATGCCAGTTCGCGACAGTGCGGATGACTTTCAGGGCAATCGGGAAATCAAGATGCAGCATGTTCGAGAATGGTAATTGGGCCATTTCACTACCCCCTCACCGGCTTCACGCGGCTGACGCTCGTTTCGAGGATGAACGCGAGCTCGTCCTCGCTGAATTCGTAGAACCCCATCAACCGCTCCGCGTGATTCTTCCCGAACTCCTTGAGAAGCGGGAGGTAGTCGAGCGCGTCGCGGCGGTTGCCGTGCACCCGGCGGCCGATTTTCGTCCCGATGGATTTGAGGATTGCCCTGCGCTCGATGGAGCGGGACATGCTCTTGAGATAGCCCGGGAACGAGTATTTGGTGAATTTCCGGTACGCGCCATCCTTGGAAAGCGCGACGCCCGCCGTGGCGAAATCGATGGAGTATTTCAGCAGCTGCCAGTTCTGCTTCCTGATGCGTCCGTCGAATATGTCGGCCCTGGAGAGCGAGTCATATGCGGCCGCGATTTCCCCGGGCTTCTCGTACTCGGCCGGGATGTTCTCGTCCACCCAGAGCTTGATGAGGTCGTAATCGATTTCGCCGCTGACCGCCTCCCTGGCGGCGGCGTAGCTTTCGGCCTTGAATATGCCCCGGACGATTTCGAATATGTCCTTCTCGCGGATGCGCGATGTCGGCCCGAGCGACTGCAAATCGATGAGCGCCGCGCG
>Ga0265297_10003061_pt1 | contig 31470 bp, 35 predicted proteins | sample Munlanlwell13791_FD_192502 | JGI IMG/M metagenome (GOLD analysis project Ga0265297, IMG submission 192502) | Leachate microbial communities from a municipal landfill in Southern Ontario, Canada - Leachate well 137-91 | ecosystem: Engineered > Solid waste > Landfill > Unclassified | place...
GCCCGCTATGCCTGTCTCCGTGAAATCCCGCAAGAGCTTGGCGATGGAACGCAATAATATATCTCCCGCCGTATGCCCGTACTCGTCGTTATAATTCTTGAAATTATCTATATCGATCATCAAAAAAGAACACCGGGTATTATCCCTAAGGGCGCGCGACAACTCCTCTTTTAACCGCTCCAAAAAATACCTCCTCAGATAAAGACCCGTAAGGCCGTCCCTGATGGCAAGCTCCAGCGTCTGTCTGTAGAGCCTGGAATTTTCCATGCTCACGGCGCCGAGATCGCATATGATATCCAGAAGCCGCAGGTCCTCGGAATTGTAATTGTAGGGCCTCTGGCTCTCGAGCCTCAATACCCCGGTCACCTTTTTGCCTTCCATCAAAGGACACGATATGACCGAGCGGAATTCTCTCGCGTAATCCCTGATCTTGTCCTCGCTGAACCTGAAATCCTTTCTTATATCCTCCACCAGAAGCACCTGGCGCTGTTTAAAAACCCATTCGTCCAGGATGTCGCCCTTCTTGGACTTGGCGCTGCCCTCCGTCCTCGAGGCAATGAGATTCAGCTCCTGTTTTTTGGTATCCACCAGAAATAAAAGCCCGGTCTCTGACTTCCCGACTATGGAAAGACTGTTATCAAGGATATGCTCCGCGACCTTCTCCGAAGATAAGGTAGAGCTCAGGATAGACACGACGTCTTTAAGACGGTTATATCTCTCTTCTTTTTTTTCCAGCGCCGCCGCCTCTTTCTTATGCCTCGCGTGCCCATCCGCGAGCACATTCATGTCCTCCTTTATCTCTTCGATCCTGGTCTGCATGATGTGACTGTGGTAATTATGGCGCTTTATCTGGCCGTCCACTATAAAAAACAGGATAAAAAACACGGGTACATTCCAAATGTAATAAAAACTGGCGCCCATGGATATCAATACGGTAAAGAATATGGATCCGCCGAGAAAGACAGCGCTCCTGTGAAAGCCGAGTTCCTGCAGAGCGGCTATTATGACAAGATTATACAGAAAGATATTGGGGGCCTTAGGGAGATCCGTGCGGAATACAAGGTAAGATATCGCTATGAAGCTAACGCCGCATAAAACAATACTCTTTATTGAGCTGGGTTTTTCCGATTGCATAAGCAATCATCACACTATAGTTTCTTCTGTGTCCTTATTAAAAAAATGAGCGTTGGACATGTCAAAGACAAGGTCTATATCCTGGTTTACTTCAGGTTTATCATGGCCGTCGACCCTGGCCACCAGAGAACAACGGCCCGCCTTTATATACAGGTATACCTCGGAGCCCATGGGCTCCGCTATCTCGACTATCGCCTTCACCGTATTATCCGGGTCCGCCTCCGAGATAAAAAGTTTATCATAGATGTTTTCCGGCCTTATGCCAAAGACAACATCCTTGCCTTCATATGGCAGCATCTTCCCGCGCATGTCCTCGACCAGCTTTACGGTGAAGCCGCCGTCCGTAAAAAACATCTTTCCCTCTTTTTTTATTATCTTTCCGTCCACGAAATTCATGGGCGGGGAACCGATAAATCCGGCGGTGAATTTATTGACCGGCTTGTCGTAGAGGGCCATGGGGTCCGCCACCTGCTGTATGATGCCGTCTTTCATCACCACGATGCGGTTGCCCATAGTCATGGCCTCTGTCTGGTCGTGCGTGACATATATCATGGTGGACTGAAGCCTTATGTGCAGTTTGTTCAGTTCCGTCCTCATCTGGACCCGCATCTTGGCGTCCAGGTTACTCAGGGGCTCGTCAAACAGAAAGACCATGGGCTTCCTGACTATGGCCCTCCCCACAGCCACCCTCTGTCTCTGCCCGCCTGAAAGTTCTCTCGGTTTCCTGTCAAGGAGCTTGACTATGCCTAGTATGTCAGCGGCCTCCCTGACCCTCTGATTGATCTCAGCCCTTGGATATTTGCGCAGACGAAGGGCGAATGACATATTCTCGTAGACGCTCATGTGCGGATAGAGGGCGTAATTCTGAAAAACCATGGCGATGTCCCTGTCTTTGGCCGGGACGTGATTCACCATCCTGTTCCCTATCCATATCTCGCCCTTCGTGACATCCTCGAGGCCGGCTATCATCCTGAGCGTGGTGGACTTGCCGCAGCCGGACGGACCCACGAGCACGACAAATTCCTTGTTCTCGACACTCAAGTTTACGTCTCGAACCGCTTCTATGTTCCCGGGGTAAATCTTCGATATGTTTTTTAAACTAACCTGGGCCATATCTTGTAATTTTACCGCTCGCGTCAATCAGCCTGTGACAGGTACCCTATTATCTGGAATATGGTATCCTTCAGGTTCTTGCGGTGAACCACCATATCTATGAGGCCGTGTTCAAGGAGGAATTCCGATCTCTGAAAACCGGGCGGCAATTTCTGGCGTATGGTCTGTTCTATGACCCTGGGCCCCGTAAAACCTATCAAGGCCTTCGGCTCCGCGATGATAACGTCTCCCAGCGTGGCGAAGCTCGCCAGCACGCCCGCCATGGTGGGATTTGTAAGTACGGAGATGAACAAGAGTCCCGCCTCGTTATGCCTCGCGAGCGCCGCGCTCGTCTTCGCCATCTGCATCAATGAGATCATACCCTCGTACATCCTCGCGCCGCCTCCGGAGCCTGAAATGATGACAAGCGGCAGGCGATTCTCCGTGGCGAATTCCGTTATGCGCGTGATCTTCTCTCCGACCACGTAACCCATAGAACCCATTATAAAGCGGGAGTCAGTGACGCCGAGCGCTATACGCTTCTTATTTAAAAGCGCCTTTCCTGTGAGCGCCGCCTCTTCCAGTCCGGTGGCCTTTTTATCCTCTTCGAGCTTTTCAGCATAGGACTTGGGACCCTTGAAATTCAAGAGATCCCTGGTCGCCATGTCTTTCTCGAACTCCTCAAAACTGCCTTCGTCCACGAATGTCTCTATGCGCTCGCGCGCGCCCAGCACGAAGTGATAATTGCATTTAGGGCAGACCTTGAAATTCTCGTCCAGGGTCTTCTTGTAGATTATGTCCCCGCAGCCCTCACACTTTATCCATTGGCCGTCAGGGACACCCTTGCGTCTCTGTCCGTTAAGCTTAAGCTGCTGAGTCTTTGGTTTGCCGAATATAGCCATGGTCTCCTAGAACTTGTTTATCACTAACCCCGTCAAAACCTTTGGATAAAAATAAGTCGATTTCTGCGGCATGCGCCTGCCCGCGAACGCGATATCCCTGATCTCCGTGATGTTCACGGGATTCAGGAGCACGGCCAGGGAAAACCTCGCCTGGTCCACCTCGTTAATAGCATAATCCAAATCCTTGGTAAAATCTATTAAAATCTCTCCGCCGCCGGCCTCGCTCTTTTTTCTGAGCGGCTCTATGACAAGGTCCTTCACTATGGTGACATCCAGATCTTTCTTGCCCCCCAGCGTCAGGCCGATAAACCTGTTTTTTCTGTAAATGACTGATCTGTGCTGGCCTTTCCCGGCCTTCTTGAGAAAAACCACGGCTTCCTTCTTTGACCCCAGCTCCTTTACGTTAAAATGCTTTTTTAACTCGGCATCGAGGCCCTCCGCCGCTTTTTCGCTGATATTGCCGAGCAATCTGTGCGTCGGCAATATCACGAGCCCGCCGCCGTAGAGATCGGTGAAATAAGTCAGTATGTATCCGTACCTCGGATCGTTTTTAAACCTGGCGAAATCAAGGCCCACCTCGTAGCGATGATGGCCGTCCGCGATGAAAATCTTTTTCTCAGACATCCTGCGCGTTATGTCTTCCAGCGTCTTTTTATCCGACACGCGCCACAGTTTATTTCGTATGCCATGGCTATCAACCAAGTCCACGAGCGGCGCCGCCCTCATCTCCTGTTTTAAAATCTTACCGATATAGGAACCGTCATCCTCAAATATCGCGAAGACCGGACCCAGATTGGCCTCTATGGCCCTTATGAGCCTGGCCCTGTCCTCTTTCGGGGCGGCCAATGTGTTCTCATGAGGATAGACGGAGGACGTCTTTGTGTCAAACTCCTCCAGCTTCAGAAGCGCCATGAAACCGATCCTCTTCCTGGCCTTCTTGCCTACTTTGAACTCCTGCTGATTAACGTAAATTGACGGGGCATCGTCTTTCTCCAATATCCCTTTCTTCCGGCATTCTTCCATGAACGCGGCCGCGCGCGTGTACTTATTTTCTCTCTCGTCATCCCCGGGGAAGTCTTTCCCGTAAAGCATCCGTATTATATTATAAGGATCCGCCTTGTAGAGATCATCCTGCTCTTTCGACGAAATGACGTCATAAGGAGGGGCCATCACCTTAGAGATATCCCGTATCTTTTCCTGATTGTAACGCGCGCCTTTAAACGGACGGATGTCTGCCATGTATCAAAACCCCCATTATGCCTCCGATGCCGTCACAAATCATGTCAAAAACGCTGAATTGCCTCATGGGCACGAAGTGCTGGTGAAGTTCGTCTGAAACGCCGTAAGCCACCGCGAACAAAATCGCTATTATTTTAAAGTTTTGCCGGAATAATTGCAAGGAGGAATTTTTAAGCGCGCGGGCCGCCAGAAAGCCGAAAATAAAATATTCCACCGCGTGCGCGAATTTATCAAAATTGATGATGTTTGTCTCGGGCAAGGGTCTTGACAGACTGGACAGATAAAATATAAGCGCCGCGTAAAAATACAGCGGCAGCCAGTACTTAACAATATTTCTCATTATTTATGGCATCCCTTTTTATCGCACCCGGCGCACGCGGGATTGTCCGCCTTTGCCTGTTTCTTGTATCCCTCGCTTCTGTAATCGGTGGCGTAAAATCCCGATCCCTTGAATATGATACCGCCGCCTTTGCCTATGAGACGCTTTACCTTGCCCTTGCATTTTTTGTCAGGGCAGGCCGACAGGGGCTTTTCCTTAATGCCTTGAAACACATCGAAGGTCTTTCCGCATTTTGAGCATTCGTATTCGTACGTGGGCATCTTCATCCTCTCTATTTTTTGAATATCTTTTTAACCTTGTCCATGAACGACGCGGCTAACGGCGTGACGTCTCCGCCGCAGGATTTCTCAAAATCTTTCAGGAGCCGCTTCTGTTCCGCGTTCAGGTGAACCGGGGTTTCGACTATCACCCGCACGAGCTCGTCCCCGTAACCCTGGCCCCTCAGATTCTTCACCCCTTTTCCCCCGAGACGAAATATCCTGCCGCTCTGAGTGCCCTCCGGGACCCTCATCATCACGTTGCCGTTCAGGGTAGGGACCTCTACCTCTCCGCCCAGCGCCGCCGTTGGAAAAGATATGGGCGCGTCGCATATTATATCATAACCATGCCTTTGAAATATGGGATGTTCCTTGACATGTATGTAAATATACAGATCCCCGGGGTGTCCGCCCCTTGAACCCGCCTCGCCCTCCCCCTGAACGCGCAGGCGCGAACCCGTATCGACCCCGGCGGGGATATTTACCTCTATTTTCTTTGTCGCCCTGACCCTGCCTGTCCCGCCGCAATCCGCGCAGGGATTTTTTATGGTACTGCCTTCGCCCCCGCACCTGCGGCAAGTCTGGGAAAGGGTGAAAAATCCTGTTGAGTGCATGGTCTGGCCCCTGCCGTTGCACGCCGGGCAGGTTGATTTCTTCGTGCCGGGCTTGGCCCCGCTCCCGTTACAGGCGCCGCACGTCTCGTGCCTCGGGACGCTGATCGTCTTCTTTACGCCAAACGCGGCGTCCTCGAAAGATATCTCTATCTCATACTCCAGGTCGTTCCCGCGGCTTGAGAAACCGCGGCCTGACCTGCGCGAACCGCCTCCGAACACGCCAAAACTGGACAGTATCTCCTCGAACATCTCTCCGCCAAGTCCGGCGCCCTCAAATATACTGCCGAAATCAGCGCCCTTGAATATATCCTCGGCCGAATATCTGGAATCGATGCCCGCGTGGCCGAACTGATCATACTGACTCCTCTTCTGCGGATCGGACAGGACGGCGTACGACTCCGAGATCTCCTTGAATCTCTCCTCCGCTTCTTTCTTCTTGTCGACACTCACCCTGTCAGGATGAAATTTAAGCGCGAGATTCCTGTACGCCTTCTTGATCTCGTCCAGGCTCGCGCCTTTCTGCACCCCGAGAATCTCGTAATAATCCTTCTTTGTGGTCATCTTCATCCCCCAAGTTGACACTCAAGCAATACTCCTTGTGTCAACTTAGCCTGTTACTTTTCCTTGAACTCCGCGTCAATCACATCGTCGCCCTGCTTTTTATCTTTAGGCTCATCCCCCTGCGCGTCTTGAGCGCCCGGCCCAGGACCCGCCGCCTCGGATCCGGCTTGGCCTGGCTTGGCCTGCTTTGCCTGAGCCGCCTTGTAAACCTCTTCGGCCAGTTTATGAGAGGCCTGGCCCAAATCCTCCATGGCCTTCTTTATCTTTTCTATATCCGCCCCTTTTAAGGCCTCTTTCAAATCGCCAAGCTTTCTTTCTATGTTCAGCCTGTCATCCTGGCTGACCTTGTCGCCAAAATCCTTCAAAGACCTCTCCACGGAATAAGCGAGCGTATCAGCCTGATTCTTGAGCTCTACTTCTTCTTTCTTTTTCTTGTCGTCCGCAGCGAATTTCTCAGCGTCCTGGACCATCTTCTCTATCTCTTCCTTTGACAGCTTCTTGGGGGCCGATATCTTTATGGTCTGCTCCTTACCCGTCCCAAGGTCTTTTGCGCCGACATGCACGATACCGTCCCTGTCAATATCAAAGGTAACCTCTATCTGAGGAACGCCTCTGGGCGCCGGAGGTATGCCTACCAAATCAAACCTGCCGAGCTCCGTGTTGTGTTCGGCCAGCTGACGCTCGCCCTGCAATACGCGCACCGTGACAGCCGGCTGATTATCAGCCGCCGTTGAGAATATCTGACTTTTCTTTGTCGGGATAGTGGTATTGCGCTCTATGAGCTTGGTAAACACGCCTCCCAGCGTCTCTATCCCCAAAGAAAGGGGCGTCACGTCAAGCAAGAGAACTTCTTTCGCGTCCCCTTTTATGATAGCCGCCTGTATGCTGGCGCCCAAGGCAACGCATTCCATCGGATCCACGCCGCGCTCTATTTTCTTGCCGACATAATCCTCTAAAAATTTCTGGACAATCGGCATCCTGGTAGGGCCGCCGACCATTATGATCTTATCTATATCCTTCGGGGTAAAACCGGCGTCCTTGAGCGCCTGATCAACAGGACCCTTGCATCTGTCCACGATTGGCTTCACGAGGTCCTCAACCTTAGCCCTTGATAAAGACATGGTCAAGTGCTTGGGGCCGGTCGCGTCCGCTGTTATAAAAGGAAGGTTTATGTCCGTTGACACAGTGCTTGAAAGCTCCACCTTCGCCTTTTCCGCGGCCTCTCTTATCCTCTGCATCGCCATCTTATCGTTCCTTAGATCAATGCCGTTTTCTTTCTTGGACTGGTTGACGATATAATCAATGAGCACGTTATCCATGTCTGTGCCGCCGAGCTGTGTATCCCCATTCGTTGACTTTACCTCGAAACCGCTGGCATTATGCTCCTTGTCATACCACATGTCCATGATGGTGACGTCCAGGGTGCCGCCGCCGAAATCAAAGACCATTATCTTTAATTCCTTACCTACCTTATCCAGTCCGTAGGCAAGACACGCGGCGGTAGGCTCATTTATTATTCTCAATACCTTTAATCCCGCGATCTCCCCGGCGTCCTTTGTCGCCTGGCGCTGGTTATCGTCAAAATAAGCGGGACAGGTTATGACAACCTCCTCGACCTTATCTCCCAGATACGCCTCCGCATCCTGTTTTATCTTCTGCAGGATAAAAGAAGAGATCTGCTGCGGCGTATATTCCTTGCCATAAACCTTAAATTTATAATCTGTCCCCATTTTTCTCTTCGCCGCGTAAATGGTGCCTTCGGGATTTATGGTGGCCTGGCGCCTGGCCGGTTCTCCTACAAGCTTCTGGCCGTCTTTTGTAAAGGCCACGAAAGACGGAAACGCCTTTCCGCTTGCCACGCCCGCGCCCTCGGCGCTCGGTATTATGGAAGGCCTCCCGCCCTCCATCACCGCCGCGGCTGAATTAGATGTGCCCAGATCAATGCCTATGACTTTACTCATTTTGTACCTCCCAAATTTTGCGAAGCAAAATTTGATCCCGAAGCCGCCTATTTTTCAAAACTGATGCGACGAGGGACAAATTTTTCTAAACGCTTTGTTTTCCCCCTTTATTAGATTTCGCTACCTTAACCTTCGCCGGCCTTACAACACGGCCATTAAGCGTATATCCTTTTTGGAATTCCTCCATAACATGATCCTCGGGGTGCTTGTCTGTTTCTTCCTGCATCATCGCCTCGTGTTCATGCGAGTCGAATAATTTTCCCTTCGCCTCTATCTCCTTAAGGCCTTTCTGTTTAAGGAATTCCCTGAGGTCCCGGTATATCATCTCAACGCCTTTATATAACGTGTCAAAATCGTGTTTTGTCTTTCCGGCCTCTACCGCGCGCTCGAAATCATCCAAGACCTTCAGCATCTCGATTATTATCTCCTCATTGGCGTACTTTATGAATTCCACCTTTTCTTTTTCCAGGCGTTTCTTGAAATTGTCAAAGTCCGCCTGCAGGCGCAGCAGGCGGTCAAAATTCTCATCCGCCTTCCCCGCCTTTTCCTTCAAGGCCTGAAACTCCTCAAACGCCAGGAGTATCTTATTCTTTTTTAAATCCGGTTTATTTTCAGCCAAGTCTTTCCAACACCTTTCCCAAAACCTCCGACATGTAACGCACCGTGGCCATGACCTTCCCGTATTCCATTCTTGTCGGCCCAACCGCGGCTATCGCGCCTATTGATACGCCGTTCACCTTATAATTACACGTGATGAGACTGCAATCCTGTATGTCCTTGATCGCGTTTTCCCTGCCGATATGGACCTTGATGCCTTCCGACTCCATGTCTTCGTACAATAAATTAAACAGGTCTTTCTTCTCTTCCAACAGCCTTAACAATAATCTCGCCTTTGACATGTCCTTGAACTCAGGATTGGCCATCATGCAGGTAAGGCCTTCGCAGTACAGATGGTCTTCCATCCTTGAGAGATTAGGCAGCGACACTATGTCTATCGCCTTTTTCAGGAACGCGTAAAAAGAATCCCTTTCCTGAAGCAGTCTCCTCGCCAAATAATGTTTTATATCCCCAAGAGACATCCCGTTAAGCTCCTGGTTTAAAAATTCCGCGACCCTCGCGAGTTCTGACCCGGCCATTTCCTCCCCGGAATCCAGCATGGCGTTCTTCACCAGGCCCGAGCTGGTCACCAGCACCGCCAGGAACCGCGAGGAATCTATGGGAATGATCTCTATGTGCTCAAAAACACTCTTTTTAAGTCTCGGGGTAAGCGCCACTCCCGCCACGTTTGTTATGACGCTGATGGCCCTTGAGGCGCCCTGTATTATGGAATCTAAATCTTGCCCGGATTGATCCACCAGTTTCAATATAAGCGACTCTTCGTCCTTTGTCAGGCGGATAGGCTCCAGCAGAGAATCAACGTAAGTCCTGTAGCCCTTATCAGTAGGCACCCTGCCGGCTGAAGTATGCGGCTGCATTATAAGGCCCATCTCCTCCAGGTCAACCATGACATTACGTATGGTAGCCGGGCTAAGGCCCCCTCTTAACCGCTGTGAAATAACGCGCGACCCCACGGGCGTGGCCGTACCTATATATGATTCGACTATCGCGGCCAATATGCCCCTGCGCCTGCTTTCGATATCTACCTGTTTCATAAATTACCCCCTGCGAACAAATTAGCACTCTATCACTTCGAGTGCTACTTGTCAAGCGAAAAAATAACCCCTAAGTTGACAAAAGGAGTATTGCTTGTTTGTCAACTTAGGAGCGCGTCTTTCAATCTGACCGGCACTGTCGCTTCCACATATATCGACCCTGCCCTGTCTTCTCTATACCTTACCTTACCGTTTTCATAGATCAGACTTAACTTATCCATCCTATCACGAGGTATCTCTATTTTTACTTCCGTTATAAGTCCTGACAATAAACAGGACAGTTCCTCTATCAGATTCTCCATGCCTTCCCCTTTCAACGCCGAAACCGCCACGGCATCTTTAAAATCACCGCTGAGGCGTTTTATCGAGGAAGCTTCGCTGGCGAGGTCCGTTTTATTGAGGACATTTACTATGATTTTATTTTTCGCGTTTAACTCCGCCAACACCTCGCGGACAGCCTTTTCCTGCTGACGGACCTGCTTGTTCGAGGCGTCCAAGACATGCAGCAATATATCCGCCATGCTCACCTCTTCCAGCGTTGACTTGAACGCCTCTACCAGATTGTGAGGCAGGTCATACAGGAACCCCACCGTATCCAAAAAAAGTACCTTTTGCTTGTTGGGCATGACGTAAGTCCTCGCCACCGGATCCAGGGTGCTGAAGAGCTTGTCCGCGGTCAATTTATTGGAATTCGTGAGACGATTTAAAAGAGTCGTCTTTCCCGCGTTTGTATAACCTATGATAGCGACTGTCGTGAGAAGCGCGTCGCCGCGCCTCTTCCTTAGCGCCTCCCGCCTCCGCTCCACGTCTTTTAATTTTATCTTCAGCCGGGCGACGCGATCCCGTATCCTGCGCCTGTCATATTCGAGTATCTTCTCGCCGGGACCCCGCGTCCCGATGCCGCCTCCCAAACGCGAAAGCTGCACGCCCCTGCCGGTAAGACGCGGCAGGGCGTACTCAAGCCGCGCCAGCTCCACCTGCAGTTTGCCCTCCACGCTCTTCGCGCGCTGGGCGAATATATCCAGTATGAGCTGTGTCCTGTCGATCACCTTCATGCCGCCCAATCCTTTTTCCAGATTCCTTAATTGTATGGGCGTAAGGTCATTATTGAAGATAACCACATCCGCGCCCTTGGCCCGGCACAATAAAACCAGTTCCTCGAATTTACCCTTGCCTACGAACAGGTCAGGCGTCGGTTTTTCCCTGCGGCATAATAACTCCCCCTCTATGGAGGCGCCGCCTGAAAACGCGAGCTCCCTGAGTTCCCTTGCCCTGTCTTCCAGGCCCCATCCGCCTTTTTCTTTTAAATCAACTGTTACCAGTATCGCTTTTTCCATCTGCCCCCAACCAATGAATACGCTTATCGGGACGGAACCAGGTCAGCTGTTTCTTGGCAAAACGCCTGGTATTTTTCTTCAACAGCTCCTTTGCCTCTTCCAGGGGATATCCGCCTTTCAAATAACCCAATACCTCGCCGTATCCAAGCGCCTTTTTAGCGGTGATGCTTAATCTTCTCCTGGAAAGCCTCCTGATTTCGCCCACTATGCCTTTTTTAAACATATCTTCCACCCTATCGTCTATATTTTTATATAATTCCTGCCGCGCCGGATTCAAGCCTAATATCCTGAAATCGCGCTTCAGGCCTTCGGTATTCTTATTGAGCTCAGACGGCCTTTTCCTCTCCGTATGATAGATCTCAAGCGCCCTTATGACCCGCCTTAAATCATTCGGATGGATCTTTTTCGCTCTTACGGGATCCATTTTTTTTAACTTCTTATACAGATAACCCCTGCCGTATTTTTTTGCCAGGGCCTCCTGCCTCTTCCTGAATTTAAAATCTTTTTCCGCTGACGGGAAAAGCCCGTCTATCACCGCCCTCACGTACAGACCGCTTCCTCCCACGAATAAAGGTGTCTTCCCCCGCCTCAAAATATCCTCTATCGCCTCAAGCGCCAATTTTCTGTATTCAGCGACGCTGAATTCCTTCTCCGGGGAGACTATATCCACGAGATGATGCCTTATTCTTTTTCTGTCCAGCCTTGTGGGCTTCGAGGTGAGGATATCCATGCCTTTATAAACACACATGGAATCGCAGGATATGATCTCGGCGTTCAGCTCTTTCGCCAATTCAATGGAAAACCTTGTCTTGCCTGACGCTGTGGGCCCCACTAAAAATATTACCGGCATTTCTTCCTGGATATCTCTTTCTGAGTCTCAAGTATAACCGCGTGCCTTCTCTCTTTTTCTTCCATCGGCACGTCGTCTTTTAACTTATTAGCCGCCGCGAAAGGCCTTGGGGAATATTTAAAGATATAGGCCGCGTCAAACTCAATCTCCCTGATTGCCTCCAGCGTATCCTCAAAATCCTTTTTTGTCTCCCCTGGGAAACCTACGATAATATCTGTCGTGATCGTGCCTTCTTTGACCATCCGCCTGAAATCTTCGACAAGTTTCTTGTATTTCTCTGACGAATAACCCCTATTCATCCTTTTTAGGATTTTATCAGACCCTGACTGCATCGGCAGATGCAGATTTTTTGAGATTGATTTTAAATCCCTCATCGCCCTGAATAATTCAACGCCCGCGTCCTTCGGATGGCTCGTGACAAAACCTATCTTCGCGCCGCTTGCTATCCTGTCTATCTTTTTCAGCAATCCCACGAAATCTATCTTTTCCTTCAGCCCTCTCCCGTAAGAATTCACGTTCTGGCCCAGGAGCGTGATTTCCCCGGCGCCTTTTTCAATAAGGCGTCTAACCTCATCCAGGATCTCTTTTGATGGCCTGCTGCGCTCCCTGCCCCTGACATAGGGCACCACGCAATACGAACAGAAATTATTACAACCTTCGATTATCTTCACATAAACATTATTCCCGGGACATCTATTTTCAGAAAATTCAGGCAGGCGTCCTGACTCGTGACCGCCCAGACACATGATATGCCCGGCGCCGTTCTTTATCTTATCGATAATCCCCGGGACCCTGTCCAAATCAGCGGGCCCGCATAAAAAATCCACGTGAGGCAGTTTCCTGAATATCAGGTCTTTCCGCGCCTCCGCCATACAGCCGAGGATGCCGATAATCAAATCCGGCCTGGTTTTCTTCAGCTTCTCAAAACCCCCGACCTTGCCATAGACCCTGTCCTCGGCGTGCTCGCGGACACTGCACGTATTAAAAAGTATCACATCCGCGTCTTCCGGCTTATCCGCGAGGCGATACCCGCGCCCCGAAAGCAAATCCCTCACCCTCTCGGAATCGTGTTCGTTCATCTGGCAGCCAAATGTCTTGATATAAACTAACTGACATTTGGCTATCATCCCCCCTGCCTTGATTTGACGCGCTTTTCGCGTCAAATCAAGGGGGGATAATTTGCCTCTATCTTGATTTTTCATAAATACGTATCAAATTTTCTTTTTCAGCGCGAGTAAACGTCTTGATCTCACGCTCACGCCTTACCGCTCTCTTATAATATCTGTACTCTTTCGCGTAAACTAACTTTACTGGTAATTTCCCTCGTAGATACTTTGCCCCGCGACTGCGGTTATTATTATGTTCATCTATCCTGCGTTCCAAATCATTTGTATACCCAGTATAATATGTCCCATCTTTGCACTCCAAAATATACACATAAAACTTGCCTTCTCGCTTAATTTTCTTCTTCATAATACCATCTGTTACTCCTCACTGCCATAGGATATATGCATGCAGACGTCCTACTTGGTGACATGCTACATATTAATCTTACAGAATCAAGGACGTATTTAAATCTGTCTACTATTATACAAACAACTTCCTGCAGGGTGTACCTAAATAAGACGCCTGTTATTCGTTACGCTTTTTTCTTTTTCGGTTTGGACACGGGGAGGGCCTTAACCGTGACCCTTACCAGATTGCTGATCCATTCCCGGTCTTCAAATCTGTCTTCAATAAGAAAACTCGGCTTTGCCCCCGGATATGCCGGCGCCTCTACAACATCACCGATAAATTCCCTGCCGGCGTCCGTAGCCTTAATAAACAGCTGGTCATCACAGATGAGGGCAATGACCTTGCCATCGCAATAGATGGCATACTCTCCGAACATTTTCCTGAATGCGATCGATCCGGCCTCTTTCATCTGGTCAGCGATGAACTCTACGAATGATAGGTCAGATGCCATGCTTATTTCTCCGCGACGACGAGCATCTCAAAATCCTCCGGCGTCAGCTTGTCGTTTCTCGAGTATGCCCCAAGCTTCGCGCCGAAAATGTCGATTTTCTTAAACCCGAGTGTCTTTAAAAACCACGTTATCTCGCTGGGCACATAATAACGCTCGTTACACTTAAGCTCTCTTTTATTGCCGGAATCGTCCTCAAAAACAACGGTGTTATAATCACGGAAAGTCATCAGATCAAAGGAGCACTCCTTGCATTGGGACTGGCCTTCTTTCTCGGCCGACTTATAGAATTCATTGACAGAATGAAACAACGGAAACAATCCGTTTAACGCGGTGAAAATGAACTTGCCTTTATCTTTCAACGCTTTTGTGGCGTTCTTTAGGATCTCAAAGTTCATCTCATCTGTCTCCATAAGAGAGAATCCGCCTTCGCACAACATAATCGCCAGATCAAATTCACCGTCAAAAGAAAGATTGCGCGCATCTTGTATCTGGAAATCGATGGCCACCCCCGCCTCTTGCGCCTTTTCCCTTGCCCTTTTTATCTGATCCTCGGAAAGGTCAACGCCGGTAACGTTGTATCCCCTTTTCGTAAGTTCGATCGAATGCCTGCCGGTACCGCATCCGACATCGATGATTTTCAGCGATTTATTGCGGACTAACTCTTGTTCGATGAAATCGCATTCCCCAAGCGTCCCCTGGACAAAACACTCCTTGTCGTATTTCCGAGCGTAATTCTCAAACAGTGATTCATACCATTTTTTCATTTTTATCCGCCTCCATTCGCCGGATTTTATTCAGACAGCTTACGATAATCCCGCGATACCGCGCCCCGCGCGATTCAGCTGTTGTGCGCGGTCAATGTCCCCTGCAACGCCCTGAGGTCCTCTTCGTTCGCGAGCGCCAGCAGGACATCACCGCCTTCTACGATTGTGGATCCGGAAGGGATGACAAATTTATTGTTTCTGGAAATAAGCAGTATAAGACATTTCTCGGGGACGTTCAAGTCGCGGATCATCCTGCCCGCGGCCCCTGAATCATAAGGCACTATTATGTCCGTTAATTCAGCGTCGATGCCCTCCGTCTTCTCGAATTCGATAGGATAACGCGTCTTATTGGCCCAGGGGAGATCCAATTTCAACATCCTCGAGACCAGCGGGATGGACGTTCCCTGGATAAGGACAGAGGCGATAACGATAAAAAATACGATATTGAAAATAGTGTCCGCCTGCGGGATGCCAGCCATAAAAGGAAAGGTCGCCAGGATGATCGGGACCGACCCCCGGAGCCCCACCCAGGCCACCATGGCCTTCTTGCGCGCGTTCATCTTAAAAGGCAACAAGCACAATAACACGCTGACAGGACGGGCGACCGCCATGAGAAGAAGCGTGAGCAGTAATCCCGACCCTATCAAAGGGACGATATGAGAGGGAAAGACAAGCAGGCCCAATGTCACGAACATGACAATCTGCATGAGCCACGCCAATCCGTCATGGAATCTCACGATCATTTTCTTGTTCGGGAATTCCGCCCGGCCCAGCATCAGGCCCGCGATATACACCGCGAGTATACCGCTGCCTTTCAGAAAAACGGCCATCACGTAAGTCAAGAGGACCAGCGATATCATGACGACCGGATATAACCCCTCGTAATAAAGCTTCAGACGATTGATAAACAGGATTATAAACCTGGCCATGAGATAACCCACGAGCGCGCCCATTCCCATGTCCAGAAAAAACCATGGTATCAGGGCGGTGACAGCCTGGGACCTCGCGGTCAGGATACTGATGAAACCGACGGTCAGAAAAACCGCCATCGGGTCATTACTGCCGGATTCAAACTCAAGCAGGGGCTTCAGCGGCTGTTTCAGGCTTATCCGCTTGGACCTCAGGATGCTGAATACAGCGGCGGCGTCGGTTGAGGAGACTATGGAACCGAGGAGCATGCCTTCCAGAAAAGAAAATTTCAGGATATGGACGGCGAAGAAACCCGTTATGACCGCGGTCAGCAATACCCCCGCCGTGGACAGGATGATACCCGGCCAGACCACCGTCTTGGTTTCTTTCCAATTAGTATCAAGGCCTCCGGAAAAAATAATAAAGATGAGGGCGACTATGCCTATGGATTTGGCGAACTGCGCGTTGTTAAAATAAAGGCCGCCTATCCCCTCTGAACCGGCGAGCATCCCAATTGTCAAAAAAAGCAACAACACGGGTATAGCGAACCTGTCGGAAAGCTTGCTTGAGACAACGCTCACGAATATCAACGCCGCGACCCATAATAAAATTATTTCGATCGGCATCATATATCACACCAATAAAGGCCTTCGCGGATCCTGGAGGGCTGCACGGCGGGCGTGAAACAATCTATAAATAGAATCAAGGCCTGTATTACGCTTCTTTCCGCCTTTCTTCTCTTCGTCTTTCCTCAGCTCGTCTTTCTTCGTCCCGTCTTTCCTCGCTTCGCCTTTCTTCTCTCCGCCTTTCGACCTGCTTGCGGATATCGTACGCCTTGGCCTCTGAGATATCAAAGGTCATGATGATAAAAATGGCGGCTAAAGAGGTCACGATAGGAATGCCGATATCACACAGCCGCATGTACAATAAAGCCTGGGCCGTCTGGTTGGGACCTAACGCGATGTTGAAGCCGGTCGCGTTGAGGAGGATTCCGGAAAGAAGCGATGAAACCGCCAACCCCAATTTTACCATCCACCAGTAAATGGCGCCGAACAGGCCTTCCCTGCGCGTATTGGTCTTAAGCTCGTCAAGGTCGCAGACATCGGCTACCATGGAATTGACCAGCGTGAAGAGCGATCCCAGCCCAAACGCTATGAACGGGGCGGCGATCAGCAGCAGGTATGGATGAGCGGGGTTATACCCTATCCATTTCAAGGCGTAACCGACAATTGAAATGGAAACAGTGATTATAAAAGTGGCCTTCTTCCCGATCTTCGTGGAAAGCCACGTGGCCAGAAAGATGACGCAGAAGGTACAGACAGAACTGATAGAACCGAACCATCCGAGCAATGTCCCGCCTTTTGAATAATCCCCGCCGTACACATAGAAGAAGATAACATAAGCCGAAAAGGCGGAAGCGAGCATAAATCCGTTGAAGATCAGGAATGTCACCGCGCAAAGCTTGACAAATGGGCGGCACCTGAAAGCGACCGCGAAACCCTTGAAGAAGTCTTTGGTGACGTTCCAGGCGCCCTTTTCCACTTTTGGTTTCGCCAGGTCGCCGAAACGCTCTTTGTTGAAAATGGCCGGGAGTATGCCGCCGACCACTATAAAGGCGCCGAGGAATATCGATAGTACGCGCGCGCCATGGACAATATCCGTGAACATGCTCTTATTATCCATGATCTTGAAGAACCAGGGAGCGATCACCCAGGCAAGCTGGCCTATAAAATTACTGGCCCCCTGCAGACGTGTCCGCTCATGATAATCAGGCGTCATTTCATATCCCAGCGCGATCCATGGGATCGAAAAACAGGTAAATCCAAGGAAATAGAGACACTGGAACCCCGCGAAATACCAAAAATAGAAACTCTCGCTGTGCCCCTTGTACAACTGGAACATCAGCGCGTAAAAAATCCCGCCGACAATCGCCCCGAAGAATATGACAGGCCTGCGGCGTCCCCACCGGGTCCGGAAATTATCCGAAAAGTAACCCGTGACAGGATCCGATATGGCGTCGAAAAGACGGGGAATAGCCCCCACCAGACCGACTAAGGCGGGATTCATGCCCAATCCAAGGTTCAGGACGATAACCATGGCCCCAAGGGCCGCGGCCTGGATACTATTAACAAGTCCTCCTATGCTGTATATGGCTTTTTGAAAAATAGGAACGCGGTCTTCGGGGGCTGTCACATGGTGGGCTGATTGATCCGTTGCCTGCTGCATCAACTACCTCCTTCGTAACTTTAAATTAATTAACGCGTTACATAAATAATGACGATAGTAGATTATAGCAGAAAAACCCGGCGGGCGCAATACTATTAATCAAGCCTGAAAATAAAGACAGGCTGATCGCTCAGCCTGTCTTTACCTGATTACCTGCCTGATTATTTGCCGAAAAGCTTATTGGTCGCGTCTCCCGCGGCCTTCTGGGCGGCGGCCTGCAGCTGCGCCTTCGCCTTTTCAATCAGGTCCTTGGCGGGCTGTGAGTTTTTATCCAGATTGCTCAAAACATACTGGGCCGCCTGGATAGCCTGCTGGAATTCTTTGGAATTATAAAACGCCCGAGCCTGACCGATCAGATAATCGGCCTTTTCCTCGACGGTCTTCAGCGCCTGGGCGTATTGAATCGCCTCATTCGCGGATCCGGACTTCTTCACCCCGCAGCCCGAACCAAAAAACACGCCGCAAGCGATACAAAGAACCAACGCTGAAATCAATACCCTTCTCATGGAATCTCCTTCCTTTTAAAAATACAAATCATCCGGCCCGCGCTTATTTTTTATCAGTCAGCACTAACCAGAGCGCGTGTATTATCCCCGGGACCATAAACAATACCGACAAAATAATATTGACCCAGAAATGCGTGGTAAGCCCTACCTGCATGAACGCCGCCACAGGCGGAAGAACAATAGCGAGAATTATTTTCAAAATCTTCATTACTGCCTCCTTTCAAGATCAGGCCTTTGTCTTTTTAAGCGCGTTAATCCCCTTCACCACAAGGAAAATCGAAAAAGCGACAATCAAAAAATCAATCGCCGTGTTTATGAACGCCCCGTAATTGAGGGTGACCGCCGGCGCGTCAATGGCGGCTTCCTTGAGGATCAATTTCAGATTTTTAAAATCAGCGCCTCCTAGCAGCAACCCTATGGGCGGCATGATCACGTCACCAACCAGGGAAGTAACGATCTTCCCGAAAGCGGCGCCTATGATAATACCCACGGCCATATCCACGGCGTTGCCCTTTACCGCGAATTCCTTAAATTCCTTGATGATTGACATCAACCCCTCCTTTCTCCTGCCCAATTAATACCTATAATCATATCTCGCTTCCCGCTGTTTTTCAAGCTATTTAAAACAGGCTCATCCTGGCGGATAAAATTTTATACATGCCGGCGAGGCCGAACAATATAAATATAACCGCCGAGACCCACTTGATCGCCTTCTCGGGGACGCGCCTGCGCATCACGACACCGGCAATGATACCAATCGCGTCCGCCGTAACCATGGCAAGGGTCGTGCCCATCAATACGCCGAGCGCGTTCTGATATTTCACGGCGAGGCTTATAGTGGCAAGCTGCGTCTTGTCCCCCATCTCGGCCAGAAAAAAAGCTATGCCGACCGTGACTACGGGGCCGAACCTGGTCTCTTTTTTGTCCTCACCCTCAAGCTTATCCCCGCGTATGGTCCATAAACCGAATAACACGAAAGACAACGCGGCTATGAAAGAAATGATATCCATCGGCACTACGGTGGTCAAAAAACGCCCGACCAGCACCGCGAGCGCGTGGTTTAAAAACGTGGCGAGAAAAACGGCTATGAGCACCTTACGCGCGCTGTACCTTGCCGCGAATGCCATGGCCAGGAGCTGGGTCTTATCCCCCATCTCAGCCAAAAGAACGAACATAAAAGACGCTATCAAGGCCGCCACGCTATGCCTCTTTGTTTAACACGGCTTCCGAGGATTTTTCACCCGCGAGATAGCCGGTGGAAAACGCCTGCTGGAGATTGTATCCGCCGCTCGGCGCCGCCCCTTCTATTATCTCTCCCGCGAAATAAAGCCCGGGCACCTTTTTCGACTCCATGGTCCTGGGATTTATATCCTTTATGGATACGCCCCCAACGGTCACCATGGCGTCCTCTATGGAAAGACACCCAGTCACGGTGAAGGGGAACGCCTTGAGCGTATCTATCATGACGCCCCTTTCCCTTTTTGTCACCTGATTCACGGGTTTATCGCGCTGTACGTCCGACAGCGACAGGAATATGTCTATGATCCTCTTCGGCAGCATGTCCTGCATGAAATTTTTAATCTTGGTATTACCCTTGGCAACAAAACTGCCCACTAATTTACTTTCCAATCTCTCTTTTGTGAGTCCGGGTTTAAGGTCGATCATGAAGCGGATCTCTTCGCGGCTTCCAAGCAAAGACACGATCTCTCCGCTCATGTCCAGCACGAGAGGGCCTGAAACGCCGAAATGCGTGAACATCACGTCGCCTATCCCGCAATCAATCCTTTTATCCCCGCGCATAAAGGAAAGCCTGACGTTTTCAAGGGACAACCCCCGCAGGTCCCTGACCCAGCGCTCCTTTGTCTTCAGGGGGACAAGTCCCGGCTTGAGATCCGTTACCATGTGGCCCATGCGCCGGGCCATGATAAATCCGTCTCCCGTGGAGCCGGTGGCCCTGTAAGACGCCCCCCCGGTAGCCAGGATCACTTTTTTCGCCCTGATACGGACGGCGTCCTCGGACGTTATGATAAAATGACCGTCTTCGATTTCTATGTTCGCCGCGCGCGTGGAGTACGCCACTTCCACGCCGCCTTCTTTAAGGCACTTGACCAGGACCGATACGACCGAACCGGCTTTATCGGTAACGGGAAATACCCGGCCCTGCCTTTCGACTTTCAGCCCCAGCCCCCTGGACCTGAAAAAACCAATCACATCCTCGTTGAAAAAAGAATAAAAACTGGTCCGCAGGAATTCCCCCGCCGGGCTGAATTTTTTTATAAACACGTCTAACGCGGCCGTGTTGGTAAGATTGCACCTCCCCTTGCCCGTTATCATTATTTTCTTGCCGATGCAATCGTTCCTCTCCGCCAGGATCACGCTTTTCCCAAGCTGGCCGGCCCTGATGGCGGCCATTGACCCCGCGGCCCCGCCCCCTATCACGGCTATGTCATACATTTTCTTGGTATCGCTCATTGGATCAAGTCCGGGGATGTTACTTGTTTGATTTAACGGTCTTCTTTAATTTTGAGATGGTGTCCAAGGATTCGTCTATGGCGTCGTTCAAATCACTGAAATAGCCTTTTAATCTTTCCGCCCGTACCTGGGTCTGAGGCTCCAGCCCCGCGGGAAGATTACCCAGGCTCTTTATATTCACCTCATTCGTATTTTTGATCTTGTTAAGCCATAGCTCAAGATAATTGACCCCTTCCTCATTCCAATTATCCCTGCTTACAGAATCAAATACCCCCATCATGAAAAAGTACGCGTCCAGCTGAGTGATCGCCACAACGCAGGAATCCCACATGTTATTCAATAAAAGCATGTTCTTCGAATTGGCTATGAGCGACTTCAGCTCTTTGGATTCATCGAAGATCTTATTGCGAAGGTCCAGGAGATCGTTATCCATGGCGTACGCGTACGCGTTCAAAAATATGAATACCGCCAACATGACATGAATTATCTTTTTCATCTCAGACCTCCTTATACGCTTTATTCACGGCATCACTATTTTAGATACGGACATGCCGCACTGGGCAACCGTGGATTCCTTTGACTTCGGATTAATCTGATATTTATCTATTGTCAGCAGTTTGGCTGAATTCTCTATGCTGAACATGAAACTGACGATCTGCTCCATCTGCGCCTCGCAGTTAAGCGCCACCACGTATTTCTTGGCGCTGCCCACATCTTTAACGCCCGCCGGCTTGAGGTCCACGAGATACACGGAGGACTTGCTGGCCAACTCTTCGATATCCTTCAGAAAAGTGGTTATCTCCTCCTCCTCGGACGACCCCTTGGTCACAAAGGAACTGTACTTCCGGGTCTCGGCGGTTATCCTGTCTTTCTGGGAGAGTATGCTAAGGCTCTTATGGATGCTTTCTTCTTTTTTAACGATCTCCTCGTTAAGCGACCTCATCTTCGAGGAAACAGGGTTTATTATCAGGCGGTCCAGGACCGCCAGGGATATCAGAAAAACCACCGCGTAAGCGATCTTCCTGTCTCTTTTAGACAAACGCGACAAGACCGCGATCAAGGCCCTTGGGTTCAACGCGCCCAGATTCATGCGCCTTCCTTCTCGAGACCGGCTAATATCTCAAAATCAGTCACGTCTTTCGTCCCTTCTTTTCTCTTGGTAGTGTATTTTGTCTTGACGTCTTTAAAATATCGCGACTTCTCCATCCTGTCCACGAAAGAAAAAACGGCCGACATCGTATTGGCCGTCCCCCTTATCGAAAACCTGCCCTGCTCGTCGAACTTTATATCATCTATCTGGGTATCCATTGAAATAAGGGCATACAGCTCGTTCAGGACCTCCAGGGAATACCCCCTGCCTGAAAGGTATTTGCGTATCAACCCCGCTTCCTTGAAATCCTTTTCCAGCGCCAGGGCCTCCTTATTAAATTCATCTTCCTTGCCGCTTAATTTATCCAGATAAGAGCCCTTGAAATAAATGTTGCTTATCAGCACGAAACACATCAATACAAAAAGGGTCAGCACGAAAATGCCGGTCTTTATTAAATCCCTGCCTCTTTCCTCGACCGACTTGCTTAGCTTCGCCTCTTCGGGCATGAGGTCCACGTTTATCTCTTCACGGCCGATTATGGACGCTATGACGCTCAGAAAAGAGACATGCTTGACAAGAGACATGTTTTTTATGACTTCGGCCGACAGGGAGAGGTGCTTGAAATACGATTCCGCCTTGACCGGTATGTGCAGACCGTTATTTAACGCCGCGTCCAGATTCTTTATCTCATCTATGGCGCCGCTCAACACCATCATGTCCGGCGTCTTTTCTATGTTTTCATTCTGATACGCCTCTAACGACCTCTTCAGCTCTTCCACGAATCTCGGCTCGTATCTCTCTCTCTCGCTTATCAGGTGCTGGGCGCCTATGGGCACGGATCGTATAAATACCGGCTTATCGTCGAATATAACGGTAAAATCAGTGACAAGTTCATCCACATGGACCATGCTGCGGGGCGAGTTCCTCGTCTCCATCTTCATCACCTTTGAGGCGAACCACGCCAGCCCCTCAGGCGCGAAGAATATCTTTTCCAGGCGGACCCCCGTCTTAGTCAATATCTCGAATTGTCTTTTTATGATCCCGCGCGTCACTATCACCAGCAATATCTTCGTGTAATTATTCTTGTAAGTGCCTATGTTGACATAATCGACTACTATCTCTTCACGTGAATAAGGCGTGTGCCTTCCCGCCTGCAGGTTTATGATCTCCCTGATCTCATCCGGATCATTAGAGGGTATCTCTATGTTTTTGGTTATCACCAGATTTGACGGGACTATGTTTATCACGTGAGGGTTCTTCAGCTTCAGGTCAACGAAGGCGCCTCTCAGGAGCTTGGATATGTCGGCGTCTCCGGCCCCATTTATATTCCAGGTGAGGAGGCGCGACACTTCCATCTTATTATAAAACGGCCTAAGATACGCCAGTTTCAGGGTATTGCTGTTGAAATCCACCCCTATGAATTCTCGACCGGCCATGCCAGGCATTTTCATGACTCCCGCCAATACCATATCTTTCCTTTTCGGTCCATTACGCAGACAGAGCTCGCCGTATATTTCCTGTTCTTTAAACGCGCGCCGCATCTTATCATGAAATTACTCGAATTCACGCCAAAATACCGTTCCGCGATCAAATTTAATCCGCGCAGATCGGAATCCGCCAACCGGCTGAACTGCTGCATCTTGGGCGTGATGTCGCTGACCGCCTCAAAGACATTGTCATCGCTCGTGCCCTGGACCTGATCCTTCCCTGAGCGGAAAGAGATGATGTCGTCCGCTATATCGCTCTCCAGGCCCAGCGCCAGAAACACCGTCCTTGGCGCCGTATTGGCGTTGATCCTGCCGTCGCCGTAAATGGTCACGTAATCTCTTATCCTATCCAGCGCGTCGGCTGTCATGCCTTTTACCAACAACAGCTCATCCAGGACTTCTATATCATAATTCTTCGCGTCATAGGGATACGCGGCATCCCTGTAATACTCGCCTTCCGCGCTGCCCAAAGGTATGGAAAGCGCGCTGTCAGAGTCACGCCAGTCTATTATGGAAGCGGCCAGTTCCTGGGACGTTGTCTCGTCAAAACCAAGAACGATCTGAAAAAGACGCTCCAGCACGGGCCGGTCTATCTTGTTCAGATTTATCTTTCTCTCCTCATCCACCAGGCCGTAATGACGCTCCATGGAACCGCTGGTATCGTTAATGTAATCATAAAATACGTCGATCTCGCCGTCTCCTATCGCGAATCCCTGGAAGACCGCTGGATTATCGTTCCACGCGTCTACCAAGGAATCATAGGTATTCACAGAGGAGTTTCCTAATTCAACGAACGCCTTTCTCGTCCCGGCCTCAAGGATAAGCGCCAGCTTGTCCTTTTCGTCAAGGCGCTTGACCAGCGCCGCCCTCTGCCTGACGCCGTACGACAGCATGACGCTGAACATGGACAATAATGAAATCGACCAGAGCGCTATTATCAATATACTTGCCCTGGGGCTAGCCAGCGACAGGGATATTGACCGTCTTTGTAAACATGAGCACTTCTTTGCCATGCGTGAACTCCACTTCCATGCATACCGCCAGCGGAAACCCTTCCTTTATCCACTGGTCCTGCCAGATATATTCTTTTCTCACGGTGTCATAACTATAATATTGAAACCTCAGGGACTTGATGTTCTTTGAAAATTCCCTTACCGCGCCCCCCTGATCGGCGTACACCTGGCTGAAATCTTTTTCTTTCCTGACCGCCGCGCTCATCTGAGTATCATAAAAATAACTTATCGCGCCGACTGTCCTTCCACGCAATCCCGCGCTATCGACTATCCCGGCGAAACCGACCTCGTCCTCATATCCGTAAAAATCAATGCCTTTAAACCTCAGGCAATTCCGCACGTCAGACCCAAACTTATCGAACAGAATATACAGATCTTCCTGCGGCACCTCCCCGTTAAGCCTCTGCCATATATTCACGCCGTTATTGAACGTGGCGTATATGCCGAGAGAGATGACGAATAATATCGCGGTAACGATAAGCAGTTCCACAAGCGTGAGGCCATTATTCTTTCTCGACATATTTCGCAAATGCTGTCCTTGATATGTTTATGGCCCGCGGGCCTTCTTTCCAGGATACGGCCGCGTTTATCTCGTACAGGTCCTGGGTGCCGTATACCAGATCATGCGTCAGGTCCCACGCAAACTCCTTGTTCCTGTGACGGAATTCCCCGTGCGTGGTCGGCTGGGCCAACGGGCCCAGATGCCTTAAATCCTGCTGTATCCGCCAGACCTTTTCATCCAGCCAGTAAGCGACGCTGAAATAATGATGGCAATAATTAAACGTATCCACGCACGCGAAAAACACCTCATGTATCAATACCGCGCCCAGCGCCAGGACCATCGCGGCCAGCATTACCTCTATCAGCGTGAAGGCCTTTTTATTAGTCCCAATTTTTAACATCATCCCCGCTTTCCACTCCGTCCTTTCCCAGCGAATACAGGTCATAATCGGCTGAACGGTGGTCACCCGGCGCCTTGTATTTATATTCCCTGCCCCAAGGGTCTATCGGCTTTTTTTCCAGATACGGGCCGTTCCAGTTTATGTCAGATCCCGGCCTGGTCAGCAATGCACCGAGACCATCGCTTCCAACGGGATAGTTACCATTATCCAGCTCGTATAGTTTCAACGCGGTAGCTATGTTCGCCTGGATATCGGCCTTGGCCGCGGCAACCCTCGCCTGCTCTCCCCTGCCCGCGAACCTGGGCATTACCATCGCGACTAACGCCCCTATGATTATGACCACGAGCATCAGTTCAATAAGCGTAAACCCTTTTCTTGTCTTGATCATGCGCCCTCCTCTATCTTTCTTCCAGATACTCCCTCCATTTTTCATCTAATTCATCAATGCTTTTGATATGGGAGGGATACGCGGACCTGAACGCGTCTTCCAGCGGCTTTCCGTTACGAAGCTCCCTGCAGAAAACCGCGAAACTCTCCGAGCCGTATTTGCTTATCAAAAAACCGACCAGGGAGGCGGCTTCCATGTAATAAGTGCTTATAAGGTGCTCGGAACTCATAAATAAAACTCCCGGGTCGCCTTTCCTTGTCTTGGTAGGACGTATATAGACCTTGCCGGGTTCATTGAATTCTTCCAGATTTATCCCCATCATGTCCTTCATGGAAAGCAGGGAATCTCTCTGATAAAAATCCCTGGCAACTTCCGTTATAACCGATCTCTTTGGTTCTTCTTCCCACTGAGCCACCCCTTCATCTAACCAAAGCGGTATCACCCCCCTGAAGCCCACGAAATCCCTGAAAATAAGATGCGCTATCTCATGCGGCAGAAGCGATTCCAGGAAATCCTTGCTCCATATATAGCTCACTATCTGTTTTTTCTTATAATCAGCCATCCCCTGGGACCATCGAGGCATGCCTGTCGCCTTTATGTAAGACTCATGATCCTCATAGATGTATATCTTCACCCTTTTATCCCACAGCCAAAAATCAGTATAGCGCGGATAGCCCAAATCCGTTGCTATATTGCGGTAGTACACCTCTGCCTTATCCAAAACACCCTTGGCGAATTTTTCATCCTGCAGAAAATAAACAATGAAATGCTCTCCCTTCATTTCCTTCCATTGTTCCCCGCCGGAGGCGATACCGCCTCTAAAACAGCTCAGGGACATGAGCAGGATGATTAAAATTTTGATCGTTTTCTCGCGCATCATGCCGCGCCTCCTATCAAGCGCGGATATTATTTATCTCTCTCGTTATCTCGTCTATCTCGAACGGCTTCTTTATGGAAGCGGCTATCCCCTCTTTTTTCGCCTCTTCCAGCAGATCGTCCACGGCGTAGCCGGTCATCATCACATACCTGGCCTCGGGATTCAGGCGTTTTAATTTTCTGAGCGCCTCCAGGCCATCCATCTTGGGCATCCTGACATCTAAAAAAATCACGTCAAATTTCTCTGTCCGGGCCAGCTCTATCGCGCCATCGCCGTCTTTCGCGCATCTCGCCTCGATATCATACATCTTTAGAAATTTTATCAGAAAATCTCTTATTACCTTTTCATCGTCCACGACCAGGGCCGTCAGGGATCTCTCGGAAGCCATGTATCTCCTTTCTATCAATCAGACCTGAATTTATCGATAAGGGCTTTTAATTCATCTATATCAAAAGGCTTCTTCATGCACAAATATACGCCCTGCCTCCTGGCCTCTTCCATCCTGTTCTGAACGTCATTCCCCGACATCATGACATATTTTGTCATGGGGGATATTTTCTTAAGCTCCGTTAAAGCGGTCACGCCGTCCATGCCAGGCATCCTTAATTCCACAAAAATAACGTCGAACCGCTCTTTCCCGGCCATCTTGATCGCCTCGAACCCATCTCCCGCTTCTTTCGCCTTGATACCCTCCAAATCCAAAAATCTGACCAGAAAATCCCTCACGACCTTTTCATCGTCCACGACCAATATATTCAATGATGCGCGATTACTCATGGACCCTCCGCTATTTTATCTCTTTATAGGAAATCGTCTTTTGTATCTCCTGCAGTAATTTTTCAAAATCATACGGCTTTGTGACATATCCCGTCACCCCTAACTTATACGCCCTCTTGATATCCGTATGGTCGCTCAAGGCCGATACGATTATGATCGGAATGCCCCGCGTCTCTTTATCACCGTTTAATATCTCGCATATCTCGATCCCCCCCAGGTGCGGCATCAGGAGGTCCAGCAGTATCACGTCAGGCTTGCATGATTTAATGATAGACACGACCTCTCTTGGATTAGCTGTGGCCTCTACCTCGTAACCGGACACCACGAGCAGCTTCTTCAGGCTTTCCAGGACCACCTCATCATCATCAGCTATGAATATCTTTTTTTTCTCCGCCATCTTCCACCTCGCTTTAATGCACCGCCACGTTAATCTCGAATATAGGCAATAACATCGCCACTACTATGAAGCCGACTATCAACCCCATGACCAGTATCATCAACGGTTCCAATAGATTCGCCATTACCTTCATGGCCTCGTCTGTCTCTCGTTCGTAAATATTGGCTACCTCAGCCAATGCCTCATCCAGCCTGCCTGACTCCTCACCCACTATTATGAGATTCGCCATGAATAAAGGGATCAGCTTTGAATCCTTCAGGCTCCTGCCAAAAGACCCTCCCTGCTCCAAATCCTTGTAGCTCAGCCTCAGCTGTTTCTTTATAACGTCATTTTCCAGGACAGGTATCGCGACCTCTATCGCCTTCAGGATCGGTATGCCGTTTCGTATCAATAACTCCAGCGTCCTGCTGAAACGGGCGAGATCCGACTTAAAGACAAACTTGCCCCACACAGGCACTCGCAGTTTGAGCGCGCTGAAAGCGAATCTGCCTTTTTCCGTGGCCGCCTGTTTTTTGAAAAATAGGATGATGATTATGAGGCCCAACACTATCAACGGCCACGACTGCCTCAGGGAACCGCTTATGGAAATCAGGATCCTGGTGGGTAACGGCAGGGCCTGACCTATGTTTAGGAAGATGTTTGCGAGCCGCGGCACCACAAACGTGAGCATGAACACTACCGTGGCTATGCCCACAATCGCCATGAGCGCGGGATACGCCAGGGCCATGCGCACGCGAGAAATCATCTCTTCCTGCTTTGCCCTGTATTCCGCTATCCTCAATAGCGCGTCAGGCAGAGAGCCGCTGTCCTCACCCGCCTTGACAAGCGCTACATAAAGATACGAAAACACCTTTGGATATTTCATGAGAGCGGAAGAAAAACCGGAGCCATCCTTGACTAATTTATAAATATTATAAAGCATCAGTTTCAGGTTATTATTCTCGGACTGCTCGGATATTATGTTTATGGCCTTGAGGATGGGCACGCCTGACCTTAAAAGACTGGCCAGACTGCGGCTGAATATGGTGATCTCGCCCGAGCGTATCCTCCCGAAGGCCCTGCCCGCCATGTTCAATTCCCGGGATTTTACCTCGCGTCTGACAATCTCTTCTATCTTAAGCGGCACGCAGCCCATCTGGCTTATCTTCTCGATCGCGTCTCTCTCTGATTGCGCGTCAATATTGCCTTCTATTATGTCCTCGGGTCCCTTTTTCGCCCTGTATTTATATATAGCCATGGTTTACTCCATTTCTGATGCCACGTATTTATTCATCCTGGCCCTGTCAGCGCCGGTTATGTCCAAAAAACAAACCGCCACGTTATAATTCTTTTCTTCCTCTATCTCCTCTATCCTGATTACCCGGGCCAGGCACTCTATCGCCTTTTCCCCATCCGGCAATTCCACGGTCAATTCTATTATGGAGCCCACCGCCAGGGTTTCCTCCGAGATAAATAATAATCCGCCGCCTGAGATATTCTTCGTGACACTAAGCTGCTCCGCGGTAAATCCCCGCTTGAACAATTCCTGTTTTGAGCTGAATGTCTTGTAACGCAGATTTATGTTTTTATCCAGCCTCACATAGGCCCTTCTGTCCTCACCTGAGGTCTTCGCGGCCGCGGCGGCCGGTTTTGCCCCTGAAACAGCTTCATTGCCCTCCGCCTCCAGGCGCCCCTCGCCGGATGTTATGTTCATGACCTCTTCGGGAGTCGAAAGGCCGCTTATCACCTTCTGCCAGCCGTCCTGCCTGATGGTCTTCATGCCTTTTGAGACAGCTACCCTGTTTAACTGATTACTCGATGCCTTTTTGAGGATCAATTCCTTCATGTCCTCATCCAGCAGCAATATCTCGTATATGGCCGTCCTTCCGAAGAACCCCGTGTGATTGCAGTTTATGCACCCCTTACCCCTGAATATCCTGACGTCTTTTGATTTCAGTCCAAGGTCTTTCGCTATCAATTCCCTTATCTCCGCCGGCGCCTTTGTATCCTCATATTTACAGTCTGGACAGATCAGCCTTATCAAGCGCTGGGCGATGAACGCCTCGACGCTGGAGGCGATCAGATACGACTCGACGCCTATGTCAACCAAGCGCGTGATAGCGCTCACGGCGTCGTTTGTATGAAGGGTCGATAAGACAAGATGGCCTGTCAGCGCGACCCTTATCGCTATGTCAGCCGTCTCCAGGTCCCTTACCTCGCCGACCATTATGACGTCAGGGTCATGCCTTAATATGCTCCTGAGGCCTCGCGCGAAATCCAGGCCTATCTCGGGCATGACCTGGATCTGCGTGATCCCGGTCATCTCATACTCGATGGGGTCTTCGAGCGTGATTATCTTGCGCTCTTTTGTGTTTATCCTGCTAAGGCAGGCGTACAATGTGGTGGTCTTGCCGCTCCCTGTCGGGCCTGTCACGAATATGATGCCGTGCGGCTTTTGGATAATATTTTCGAATATCTGCAAATCCGGCTTTGAAAGACCCAGCCTCTCCAGGCTGAAAAGCATCTGAGCGGGCAGTATCCTTATCACGACGCTCTCGCCGTACGGGGTCGGCATGGTGGATATCCTCAGGTCCAGCACCTCGTCCTGCACCTTCACTACCGCCCTGCCGTCCTGAGGCAGCCTGCGCTCCACTATGTTCAGATTAGACATTATCTTTATGCGCGATATGATAGCTCTTAAAAAATTCTTTATCTCGGGAGGCACGTTCGCGTCATACAAAAGGCCGTCCACCCTGTAACGCAGCGACAGCTGATTTCTATACGGCTCGATATGTATGTCCGTGGCGCGCTTCCTGTATGCCTCCAGGATTATCTGGTTGACCAGCTTTATCACGGAGGCGTCCTCGGCTAATTTTTCTATGTCCTCCACCTTTTCCTGAGACGCGTCTTCGCCGGCGGACTCCTTGGTGTCCGCGTGAGAGCTGATCTTCTCCAGTGTGTCCGTGGCAAAACCGTAATATTTCTTCAGCCCTTCCATGATATCTTTATGGGAGGAAAGTATTATATCTATATCATAACCTAACTGCGCGCGTATCTCGTCCTGCGTCTTTATATCCAGGGGCATTGACACGGCGACGGTAAGGGTCCTGTCTTTAATGTCTATCGGGAGAAATCTGTAATAAGTGGCTATCTTTACGGGCACCCTGTCCAGGACCGACTTATTGATCGAAAGCATCCTGACGTCAACGCTTATAAGGCCTGTCTTCTCTGAAAATATATTCAAGACCTCTTTTTCCGGCAGGAGGCCATTCCTGATCAACAGCTCGCCCAGGCCCTTGCCCGTCGATTCCGCTTCCTTGATAAGGCTGTTCAGCGTCCCCTTTTCAATATCGCCTTTTTCCATCAAGGCGTCGTATAATATCTTGTCATATTTTTTTATCATGGCAATCTCTCTTATTCTATAGCTTATAAACGCTGCTTTTCAGGTATTCCCTGTACCGCCGGACAGCGTCCTTTAAATCCTCGGATGAGATTAACGCCAGTTTCAGCCTGAACCCGGCGGCGGCCTCCTCGGCCTTTTTTAAAGACCACGCGTCCAGGGGATTCATCACGCCGATGGTCATCTCCCCTCCGTCTTTTTTCACGGGAAAACACCCTGAATCCATGATGAAAGACGGACTAAACTGTTTAACGAAATTCCAATCGATGTATTTATTCTTCAGCGCGACGAGGGGCATGCCAAACTGCTCAGACAGCGCCCCCAACAGGTCCCGCTCCTTTACCCCAAACCTCCTCTTAAGCACGACCCCCAGAAACT
>Ga0265297_10003062_pt1 | contig 31466 bp, 31 predicted proteins | sample Munlanlwell13791_FD_192502 | JGI IMG/M metagenome (GOLD analysis project Ga0265297, IMG submission 192502) | Leachate microbial communities from a municipal landfill in Southern Ontario, Canada - Leachate well 137-91 | ecosystem: Engineered > Solid waste > Landfill > Unclassified | place...
GCGGGCGGGAAGAAAGCCGAGGCGGGGCAATTCCATTTCCCCAGAAAAATAGTTTGCCCCGCCGAGTCCAAATTAGTTTTCAGGATTTTCGTCAAAAAAAGTTCGAACATCAATCAAAAAACACCGCATAACAAATTTCATCCTCGACAAAAGGATGAAATTTTTGTATGATACATTAATAATTTTTAATCAAAAAAATATGCCCAAATATTGCCACTCCTGCGGCATGCCCATGGAGAAAAAAGAAGATTTTGCCGGCGCGGACGAGAGCGCCGAGTTTTGTTTATATTGTGTCAAGCCGGACGGCGGTGTGAAATCGTGCGATGAAATTTTTGAGGGTGGCGTGCAATTTTTTATGAATTCAGTCGGCGGCGACCGTGCTTTGGCCGAGCGGATCACACGTAAGAATATGAACATGCAACCGTATTGGCAGGGAAAAGACTGTCCGGTGCTGAAGGGCGAAGAGGCGACCGAAGAAGAGTTTAATGCGGCCTTGGCAAAATTATAGTCGTATCAAAAATATGATTTAGGTTAAAACGATAAATTGTGTTATAATATAATCCAATTATTCATTTAATCATTTTTATGGCGAAAGGAAACAATTCTCAAAAGAAAGATGTGAAGAAACCAAAAAAGAATAAAAAGTAAATAAAAATACCCTCGCCTCGGCGGGGGATTTTTTATAACACTTATTCAATTTTTAAGATTTTATACTCAACTTCTTTGCCCCCGGCAGATATTTGTACAATATCACCCACGCTCTGCCCGATCAATTTTTCTCCGAGCGGTGAATTATGCGAAATAATTCCTTTTTGCGGATTGGTTTCGCGCGAGCCGAGGATTTGGTAAGTTTTTTGTTTTCCGCCAACCGAGACAGTCACCGTGTGCCCGAGCTGAACGGTGTCGGTTTGTTTGTCCGGTTTGATTATCAGCGCTCGGCGCAATTCGCCTTCGTAATTCATAATCTTTTCATTCAGTGCGCGCAGTTTGCCTTTGGCCGACTGGTAGCCCGCGTTTTCGGAAAAATCTCCGCCCTGGGCCAGGATGGATACTTCTTCGGACAACTTGGGCCGAACGACTTTTTTAAGCCGTTCCAATTTTTTTTCAATTTCCATTGCCCGCGCCTCGGTAATGTGCGGGTCTTGGACTAAATGAGTGTATTTGCCGGGTTTGCGATAGGGGATTTGCATATGCATCATAATACCACAGCCTAAGTATAAATAACAATGAGATAAGCCTGTAAACATTTTATGCACAAGCGATATTTACCACCTGTGTGTTTAGTGGTATAATCTATGTGTAAAAAGAGGCGCCAGATGCCCGAACCGCAAGGTTGGGGTTTTTGTTTAGAAAACATACTAAATGGACGAAGCTCAAGAAGCTCAAACAATCGGTTTGGGCTATTTTTTTTGGGTATGCCGTATGAATTGGCACGAGATTAAAAAAATAATATTTACAATTAAATCCGACGGTTTTGTGTCTAATAGCTCAATATTATTTTGCGGCTCATTTTTGGTCGGGGTGATAAATTATTTTTATCAACTGCTCATGGCCCGTTTGCTTTCCATATCCGACTATGGCGAACTTCAATCAATATTTGCCCTGATTTCTCTGGTCGGAGTTCTGACCGCGACACTTTCCATCGTCATTACCAAATATACGGCAGATTACAATTCCAGAAATCAAATCAACAAAGTCCGTGCCATTTTTGGCGAATTTTCCCAAAAAGCCGTTATCGCCGGAGCAGTAGTTTTTATTATTACCGGAATATTTAGCGGGCAGGTCGCGCATTTTTTAAATATATATACCATTGTGCCGATTATTATCGCGGGAATTTCTCCGGCCTTTGGTTTTCCGGCCGTGGTCAATACCGCCATTCTGTCCGGCTTGCACAAGTTCAGAGCCATGTCGGCAATTTCGGTTTCGGCCACATTGGTCAAAATAATTTTCGCCGTTATCTTGGTTAAACTCGGCTTTGCGTTGAACGGCGCGATCGCGGCCGTCGTCATAGCGGCTATTTGCGGTTATATTATTTCTTTTTATCCCATCAAGTTTTTGTTCAAAATCCAATCATCATCAGTAGAAACGACAGAAATGTTAAAGTATTCACTGCCGGCATTTTTTTCCATAATATTCACCTCATTATTATTAAACGCCAATGTTATTTTGGTTAAACATTATTTTTCCGCTCAAGCAGCCGGCGAGTATGGCGCTTTGGTGGTGCTTGGCAATTTGATATATTTTTTGGTCGGGCCGATTTCCTCGGTAATGTTCCCCATGGCGGCGCACGCGCACGGCAATCAAGGCCATCCGGCCAAGGTGCTCAAAAAAGCCGTCGCGCTCGTCGTTTTGCTCGGCGGAGCGACCGTTGGCGCGTATTTCATTTTTCACCGGTTAATCATTACTTTGTTAATTGGCGGTAAGTTTGCGTCCGCCGGGACATATCTGGGCTGGTTCGGTTTATCCATGTTGTCATGCTCTCTGGTCGCGCTAATCGCCAATTATTTTCTTTCGGTCGGCCGGACCCGGGGCGCGTATTTGGTCGGCGCGGGCGCGCTCGCGCAAATAGCGTTGATTGTGTGTTTCCACAGTAGTATGAATCAAATAATTTGGATAATGAATCTGACCGCCGCTTTCACGGTTGTTCTTCTGGCCGGATATTTTGTCAAAATATATTATTTATGCCCCAAAAATTGATTTCAATCATTGCGCCGGTTTACAACGAAGAAAAGAATATTTCTTTGCTGTATGCTGAATTGGTAAAAGTATTTGAAAAAATACAATACGATTTTGATTATGAAATACTTTTTGTGGACGACGGCAGTAGTGATTATAGTTCGGTGATTTTGGAAAAATTGGCGCGCGATAGCGCCCGCGTGAAGTACATTCAATTTTCCAGAAATTTTGGCAAAGAGTTCGCTCTGTCAGCCGGCTTGGACGCGGCCGATGGCGACGCGGTTGTGATGATTGACGCGGATTTACAGCACCCGGTGGAAATTATTCCTGATTTTATTAACAAATGGCGTGATGGCGCCGAAGTAGTGGTCGGTGTAAGACAAGTAAACCACGGCGAGGGATGGATAAAAAAATACGGCTCTCTGGTATTTTATAAAATTATGGATGTCATCAGCGAGACAAAAATTACACCGCAGGCCACAGATTTTCGTTTGCTGGACCGCAAGGTCGTGATAGCTTTCCGCAATTTTACCGAGCACGGACGTATGACCCGCGGGTTGATTGATTGGTTGGGATTTACTCGTGATTATGTGTATTTTGAAGCGCGCGCCAGATTGAATGGTTGCGCCCGTTATGACACAAAAAAACTTTTTAAATTGGCGTTTAGCACCATGGTCAGTCATAGTTTGTTGCCGCTTAAGCTCGCTGGATATTTGGGCGCATTTATTTTAACGATTTTTGGCGCGATTGGGTTATTGATTTTGTTGGGAAAATATCTATTTCATAATAAATTGGCGATGAGTTTTTCCGGTCCGGCTCAATTGGCGATTCTAATTGTATTCTTGGTCGGTTTAATTTTGGCTTGCCTTGGGTTAATTGCTTTATACGTCGGAAATATCAAAGCCGAAGTGGTTAATCGTCCGAGATATGTGATACGGCGTACAAATTTGCACAAAATGTTATGAAAATATTGTGGTTCACCTGGAAGGATAAGAAGAATCCTTTGGCCGGCGGAGCGGAATCAGTCAATGAAAATCTGGCCAAAAGATTAGTGGAACACGGGCATCAAGTAATGATTGTCACCGCTGGATTTGCCGGCAGCAAGTGCGAAGAAATTGTTGATGGCTATAAAATTGTTCGCGTGGGAAATCGTTTTAGCGTATATTGGCGCGCGCATAAATATTATAAAAAAAATTTAAATGGCTGGGCCGACTTGGTAATTGACGAGATTAACACCATTCCGTTTTTTGCAAAATACTATGTTAACGAGAAAAATATATTATTTATTCACCAGCTTTGCCGGCAAATATGGTTTTACGAAATGTTTTTCCCCGCCAGCTTGATTGGCTATTGGTTGGAACCGTTTTACCTGCGGTTATTAAGGGATAAAGTTGTCGTGACAGTTTCGGAAAGTTCAAAAAATGATTTAATCAAATTCGGATTCAAGCCTAAAAATATTTTTATTATTAGCGAGGGGATTGAAAACGCGTTTTCGTCAATCGCTGAAGACGCAAACAAATTCACGCATCCGACCATGCTGGCGCTCGGGTCAATCCGTCCAATGAAAAGAACCGGCCATATCATAAGAGCTTTTGAGATTGCCAGACAAAATATTCCGGATTTGCAGTTGATTATCGCCGGTTCGCCGGAAGGACGCTATGGTAAAAAAATTGTTTGGACGATTCAAAATAATCGTTATAGAAATTACATTGACTATCGCGGTCGGGTGAGCAGGGATGAAAAGATGGAATTAATGCGGAAGTCTCAGGTAATTTGCGCCGCGTCAGTGAAAGAGGGTTGGGGTTTGATTGTGGCCGAGGCAAACAGCGCGGGCACGCCGGCGGTTGTTTACGATGTTGACGGTTTACGCGACGCGGTCAAGGACCACGAAACCGGGCTGGTCTGCCACGCGAATACTCCCGAGGATATGGCCGCTCACGTCGTTAGCCTGTTAAAAAATCACGATGAATATGACCGATTACGGCAAAACGCGCGACAGTGGTCAAAAACAATAAATTTTGAAAGAAGCTACAACGATTTTATAAATGTGATAAATAATTTATGAATCCGCTGGTCTCGGTGATTATCCCAACAAAAAATTCATCAAAATATTTGCATCAATGTTTGGATTCCATTGAGAATCAGACATACCGCGATTTAGAAATAATTGTCGTGGATAATAATTCGAACGATGACACAAAAGATATTGCCAAAAAATATACTGGCAAGGTTTTTAATCACGGTCCGGAGAGGAGCGCGCAAAGAAATTATGGAGTAAATAATTCAAACGGTGACTTCGTGCTCATTATTGACAGCGATATGGAATTGTCATGCGGAGTCATCGAGACGTGCGTAAAAAAGATAACGCTAAATAGTGCGGTCTTGGGTCTAATCATTCCGGAAGAATCATTTGGTCAGGGTTTTTGGGCCGAATGTAAAAAATTGGAAAAAAGTTTTTATTTGGGACTGAGCTGGATGGAAGCCGCCAGATTCTTCCAAAGAAGTGTGTATTTAAAAGTCGGCGGATATAACGAAGCGTTAGTAAGTGGTGAAGATTGGGATCTTTCACAGAGAATAGAAGCTGTCGGGAGTATTGGGAGAATTGATGAACTAATTTATCACAATGAAGGTGACGCGCGACTCGCCCAAACAATTAAAAAAAAATATTATTACGCCGGAGAATTCGCGAAATATGTTAATTCCGCACAAAATAGATATAATGTCGCCAAACAAACCGGGGTTATGGGGCGGTATAAATTATTTTTTTCTAATCCAAAAAAATTATTTAGAAATCCGGTTCTCGGTGCAGGTATGATATTTATGAAAACCTGCGAGTTTTGGTTTGGAGGAATCGGATATATTGCCGAAAAAATTAAAAAAATATGAAAAAATTTTTGCAAAAAATGTACTGTAAAGCGGCAGAATATAATCGTAAAAATATATTGTCTGTATTGGACACCGGCGTTGACGTCAATTTTTTGGATCTAGGCTGCGATGATGGCCGGCTAACAATAAGAACGGCTGAAGAAATCGGTACTAACAATGTATATGGTGTGGAAATAGTGGAGGATAGAATTAGAGCGGCCGAACAAAACGGTTTGTTGGTTAAATGTTTTGATCTAAACAAAACATTTGATTTTGAAGATAATTATTTTGATGCGGTGCATGCCAATCAGGTAATAGAGCATTTGTATGATTCGGACAATTTTATTTCAGAGATATATCGGGTTTTAAAGATTGGCGGTTACGCAGTTATCAGCACTGAGAATGCCAGTAGTTGGTGCAACATTTTTGCAAGCATTATGGGTTGGCAAATATTTTCTTTGACAAATTTTTCCGGCCAAAAGCGGGGGATAGGCAACCCGTTCGCTTTGCGCCACGGCAACTCAGATGGGCTTAAATCGTGGACTCATATTCGTATATATAACATACGCGGCCTAAAAGAATATTTTGAATCGTACAATTTCAAAGTGGAAGAGATTAGGGGTGCTGGGTATTTCCCGTTTCCGGCGTTTTTCGGTAATTTTGACAAAACTCATAGCCATTTTATGACATTTAAAATAAGAAAAATATAGCCAAAATATACAAATATTATGATAAAACATGCAATTTGGTTGGCAGAACAATCAATTACTTTAGACTATAAATTTTTCCGTGTTTCCAAGTGGAGTATTTTTGAAAAAATTCATTTCACCATTGTGAAATATTTTTTGCTGATTAAACATTTTTTTGTGAAGTTTAATCTGGGTAAAGATTTTTATTTTTTTGGCGGTAAAAAAATATATTACGATTCAAAATACGGTTTTGCCGGTTATCAGAGTTTGTTAGCAAGGCATCAGAATTTAATTCAATTGGCCAATATTAAAAATGTTGAAGTCGTCGTGGACATCGGCGCCAACGTGGGTTTTTTTACCAAATTGTGCCGAGGTATATTTCCTCAATCAAAGATTTATTCTTTTGAGCCCGTTCCAAGAACGTTTGAGTGCTTGAAAAACAATTTGCGTGATGACGCGAATACATCAATTTACAATTTGGCCATTTCCGATTATAACGGCCGCGCAAAAATGAATTTTAACGAGGATGATTCAGTGACAAGCTGTATATCAGCCGATGGTGATGTTGATGTCGAGGTAAAAACTCTTGACAGTTTTGTCGAGGATAACAACATCAATCGTATTGATATTTTAAAAATTGACACTGAAGAACACGAGTTGCGGGTTTTGAAAGGGGCGTCGCGCGCTTTGTCTAAAACAAAGTATTTATTTATTGAAATACAAATAGAAAATAATAAATATTATACCATGTCTTCATTGCTAAAGCTGCTGTCATGTGATGCTTACGATTTTCAGTTGGTGTGTTTTAGAAATTATAACAACACCGGAGAAGGTCGTATGAGGGTTATGGACGCCCTGTTTAGAAACGAGACGATTATTTAATTTACGAGAAAGTTGACCTTTTTTATGAAAACGTTTTATATATTGAACCACGGTAATAAGAAGGCCGGATCAATGAATCACTTTGAAGATTATCTCCTGCGCCGTAAATACAATGTGTTTAGATTGACACATCCGCTGGATGACTATACGGCGAACGAAACCCAATTTTTTATTGATAAGGAACTTGTGTGGTCAAAAAAGCGAAAACCGAAACGGACCCTTAATTATTTTGAAGATTTTTTCCAATCGGTTCGCCATATCATTAGCAGAAAATTTGATGTATTTATTGGGGCCAATAGTTTTGACATGTTGCCGGCGTTGTTCGTCCGTCTGCTGGGGAAAAGCGGTAAAATAGTTTTTTTTGGTTCAGATTTCTCCGAAGACCGTTTTGAAAGTAAAATTTTAAATATACTGTATATATTGGTTGAGCGGATCTCCGTCAAATGGTCTGATGTCGTCATATCAAATACGTATAGAGCAGAACGCGCGCGGCTCAGGCTGGGTATGGACAAAAGTAAAAGTGTTGTCATTCCGAACGGGATATTTCTCAAAAATAAAATATTTTTGCCAAAGAGGATTTATAAAGATCAATTTATATATGTCGGAAGCGTCACCAGGGAACACGGTCTCTTTGAGATGGTTCAGGCTCTCTCGCCACTGATGAACAAGCTGGTTATTATCGGTCAAGGTTTAGAGTGGGAGGCGGTTATCGAACTCTGTAAATCAAAGGGCGTTGATTGCGAGGCGCATTTTCGAAAGGATCATGATTTTGTAATGGAATATTTACGGAACTTTCAAGGATTCGGACTCGCTCCATATAATGTAAGTCAAAAGTGGACATATTATTGTTCACCGACCAAGATTGGCGAATATGTAGCGTCCGGTGTTCCAGTTATAGTATCAAATGTACCGGAATTGTCTTCCGTGGTTAAAGACAGAAACTTGGGAATTGTTTACGATCAAATTGATTATAATTATTTAAAAAATGAAATAGATAATTTTTTGACAGATAATTACTTTTCAAAAGCCGAGGAATTTTATAAAGATTTTGAGAGAGACAGGTTATACGGCAAGTTGGATTTCTGAATGTCGCATGTCATAAAATTATTTATTGATATATACAATTTATAAATATCATATGAAGAAAGTAATTACATATGGCACGTATGATTTATTACATATCGGTCATATAAATTTGTTGAGGAGAGCCAAAGAATTGGGCGATTATTTGATTGTCGGGTTGTCTACTGATGAATTTAACGCGCTAAAAAATAAGGATTCATTTATGCCTTTTGAACACAGAAAAGCGGTGCTGGAGGCGGTTAAATACGTGGATGAGGTAATACCAGAAGAATGTTGGGAACAGAAGACTGAAGATATTAAAAATTATGCTGTAGATATTTTTGTTATGGGCAACGATTGGTTGGGGAAATTTGACGAACTTAAACAATATTGCGAAGTGATGTATTTGGAAAGGACGGCGAATGTCTCCACCACTTCTTTAAAAAAAATAATAACTAATAAGGTAAACAAAATATGATAAATAAAATTAAGAAATTCTTTTACGAATTGCACAGGCCAATGCCGCTGAATGATAACTTTAAAGATTATGATGAGTACTGGAAAAATCGCGGATTTCACGCGCCCTCATTGCATAGAGCCGAGCTTATATCAAAACACATTAAACCGAATTCTACAATTTTAGATATTGGATGCGGTGACGGAACCATGATTGATTATTTGAATAAAAATAATCATCCGCGGGAAATTGTCGGTTTGGACATATCAAAAGAAGCTGTGGATTATGTGAAGAGTAAGGGGTTCGCGGCGAGGGTTATAGATATCTTATCTGACGATTTTAATATTTTTTTAGAAGATAAAGTTTACGATTATATAATAATAACCGAGGTGCTGGAACACGTGCAGGAGCCGGAGAAAGTAATTACCGTGGTCAGGAATCATTTTAAAGACAATGTCTTCGTCTCAGTCCCCAACGCCGGATTTTTTGTTCACCGGATTCGTTTAATGTTTGGGAAGTTCCCCCTTGTCATTATCGTGCAACATGTGAAAGAGCATATTCGTTTTTGGACAATGAGAGATTTTGTATATTGGGCGAATTATCACGATTATACAGTAAAAAAGATAATTGTCTCTTCCAGCTTACTCATTAAACCCCTAAGATTTCTAGAAAAATTATTTCCCGCCTTGTTTGGCAATCAATTATTGTATAAATTGGCGCGAAAAGATAAATAATTTAATTGTTTTATAATTGATGTGTCATTATTATTTATAAAAATATTATTTATCCCACTTTATCTAGTTGGATTTTTAATACCCAAGAATAAAAAAATGTGGGTATTTGGTTCCGTTTCCGGAAACAAGTATTCTGATAATTCAAAATATTTATATAATTATATATCCGGCAACCCAGAGTGTAAGGCCGTATGGCTTACCAAAGACAAAAAGATCATCGGTCGTTTGAAACATGAAGGAAAGTGTTGTTATTATTTTTATTCATTAAAAGGAATATACAGCGCCATAGTTGCAAAATATATAGTGTTGTCATATTCATATGATGATGTAAGTATTTTTTGTTATTTATTTTCCGTAAGATCAAAAATTATTCAGCTATTTCACGGTACTCCGTTAAAAAAATTAGAAATTGAAAAGAATAAACCGCGCTCAAAAATAGCGATTAGAAAATTTCTTCGTTTATATATGGGGAAGAATTATGATTTAATAATAGCTGCCTCGGATCTGGCGGCGAAAAAGATGGACATATATTTTAAAGTCGGTAGAGATAAGTTTGCAGTTACCGGTTACCCAAGGAATGACGCTCTCTTTGCCGTTGAAGATGATGTATTTTTGAGCCAATTAAAAAGCAAGGTAAACTTTAGTAAAACCATTCTCTATCTCCCAACCTACAGAGGTTACAGCAGCAACAATGTAAATTTTTGTTTATCCGGTTGTTATGGTTTTAATCCCGAAAGACTGAATAGATTTTTAGAAATACATGACGCAATATTTTTAATCAAGCTGCATTTTAGGGATTGCGAGAAAGCACAAAATATCATATCTAATTTAAACAATAGCTCAAGGATTCAATTTATTCGCGACGAACAGATTGGCGATGATATTTATCCTCTGCTCGCGCATACCGACATTTTGGTTACTGATTACTCCAGCGTATATTTTGATTATTTGCTTCTGAATAAGCCGATAGTATTTTTTGATTATGATCTTGAAGAATATGAATCACAGGATAGGGGATTCTATTTTGATTACGGGGAGGTCACACCGGGACAAAAAGTTAAAAATTGGGATGATTTGGAATTTGCAATGCGTGAAATATTAAACGATTTTGATGAATATGGGCGGGAAAGAGAAAAAATTAATCATTTATTTAATACGTATGGAGGTGGTGATAATTCGGAAAGAGTTTATAGGGAAATTTTAAAATGTTAACGATTAACCGAAAAAAATGTATATTTTTTGTAAAACAATATTATTTCGCAATAATATTAATTGCGTTTGCGGTAATAAGCCACTTGCCTTGGTTTAATTTCGGCACCATTTTAAACAACGGCGATTGGTCGTTTCGGGCGGATGAGTCCGCAAAGGAGCTGTACAATTCATATACTTCTTGGAAAGGTTTTTTGGATCTCGGGTCTGTGAATGTTCAGATATACTTCATATTGGTCTCGTCCATATGGTCATTATTGGTTAATGTTGGTTTGTCTTATGACACCGCCGTAAAGATAACTTATTTAATACCCATAGCTATAGCGGGTTTTTTGTCGCCTTACATATTTATCAGAAAGTTAACCAAAAATGACTACATCGGGTTTGTTTGCGCCATATTTTATGGAACGGGGACATACTTTCTAATAAGACAAACGGCACATCTTCCGATTGCCTTGATATATTCAATTGCGCCCCTTATATTATATTTGTTTGTTCAGGCCTTGGAAAAAAATAAAATTTATAATTGGCTTATTTTTATTATATTATTTTTCGTTGGCATGTGTTATGAATTGAGAATGATGTATATTGTCAGTTTTTTACTAATTATATATTTTTGTTTTTTTTATTTTAAAAATATTAAGAGATATTGGAAAATATTTATTGCTGGTGTTGCCGCTCTTTTACTGTTAAATATATTTTGGTTATTACCAACCGTGTTTGGCGGTGGTGCCGCGAAGATTCACAATATCACCAGTAGACATTTATTTGGTTCTTCATTTTTTACGCTGTCTTACGCTTTTAATACATATTTTTCGGCGTGGACGGGAGAAGAAGTGACCCCGTTTGTCAACCATCCAATCATGGGATATTTTTGGCTGATTCCAATCGTGGCATTTATTGTTTTTTTATCAAAAAAAATTAGATATAGGAAAATAATAATATATTTTGGAGTTCTGTCTTTGCTTGGAATATTTTTAACAAAACAGTCGGCAGAACCTTTACCCGGTGTTTATTTGTGGTTGTATAAAAATTTTCCTGGTTTTAGTCTGTTCAGGGAAGCTTCAAAATTTTATCTAATATCAGCCATAGGTTATACAGGCTTAATCGCGTGTTCATTACTAATGATAAAAGAAAATGCAAATGTCATTGTTCATAGATATTTGTTCATTATTTTTTCAGCCGCCATATTGTTAATTTCCATTATTAACGCAAAGCCTTTGATTACCGGTGAAATACGAACCATGTTTATTTCCAAGAATATGCCCGGTGATTATTTGGTGTTAAAGGATTATCTTATTAATCAACCTGACTATTTTAGAACATTTTGGACGCCAAGCTGTTCCACATGGGGGTTTTATATAAATAATCATCCAAAGGTTAGTAATGTTGGCATTATAGATTCCGGGTGGAAAGAGTTTGGTGATAGCATGGGAGATGCCAAATTGACTATTCAAAATAAAATAGTCGGTATTTTAAATCATTCATTCTCGGATGAGCTATTTGATGTTTCCTCCATTAAATACGTTGTCGTGCCTTTACAAGATTTTGCCAATGACAACGATTTTTATATATATTATGGTGAGAGTGATAGATCTGATATCCGCGCCTGGTACATTTCCGAGCTGAACCAAATTCCCTGGCTTAAAAAAATTGATATTGGTACGAGCGGACTTGTTGTCTATGAAAATACAAATTTCAAATCGCATATTTATACGGATAGCGGCTTAAATTATTATCAGACCAATGCCAGTGAGTTTGGCGACTTTAGTCAAAATCAAAATTTGTATTTGAATTCGGAAATTAAAAAGCATGAAGACCTGTTAAGCAATTTAGACAATGTCATCGTTCCAGTGGAAGCGGACCAGAGTAAAATATCCGCGATGCAAGCGAAAATTACTACCGCCACTACCACGAAAGATAGCCGGGCACTGCAAAGCGCCTTGGATATGTACGCGCGAAACTTATTTTTCTCCGATTACAAAATAAATATTCCGCTTAAAGCGGTTTACAAAATATATATTAAAGAAGACAGCACTCTCGCGAATAATAAGAATATCGGCGTAAAAATTAATAATCGTATTCTATTGCGGAAAGAGGGGAAAGATAAAGATGGGTGGCTGTATTATAATAAAATTGAATTGGACCAAGGTGAGTATCCCGTGGAAATATACCTGGGAAATCAATTATTATCGGCCATAAATTCCGGCGATGTGGTGTTTTCCGCCGAGGATTTGCGTGAGCCGATTCAGGCGCCGAAGTTGGAATACCGGCAAATTAGTCCGACCAAATACATTGTTAATGTTCATGGCGCAAGCGAATCATTTCCCTTAATATTTTCCGAAAGTTTTCATCAGGGTTGGAAAATTTATGTTCAGCCAAATTTGGCCGAAAAAGAATCAGGAAAATTTGTTGGTGAAGAAAATCAAGGCACGACGCAAAATGAAAATTTGAATGGCGGGAATTTTTACGACATATTTAGTCGTCAACCTGTTTTGGACGACAAACATTTTCAAATAAATAATTTCGCCAATGCCTGGTGGGTGGATCTGGATAATTTGGCAAAAGCAGGTAAAATAAAAAAGAACAGTGACAATAATTATGATTTTTCCGTTGTTATTGAGTTTGAACCGCAAAAATATTTTTATATTGGTCTGGGGATTTCAATTTTGGCTTTGCTAATGTGCTTGGGGTGTTTGGCCGGTTGCATATTTTACAAATTTCGCCGGAAGCGGTATAATAAAATAAATATAAAAAATGAAGCTCGTGAAGCTCAAACAAAGGTTTGAGCTTTTATTTATTAATTTTGCGATTATGAGGAATATCCTGGATAAAAAATACGCCATTATTCTCGCGGTCGTAGCAATACTTGGCGTCGGGACAGTAGTGACAAAATATATTGTTATGCCAAGGCTGGCCACTCCGCCGTCGGCCGGTGAAGCACCCAAGCAGGTGTTATCTGATAAAGTCACGATTCAAACTGATGCCAATGAACAAGCGGATTTTTCTCTTAAATCCGATGTATATAATCAAAATGCCATTACTGAAATTAGTAATTTTGAAAAAAATGAAGCGATTCAATGGCAGGGGAGCGCGGTAATTGATGAAAAAGTTTTTTATGAAGGCGTGAGAAGTTTGGGATTGGTTAGCGCCGATCATCGCGGGGCGATAAGTATGTTGGAAAAGCAATTGGACTTGTCCGCCATGAAACAAATTGAATTTATGTTTAATGTGGGCGATGTTGACGCGTTTGAAAGCGCAATGATTGATTTTAGCGATGTGGATTTTAAAAATTATTATCGCTACACGTTTTCAAATTTGAAAAACGGCTGGAGCTTGATTCAGATTCCCAAAGAAAAATTTATTTATAACGGCGCGGCCGACAGCGGGTTTGATTGGTCAAAAGTGGAAAAAATTAGATTGTATACGCTCTCGCGTCCGTCATCAATATTTTTGACGCGGGTTGACATGCTTCGCAGTATTAATGACTCGGATAATTTTTTATCGCACTGGCGGTCAAACAAACCGGAAATGTTTTTGAGTTTGTATAACCGAGACGGCAAGGGCGTGCTTATGGCACGGGGCATTGGCGCGACCGTGGCCACGATAAAAGATGTGGAAGACGCAGAAAATGAAATATTTTCCGCTTCGGTCTCGCCGCAATCGTCTGGCCGTTCCGGCTTATTTATCCGCGGAGATTATACCAATGGTTATGGTTATTATTTTTTAATCGGCGGAGAAAAAAAGAATACCTGGCAAATCATGAAAAGAAATAAGTCCGGTTGGACGCCCGCCGCGGAAATCACTCAAGGAGTGCTGGCTAATGTTTCATTTGCCTGCGACAAAAAATATTGGCTCCGGGCCGAAGCTCGCGGTAGTTTGATGGAATTTTATATTTCTTTTGACGGGCAAACTTATGAAAAGCTTGGCGAAATTACAGACAACGAATTCCGTGGCGGGGGCACCGGTATCGCCGTGGTTGACGGCACATGGAGTTTGTTCGACGACTTTAAATTTATGAAATAATCGTGTGATGTATGTTTCGGAAAGGTAAAAAAATTGTTGAAATAATCAACAAGGACTTTAAGCTTCACATCGTTAAGACCGCCATTCTGTTTTGCGCCATGGCGACCTCGTATTTGATTTGGGAAAATATTTTTTTGTCGTTCATAATCGGTGCGGCTATCGTGATTTTATTTTTGGATTGGGATAGTCGGTTTTTTATCGGTTTTGGTTTGTTGTTTATTATTGCCTGTCCGGTATGGCTCTCTTTGGACAAACAGGATGTCGCCGAAAAAATGGCTGTGTACGCGTATTACATGCTCGCGCTCGGAGTGATTATGCAAGTTGTTCAGCACGCCAAGGCGCAAATTTTCAAACCAAAGCGAAGGGTGAAAAACGCAAAGGAAAAAATGGATGATGATATGTTACCGCCGAAGAGAACGTGGCTTTATGTATCTTCAGCCGCGGCCGGCGTTTTGCTTTGTGTATGCGGCGGAGGATATTTTATGTTGCGGCATATGGAAAATAAATTGGTCGCGAACTCAACAATATTAAATGACGCGTTTAATGCGCGTTTGGCTGAAGCGCAACAAGCCGCGCAAAAAATCGCCGGAGAAAAAATAATTTCCGGGCCGCCGATAAGTTGGGATAAAGTGAATATTTCTATTATCAACACCACCGGCCAAACTGTCCTGGGGGCCAGTACAACCGATAGCTTTACCCAATTAGGCTGTAAGAATGTATCTCAATCTCAAAGCACGTCCACACCCTTTAAAAGCACGCTGGTGGAATATTGTCCGGCCTGCCAAAACGTGGCGCAAGAATTATTATCAGTTTTGAAATCTCCGACCGAAGTTTTGTTCGTGGAAAATTCGGAATTAAACGCCGCGATTCGCGTCATTTTGGGCGAAGACCAGTTGTCCGTCAGCACGACCGTTGGCTCCGACATAATTATTGAATCGCCGGATGAACAAGAAAACATTAATTGAAATATTATTTTTTGGCGCGATTACGGCGTTAATCTTGGGGCGTTTGCTTTTGCCCGGGTATGTATTGACGCTGGATATGATATTTACGCCCGAACTCCGGGTTATTTTTTCGTCCGTTGGGTTGAACAACGCTTTACCACTCGCGATTTTTTTGTCTGGCCTAAATTATATTTTTCCGTCGTGGGTCATTCAAAAGATTGTTCTCGTCGGAATATTTTTTTGTTTGGGATATCTGTCGTATAAATTTTTGCCAACCTCGCAAAATAAAATCGCGCGGTTATTTTGTGCGTTGGTATACGCGGTCAATCCGTTTGTCTATGGACGTTTTTTGGCTGGACATTGGACGCATTTGGCGGCCTATGCCATATTGCCGGTTTTTGTATTTTATCTTTTACAATTTACAAACGCGCCAAATATTAAATCATCCTTAAAATTGTTTTCATCAATTTTTTTAATCAGTCTATTTTCTCTTCACTTTTTTGCCATGACCGTGTTGACAATGGCGTTCACTCTGGTAATTACGCTCATAAAGGCATTAGTTGATAAAAAGTTTTCTTTGGCCGGTCTGGCGCTTAAATACATATTAATCGGCGGACTGTTATTTTTAGCCGTGAGCGCGTATTGGATCGCGCCAGCCATCGGGCATCGGCAGGCCGTCGGACAAAGATTTGACGCTCAACATTGGGTCGCGTTTGCCCCCGCGGGCCACGGGAGTATTCCAGTATGGCTCAACTTATTATCGCTAAATGGTTTTTGGGGCGAGGGCCAGCCGTGGGCCGGCCATTTTATTTGGCCTCAAGATTATTTGGTATTTTGGGCGGCTTTTGTTTTGATTATAATATTAATCCTGATTGGAATATTTTCGAGCATTAAATATAAAGAAACGCGTCATCTCGTAATATTTTTTTGTCTTTTGGGCTTGGCGGCATTTATTTTTTCCACCGGAGCGAGCGATACCGTGTTTAAAAATTTTAATGTTTGGCTATATGAAAACATATTTTTTTGGCCCGGTTTTCGCGACAGCCAAAAATTTATCGGCTTGCTCGCCCTGAGCTATACTGCTTTATCCGGATTCGGTGTTGCGACAGTTATTGAATATTTTAAGAAACGCCCTCCTTTTGCGCGAAATTTTCTCGTCGCTGTGATTTTTTTGGTTCCAATATTTTTCGGTTATTTAGTTTGGGGTGGATTCCACGGACAGCTTCGTTCCGTTTGGTACCCAGATGTCTGGCTTCAAGCCAAACAGATAATTCAAGATGATAAAGCCGATTACAAAGTTCTTTTTTTGCCATGGCATGGTTATTATTCTTTGTCCTTTAATAATGATTTAATTGTCGCCAACCCGGCCCAAGGTTTTTTTGGCGATAAATCATTAGTTAGCCGGAGCGTGGAACTGGATGGAATCTACGACCAAGAAATTAATGATAGTTATCGCCGATTAGACAAAATGATTATTTCCGGCCGCGATGAAGCAATTGATTATTTTATAAAACAAAAAATTAAATATATAATATATATTCAAGATTTGGTTGGGATGGATAAATTAACTTACGTTTTTTTGAAATCCGATCGTTTAAGAATAGTCATCAATGATAATAGGTTGATTATGTATGAAATTATTGATAAAAAATTATAGAAACTTATCCACAAAGCCGGTTTGCCTTAGCAAATTAATGTGTTATACTTAAATAAATAAAAAGCCCGAGGCTCAAAGAAGTCCGAACCACAAAGGTTTGGGCTTTTTATATAAAGTATGGAACTTGTAAAAATTACATTTACAAGATTGTTGTTCTTAAAAGGCAGTTTTGTTATTGTCGGTTTTGTTGTCGCGATGGGTATATTGTTAGCCCCGGCGTTCATTGTTCGCGCGGCCGATTATGGCTACGGAGGCGGGGGTGGAGGAGGGGGTATAATTTTACCGATAGTAACCACGACCGTAGAAGTGCCGTTAAATGTGGTGGAGGGCGTTTGGTTTACACAAATTGTAAAACGCACGGATATTATTCGCGATGGCGTAATTGACCTCTTTGACTTCAATTCACTTATGGTTAATTGGGGAGAAGATCATCTTGGTAATCCGGCCGACGTTGACAAAGATGGAGAAGTTGGAATATATGATTTTAATTTGCTTATGGTGTACTGGGGCGAAACAGAATTTTAGTGTATATTTTGGGTCATAAAAAAATTCCGCTTTTCACGGAATTTTTTTGCAATATTAAATTTTTTTTCCGCACATGGGGCATTCATCTTTACTTTTACCCTCGCTGTTTTTATAATCACCTTTTTCATCGGCCAAAAGCCAGAGTTTGCGACCGGACGCTTCAATTTTACTAATCTGCTTGCAATTGCGGCATTTGATTTCTATAGTGGCGTGCTGGACGTCACCTTTGAAAAAGAGTTTGTTACAATGTTCGCAACGAAATTCTTGTAAAATATTGTCTGTCATAATATATATGGCGCGAGTACATTATATTTGTATCACGACTATATTTTACTCTTTTTGTGTTCAATTTTTTCTAAAATAATTATAAAGAAATACTGAAGAATAATATGTTTATAGTTAGCCAAAAATGGCATCATTTTTGATGCTTTTGTTATTTTCGGTCTTATGATAAAATATTATTATAAATATAAATAATAAAAACATAACAGTTGAAATTTATGCCAAATTCAAAGAATGCTTCCGGGTATGTTTTGCATGACAATGATTTAATTATGGATAATGAAGACAAAAAATATCATTTAAGCATCAGAGATATGGCCGATGAAGACAGGCCGCGCGAGCGATTGATCAAATATGGGGCCGAGTCGTTATCAACCGAGGAACTTTTGACCGTGGTGCTCAATACCGGTACACGTAAAGAAGAAGTAATGCATATGGTCAAAAGAATTATAAAAGAATACGGTGAGAAAAATATCGGTAATCCGTTTAAGATTGAATCATTTGCCAAAGAGGCGGATATCCCGACCGTAAAGGCTTGCCAAATTGCCGCCTGTTTTGAAATCGGCCGAAGATTTTTTAAAGAGACTCCCGGACGCCAAGCATCCATCAGAACCGCCAAACAGGCATATGAATATTTAAAAGATATGCGCGATTTGTCCAAGGAGCAGCTACGCGGTTTGTATTTAAACAGCCGCTATCGCCTAATTCATGACGAGATTATTTCTGTTGGCAGCTTAACGGCCAATATCGTGCATCCGCGAGAAGTCTACAAACCGGCGTTTGAATATTCGGCCGCGGCCGTAATTATCGCGCACAATCATCCGTCCGGGTCGCTAAAACCCACTCAGAGCGATATTGAAACCACGCGCCAGTTGCGCGAGGCCGGCAAGATCATCGGGGTTGATTTATTGGATCATATAATTATTGCCGGTAATAAATTTTTCAGTATTCCTTTGGATTAATCTTGACGCTACTAGTCTATCCACAGACATTTCATTTTTTCCCTTGAATGTGGTATACTAATTTAGTTAAGGAAGCTCTTGAAGCTCGCTGCATGGCGAGCTTTTTGCTTTTTATGTATGCAGGCAAAAGATAATTATTTTGCGGGAATAAAAGTTACAGCCGGCGCGCTGGCGTTTTTTGTATCTATCATTTTTGGCGTAAGTATTACCTCGGCATATTTTGATCCAGGTGAAACATTAGATCCTGACTGCGGGCCGCTCGATGCCGGATGCGATGTGCTCTCTTCTTTTCCGACTGCTTCCGATACTGAGAATTGGGATTATGCGTATGACGCAGTCCATCGTTTGTCAGCTGATTGGCAATCGGCCACGGAAAATGTCCTGAATAATTCCGGCTCATGGGATATGGCCCATATGTGGGGCAACCACGCCAAAGGCGGGTATCTGCAGGATGTCTTTGAAACCGCTCGTGCCACGGGTGATTTTACCGTTGACGGAAATGCGCTTTTTACCACTACCACATTAAACACTTTAATCTTTGCGGATAGCGGCGATAACAAATGGATTCTGCGGAATGCCTCTACATCAGGCGATTCCTTTGAAATATATAATCTGGCAAATGAGCAGTCCGCATTGAAAATTTCCGCGGATGGCTATGTCGGCATTGGCGCCACGTCATCGTTGCCAAATTATCCCCTGGATATTTTGTCTGTCGCGATGATGTCCAGCACAAATTATGGCTATCTGTCTTCGGATGGTATTGCAGCGAGCGGTACAGATACCGGCAACGTACCGGTCTCATTGCACACGGCCGGCCGTGCCTTTATCGGCGGAGAGATTGATGTACTTTCAGACAAGCGATTGAAAAATTTGGTTGACAATATCTCGCCGGCTGTGGCGCTCAAAGCCGTTAATGCGCTCTCGCCGGTACATTTTCAATGGAAATCCGAGGAGGAGCGCGGCAGTCAAGTCATAGCCGGATTTTTTGCTCAAGATGTCGGCGCAATCATTCCCGAAGCGGTCACTATCGTGCCATCGGCCATATTATCCGACCAGTACATGTTAAATTATAATATTTTGACCACATATGCTCTAGCCGCCATTAAAGAGCTGGACGCGAAAATACAAGATCTAAATACAAATAGCGAGGATGCGGTTGGCGAGACTGCTCTTTTGGCGGGCGATACGTTTGTCGTGATAAATTTTGATTATGCTTATGAGAATAAACCGATAATTACGGTGACGCCGCAGTCAAGAATGCCGGGTTCATATTGGGTAAGCGATGTCAGCCAAAACGGGTTCACAATTTACACGAGTGAATCATCCGGTGAAGATGTGCAATTTTTTTGGCATGCGTTCGGCGCGCGGGAAGCCTGTTCGTATTTTCCCGAAGAGTAAATGTTTATCCACAGGTGGTTCGGATTTTATTTATGGTATACTACACTAAATTATAGAAGCTCCCCAAAGAAGCTCAAACAAATTTGTCTGAGCTTATTATTTTTTTTAAATGAAAAGAATCAGTTGAAAGTTCGGCCGAAAAAATATGATAAAAGAATTTTTGCTCGTTGTGCTTTTTATCGCGGCCGCAGCCTGCCTGCCGGTAGGCGAGCCACTCGCGGTTTTCGCTTCAACCTCGGATGGCACGATTGACGAAAATTACAAATATGTTTGGGGCGAAAATTTGGGTTGGATAAATTTTGCTTGTGAAAATTGCAATGTACATGTCACAGACAGCGTTATTACGGGTTATGCTTGGAGCCGGCAATATGGTTGGATTGATTTATCTCCGACCAATGCCGGAGTGACTAACGACGGTGCGGGAAATCTCGGTGGTTATGCTTGGTCCGGCGCGCTTGGTTGGATAAATTTTTCCGGAGTAGTCATAGACGCTTCGGGGAAATTTACAGGTATTGCCGGAACAACTGACACAAATGTAGGACAAATAAATTTTGGTTGTGTCTATTGCGACGTGCGAACCGATTGGCGGCCGGTATCAACACGTGGGTCATCCGGAGGTTCAAGCGGTACGATATATTGGCCGGCGACATCATCCGTTGTTGTCTCGTCGCCCGAAACAAATGTTAGCTCGCTTGTTAATTCGCCCGGTTATTTAAACTGGTTTCGCAATGTTGTAAAGCGCGCAGATATAATTCGCGACGGGGTGATAGATATTTTGGATTTTAATATTTTGATGGTTCATTGGAACTGGAAAAATTTGGATGATCCGGCTGATATAAATGAAGATGGCGAGGTGTCCTTGTATGATTTTAATTTGCTTATGGTGTATTGGGGACAAAATTATAGTTTATAATAAAATATTATGAAAAGAAAATTATTGTGGTCGGCCGCGGCAATATTTATTGCGATTTTGCTGGCACCTCTTTCGGCGCGAGCCGCCACGTCGTTTGAATTGTATCCGACGAAAGTCAGTGTCAAAGCCGGACAATTTTTTACCTTGACCGTGAGGATCAATCCCGCCGGAGTAAAAAATTATACGGTTAAAGCGAGCATTAAATTTCCAGCCGATTTGGTGTCGGTGCAAACATGGAAATATTCAAATGTCTGGATGCCATTGCGCAAGGGTAGTTATGATTATTCCAGCAACAGCGAGGGTGTATTCATCCGCACCGCCGGCTATCCGGAGGGTTTTAGTAAAATTACGACCTTGGGCACCCTGACATTTTTAGCCAAAAAATCCGGCAAAGGAACAATTGAATTCAGTGGCGAGAATTTGGCTCTGGACGAAAATAATACTAATCAATTTAGCGGCGGTACGAAGGTTAATTTAACCGTGTTGAAAAAAGAAGCCGCGGTCGCGCCGTCTGTTTCTTCAACGATTTCTACTGTCTCAACCACCACGGCGACTACCACCGAGGAGCAACCTTTGGTTGAGGCGCCGATAGAACCGGAAGTGTCGGAACAAGCGCCGGAACAATTATTTGATATCAATTTGGAATTAGACCATTCGGCGGTGCTAAACATTGACGACCTTGGCGCACGTGCGTATTTCATCAGTTTTGGCAACGTGCCAACGCCGGTGGACATTACTTTTGATATCCTGAATGACAAGGGGGAAGTGGTATTTACCAAACAAGGCACCACCACCGTGGAAACCGAACGAGTTTATAATGAAAATTTCATTGGCGCGAATTTGCCCGCGGGTAATTACACATTACGATTGACTACGCTTTACAATACCGATGTTCGTGACGAATTTAGTCAGCCGTTTAAAATAATTACGCCGGCTAAAGCGGTGGTTCAAACCTGGGTGTATTGGGTGATTGGAGGAGTGATCGCGCTTATTCTGATTATCGTGATCATAATAATTATACGTCGCCGAAATAACAAACGGCCGAAGAATTATTACCCGGGCAACAGTGTGCGCAATCATCAATAAATAATTATTTTGCGGAATATAAATATGGCGAATAAAACGGGGCAAAAGACGGGCGGTCGCCTTGATTCGGAAAAAATAATTTTTTATGCCATCTTCGTGTTTTTGGCCGGCTTGTTTGTATTCGTATGTTTGGTGACCGGCCAAAATTTGAAGCGGGAGGTAAGCAGTTATACCGCCACTTCGGTAGATTACGCGGACCAAAGAATTTCCTCGTTGTATTACGAGATTAACAATATGCCGAGCGGCGCTGGCAATGATTTGCTGTTTTTGAGTAAAATGGTCGGATTAACCGAGCGCGCGGATGGGGCGCACGACGAGGCCGCGGATTATCTGTTGAGTTCGTTGAAAGAATTTATGAACCAGAATCCGGTTTACCTAAGCATTAAAGTTATCAAATCGGACGGCTCCGAAGGCTTTAATTTGGGACGCGTGAATGATAACGGCGACTTTGCCACCGCGACCGCGAGCGGACCAGTGGCATCGGAAAAAAGTTTTTTTGCCAAAGTCGCCAGCCTAAAAAAAGATGAAGTGTATATTTCAGATTTTGAAGCCTGGTCATACCAGCGCACGCCGGTGTGGACAATGCGCTATGCCACCCCCTTGATTGATGAATTTGGAAAGTGCTCCGGTGTTTTGGTTTTAACTGTCAATGTGGGATATTTTTTGGAAGACATTAGAAATTTTTCCCGCCCGGGCGAGCAAGTATTTTTGGTGGATGAGGAAGGCGCGTATTTGGCTAATCAGGATGTCAACAAAGAAAGTTTGACCAGCGGTTCGCGCTATAATTTTAATTTGGATTTTCCTGAGTTTGCCCAGACAGTTTTAACCGGTTCGGACAAAAGGATGATAGAAACATCAAGCCATCTTGTCACTTTTCGTTATATTCGCCCAACCCTGTCAAGTTTTGTGATATACAAAGGTTCGGAAGAGAGCGCAGACAATAGTGACGACGTAAATCGTTTTTATTGGGTTTTAGTCAGCGTGTCCGACAGGGATGACAGCGAACGTATAATATCAAACCTAAAAATACAGCACAGATTTCTCATTGGCATTACCGCCGGCCTGATTGCCTTGGTTGCCATAGCGGCGGCAGCCCTTCGTTTAATGTTCAAGAAACATAAAAATTAATTCCACATAGAAACATATGATGTTCAAAAAAGAGAATATAAGGTATGCGATGATGTTAGTCGTTGTCGGCGCGGGAATCTTGGCTTGGCGCGTGCCAAGCGCGAACGCGCTTAGCGCCGCGGTGCATGTGCCGGAAAAGTACACGGACGTTCAGGCGGGCGAAAGATTTTATTTTGAGATGGAGATAAAGTATCCGGAAAATCCATCACGCAAAGATTTGCGCTTGGAGTACAATGTGCTGTTAAATGGTGAAGTTGTCGCGCAGTCAAAATTTTTAAAAGCCATAGAAACTCAGGCGTCATTTATGGATTATATCGTAATTCCGGAAACCGCCTCGGCCGGACTATACGAGATAAAAGTTAAAATCAGCGATTATGAAAATTTAAGTGAAGAAACTTCGGCCAGTTTCAAGGTTAATGCCAAGAGCAACCAATTACTGTATTATTTTTTAGCGATTTTGGGCGCGATTATATTACTCGGGGCGTTTATCGCCGTGGAAATAAAAAAATTATCTAAACGTTAAAAATGTATTTATGCATTTTGATTTGCCGTTATATTTAGAGGTTACCGCAGCAATTGTTGCGGCGGTATTAGTCGTTGGTTCCGTCATTTTGTTGTTTATCGCCCCTCGAGCAGTGCGGGTGGTTTCGTGGTTGTATCTGGGTCTAAATTTATTGATATTATTTAATCGTCTTGGAGCATTGGTAGAAGATTTTTGGTATCCATCGTTTACAGCGATATTTGCCGCGGCTTGTATTGCCGGAGTGGGGCTCTCCGCCATGGTTCTCGCTCTAGTAGTAACTAAACGAAATATATGAATATTATTATTGGCATAATATATTTGTTCGGTTGCCTTAGCTGTGTTGTGGCTGTCGTCCTGTTTAGCCGGTGGAAGATTTACAATAAACAACAAGTCAGCTCATTTTCTATTATTTTCCTGGCGTGTTTGATGGCCGCGTTTTTTTGCGCTGCCAAAACCGTCCAGTCGTTTTCCACTGCCGAAGTATTAGTTGAGGCCATGGATTATTTGTCAGAGATGTTGTACGTACTATTTGTTTTAAACGGGTTGGGTGTATTAACCCAAATGTGGAGGACGCGGTATCGGTCGGATTACAAAATTGAAGGCATTAAGCCCATTGTTTTAGTATTGGTTCTGTTGTTGGAATTTTTAAATATTATCGCTTTTTGGTCTATCAGTTATTTTTACTGTCAGGCCAAAAACGTGTCAATCAAACAAGACGAACAGTTTTTGTATTCGGTGGCTGATGAACGAGCCACGCATATTTCCGATTTGGTGGAAAATTACCGCGAATGGACGATTCGCTACGCGCAAAACTCCAGTGTGGTTGATTGCGCCGCACGCCAAGGTTCCAACCATAGTTGCAGTTTTGCGGATTGGAATAATATATTTGCCGAGGCTGCATCAAAAAATTCGCACATAAGCGCGATTATATCTTTGGACAAAAACGGAAAGGTTATAGGCGCCAGTCAGCCAATTTCTGTTGGCACTGACTGGTCGGATAAAAAAGAATTTATAAACCGTGATCAAGCCGGCTACTTCTCCGATATATTTTCCACCACAGTGCGAGACGAAAATGACAAAACACTGGATTTGATTCTGGTTGGTGTGTCCGCGCCCATCATGATCAATTCGGGGGAGTCAGCCGTGTTAGCGGTTTATTTTGTGCCGAATTTTATTTATGAAGTCTTGTCCAACGAGAGAAATTTGGGCAGCACGGGTGAAGCATTTTTGGTCAATGGAGATGGTCTTCTTCTTTCGCCACGTCGTTTTGACGAACAAAAATTCATAGATTTAAGCGGGCGCGCCGATGTTAAAGATTGCTTGAACGATATTAATTATTTTGCCGCGGCCGCCGAAGCCGGCCGTTCTACCAATGCCGGTCGTGATGTTTTGAATGTTTTTGAAAACGAGTATGGCCGGACAATTTTTGGCTCGCACGCCGCGGTGCGCGGTATAATCAAAAATTTGCATTGGTGCGTTGTCGTGGAGATGGGTGAGAAAGAAGCAATGTCATTTTTGAACGAGGATTTGATCAAGGCCGCAGTTTCCGCCGCAACAGTAGTCGCCGTCTTAATGGCTGTGTTTGTCGCTGTGTTTGGTTTCATTTTTAACAAGCGATAAGAAAACAAAAAAATATGAAAAAGCCATTATGAATTTTAGCGGTTATTTTGTTATTTGCCAAATCATATTTTCGTCATTATAATACCTATTAATGTTAATATATTTATTCATGAGATTATGCTAAAGAAAACCCTATCCACGGTAGTCATCATCATGCTCGCGGTGGCGGTCGGCATGCTTTTGTGCCGATTTCTTAGCGGAAATGAAGATGCTTGGCTTTGCGAGAATGGACAGTGGGTGAAACACGGCCATCCGAGCGATGAAATGCCGGCCAAAGCATGCGACAGGCAGACGACTGATACTGCGGGAGACAATGATGTGCAAAATAATAGCACCGGCATAGCTAATCCGGCTTCGGTGAATTGCGTGGAAAAGGGCGGCACGCTCGAGATTAAAACTGATGAATCGGGTGGTCAATATGGCATATGCGTATTTCAAAGCGGCGAGTCGTGTGAAGAATGGGCCATGTTTCGCGGTGAATGCACTGTTGGCGGCCCAACTACCTCGGCCACAAGTTTGAAGACCCCGTCAGTAAATGAAATAATAAAAAGTCCATTGGTTGTTGAAGGCACCATGCCCGGCAATTGGTATTTTGAAGCGAACGCGCGAGTGGTCTTACTTGACGGAAATAATAAAGTTTTAGTGACAGCACCGGCCATGGCGCAAGGTGAATGGATGACGACGAGCTCGGTACGGTTTAAAGCCACATTGATTTTTAATGCTCCGTCCACGGCAACAGGCACATTAATTTTGAAAAACGACAACCCGTCGGGGTTGCCGGAAAATGATTTAACCGAATCATACCCCGTGAGTTTTGTTCAAGCCCAAAAAACCGTAAAGATTTATTTCTCAAATAAAAAAATGAATCCGGACATGCAGGATTGCTCGCTCGTGTACCCGACTGATAGAAAAATTGCGGATTCTTCTAATGTGGCGGAATTGGCTTTGAACGAACTTTTGAAAGGGCCGACTGATTCGGAAAAGAATCAACAATATTTTACCTCAATCAACGATGGCGTAAAATTGCAAAAAATTATTATCAAAGACGGCACGGCTTATGCCGACTTCAGTTCGCGCATTGAATACCAGCTCGGCGGTTCCTGTCGTGTGGGCGCTATTCGGGCGCAGATTGAGCAAACTTTAATGCAATTTTCCACGATTAAATCCGTGGTTATTTCGGTTAATGGCCGGACCGATGATGTTTTACAACCGTAAATTTCTATTTTTTCTTTCGCGGGTGTATAATACTATAAATAATTCGCATGTTTGTATGCCTCAATCTGACGGACAAAAAATTTTTGTGGAAATCGCCGGCGAAGAAGAAGCCGGAAATGACGCGAATTTTTTTTCGTCGCTGAAGCAAGCGACCGAGATAGAGGAGCACCGCGAGGGGCGTTTGTCGGTTGATGTGGCTGAATCAGCTTCCGAAATTATTATTATTGCGCCCATGGCCGGCGCGCTCAGAGAAAATATTGAATTGCATCTGCACAATGATTTGCTCACCATACGCGGCGAAAGGAAAAACCCCATGCCCGTTGACGCGTCTTATCATTTTGCCGAATGTTATTGGGGTAAATTTTCCCGCAGTATTGTTTTGCCGGCTGATGTGCATCTAAATATGGCGCGCGCCGAATACCGTCACGGACTTTTGATTGTTAATTTACCCAAAATTAAAATTGACCACAACATTCCCATTACCATTGTACAAGAGTAATTATGTCCGAAGAGATAAAAAAAATTACCGAGGAAAAGATCACATCCATCGCCGAAGCAGTGCTCACGGGAAAACCGAAGCGGAGGATTTGGAAACTAGTCGCGGTCATCGGCGCGATTGTTGTTGTTTTATCGGTGTTTGGCGCCGGAGGATTATATGCGTATGGGCGCGCATATGAGGACCGCGTTTATCCCGGCGTGTATTTGGGTGAATATTCTTTGAGCGGCATGACTGGTGAAGAAGTGGCGAATTTTGTGGCCAATTTATCCGAGCGATTAAATAAAGAAGGTGTCTCCTATATTTTTGATAATAGCGGTGAAGAAAAACGCGTGACCATCAATACGGCCATTGTGGAAGGGGATGCGGTATTGGATATTTTGTCGGTAAATACCACGGCCGCGGCCGAGTTGGCTTTGGCTTATGGGCGCAGTTCGCGAGGTTGGCTCAGTGGTCTGGATGCTGTCATAGCCCGCTATCATCCAGAGTCAATTTTTTTGCCGATAAAAATTAATACGGATAATTTTACTGAGGCCTTGCGCGAGGGTTTGTCTGACTATGAAAAACAGCCGCTTGACGCGAGTATAAAAATTACTTCCATTGCTCCATTAAAATATTCAGCGACAGATGAGCAAATTGGCACGGTTTTTGATTATGAAAAAATAATTAACGATACTTCGGCCCAGCTTGGCGGTCTTAAACTTTCGCCGATTACCATCAGCCGGAAGACCATGGAGCCGTCGGTGAAGGCGGCGCAGTTGTCGGGATTTGAATTTCAATTGCAAAAAATTCTTGACTTCGGAGATATTATTTTGACCTATATTGACCCCAAGACAGAGGAGTTAAAAACCGGAAAAATTTCCACGGATAAAATTTCCGCCTGGTTGAAGCCGATTGCTCGCGTGGGCGGCTTAATTGGTTTTGAACTGGACAAAGAAAAATTATCCGCTTATTTGGATAATTATAAATATATTTTGGATAATCCGGCCGCGGAATCAAAATTCACCATGGAGGATGGCAAGCTGAAGGAATTTCGTTCCGGTTCTTCGGGCCAATTATTAAATTTAGATAAAACAATGGAAGCCATCGCCACTGTAATGAGCGCGCGGGAGAGCGGGGCAGTCGGCGCCACTTCCACCGTGGCCTTGATTGTGGATAACGAAGAGCCGAAATTGAAAATGGCTGACGTGAATAATTTGGGTATCACCTCAATTATTGGCGTAGGCACCTCGACCTTTAAAGATAGTCATAGTAATCGTATAAAAAATATTGCCCACGCCGTGGAAAGATTAAACGGCACTATTATCGCTCCGGGTGAAGAATTTTCCGCTATTCGTTATGCTGGTCCGTTTACCTTGGAAAATGGATATTTACCGGAGGAAGTAATTAAAGGAACGGAAATTAAAAAAGAAGTTGGCGGCGGGATGTGCCAGATTGGCACGACATTATTTCGTATGGCCATGAATTCAGGCATGCCAATTACTCAACGTTCCAATCATTCATTGGTAGTGAGTTATTATGCTGATCCGATTAATGGTAATCCGGGGACCGACGCGGCCATTTACGAACCGATTTTGGATTTAAAATTTATGAATGATACCGGTAATTACATGTTGATTGAAACCAAGATCGATTATAAAAAACAGATGTTGGCTTTTACTCTTTGGGGCAAACCCGATGGGCGATATGGATATTTTACTCATCCGTTGGTGAGTAAGTGGATTCCGGCCGGTGAGCCGCAAACCACATACACGACCACTTTAGCTCCGGGTGTGACAAAATGCCAGAATGCTTTTCGCGGCGCCATTGCTTCTTTCACCTATACTCGCTTTACCTCCAGCACGGAAAAAATTGAAAGAGTATTTACCAGCAATTATCGCGCCTTGCCGAAAATTTGCGTAGTCGGTGTTTCTTCATCAACTCCGTCCGGTGGTTCATCCGCGTCATCATCAATTCCAACTGTCGTGGAAACGGACACGTCATCAAGTACATAAAATGAAAACAAAGCCGCTCGCCAGTTAATGGCGAGCGGTTTATTTTTGCAGGGGGAATATCCCCCTTAGGGTTCCGTATTCAAGAAGATGTGTTAAGGGTGAAGGCGAGCCGTGGCCTGCGCTTACCGTTAACACATCCCCATGCTTGTGTGAATACGGAAAGTTGCCACCTCTCTCTGCGGCGACTTTCCGGATCCCAAAGCTAGAATTTTAACAGAACTAATAAGTATAGCATATTTGGGGAGTTTTGTCAAGCCCCCCTGGGTGGAGAAAAACAATAATTAAAAAATCCGCTAATCTTAGCGGATTTTCGGTTAAACTCTGGAATTAGACTATTCAATCACCTTATCCACCAAGCCGTATTTTTTGGCTTCAAGCGCGCTCATAAAATTGTCGCGGTCAGTGTCTTCTTCAATTATATTCATGGGTTGGCCCGTGTGTTTGGCCAAAATTTTGTTCAATCTGTCTTTCATTTTTAAGATTCTTTCGGCGTGGATTTTGATATCAGACGCTTGGCCTTCCATTCCGCCCATGACTTGATGAATCATAATTTCGGAATTGGGCAAAGCAAAGCGTTTGCCTTTGGCGCCCGAAGCGAGAAGCACGGCGGCCATGCTGGCGGCCATGCCCACGCAAATAGTGGAGACATTGGACTTCACATATTGCATGGTGTCATAAATGGCCATGCCCGAAGTGACTGAACCGCCCGGGGAATTGACGTATAATTTGATATCTTTGTCCGAATTTTGGTTGTCCAAAAATAACATTTGCGCGATGACCGTGTTGGCCGTGGCATCGTCAATCGGACCACTCAAAAATACGATGCGGTCTTGGAGCAGGCGAGAATAGATGTCGTAAGAACGTTCGCCGCCACTGGTTTTTTCCACGACGATGGGAATGAGATGTTGGGAAGTGGGATTTGGCATATATATAATGTTATTGTTGCGTGAATAACAATTGATATTTTATCCTATTTTGCGTTTAGCGTCAAAATTCGTTCAATCACTTCTTCGACTGTGCCATCGGCCGTAAAACCGGCAGCTTTTTTGTGCCCGCCACCGCCGAGTTGTTTGGCCATGGCCGCTACATCCACCCCTTCCACTGTAGTGCGGAAACTGCCTTTGATTTTTCCCTCCGCGGTTTCCTTGAGAGTTAAAAGAATTTTGGCGTCATCAATGTTATTCATAAAATCGGAAATACCTTCGGCATCAGATTCATTTAGACCGAGTGTTTGAAAATCACTTTGTTTCAAATGGGTATAAACCAATCCGTGTTCTTCAATTTTTTCCAGACGGGATAAAGCCAACCCCCAAAGCCGGAGCAATTTAAAGTTTTTATCTTTTTGTGTGAAGTAATTTATTAATTTGTAGTTGGCGCCGCGGCGGACGAGTTCGCCGGCAATGGCCATGGCCGAGGGTGTGGTGGCGCTATTGGTGAAGTTGCCGGTATCAGTGATAATTCCAGCCAGTAAATTGGTGGCCATGTGACGGCTTACGTTTATGCGATTGTGGTCAAAAAATTTAAATAAAATTTCCGCGGTCGCGGCCGCCCGCGTCATGACTAAATTATGCGCGCCATAATTTTCATTGGTGGCATGATGGTCAATATTGATAATGGTAGCCGGATGATTTTTAATTATGTCCGATACGCCGGCATAGCGCGGGTCGCCACAATCCACGAAAACAATTGTGTCCACATCGGGTTTGGTAAATATTCTCGCGTCATTGGTGATGGCGGGCATGCTGGGTAGATATTTCAGGCGCGGATTGGCTGGTGTGGCGCAATAGATACTAGCTTGGCGTCCGAGTGAATTCAGGTATTCATGAACCGCCGAAGCCGAACCCAAAGCATCCTCATCCGGATTGGGGTGGGGGATAATGATGATGCGCGAGGCATTCATCAAATGTTCGTGAATTTTTTCGGCCGTGAATTTGTTCATAGATTTAACGGGGGATTATAATGTAGAATAGAATTTGTGTCAAGGGTGCCTTAGGCTTTAGAAGATTCTAATCTTAATGCACCACCTAATGGTAAAATATGGCTTTATCCATAAAGGTGGCGGGTATGTCAAATAACTTAACGTTTTACGATCGGCAGAAACTGGCCTATTGGCTGAGAACAAA
>Ga0265297_10003063_pt1 | contig 31459 bp, 45 predicted proteins | sample Munlanlwell13791_FD_192502 | JGI IMG/M metagenome (GOLD analysis project Ga0265297, IMG submission 192502) | Leachate microbial communities from a municipal landfill in Southern Ontario, Canada - Leachate well 137-91 | ecosystem: Engineered > Solid waste > Landfill > Unclassified | place...
TACTTAGGTTGGTATGATCATGAGAGTGAAATGGATGCCTACGCTCTTGAACATCCTGAAGCCAATCCTAGGTTGAAGAAGCCAGGTTCTTATAAGAATATGCCTTTGAGAATATTGTTACCATACTCTGCTAAAGACTCTGGTGCTGTTGTATTACTAAAAGATATTCTGTATGCTAAATTAACAGAAATGCAGAAAATTTTATATGATGAATTGATTATGGAAATATCCAACTTACTTACGGAAATTGAATATAACGGTATGGAAGTTGATAAATATGTTGCTGAGAGATATAGACTAATCTATGAAATGCGCGCTGCAGAACTTTATGAAGAGTTCTCAAAAGATAAATTAGTAAGACGTATGACAAAAGACAAGGTAGCAGAGAAGAAGAAATGGAGATTCAATCCTCGTTCTTCTATACATATGGTAGAATTTGTTTACGTATACGGTAAGATCCCAGTTACGACTTACACAAAGAAGAAAGTGCCTTCAACAAAGGCTGAAGTATTGGAAGATTATGTTGATAAAATTCCTGTGTTGAAGAAGATATTGTATTACAAATTATTGCTGAATGCATTATCGAAGAACATAGTACCTGCTCTTACCAGTAAGTGGTTATCTGATGATGGTTTAGTGCACACAAATTTCAAAGTAGCTGGAGCTAGGACAGGTCGTATTGCTTCAGAAGATCCGAATATACAAAATATCCCAACCGAAGAGAAAGCACCTGGCACTCTTCTTGAATATTTACCGATAAAGAACATATTTACTTCAAGATTTGGGGAAGATGGTGTTCTGTTATCTGTTGATGAATCTGCTATGGAATTGAGAATTGAAGCAGCTTTATCAAAGTGTACTCCAATGTTAGAGGCATTCAAGAGTGGTAAGGATATTCATACAGCTGTATCTTCCATGGTTACAGGAATAGATTATGACAGAATTGACAGAGATACACGTTATTACTATAAACGTGTAAACTGGACGATTATCTTTGCTGGTACAGCTTATACGTTGCATAAGCGATATAAGATTCCAATGAAGAAAGCTGAACAATTATTCGAAAGTTATTTTGATCAATTTCCACAAATTGAGCAATTTATAGAAGATTCCATAAAATTTGCTTGTAAGAACGGTTATTCTGAAAGTCCTTTTGGTAGGAGAAGATATTACACTTACATAAAAAGTACAGAAGATTCACCAGCTAAATTTGCTGATGAGAGAGCTTCTGCTAATATGCCAGTCCAGTCACCAGCTTCCGACATAGTTCTTATGTCTGCTGTTATTATTCGTAAAGAGATGGATAAGCGTGGTATGGACACTAAATCTATGTTAATGATAAACACAGTTCACGATTCAATCGTTATCGACTGCAGAAAGGAAGTTGTTGTTGAGGTAGCAGCATTATGTGTGGAAATTATGGAGAACATAATTCATTGGGCTGGAATCTATATGCCTCATATCGATTTTGGTTGGTTAATTTGTCCATTGAAGGCAGACGTTGAAGTAGGATCACATTATGGTAATAAGATAAAACTCAAAGATTGGTTAAAGGAGAATAATTATGGTGTTGCCGGATAATGAGATAAGAAAACTTGCAATTGAAGGGATGATATCTCCATGGTTTGATAATAGTAAGGATTTGATAGAATCTGGAAAATTGTCAAATGGTGTATCATCTTATGGTTATGATCTTACCTTAGGCAATAAATTCAGAATTTTCACAAGACACCCAGAGGGTGGGATAATTGATCCTAAGAAGTCTTATCAGGAATTTCTTCAGGATTTGGAGGGAGAGACCTGTCTTATACCTCCAAATTCATTTGTTCTAGCACACTCTGTAGAGTATTTCAAGATTCCTAGAGATATTATTACCATTGTGCTTGGCAAAAGTACCTATGCTCGTTGTGGACTCGTAGTCAACCTTACAGCACTTGAACCCGAATGGGAAGGTCAAGTTACAATTGAAATTTCCAACACAACTCCCATAGCAGTAAAGGTTTATGCAAATGAAGGCATAGCACAAGTTATATTCTTACGAGCAGAGAAGGTCTGTGACACATCTTATGCAGACAAGAAGGGTAAGTATCAACACCAAACTGGTGTTACACTAGCGAGGAATTGATGACAGAAGAATTACCACTTGAAGAGAAATTACTTGGCATACACCCAGATCTAATACTTGAGAAGTATGGCAGACCATACAGAATAACCACTGCTGGTAGAGATAGTAATGGTTTGATCGTATGTTGGCATTATAAAGAATTCAAATTAACGTTCACAAGATTTACTGGTAAAGAGCCTATTCACAATAAGGAAGTCACTTCATATTTTGTAACTAAAGTAGAGATGAAAGGAATTAAGAATGACAAGCCAAAACGGAAACGACACAAGCGTAAGCAAATTTGATTCTGTTATCGAAGAAATCTCTGGATCAGTAATTGCTGTTCGCACCCTGAAGGGTGTAAAGAAATTTGATATTGGACAATTATTCAAGATTGACCAAAATGAAATTTCTAGTGAATTATCAACACAGGCTTCCATGTATGGCTTCTTTGCCATTCTGGCTGCAGAGGCAGACAGGATATCTGCTATGCAAGCTATGTTATATGAACAGGAAACTGCCTCAGCTGATGAATCTTACAGAGCTAACTTGGATGAAGAAGGTAAGAAATACACTGAAGCTGTTATCAAATCCATGGTTGCCAGAGATGAAGATTGTATAAAGGTACATAAGGCAAAAGAGGATGCTGATTATGATCTGAACATTCTCAAGGCAATCGTAAGAGCATTTGAACAACGTGCCATGATGCTGCAATCGTTAGGTTCTCAATTGAGACATGAATACGATATGCAAGGTATGAATGTCAAAGAACGAGAACTTGAAAAAACCACCGAAGATGTGAAGTCTGCTATTACAGAGCGTAGAAGATTGAAGAATGGCGAGTAACAAGTTCTATTAGTTAGAGAATGAGCTACGGTTTATCCGAATTGCTCTGCTCAATTCATATTAGGAGGACGTAATGGAACAGAAAACAGCACGTGTCGACCGTCTCGCTGCTTTACGAGACAAATTGGCTCACACAGATTTGCGCTCTGGTGGTGGGGGATTCTTCTCACCTCCAGATGGTAGGTCTGTGATTCGCATCTTACCGGAAGTTGGTGAGATGGCATTCTTTTATCAACAGGTTGGGACTCACATGCTGCCGGACACGGAGAATAAGAAGCAATTCTACTGTCCAGCTTTCACGAGTGAAGGTGAGTTGGATTGTCCAATCTGTGATTATGTTGAACAATTGAAAAAAGAAGGCAGTAAGGCATCACTGGCTTTGGCAGATGCCTTACGTGTCAAAAAGAAATTCTGGATGAACGTCATTGATCGTGATCATGAAGGTGTTGGACCACAGATATTCACTCCTGGTGTCATGATATTTGGTCAAATCTCCAGCCTCATTGGTGATCCTGATTATGGTGATATCTTTGACATTGAGAAGGGTATCGACATCATCATCACACGTAAGGGCAAAAACCTGGAAACTGAATATCAGGTGAAGCCTAAACGTGATGATACACCACTCAGCGAAGATCCTGAATTGATCAAAAAGTGGTTGGAGAAGGCACACGATCTCACTCCTATCGAAGTTACTGACGATAAGGAAGATGACGAAGAACTCACAAAGGGTCACATCCTTTGGGTGATGCCTTATGACCGGCTGAAGGCAGAATTTGATTCTATCGATTCTGGAGATGATGAAGAAGAACCTGAAGAGGATGAGAGACCTCGTAAATCCTCGATAAAACGTTCTGAACCTGCTCCGAAATCTTCTGTATTACGAAGAACTCCAGTCGCAGCTAAAGCTGTAGCCAAAATTGAAGAAGATGAAGAAGTGGATGAAGAGCCGGAAGCTGAAGAAGAGCCGGAAGATGAAGTCCAGTCTGAAATCAAGAACCGTGTGTTGCGACGTGGTCTACGTAGACCAGTAAAATAATCAGTTGCCGTACGGAGGGTGGTTGAGAAAGCTCAGCCACCCTTTAGGATATAACATGAAAATACTTCACTTCTCTGATACTCACATAGGAATAGATACTCACGGAGCTATTGATCCTGAGACTAAATTGAATATCAGAACGTTGGATGTTCTGGATGCTATTGATGCTATGATAGACATGGCTATCGAAGAGAATGTTGATTTAGCTCTCTTCGCTGGTGATGCCTTTCATAGACACAATCCTACTCAAACTTATGTGAATGAGTTTGGAAAACGTATGTTAAGGTTGAGAAGACATTGTCCTGTGGTACTCTTAGTAGGAAATCATGACATGCCAGGTGGGGACAGAGTATCAGCCTTGGAAATATATTACACTCTAGAAGTAAGTGACATAATTGTTGCTAAAGATTGTGAAATATATAAGGTTGAGACAAAGAGTGGTATAGCACAAATTGTCACAATACCATATCCTAACAGAACCTGGTTAAGTTCTACAGCAATTAGTAAGTGTAACTCAGAAGAAATTTCAAAATTATTGAAGGTTGAAACTTCAATCCGAATACATGATCTTGCTCATAAGGTCGATACAACATTACCAACTGTCTTATTGGGACACTTTACTGTGGAAGGTTGTCAATTCGGTTCAGAACGTTCGTTATTAGTGTCCAGTTCGGAAGCAGCAGTATCTTTGGAAGAACTTACACTTCCTTATTGGGATTATGTAGCACTTGGTCATATTCATAAGCACCAAGATATATCCCACGGTATGAAGGGCATACAGCCAATAGTTTATGCAGGTTCTATGGACAGAGTTGACTTTGGTGAAGAAAAAGATCCCAAAGGATTTGTGATGTTGGAAATAGTAGACAAACATACAACTTGGGAATTTATTGATGTTGATGCAAGACCATTTTGTACGTTGGAATATACTGTCAAAGGAGCTGATGCTACTGATAAGATACTAAGTAAGATAAGCAGTAAGAATTTGGACGGTGCAATAGTTAGGATTATCATAAATCCTGCTGACACACTTACAAAATTATCAATAGAAGAAGACAGGATAAGAGATTGCATATTAGACAAGGGAGCACTTCTAATAGCTTATTTTACTGTTAGAAGACCTGAAGACGTTGCAGAAGAACAAGTTACAAAACGAGATATAATCATAAATAACGGTATGAGCATTCCTGATATGTTGACAATTTATTTAGGGAATGTGTGTGACTCAGATAAAGAATTAAAACTCTTATTGAACCTAAGTGCAGACATACGAAATACATGTGAGGTTGAAAATGTCAAACGCATCAAAGCAACCTAAAGAGACAACAGAATTGGTAGGTAACATATTAAAGGATTTACAGACTAAGAAATCTCATAAATTTGACGTTAGTCTGTTATCAGATGAGAATTCTCCCTGTGTAGTAACAGATTGGTTATCTACAGGTTGTCTAGCTTTGGATACCATCATGGGAGGTGGATTACCTTATGGAAGAATAACAGAGATTTATGGTGATAACTCTACAGGTAAATCCTTGATAGCTTCTCAATGTGCTGCTGTAGCACAGCAAGACAGCATACCGGTTGTATATGTTGACTCAGAAACAGCAGTAAGTTTGGCAATTATGGAAGCCGTTGGGGTTGATACAGACAATCTTATTTACTCATCTCCAGATACCATTGAAGATGTGTTTGATCTGTTTGAAAGTGCTATAATAGCAAAGGTAGCCAGATCTAAGAATTCCAAAATGCTTGTAATTTGGGATTCTATAGCAGCTACTTCTTCCAGACTTGAGATGGATTCTGATTATGGTAAATCAGCTATGGGACGTCATGCTCAATTATTATCACAAGGTTTGAGAAAGTTTGCAAGACAAGTATCAAAAGAGAATGTCGCTGTCTTATTCCTCAACCAAACTCGTGAGAAGATAGGTGTGATGTTTGGTGATAACGTAACAACGTTCGGTGGTAAAGCTGTAGGATTTTATGCCTCAATACGTATTCAATTGAAGATGGGACATAAGATAAAAGAGGGTGGCAAGATAGTAGGAATTGAATCCAGAGCACAAGTTGTCAAGAATAAATTAGCTCCACCATATTTATGTGCTGCACTGCCAATATTCTTTGGACATGGAATTGATGATGAGCTAGCATCGTTTTATTATCTAAAGGATGCTAAATTACTTGAACAATCTGGATCATGGTACAGGATAGAGGGTATTCCTGACAAATTCCAATTAGCAAATTGGTCGATTGTTTATGACAAGAATTATCAATTGATTGCCAAACTCATTTCTGAATCTCAAATAATTGACAGCACTGATGATGTAGAAGATATTGAGGAAGACAAAGCCACCGAAGACTAGAATAGGATAATTATGTCCGATACGTTGTTGCTTATCGATGGAAATAATCTCGCATATCGCTGTAAATTCGTATTCCAATTATCAAACAGAGGACAAGATGTTTCGGTAACTTACGGATTTCTAAAAGTGTTAGAATCTCTGATGAAGAAATTCAAACCAACGAGTGTGATAGTGGCTTGGGATGGTAAAGTACCTAAATTCAGAAGACACTTTGTACCAGAATATAAGATTAACAGACATAAGGATGAAGATCCAGAGGATCGTGCTAACTTCAATCGTCAAATGGATGAACTTCATTATTACATATTACCAAGAATGGGAACGTTGAGTGTAAAGAGGAATTATACTGAGGCAGATGACTTACTTCATCAGGCTTCTATCATGTCATTACATGAGGAAAGCATAATAGTAACCGGTGATAAGGATTTACTTCAATCTTTATCAAGGAAGACCAAAGTGTACAGCCCTTCAAAAGAGAAATTGTACACTGTCAAGGATTTTGAGGAAGAATATGATTTAAAATTGTCACAGTATGTGTGGTGGAAAGCTCTTCAAGGAGATGGAAGCGATAACATACCTGGTGTTCAAAAGGTTGGTGAAGTTACAGCTACAAAAATATTAAAGGAATTTGATACTATAGTAGCTTTGTTCAGTGCAATCGAAGTGGGTGACTTTGCTGGTAAGATAGCTGACAGAATAAAGGAATTTGGATACGAGAGATTAGTAAAGAATTACAAAGTCATGAACTTGTTCACAGACAGAACAGGTGCTAGATACACTCTGTTAGAAGAGTTAAAATATTATAGGTTGTCTGACAAGAAATTGGTAAAGAATTATCTATTGAGGAATGCGTTTGTGTCTTTACTTGATAACTTACCTAATATGTCATCTAATTTGACAATGCCTAAATTGGATACTACTATGCGATGTCCGGTTGTCGTAGATGAGAGGATTCCAATTGAAAATATTTGATGCAGACAAGGTATCTTCCTTGATAACATTGTGGACTGAAACTGGTGATAAGAAGGTTTTAGACGAGATACTTATCAATACACAAGAATTGGCAAATTACATAGCTTACAGGTATAGTTCTGACAGAGCAGAAGATTTAGCTCAAGAAGCGTTGATAAAAGTAATGAATTCTCTTCAACATTATGATTCGAATATTTCCAATGTACACACTTATTTCTCTACTATTATCAGGAATTCCTGCATAACACAATATGCTAAAGCTAAGACTACAGATAATTGTGATCCTATGGACGAAATGGAAAATTCCATTTTATTCCAAACTATCGATAGCACAGATGCAGAAGAGTATTCTGATATACAAGAATTGGTACTGAGAAACATAAACAGATTTCCAAGTTTGTCACCTGATTTAGTTACTAAGGTGACAAAATCTATATATTATCTAACTCGAGATGGTATACACAATAAGAGTCGAGGGATAGTATCTAATCTTGTTAAAAATTTCAAGATAGGCAGAGTACAAGCAAAGATATTGTATAGAAGTACACTAACCTATATGCGTATGCAGAGATTATCAAATTCTCAATATAAGAATCAAATTCTTCAAGAAATGACTATATTACCAGAAGTAAGAGAATTTCTTGGGGAGGAAATGTTTTCAAAATTTATGTGCATATTTTCAGGTACGACAATCAACATAAAGTGACTTTGTCATTGTCTTATAAGGTAAATTTATTTAGAGGTATAAATGCAAAGAATGCATGCTAGGAATCTCTATATTGGTACTACTGTTGAGAGAACAGCTTTAGCTGCTCTATTACCAACAGATGGCATTGGTGCTGTCTATTATGATACAGATACAAATATTATGTATTATTGGGATGGAGCTACTTGGAGTACAGATTATCAAGATATGACACCTTATCTAAGGAAGGTAGAAGATTTAACTACTGATGTTAGACTAGGTGGTAGTACAGATGCTAATATGTTTTGTCTTGATATATCTACTAACAGAGTTGGTTTAGGTACTAACATACCTGCAGGTAGACTAGATATAGTAGGACTTGCAGAAAATGACTTACCTCCTTATTCTGTTGAGTTTCTTGATGCAGATGATTGGACATCTACAGATTGGACAGGAGATTGGGCATCAGGATTTGATCATACTACAGGAAATACTACCCCATTATCACAAGCCCACGCTGCTGTTATCGGTACGAAATATCAAATTGAGTATACAGTAACTGGAAGAACAGCAGGTTCATTTACAATATCCTTTGGTGGACAATCTTTAGTTGGTATAACAGCTACAGGAGCATTTGGACCAACTGCAACTACTACTGATAATTTGGTAATAACCCCATTATCAACATTTGATGGTACTGTGATAATTTCTATCAAATCAATACTTGGTGAAGAAACAGCATTAATTGTGATTAAAAATTCTAGTGGAACAGAAGTTTCTGCCATTAGAAGCGGTATTATTACTAACAATACTTATGTTGGAAGAGTAGTTGGGGCATGGAACACAACAGGACAAGGTAATACTGGTATTGGAACTGCGTCTCTTTATCTGAATACAACTGGAGATTATAATGTTGGAATTGGAAATAGAGCATTATATTATAATACAGTTGGATATAGAAATGTTGGAATTGGTACAAATGCATTAGAGCAAAATATAGCAGGATATGAAAATCTTGGATTGGGTACATCAGCACTTGTACAGAATAGGAAAGGTAATAGAAACATTGGAATAGGTTCTTATGCTCTGAACCTGAATAAAAATGGCAGTTTTAATGTGGCAATTGGTGGTTATACTTCCTTATACAATGCAGTAGGGTCATACAATGTAGGTATTGGTTATCAGGCTATGAATAGTTTGGTAATTGGTTCATATAATACTGGTATCGGCACACAAGTATTATATAATTTATCAGCTACTGGTAAAGCAATATCAGCCTTTGCTGATTACGGAGGAACAGTTGCAGGAACTGTAAAAGCAACTTCTACTGGTCATGGATTATCAGCAGGAACTACTGTCAATATAGCAATAGCTAATACAGAATACTATGATGGTGTTTACACTGTAACCTATATTGATGCGAATAGTTTCTACTTTACAGCAACGTGGGTAGCGACAAGTACAGGGTTTTGGGGTAAGAATGCAGAAGCCTCTAGCAATGTAGCAATTGGACTTAATTCTGGTAGAACTATAACCATAGGTTCTTCTAATACTTTTATTGGATATTACGCAGGATATAATGCTTCTCAATTAGCTACAGCTTCTAATTGTATCTGTATAGGAGCCAATTCCTTTGCTACAGCAAGTAATCAATGTGTTCTTGGTAATTCTTCAATTACTTCTACTTTACTTTATGGTGATATTACACCTGTAGATGGTAAGAATTTAATTCTTGGTACTACTACAGGTATGAAGATTGGTACTGCAACTACTCAGAAGATAGGATTCTGGAATGCTACTCCTATAGTACAACCCTCTGGAGCTACACAAGTTGCACTAGCAGCATATGCAACTGGGACTTATGGTTTAGATTCAGATGCTCATATGCAAGCACTATATGACTTAGTAGTAGCAATGAGAACGGTATTAGTAAGTACAGGACTTATGAAAGGTTCTACATAATATTTAGGAGAATGTAATGACAAATATTAATGAACAAAATAAAATTAGTGTAGGATTTACTGAGCAAATTGAAGCTGAGAAAGTACAAGCATTTACATTGGCATATAAGGAACTTTGTGACAAATATGGCTATGAAATAGCTGCACAACCTGTTTGGGTTGGTACTAATCACGGAAGTTTTGAATTATCAATTAATGTTTTCGTTAGTAAATTACTTCCTAGATAATTAAGAGGTATTATGATAACACATGGTGGAGACATATGGGAAGGTAACACAATAACTGATGTTGATAAGGTGGCATCATTCTTCGAATTTATGTATGTCAGAATTTGGGGAGGAAATACAAAAGTTGGTAAAGAAAAGGATGTCTTGTTTGACACAAACTGGGCAAAACTTAAAGGTAAGGTTGCTAGAGCAACTTATTTCGAGGTTCAACCAGCTTGGTCTCCTGAACAAAATGTTGAAAGATACAAGAGAAATTATCCATCAAATGATCCTGGAGAAATTCCTGAATTGATTGTTTATGAGATTGAACAGTCTGAAAAGTCTCAAGAGAAAATGATTTATGAATCTACCATTATATTTGAAGAAATTTCAATGTTCTTAGGTCATACACCTTGGATTTATACTGGTAGATGGTATTGGGATCCTGTCTTTGGTACTACTTCCTTAGCAGTCAGGTCAGAAATGATAATAGCCTCATATTATTGGTCAAATGCATATGCGAGATCAAGAGTTATAAATTCCTATGGCGATTTGCAACAGTTCATACCTCCAGGATGGACAACTCCTGTATTGGGAGGTACGAATCCACCAACTGGTTATCAATGGAGTGGGGATCAATTCAAGGTTCCTGGATTGACAGGGTACATGGATTTTATTCAATCCCTTTACACTGTCGAACAAATGAAGGCAATGAGAACAGGTACAGTTACTTCTCCTGTTGAAGAGCCTGAATTGATAGCAACTCCAGCATATATAGAATTATCAAAGAATATTCATGCTTTGAATGTTAGTTTCATAAGTCAGTTAGGAAGTGGAGCTGACAAATTTCATAATGATTGTGGTGCAGCCTGTGTGAGTATGCTAGTGTCTGCTTATACTCAGCAGAATGTTTCTGTTGATGAGATTTATTCAAGGATTCAACCAAATGCAGATACATATTTGTCAGTAACACAGCTAAAGAATGCTCTGGCTTGGTATGATATCAATGTAATCTCAAGTTACGATTTATCAAAAGAGTTTTTGTGGTCTAAGACAATAGAGAAGAAACCATTTATTGCTTTGATAAGTTACAAACCAATACATGATGCAAATTTGGATGATGATACAACATTTACTGGTATGCACTTTGTTGTGGTTGTTGGCTTAGACGCTGATGGTGTGCTTATTCATGATCCACTTGTACATAATGAGGTGGGTGGCTTTAGACATCTTCCGTTTAATGTTTATGATGCTGCTGTTAGAAGTGCTGGAGCTGGTGTTTTAATAGTTCCTACCAAACCATTGGGTGAATCTCAGTCTACAAATTCAGTAAATTATTTAGTCACTGTAGAAACTCGTTATGTAAGGACTGCACCATCGACAGTTACTGGTGTTTGGGTTATGTCAAAACAAGCTGGTGATATCGTGTCAATTGAGGAATTGAATTCGGCTGGAACTTGGGGACGTCTTACCGGTACAACCTATTGGATGTATATGTCAGGATTAGTAAAGAGTTATGTATGAGTATAATTGAGATATTGGGAATACCTTTGAAGTTGATAATAATTGTGTTTGGAGTAAGAGGAGTAAAAGACACAATTATATGGTTAAGACATAATAAGGATTATTCTTATGCTTGGGTAAAAATATCTTCAGCTGTTGTACTTGGAATAACTGCTTTAGTTTATGTATATTTACTGGTAAGAACCTTTATTCCCATGAGTGCGGACGAACTTTATTGGTTTGGTGCAGTGCCGATCAGAATACTTATGACGTTATACACGGTTGTTTTAGCAACTGGAGCTAATGTCAGAAATATACAACATAGGAGATAAACATGGAACCTACACCGATAGTGGGAATAGTAAAAGAATGGATAGGAGTTGTTCTTCTAATAGTATCAATCCTTGTATCAGGTGGTACATGGTTGAAGTCCAGGAAGATGGACAAATATACTGTCAATAAAGAGAAGTATGCTGCAAAGGGTGAAGAACTTTCTTATACTGAGAAACTTGAAAATACTTTAGAGGGAATGAGAAATGACATAACTAAAGTACAAGATAATCAGAAGAAGACAGACCACAATATCATTGTACTTAAATGTCAAATTAGAAATTATCAAGCTCTAATAAGTGCTATGACTGGTCAATTACAAGCAGCTAATATAATACCTGTTAAGATGGAAGATGTCAAAGTAGCTGATTGTGAAGAATTGATAGAAACATAATTTGGTGTCAAGACAAGTTGTATTAGTTGTGGTTTACTTTTGAAAGGAGAAGATTATGTTCAATGAGATCGTAGTTGAAGTCCTAGCATTAGCTGGCTTTGCTGCACTGGTGGCATTGCTGGTTAATGTAGGAAAGTTGTTTGGTTGGATCAAGGATGGCGACGCTGTGAAGTGGAGTGGAGGTCTCAATTTATTGGGAATCCTTGCTCTGTTTGTCACACGTCTGTTCTTGCCTACCTTTGATGTGAGTGGCATTGATAAAATTTTGTTGACTATTGCCACGGTCGGATCATATATTCTTAGTTACGTAATGTCACTCGGCATTTCCAAACTCACACATATTGCTGTGAAGGGTCTGCCTGTTATCGGTAAATCTTACTCACTTGAGGCAAAGCTCGCTGCATCGTAATAATAGGGAGGTCAGGACAAAACTGACCTCCCTAACTGCTATTATCAAACTCATTTATGGAGTCAAATTTGTCAGTAATGGTTGTTCTCAAAGGTGGTGCTGGAAGTGGGTTCTTCGGTCACAGAGGTAGACCAGGAGAAGAGGGTGGTAGTTTACCAAGAGGTTCAAATAGTGCTGGTTACATGAACAGATTCATAGCAGTTGAAGGCACACACATAGAAGCTATGAAGAAGTATGTCAAGACGAGTTATTTTCATGAAGATAAATTACATGAATTGAATAAAACACTTGCTAAATCTATACAGCAACAATATGAAGTCTTAGGTTTTGATCCTATGGAAATGATGAGAAGAAGTCATAGTAAGATATATTTACTTGATGATAATGATTTTGAAAAATGGGAGAAATATTGGCACAATAAGGTTGATCAAAATGTTATTGGTTTTATTAGTAGTCATGGTTCAATGTATTTGAAATGTGGCAGATGGTCACACATATTCCGTAATGGTGAAATTTCAGAATATGACTTGTATGAATCTTTAGAAGTTGGAACAATAAATCATGAATTTGGTCATATACTTATGGATACAACTAATCCAGGTTGGTATATTGATAATCTTAAAGGTTGGCAAATTTCTAGTCGTAAAGCTATTGACGATTGGGTAGAAGGTTATAAGAAGGGTGATATTGGTCACCATACAAATTACAGTAACAAGAATGAACGAGAAGGTTTTGCTGAATCTTATATGTCCTATGTTGCAACAGGTGGTGTGTCAACTGATCCAGAAGTTAGTAGAACATATGAATTCGTAAAGAAGGTTATTGATGCTGCCAGACTCAAATATGCTAAATAGATTCATAAGCATTGTAGATGGCTCAGATTATCAAGGTGAGCTACCTACTATAGTACGTATACCAGCATCACATGATGTGGATGGTATAACGGTTACTGAGTGGTGGACAGCAACAGTCGGAGATGCAAATTATCAAGATGTGTTAGAATCCTGGATGTTCGAGCAGGGTTATGTTCGTAAGTGTAATAGTAGCAGACCACATGCCTTAGTTATTATGAAGGGTGGAGCAGGATCAGTACATCATGGGCACAAAGGTAGACTTGGTGAAGTAGGTGGATCTCTTCCTGAAGGTGTGGGTGCCTCTGTCAGATTACCAACAACTGAATATACAGAAGCTGTTGATTTCATCAAGAACTTAACCAGAAGTGGTGGTGTAAGAGAAGGTTTAACATTATCAAAACATTCACGTGATTTATTAAAGCAGACAGTTGGAAATAAACCTCTAAAATTGTATAGAGGTATTGGAATGTCAAAGGACAGATTGACAGAAGAACAGAAAGTTATTATAAATAATCTGAAGCCAGGAGATAAAACTCCAGATTTCTTGAATAAGTCTTTTAATACTTATGCTTCTTATACTAAATTACGATCTGTAGCAAATTATTATAGTGAGGGTAAGTATTCTATAGTTACGACATCCATTGTATCACCAGAACACATTATTGCTGACTTTGAACATTTGAAGGATACAAATCTCAAGGATGAATTTGATAATTATGAGCATACTTATTTCCAAGAAGACAAAGAAGTATTGGTAGAAGAGCCTATTGAGTCTACTATATTGAAAGTACAAATAGATTCAATAAGACATAAAGAATCTGCTCTTGTTATACTAAAGGGTGGAGCTGGTAGTGGTCATTTTGGTCATAAAGGTATTCCCGGTCATCAGGGTGGTTCTTTACCAAGAGGTTCGTCAACTGCTAAGAAAGTTAGAGAAGCTAAATTACTCAATGCTGAGAATTTACCAGATGAAGATAAGGCTCGCATAAAGTCAGAATTAGAAGAACTTGCAGATAAGTTAGGATTTCCTATTGATAAAATGGTTTATTCTAATCATAGTGGGGATAAATTTGTAGTTGGTAATGATAATTATGAAGCTGCTATGAATTACAGTCCGAAAACTGGTGAGATTACTGTCTTTTCAGGAGGTCTTGTAATAGGTAAAGATGGTATTACTCATATTAATGAACAATTAGTTGCTCATGAAGTTATGCACCACAGATTTCGTTTATTTGAGAAACAATTACACAGACAAGAAGCCTTGATTAACAAATTGGCTGTGGGTTTTGATGATAACCCTGTTTTAGATGACAATTATGATTTGAAGCCTGAATTTACAGAACTGTATTGGGCAGTTGACATAAAGCAACGTTATTATGGATATGCAGATCAGAGAAACTTACTTTATCAACTTCCTGTAACAGATTATGGTAAATCATACATTGAAGTGGCAAAGACAGCATCTTATGGTCTTGCTACTAGTAATGCAATTAGTGAGAATCTAGCTGAGATAGCAGCTTTCAGTGATGATCCAAATGTCTTTGTTTCAACTAGATGGAGTAAATTGTATAACGAAATAAATCAAGGTTTGTATTCACATAAACTTATACCAAAATATGTACCACTTGTTAGGAGTGATAATGGCTAGAGAGATAATCAATCCGGATGACATCGTAGAACAAGTTTTCTTAGACTTACATTATCAACTTGTACAAAAATCTCAAGCAGTTTTTGTACGTATACGACTAAAGAATGGTCGTTCTATTATTGGTATAGTAAGTGAAGATGATAAACTTACCCCAACTACTAGGGTGGTATTGAATAAAGAGCAGGAATTACAACATGCCAGTTAACAAAGCAGATGTCACAGTAGTAAGAGAAGAGCAAGGTACACCTGGTGGTACAACTTATTGGATATATCGTAATGATGATCCTGAAAAGTTGGAAATCCCTGTATGCTTTAGAGTTCTGAATGGTGTTGATAATAGAGGCAAGGGACTTCGCTGTAATCGTTACGCTGGAATGGGTACAGATCATTATGGTACAGGAGCTTGTCGGTTACATGGAGGAAATACTAACATAGTAGCTGCTATAAGAACTGGCAAGAATGCCATCCTTACCAGAACTATGTTGCAAGATAAAATTGAAGAATTTCTTACAGGTGACTCTTCAGATTTATCAGATTTATCACTCGAATTAGCTAGTATGAGAGCTATATTTCATGAATTTCTTACAGAATTTCCAGCAGTTACTGACCAAAATTATGGTATATCAATAGCAAGAGCTACTAGGTTGGTAGCTGCTATCGGTACATTACTTGAGAAGATTTCCAAGATTGAAAATCGTAATACACTTACAGCAGCACAAGCTATGTATCTCCAAGCTACAGTTGCTGACATTCTCTTGAAAAATATTTCTGATCCTACTGCTCGTGACAGAGCAGTAAAGGAATTGACTAACCGTATGTCAGGTGTTGCTATTGGGGATAGAGTTGGGATTGTTCAAAAGAATCAATGGGATGAAGATAATCAATAAGTAACAAGTTGTATTACTTGAATGGTTTGGTGCTCTACGAAAGCACAGGTTATACAAATACCATACGATTTACGAGTAAGGTAGTCCACTTTAGGACATGAATAAGCGCATCAAACCATTTATTTTCAAAGGAGAATTAAATTATGCGTATTGATGTCTTATTAAAGGATCTTAACAGAATGCGTGAGATTTATGGTGACGATATGCCAGTGTCACTACAGCAAGGATTACCAAACAACGTGTGCCCACAAGATACCACCATCACACCAGATTTCTTCGTATGTGAAGAACTGGAAGATGGTGTTAATTCGAGAATGGGACTAAAACTACGAGCCTTTCCATACTAGGAGATTGATTATGTTGATGGATTCTTCAATTACATTACGCAAAGAAACTCTTCAGAAGTATATGAACCCTTGTTTTGTTGAGACTGGTACTTTCAAGGGTGGTGGTGTTAAATTAGCACTTGATTGTGGATTTTCAAGAATTATCAGTATCGAAATTGATCCAATTCTTTATGCTGAAGTAGCAAAGGAATATGAATCAAATGAGCGTGTTGTTATTCATCATGGAGATTCAACTCAAGTTTTATTATCAATCTTATCATATATTAATACTCCCATTACATTTTGGTTAGATGCTCATATTCAAGAAAGTGCTGTTGTTGGTGCTTATCCTGTACCACTTATTCAAGAATTGAATATAATCGGTCAAATAAGACGAGGAAGTCATGACACTGTTATGATAGATGACCGTAGATTGTTTGGTGTTGGTAATTATTGGAATAATATCAGAGAACGAGATATTATTCAACTTTTACAAGAAGCTTATCCAGATAATCAAATTATGACTGAAGATAGTAATGCTGGTGAGAATGATATTCTGGTTTCTTGGTATGTTCCGACTAGTCTGGAACAATTACAGATGGATAGAGTTCAAAGAGCGCTTCAAAGACCTTAGACAAGGCTCTATGCATCTCTGTGGAGTGTTTATGGAAGATAAAGATCCAACTTACCCTTTAGAAGACACAAACGACGTTGTGGTCGCTACAGCGACTCATACGGTTATTATCAATAACGACATGCACAATGTGCACCGATTATGCGATTATCATTACAATGAATTGGTTGATGCTGGTATCATAACACAGCATTCGAAGTTACTAGAAGAATTTGGTAAGTTCCCATGTGATAAATGTATTGAGGAGTCTACATGACAGAAGAAATGATAATCTATAAATTTATCGTCACTATACCGGGACAATCTATGACATGGTATGGGAATGAACCTATAAATTACAGAATTCAAGTAGGATTTCCAAGACCAGCTCATGGTTTGGTGTATGAAGCTCGTATACCGAGAGATTGTAGTATAGAGGATTTGATAAATTATCTTAATGGATTGTCTCCTGATTCGTTTACTGAACATAAAATTGCCTTTCTTATGAGAGGATATTGGGTTCCATTTATTGAAAAATCTCCTCCAACTGCAGTTGATGTTATTTCAGCTTTTATCAATGGAGAATATAGGAATGACTAGAGCATTAAATTCTCAAGGTACACTCAATCCTTATGTAATTTGTGGTAACGAAATTATCAATCTAGATAGATTTAGTTACAAGGTAGTAGCAGTAGTTGGAAATAACAACACTTGGAATGCATATCGAGGTCTAACAGATTGGGATGATGATGAGGTAGCAAGAAATGGAGATGCTATATCTCATAAAGCTGCTGCTGCATTATTTCCAACTCTTGATAATAATTTAAGTTGGGTGGGGTATTGATAATGTACTCTTGGCTTGATTTAGTTGGTAAGCATAGAGGACTTACAGGTGTTGTAATTTGTAATGGTAGTACCTTAGGTGCAATACCTATACAATTTTTAGTAAAGTACCTTACAATAGGTACGAACGGCATATTCAAGTTACCATTCCAACCAACATATTACATAGCAATAAACGAATTGGTTATTCAAGAATTTCGTGAGGGAATAAAATCTCTTCCCTCTACTAAATTTATCAAAGAGAAATACGCAGAAGAATTTGAGGCATTACCACTTCATTCGGATTATCAAGATAGTCTATTTAGTAAGACACCTTACACATGGATTTATGAGGGTGGTACTGTCACTCATGTCGCACTGCAACTTGCCTACTTCTTAGGTTTTCAGACTGTGTTAATGGTAGGATTAGATCACAGATATACTTATAAGGGACAACCTAACGAGGAAGTAGTTGCTGAAGATATTGATGTTAATCATTTCAATAAAGATTATTTTCCAGTTGGTAGTAAGTGGAATAACCCAGATTTAGCTCAATCGGAAATTTCATATACTGAAGCTAGGAAGATATTTGAAGCAGATGGTCGCAGGATTATCAACTTGACACCAAATACCAGTGAAACTGTGTTTGAGAAGGGTACATATTGGGATTATCTATAATGCGTAAGGTAAAGAGGATGTTACTTACAGACCTTGAAAATAATGGTAGTCAAGCCTCAATTGACATGGAAGCTGATGCCAGATTTGCTCATATAATTGAGGATGTTGTATCTGAGAAGATTATCTTAGAGGCAATAGAACAAGGTCAGACAACATTACCAAAAGATTGTGGGTTGATTGCAATAGGCATAACAGATAAGCGATTACGTGTCTTGAACGGTTTGGTTAAAATGAAGCTGGTCAAGGCATATTGGTCTGGTACTAAACCAGGTGGTGTCAAGGCACTAGGAGTAAACAGAGTACGTATTTATACATTATCAACCTCATCAATTATTCACACTAGAATTGAGAGATGTAGTAGAGGTTGTCGTATATAAATTACAGATATTGAGGTGATTATGTCACACAGACATACAATGGGACAGGATTGGGGTGGTAGACGTAAGGTAAATCCTGAGAATTGTCCGAAAGTAACAGACAAGGAAGTCGAAGCTAAAGCCAAAGAATTGGTTTTAGAGGTACAACGTGGTGATTTTTCAAGAAGAGATCATGGCTTCATGCACAGTCCACAAGGTACATGGTGGTACAGGAATCCGATTGATAATAAATGGTATACAATAGGTGCTACAAACTATTGGGCATTGCATTTCTTATGTAATATCGAAGAAGCTCGCAAACAGGCTAGTGAGCTTATTGTTAGGAACAAGAACAGCTGACAAGTTGTATTGAATAGGAGAATATTATGGAAATAAAAATTGAAATTACTGATTGCAGTAATATAGATAACGAAACATTATCAAAAATTGTTGAATCCATCAATAAATTGTTACCAGAGGAAGAGTTTGAAAAACCACAACATCCGGAAGATGTGATACTAGTTGATCATTATCTTGTGAATGCCAACGTCAACACTCTCCTTACACCAGAATCTGCAAAAGCACTTGGGATATTCACAAAGGACAAAAGTTGGAAAATAAGGAATATGACTTGGTTGGTTAGTATTCCAAGAGTAAAGAATCACAGTGATACTGTCAGAAGAAATACTGCTCTGAAGTTGATAGCAGAGAAGTATGGGGACAGGATTCACGAGATGGAAATAATCGAACTCAAATTGGAAAATTATGTACCTGTCGAGATACCAGGGAGTCTGTTTTACAACTTAACTTTGGAGTAAAAATAATGTCTATACAATCGTTGAGCACCATAATCAATAATATCCATTCACATGCCACTTCAATAGAACAAGCCTTGGATGAATTGAATACAATAGATATTGATAATTTTCTACTCGTAGAGGTGGAAGATATTACTGCATTCAAAAATTACTTGAGACGTATTCTCTCAAATATTGTAGTAGAAGAGAAGAAATTAAGTGATTTAGTAGATTATCATTACAAGGTAATCTATAACAAAGAGTACGGTGATCCCTTAGAGTTACTGAATTGGTTAGATCATATTCTCAAGACAGAGAATTTAGTAGTGGTAGCGACAGTAGGGGATTACTTTATCTTTGCAGATAAAGAAGGGAGAAATCGTCCAAGTGACCCAGCGTATTAGATCAGTAAATGATTTAATCTTCTTTTGTATCGGAATAGTAATAGGTATTGTAATATGTTTTATTATTGCAGTTTGTACAGGCAGCATAAAGTGGTCAAATATTATCAAATTCTTTGCTATTATCAAAAGATTCTTTGGAAGTATTCTGTGTCGAATCTCAGGACACAGTAAGATGAATTATTTTCAAGGTAATGAGTTGCACTGCAGTCGGTGTGGTAGATTGGTAAGGATATTTGACGACAACATGATAAGAGCCTTAATGTATAAGGTGTCAAAGGATATTGATAATGCTGTTATCAATCCCAGAAAGGAAATTAGGAATGGGTGAGGTAACAGACGAGCACGTCAAGGCAGAGTTGGATTATGTCACTAACAAGGGTTACATGTACATGTCCGATGAACTGTGGGTATACGTTCACTTAGCATTTGCTTTTATCAAGGCAATCGTTTATTTAGCTGACAAAATCTCAGAAGCCATTATTATCAATAACAGAAAATAAAGAGGCAGACTCAGATGAGTGATAAAGGTTGGATAGGAGTAGATCTTGACGGTACATTGGCTGAATACCATAGTTTTGATCACACAGGTGGTATAGGTAAGGCAGTCCCTCTTATGTTAGACAGGGTAAAGGTGTGGTTGTTGGAAGGTAAGACCGTCAAAATATTTACAGCACGAGCACAGTATCCTAAACAAATACCGATTATCAAGAAGTGGTTAAAGGACAATAGGTTACCTGATTTAGAGATAACCAATGTTAAGGATTTGGAAATGATTGAACTGTGGGACGATAGGTGTGTCCAGGTAGTCCCAAACACAGGTATTGCCATTTACGGTAGCACACATTATGTACCAACTCACATACCTGATAATATTATCAAACACAGCAAAATCGAAAGGTAGTAAGTGAGCCAACCTTATCCCAACATATTCAAGAATAAGTACCACAACTTACGAGGTAAGGATTGGGTTAAATACCTTAGTGAAGAGGATCGCAAAATCTTCTCAGAAATTGGCAGAGCATATGCCAACCACGGACACGACGGTTGGGTAGCATGTGCAAGTAGTATACTCAGGGACGAGAAAGGCAGATTCAAGAAGAAATGATTATCAAACTCTTATGTAAAATATTCGGTCACAGCAATTGGGCATATTTTGATAAGGGAATGCATTGCACAAGGTGTCACATGAGAATAGGCACAGGTTTGGAAGGTAAGAAGGTAATTAAGGAGAGATATTCAAATGGTAAACTCATATACAAGCTCTCAAGGCTTTCTTGATAAACCGTCAAATGACACGGTTAAAACCGTGTTACCGTCAAATAGGAATTTATAGCTTCAAAGGAACTGACAATGGCACCTAGAATGGACAACAATGCCGTCACAATGCAATCCATCCTGAATGGAATCAATCTACAGGTAGGAAGCTCTAATGAGTTCCTCAAATTCAAGCGAATGTACGCTAATGACAGGGTGGCATTCGCTCATGACATATTCCCGAAATACAATCCCACTATCACGTTCTACCAGGACGAGATATTGGGAGCGTTTGATGACGGTAATAGGAGGGTAGCAGTTAGAGGACCACACGGATTAGGGAAGACGTTCCTTGCTGCCTTATTGATACACCACGGGGTGCTTACAGCAGAAGAGGATTGTAAGGTAGTATGTACGGCAAGTGCATTCAGGCAATTAGATAAGTATCTGTTTCCAGAGGTACATAAAGTGGCTATGGAAGTGGCGTGGTCACTCGTTGGGAGGGCACCATACACTCAACGCACTGCCAATGCCGAGCTATTAGGACAGTCAATCCGTCTGAATGGTGGTACTGTTGAGGCATTTGCCGTGGCATCGGACAATCACACAAGTATTGAGGGAGCACATGCGAAGAAGCTAATCTATGTATTCGATGAAGCGAAGGCAATTCCTGTGCCTATGTGGGATGCAGCAGAGGGAGCATTCTCTACTGAGGGACTAGCACAAGGAGAAGAGTGTCGTGCGTTCGCTATCTCTACACCAGGTGATCCATCAGGGCGATTCTATGACATACACATGCACCGACCAGGATATGAGGATTGGTGGACTAAGCATGTGACACTCGAGGAATCTATCCGTGCTGGACGTGTGTCACGTGAATGGGCACGTCAACGTGCACTGCAGTGGGGAGAAGCCAGTGCTATGTACCAGAATCGTGTGCTCGGAGAGTTTGCTGACGACACAGAGGAGGGCATTATCCCACGATCATGGGTGATGGCTGCTGTCAATAGGTACATAGAGTGGGAGAAGAAAGGTAGACCAGAGCAATTGGGTGTGCGTGTGCTGGGTGTGGACACAGCGCGGTCGGGGGAAGACTCAACGGTCATCGCTGTGCGTAATGCCTCCACCCTCGTTGATATCCACGGTTTCACAAAACTTCCGACTACTGAGACTGCGAAGAGGGTCAAGCTATTATCGTCAGGAGGCACGTTTGGAGCGTCCCATGCGAAGTCAAGGGCACAAGGACCGTATAATCTGAATATCGAGATGGATGGAGGACTTGGGGCAGCTGTATATGACATATTGAAAGAAGACGGTGTACCAGGCTTGAGACCTATAACCGTGGGAGCTGGTACTTTGATGCGTGACAAGACAGGAGAGATGAAGTTTGCGAACGTTCGTGCTGCGATGTGGTGGCAAATGAGAGAGAAGTTAGATCCGAATTCCGACCATGAGCTGATGCTACCGAATGAGCCTATGCTGATAGGTGATCTGATTACACCTAAGTGGACAGTAACAAAAGATGCTGTAATTCTGATAGAATCGAAGGATTCATTGAAGAAGCGATTAGGTCGGTCAACTGACTATGGTGATGCGTGTGTGCTGTCATTCTGGAAAGCATCTGGTGGTGGAGGAGTGGTGTTCTAATACCTATTGTTAGCTCTGATTACGGAACGGATACTAACTATGAGCTCACGGATTAGCATAAATACTATGAATACTGTGAACAACACGTCCATGGCTGTGAATTGATTGTTAGCAATTGTGACTGTGAAATCCATTTAGTCCTTTGGGGAAGTAGTGAGATCGATTTTGCTGGTGTGGTATACATAGATATGGCATGAGCTGTCAACTTGGACTTCATAATTGATATCAAGTATGCGTTCATTAGGATGCTGAGAGACCCAGGTGGCGACCTGCCTTAATGTGCGATCCAACTGATCAGAATATGTATCAGTGGAATTTGCGAACTCGGTAACGGTAGCTTGCATTTCCATGATTGGGTTTGTCATTTACCCAACTCCTTAAGCAGATTGCGAGTTACGAATTGCACTCTTTGGGATTCTAATATTTTACAATCGTTGAGATGTGAGATCATTGTGTCCAGTCCTGAGTTGATCTGTTCGATGAAGCTAGCAATCTTCTCTTCTTCGGTGGTGCCTTCAAGTGTCATGAGTCTAGTATCCTTATCATAAGGTAATAGATATATTACTTCTCCATTATTTGCAACTGTTACACCTATGTCTATATTTTTGACGAGAGCTTTCAGTTTATCTGTTAATACTGTGTTTAACATTCTTCTGTCTCCTCATTCTTTATATATTCCATATCATTCTTTATGACTCTTAATTTCTCGAACTCATTCAAATTTGCATCTATGTAGTCAGAGACAAGGGTGATAGGATGTCCTTGCTCGAATACGATGTCGCAAATTTTATGTGTAAGTTTGAGGATGATGTCACCGTACTGCTTATCCAAGTGCTTGCTAGCACTCTCTGCATCTGTGTGGATTGCACCGTCGTAAGTTTGGATCATTGTTATAGGTTTCATTTTATTTTCTCCACTCAATACAACTTGTAAGAGCGATTTTCCAGTGTGTGATATAAATGTTATGTTAGCAAGTTGTATTGTGTAGAGTGGCATAACAATAAGGTGTTTCCGTAAGAGAGGTACGGGAGAATGGACTTCCTAACCCTCACAGTTACACCATTCCATGAACTTATGCTACTTTACACGTGCGAAAGTCCTGAGTCGGAAGAACCGACCAGGACTTTTCGTTGACAAGTTGTATTAGTTGGAATCACGACTGGAGAAAGTTATAGGCAGGGATAATATCGGACCATGTGTCAGTGGAACGCAACTCATCCGTAAAACCTGTCATCCACCGCTCCAGGATTCCGAACAAGAGTCCCTGAGTCAGCTGCTCAGGGACTTCTCTTTTACAAGTTGTATTAACTGGTGATGCTGTTAGGTGGACGTACAGACCTGAATCGTGTCCAGCAGGACAAGAGAATGACCTAGAGAGGCACCAGCATCTATCATAATAAACTTCCTGAGTAGAGCTGTTGATACGACTCCTCAGGAAGTTTATGTTTACAAGTTCCTTTATGAAAGGAGTATAAATATGATAAAACAATCGGAAATTAACAAAGCATGGGGTATTCTGAGTAAGAAGAACACTGGTGACGTCACGTACGCTGACTTTGATGCTGCCATCACTGAAGCAGCTGACGTTGATATGGATTGTAAAGTACTTGATCCCAATCCGGACAATGAAGAGACGAATCCCTTTGGTGAAGAAGTTGATGACTTCGACAAAGAAGAAGCTCCGGAAGAAGATCCTGACCTACCTTACGACGAGAATCCTGACGTTGAAGAGATTCAGCCGTAACAAGTTGTATTATCTGATCAGCCAATTGTTCAATATTCATAAGGAGTGTGCCTATGAAAGTGCTCAATTCAGTACGTGTGAACTATACTAGGAAATAAACGATCAGCTGCATCAGCTTCACAGACTCCCCGATACGGTCAATCGGGGAGTTTTTGTTTACAAGTTGTATTATTCAGAAGAAGCATTAGTAGACTAAGGAGAAGATTATGTTGACCGTAAGAGTTGTTAGTAATAAGGGACATGAAATTGTCGAAGAAGCTGAAGTTGTTACCTTATACACAGCAGAAGAGTCTAATGATGGTAAGAGGAGAGTCATGTACTTCAAGAATGTACACTCTGATAAGGATGGTCAAGAAGTTCTTGATGGTCATGTATTTGTTATGAATGAGAATGGGAAGACGATAGCAACTTATCATCTCTTCCCAGAATTGGAGAAGAGATGAAATATCGTAAGAAACCTGTTATTGTTGAAGCATTCAAATGGACTGGTGGTCCAGATCAGACTGAAGATCCTGAGTGGATAGTTGAAGCTCTGAAGTCTGGTGTTGCTAAATTCATTGATGAGGGTGTTGAACACAATCTTTATGTTGAGACTGGTCATGGGATTGTTCTTGTAGCAGTTGGGGATTACATAATCCAAGGTGTACAAGGTGAAATTTATCCTTGCAAACCTGATATCTTTGAACAAACCTACGAGATTGTGACCCAATGACAACAGAAGTAGGTGTTAGATTGAAGGCATTTACTGGTAATAAGATGAATATGTGGCGAGCTTTGGTGATAGCTGCTAAACTGAGATTCCATGATCCATACGTAGTTGGCACTACTGCAGTTTGTAAGCAGTGTGGTAAAACTCTTAATTTGGATGAGAATTGGATTTTGATGGCTACTGATCTAATTTCAAGAGATTGCAAAGAGACGACTAATCCACTTGCACATTGGAGAGATAGCAATGACTAAAGATGAGATTCAGGCAAAGTTCCCTAAGTGGAAGGTCATCTATGAGCCAAATCCTGACTGCAAGTGGTGTCAAGGTACAGGTATTAAGCAAACTTCTAGTCAGGTGAATCCTGAACGTCCATGTGTATGCGTATGCATAATGCATGAGTTTGCTGACATAGCACAAGAAGCATTCAACAGGATGGCAAAGGACTACAAATTTACACATACAAGTGGTAGAATTGTCGGCAAAACACGTGTATCTCGTCCTAAAAGACGTTAAAACCTTCAAAAGTTCATGAATGTGACTTGATTTTGCGATTTGCTGTATAATAGACCGTGCTGCTCTGTGAGAGTCATTAGCACGGTCTAATTGTGTCCTTGAACGATTGTGTTATGCTAATCTAGTGGTATTCCCTCTCGAAATGATCCATTACAATACTGCTTATTATTTATCATGTTAACAACCTCTACAGTCATGTATGGTATAAATCTTCCATAATGCATCCTAGGATATAAAGTAGTACCATCTCCACTTTTAGGAGTATAACCTACATAAATCCTACCACATACAGAGCATTTTACACGTTGTTTATTCTTCATGCTAAAACCACCTGAACTTGAGATCCATTTGTATGTTTACTTACTTCGATTCGTGTCGAGAAGGCATCTTTCAACTCTTCCAAGTGTGTAATAACAAGTATTTTAGAGAAGTCCTCTCGAACTGAGTTGATGGCTTCAATAAGACGCTGCCTACCCTCTGCATCTTGGCTACCGAAGCCCTCGTCAATCACTAGAGTACTAAGCCGAGCACCGGATCGGTTTGCCAGGATATGACTCAAGGCAAGACGTATAGCGAAGTTTATCCTGAATGCTTCACCACCAGACAGAAGCTCGTATGCACGTTCTTCTGATGAGGAACTTATCATAATATCCAGAGTTTCCTTACGGTCTTTGCGATTGACATCCTTGAAGTCTCTCTGTGTCTCGAAACTCAACTGCATAGTACCATTGCTCAAACGGTCAAGTACCTCGTTGGCATGTGCTTCGATGTCAGGAAGAGCTTGCTCAATCAGCAGTGTGGGAATGCCATCCTTACCAAATGCTTTCTCGAGAATCTTGAGTTGGGCAATCTTAGCTAAAATCTTCTCTCTGTTAGTTTGTTCAACTGTCTTCTTAGTCTTCAACTCTTCAAGCATGTCCACTTGACTTTTAGCATAACCAATTTGTCTGAGTAACTCATCAACTTTATCTTGAGACTCTTTGTAATTAAGTTCAATCTCTGCAAAGTCTTGATTATTAGCAAATTCTGCTAATTTGTCCTTAATGAGTGTACCCTCTGACTTACGTTGCTCAAGAAATTCTTTATCTTTTGCAATAGTCTTCTCAAGATTCTTGACCTCACGTTCGATAGGAGCAAGTGCAGATTTAGCTTGCTCTAATTTATTCACATCATCTTGGAAGTGCTTAAATTCTTCGAAATTTAGTTTTATAAGTTGGTGTGAATCTTCATCATACTCAAGATCATTTATCTTGTTAGTAATCTTATCTAATTCTTTGTTCTCTTCTTGTGCATATTCTTCATTCTCTAATTCAAGTCTTAGATTTTTCAGTATAAAAGCACCATCTGATTGCCATTGTTCGAGTTCTTCTTGAGATTTCCTTAACTTCTCAGAAGTGATGTCTAGATTCTTACGATACATCACAAGAGTAACATTCTTATCCTCAGCAGTCAAAAGTTTCTCTTCAATTTCTCTAATTTGTGCGACATAACCGGCATAAGCAGTTTTATGTTCTTTGAGAGCATTAGCATACCATAGAAGATTCTCTTCTGTACTGTGGATAATATGCTTCTTCTCTGAATCATTTAGAGATTTCTCACATGTAGGACATGTAGCTTCCTTAGACTCTTTAAGAGTTTCAATCTTTGTAGTAAGTTCATCTATGTACTTCTGGAATTGTGTGGATTCTGTTTCGTTCTTTAGTTTCTTTGCCTCAAGTTCTTGTAATTCCTTTTCAAGTTTTGTTCTTACCTTGAGTTCTTCTTCTTCTTTGGTAATTATTGTGTCTTGATAACCAGCGATTTGTTTAGAAAGTATATTACAATGCTGTTCTAAATCTACAACTTCAGATTCTCTCACAGTAAGATTATCTATATTGTTCTGGAGTATCTTACGTATTGATTCTATCTGAGACAGAGTAACATCTCTCTCAGCTGAATATTTATGGTATAATACAGCTGCTGCATTGTAATCTTCCAATGCTCCTTGATATTCTTGAAATTCTTTATAACCTGCTTTAGTCTCATACTCATGCTTCAAGAGAAGTGAATATTCGTCTTGTTCTGATTTACGATCTTCTAATTGCCCTAACTTTTCTCCAATACTGTATTGTAAGTCGTTTATTTCCGAGATCAATTTATTGAGTCGAACTTTCTCAGCCTCATACTGACTAGCAATAAGTTGTTGTTTGTCAAGAATCTTCTTATTAGCATTCAGTAATTTGTATGCTTCACCTTGTTCTTCAATAAGATTATTGAGAGTTGTTCTACGTTCATATTCTTCACCAAGTGTCTCATTGATACTTGACAACATGTTCTCACAAACAGTTAGAGAACTCTCGCTCACTCGACGACGAATGGTAGTTTCTTCCTTATACTCTTCCCAGACATCAAGTCTGAGTATGTTGGAGAGAATACGTTTGCGATCAGATGGCTTCTGCTGTGCAAACATATCAGCTTTACCCTGCAGGAAGAATGAGGCATTCACAAAGGTCTCGTAATCGAGACGTAAGGTCTGCTGAATGTACTCTTCTGTACTACGTAGTGAAGACATTGTTAAGGATTTCCACCTATCGTCCTTTATGTTTATGTAGAAATCAAGCGTAGTTGTCTTGTCTTTTTGTTTACTGCGTTGTACACGATACAGAGAATCTTCATACTCAAAGTCTAATGTAACCTTGGCATGTTTATTCTCTCTTTGTGTACGTTGATTAATCACAGCATCATCATGTCGACGAGCTTCTCCAAACAGAACCCAGGTGATGGCATCAAGAAGTGAGGACTTACCTGCACCATTTGAACCTGAGATACAGGCTATGTCAAATCCTGTGAAATCGATATCCACAGGATTATGATAGGATAGAAATCCTACAATTTGTAATCTGACTGGTATCATATTCCCTCAATCTTGTCGACAACACTACTTCCATTAGAGTTTGGGTGTACTACTGAGAGCACTGTAACGTCGCTATGCAGGGCAAGGTCAATCCCTGTGACTGTAGGCTCGGGGAGTTTACCTTGTGATGCTAGTATCCACTTCTCAATGAGTTCTTTGATCATACCTTCAAAAGTATTGCCATGTCCAGTATTACCTAAACCACATTCTTCAAGTAACTTAATAGTTGGGTAATATTTATGTATCTCAACTGCAACGGCTTCGACAACTTTCTTCCTTTGTATCTCAACTTCTGCCCACAGATGATTTATTACCTGACCAGGATATTCCCAGTCTGTCTTGCCTGGATAAAGAAGTCCCCAACCGTAATTGAGGATATCATCAAATGTTTTATCCTTATCTGCAAGTTCATTCTTGAGATGAGTTCTGTCAGATTCCCATGCTTTCATTATCCTGTCAATTGTGTCTCTGTCAGGAGCACAGTTTTGTTCTTGTACAGTCTTCTGCCAATCTTCAAATGAGCCGTGTTTTGTCATCATTCTCCTCAAATTTTATGTAAGTTCTTGTTATCCTAACAGGCTTTCCATAAATTTTAGCTAATTGTAAGTTAGTACTATTACAATTTGGACACCATGCAAGTTTCAAAGGTATCACATTGTCTATCCAAAATTGATGATAACATTTTCTACATTCGACTTTCTTATCTAGACGTTGTACATCAATTATTTTATCTTTACATTCTTCAACAATTTGTTCGTCAAGACAATTAGCTAAGTGAGAAGAGGTAATTGTACCATTACCTAACATAATCTTTATAGCATTATCACACTGAATCTTCATATCTTCCATTTCACGTATCTTATCTGAGTTCGAAATGGTTCTATCTTTTAGATATATGAAGAATCCTATATGCATAAGTTCAAGAATCTCTAACATTATTCTCCAACTCTGTCAACTTCTTGAGCCGACGTTCGATTTCCTTGATAGTCTTATCCCATCCACCTCTCCAAACAACTTCTTTGAGGTGTACGACAAGTTCCTCATTTGTGAGTTTTTTCAAGTCAAGTAGTTCTGCCATAATAATTCTCCAAGTAATACAACTTGTTGAGGTATATTTGTATAAAGGAGATAATTATGGTCATAAATAATATGAAACGTGGTAAGGTTAAACAACCTGTGCAGAAGAAGCCAGCACCTGCTCCAACTCCACCTGTTGAGGAACCTAAGAAGAGAACATCTCGACGTAATACTGGGAAGTAAATAAAATAAGACCTGATTTCTCAGGTCTTATTCATTAACACAGATCGGTATTATCCTACTAATTCCATTGCTTTGGCAAAGGCACGTTTCTTAGCTGCTGCTCTGGCACCCCACAGAGTTGATTCAACCATAGATGCCTTACCAGAACGGTAGTCTTCAGTTTCCACAACAGCATTGTAAGCTGCCCAAGGAGTATTTGCGAATGCCGGCTGTTCATCGTTGAACTTCTTGAAGAGGTCAAGAGCACTGGTGCGAAATATCTGTGCTCGATTTGCCCAGTATTCAAAACCTGCTTGAGCTTCGGTAAGTTCGCTCAACAATTCAGTGTATTCAGAGAGTTCCTGTTCAGGATTCTCGAAACTCTCAAGCATAGCAACCTTGTTGGATTTCTTTGGAGTAGGATAAGCTGCATCAATGATTTCCACAAGATCAGAGTCATCTAGCACAATCTTTGCCATACGTTGCATATTCTCGAGAACAACATTCTCTGCCTTTGCCATACTGGCAATCAGTCTCAAACGCCACTCCATCTCATTCCTGAGACCAATCCGGTGGGTAAGGTTCGAAGACACAACAGCAGCCTTTAGACCAGTAACCAGAGTATTCTGGCAAACAACACGTACAGGTGTGAAGGCAAACTTCATAGCACTGCCACCATCCTTGGTCTCAGTAATAAGGAAGTACTTAGCAATGGTGTCAGTCTTACCGTTCTTGGCTTTTATAGAAGCTGCACCGGCATCGAGGGTGACAAAGATGGTCTTACCGTTATCGATAGCTCCAACTGTCTCAGTACTCCAAGACTCAGCCAGAGGATCCAAAAGTCTGGCAACTTCTGAGTTCTGAACGATCTCATAATCACCAGAGCAGATGCCGAAGATACGATGCTGTTCGTCATCAGGAGTTGGGTTACGCACAATCGCGAACTTATCAGTAGGGAGAGGCATAAAAGCAGCTTCACCAACTTGCAGGTTTGCGACGAGTGGGACTTTCAGAACTTCATAATTCAGTCCCACTTTCGTGAAGGCAGCAGTTACTGACAGTTCCTCATCAAGAACTGTACCAAGACCATGCCATGCCGGTTCACGATGTCCGAAAAATCTTTCACCAAAAATATTTGCAGTCATTTCGTTTTCTCCTTATTATCCTAAGAACTTTTGATCAACTGAAAGCATCCCAGAAGTATCTACTAGGATGTCATTACTGTCAATAAGCACACGTACCCAGTAGTTCACAATATTGATG
>Ga0265297_10003066_pt1 | contig 31448 bp, 20 predicted proteins | sample Munlanlwell13791_FD_192502 | JGI IMG/M metagenome (GOLD analysis project Ga0265297, IMG submission 192502) | Leachate microbial communities from a municipal landfill in Southern Ontario, Canada - Leachate well 137-91 | ecosystem: Engineered > Solid waste > Landfill > Unclassified | place...
TGTGTGTGTGGCAGATCATCGACTCTATCTGAATGGCGGTGATGGGAATTTATATGCACTAAACAAAAAATCAGGGAATCTTCTCTGGACCTACCATTCTGAGGGAGAGCGAAAGTACGATTTTGCGGACTATTTTCATTCTTCACCAGTATTAAAAAATGGGATAGTCTATTTTGGTTCGGGAGATGGAAATTTATATGCCATTGGCAGTGATTCGGGTAAATTGGTTTGGTCTTTTAAGACGGGTAACGTTGTTCATTCCACTCCGGTGATTGATCATGAAAAGATTTTTTTCGGTTCGTTTGATGGGTTTGTTTACGCACTTAATTCAACCAATGGAAAATTAGTTTGGAAATTCAAAACAGTGGGCCATCGCTATTTCCCAAATGGTGAAGTGCAAGGATCGCCCTCTGTTTTTAAGAACCTGGTTTTTGTAGGGGCAAGAGATTATAATGTTTATGCGCTTGACCAAAACAAAGGTTATTGTCATTGGAATAAGGCATTTACAAATGGCTGGGGCTTATGTAACAATATTCAGGATTCTGTTTTGTACACAGGTACAGCAGATGAACGTGTACTGATTGCTTCCAATCCTGAAACGGGTAAGGAATTATGGAAAATTAAAATGGAGTTTCTCGTTTTTGGGAATAATGGATATAGTAAAAATAGCATATATTTGGGAACCACGAATGGGAAAATACATTGTATCAATAAATTATCAGGTAAAATTCTATGGAATTTTGAAACCGAAACCTATCATGATAAACGTTTCAAATATTTCAAGACTGATGATTCCTACAGAGATGATATATATTCCATTATCAAATCGAACGAACAATTTCTGGATGTAGAATGTGAATTGGGCGGTGTTTTTTCTACCCCGTTTATTTCAGATAATTTTGTTATTTTTTCGAGTACAAATGGGATATTGTATTGTTTAAAAAGATGAATTTTAGTTTTATTGTGATGGCAACCAGCAATCCAAATTGTCTTCATTAAAACATTGATGAGATGAAATTCAAGCCAATAACCTATAATGATTTAATTGAGGTAGGGAATTTGCGGCCCGAAGGTTGGCCTGATATCGTTCCTGACATAGCGTTTTATATCCAATCAGAATTTTGCCATCCCATAAAGACCTGTGCAGAGGGTAGGATAGTCGGAATCGGATCATCCATAAATTTTGATCATACTAGTTGGATGGCCCATATAATCGTGGATAGCCAGTTTAGAAAAAGAGGTATTGGTTATGAGATCGTAAATAGAATATTGGAAAACCTTGCAAATGATTCGATAGATACTTGTTCACTTATAGCCACGGAACTGGGACAACCGATATACACAAAAGCCGGATTTAGGGCGGTAGGAGCCTATACATTTATGATTAGGGAAACCCCTTGGCAAGATAATACCATTTCTAAAAATGTGATTCCATTTTGCGAAGAACATCGTTCGATGATTTATGCCCTTGATAAAAAGTTATCCGGCGAAAATCGGGAAAAGCTTTTGGCTATCTATCTTGAAAATTCGTTGATTTATACCGAAAATAATATAGTCCAGGGATATTTTATGCCTGATTTGAAAGAGGGATTAATATTTGCAGATTCCGACGATGCGGGATTGGAATTGATGAAGATGAAATATTCATCAATCGACAAGGCGGTTCTCCCGTCGGATAATGTCGCGGGTATCGGTTTCTTGAAACAGAATGGATTTGTTGTAACCGATAAAAAAGGTACCCGAATGGTTTTCGGAAAAGATATTGATTGGAAACCGCAAAAAATGTACAGCAGGATTGGTGGAAACTTAGGGTGAATAATTCCTGACAAAGGAGTTAATAATTTGAAAATGATGATATTTTACAGAATATCCAAATTCAAGAAGACCGTTTTGCCTGCTTCTCCACCTTTGGGCAAACTGACCACCAGCATAGATTTCCCCTTTTCCGTTTTCAAACTGATGCCTGAATCTTTGGTTTTATATTTTCCATTTAGCGTCAGTTTGATTTGATCCAGTTTTTGGGTTGGATCGGAGAGGGAAATTTTCAAGGCACCTTTCTCCTTTTCCACCATGACGATGCAGGGTTTGTCTACCTCAATGCTACTCAGAAGTTTTATTTTTCCTGCTTTGTAGAAGATTGCCCCACCGAGGGTAGCATCTGGTGTTACCACTGCCTGCAGGGTTGTGTCATTTTTCAGGATGGTAAAGCTTGGGCTCTTTTCCATTTGGCTCAGGATTGCTTTGGTAGCAGCCGGAACGAGGCAATAGGCATATTTTTGGTTATCAGGTTTTGTGCCATGATCGAACCATAATTTGAAGATACTTGCCAGAATTGACTCATTTTTATACATGAGCGCTACCTGGTTCCACGATCCGGTCACGGTAGCTGTTTCCAATTTCAGGGTTCCTCCTTCCGGAAAGAAATAGCCCGTATTGTCGTGTAGAATCCACCTTGGGTTAATGGTTACAGAGGATTCGGCCGGTAAAGTTTTTTCTGATTTTTCTTTCACAACAACCTCTCCTTTCAGGCTTTCGTATTGATTTGCTTTTTTATAGAGTTCCGCGTAAGCCGGATCCAGCGTCTCCATTTGCCTCAGGAAGCCAGAGAGACTTCGGGCCTTATTCAGTTGGGCATCAATAAAAAGCTGACGACCGCAGGCGCTGACATCCATTTGGTTCTTCCAGACAATCCATTGCTGTCCTTCGATCAGGTAGTTGCGAAGGATGGCCATCTTGCTTTCGTCGAAACTAAAAGGTGTATTTCGCAGGATTTTGATCCAGGTGATCATGTCCCCCACATATGCCAGTCCATAGTTGCCAAACTGAATCTGAGGCCCGTGCTGGTGGAAAGAGCCATCGGGCTGAATGCCCTCCTCCAGACTAACTTTAAGCTCCTCCTGAATCGAAGCGGAGGCTTTCCGAATGGTTTCGATATCACGCAAAAGCAGTGATTTCAGGATGACATTCCCCGACAACCAAACTTTGTTTTGACCGGTCATCCCTATTTTTGCACGGTCCAGAATTTTGATCCCGAGTGCCATCTGCTCTTTGGAGAGTTCGTTTTCTAGCAGAATCATGGTCGGGGCCAGCGACACAGGTACACCGATTTGGGGGTACCACCAGTTTGGGCACTGAAAATCGTTTTTCAGCCAATAATTCAGGGCCAGGTGAATCTTTGCCAATAGTGCAGCATCATGGTAATAAAGCGATCCTGGTCTCTGCCAGGCTTTGGCAAGTGTTTGCAACTTGCTGAGATGACCTGCAGGGTGCCAGTTGCCCCGCTGTTTGCTCGCATAATCGATGTCGGGCCAGGCTCCCTGGTCATTGAGCTGTTCCGATATTTTTTTAATGTTGTCGTTATCCGATGATCCTTTCAGAAAATCGGTCCAGATGTTCTCATGCAATTGCTTCAATTCCGAGGGATAATTTGTGTTTTGCTGTGCTTTGCCCAATAATGCATTGGCTGCGATCAAAAAAATGATCAATATTGTTTTGAATGAATACATGTTGAATAATTATTTTAATAAAACTTTATCCGCTACGCGGAAAGGGATTATCTAATCATATTTTTCTACAATACTTTATCCGCTACGCGGAATATATAGTTTTTAATCATTATGGTTAAAGTATTTTATATCAATTTTATAAAACTTATTTGGCATTAATTTTTATTTTCCGCGTAGCGGATAAAGTATTGTAGAAAACATGCCTCAAGGAACAATTTACCTCGTAGAGGTTAAAGAATAAAAATATTATCGCATAAATTTTGCCTTAAAAGAGAGACTCATTTTTAATTTTACCATTGGGATAGGGGCACAACTGCTGATGAATAACCACTTGGCACACTCGTCCATTGCGGAGCCAGCAGAATAGAGAATGTTACATTTCCGGTTGTAGCGGCTGCTTTTGCCATTAACCGGCTTACACCGGCGTTCGTTTTCTGGGGAGCTGGCTGCAGCGCCGATTCAATGGAGAAATCGGCTGTTGATGGAGCCAGTATTCTGGCCGTCAGTTTTTTCCCGTTTAGGGTAAGTTCGGCCTCTTTGGCATTGATGAGTTGAATGGTTGCATCGGTTGTCATTCCCCAGGCGATTGAAGATGATTTGGTTAGGGTGAATTCATCCTGGATCAGGATGGCTTTTCTGCCGTCGACTACTTTCATTCCCCGTTGCACGGAACTTGCATTGTCCTTGTATGCCTCGGTAAGATCGAGAATTGAAAATGGTTCAGTTACAGATTCGGTGTGTCTGATAAATCTGGAGGTGGCATCCTCGCGTTGATTTTGGCCGTTTAGCAGTGGAAGGTTATGACTGATGGATTCCAGCCTGTAATAGGTATACCGTTTGGCTCCGAAATAATCCGACAGGTTGTAATCGTCCGAACCCAGGTCGCGCGCCCAGCGAACGCCTAACGCATCCAATTCGAAATTGCCCAGATCGAGATGGGCATGGTTTACTTTGTTGTATCCCGCCTTGATCCCAATCCACAAGGCATTCGGATCGGACCACGAGCTTCGTGAAAAATAGAGCGCGACACTGCCGCCAAAATATTTGTCAAGATCCCTCTGGGCTGCTGAGTTGGCGTAGGGGCGGTACCAGATGACGTCATAAACATTGGCGGAGCTGCCAACAAGTTGATCGTGTAAAAAATCTGAGAAATGGTTGTTGTTGTAAATTCCGCTCAGCCACATTTCCGGATGGGGCGCCCCTAATTTTGATTTTTCGCCTGCATCGGCATAGTTGAGCATGTATCCTGTCGGACCGGCCGAATAGATGGGAAAGTAACCGGTTATATCCATTCCAGGAAGCTGGGTAAGTCCGAAAGTATCGCCCAGGGCAGTTTGTAGGGCTGAGATGCTGTAACAGGTATAATCGGTGGCATAGCCCCAGTAACCGGGACCTTCGCTCCAAACACCGTCCGGACCGAAAGATTTGAGGGCAAAGGGCAGGTTTTCGATGGCTTTTGGAAGGATGTTGAGCGCCACATCAGGATTGGTTTCGGCCACAGAAAGCGCGCCGATCAAAAGTCCGCTGTTGCATACCTGGTTCCAGTTGAATTCGGATTTTGCCCACCAGGTATTGGCTGCATAAGCCTTTTTCCCCTCTTCAAGTCCGAGGAGGATCAACCGGGATTTGATGTAATCGCGGGTCGACATATCCATTTTGCTGTAGAGCCAGTCATATCCGATGGCAACGGCGTGGGTCATCTCGGCTACGTCAAGGAAGTGTGAGGGATTCCAGTCGGCAAAGGCGCACACCGTTTTCATGTTCGAGATCGCGCCGGAAAAGTATTTTTCATTGCTGGTCCAGCGATAGGCAAAAGCCAGGTTGTAAACCCGGCTCAAACATTCGCGGCTTTTGTCAAGCAATCTTGGCCCAATCAAAATGTGTTCGATGACGGCTTTGTTCAGATCTTTATCTGCTTGCGCAACAACATCGTCGGCGTACTTTTTTAATTTGGAATCGGAAAAACTCAAAGATTTCAATTCCTGTAATCGGGCATCAGTAAGCAGTAACCTGGGATGGGACAGTTTCAGGGTTGTCAGAATTCCGGTCAATTTAACTGTTGGTGGTGTTCCCTGATCATCAACGATAGGTGACCCCGACTTTTTACAAGCAGAAAGGGAAACAGATAACGGAAACAGGATGAAAAAGAAAAGTAATGTATAGAAAGTCTTCATTTTAAGGATGTCTTTACCACCACATTTTTGCTGTTCATGAACGGAACCACAACTTCCCACGAACCTTTCCCTGGCTCAGAAATACGAACTTTAACGGTGTTGGCCTCTTTCGATACTATCTTTGCCTGAATGGTCGGAGCTTTTCCTTCTGACGGCCACAGAATCCAGACAAAAGTATCATCCGATTTAAGTTGTTGCGAATAGACTGTCGTGGTATTTGGTTCAAAGATATTGTATTCTTTGCTGTACCATCCCTGAATGTTTGGGTTTTCCTGCCCTTTGACGAGCGAGATTTTCCACTCCGGTGTATCAACAGGGATGATTTGCAGGTTCCCGTGTTCGTTTTGCGTTACGACCCTGCCATCCTTTTCAGACTGTACCTTACAATCAGGGTGCCAGTGCCAGAGGGTTTCAACGTTTCGGGGTCGATCGGTTTTAAGCTGATCGGCTACTACCCAGAATTTGCCCCGGACATAAACCATCGAACGAGTTTGGGAGAAAGAGCCTTCGATACCTGCAAATTTGCTGAATGTACCGGATCCATAATCATATTCCTTGCTAATTGAATATAGATTGTCAGCCAAAGGGGAATCTGTCTGCTTTGGACCATCTGCCTGTCCTTTTCCATCTGCCAGAACGACATTGTGGCCAAAACTGCCTGTCGCGTATTTTCTGAATTTGGTGGCAACTTCGCCACGGTAGGCAAATCTTCCGGCATCGACCAACAGGTCCCTGCCAAAAGCAAAAATTGACAAATGAAGTTTATCGTTGTGCTGGTGGCCTGTACCCCAAGGTCCGATGTCGAAAAATGACCACTGTGCTTCGCTTCCGAAACCGCTTCTTGAAATCAGTTGTCCGGCATAGGGAAAAATATAGGAAGGGCCGGTTTTGGGGAGGGTTCCGTTTTTGCCGTTGGTGGCAATATAGGTCCAGTCGGGGCGCTGGTAAGTCGCTGCTTCCCTTTGGATATTTTCGCGGTTGTTGATCAGGTCGGCATCGTTGTTCAGAACGCCATAACCATCCGGACGCATGATCTGCGCCAGATAGTTCCACATATCTCCCAATGTTTTGGTATAGTATTCCGGTAGTGAGACCCTGTTTTTCTTGCAGATTTCGGCAAAAAGTTTGAAATTTGAGAGTGCGACAAGGTGATAGCTGGAGGTCAGCTCGGTCTGAACGCCATCGGGATAGACCTGCTCCTTCATGCTGGCAGCCATGGTGTTGATGGAATAATCCATCCAGGCCGGCGATTTGGCAAACTCAGGCCACGAAGAGGCAACAGTAGCCAATCCGGAGATCTCCATGGTCAGCCAGTTGCCCTGCGCATGGAAATTCCTTGCGTAGTGAGCGTGTTGGGGGAGACTGCTAAGGATAAGCAATTGTGTTGCCGGACTGATCAGGTTGGTATTCCGGAGCTCAAAAAAGACTTTGGCCCAGGTTTTAACCCTGAAGCTGACTTCGAGGCCACGCCACAAGGCGGTATTGCTTTTCACTCCCGGATAGGGCCAGCTGCTGATGATCCAGTCTTTGGTGAACTGATCGATGTATTTGGCGTATTTGGGATTTCCTGTTTCAAGATAAGTCCGTACCAGACTGTTGGCCGGGTAGTGCCTGTTGAGCGCCCATGCCCATTCGATGTCATTTTCAGGTCCCATGCAATCCCATTTCAGGTGACCATCCGGTAACCGGGGAACTTTGCCCTTTACCCTTTGGAAATTGAAGCGGTCCTCAAGAATGGAGTCGGCTTCTGTATTTGTTAGTTCTGAAACAGCGGGTAAATTTTTCCCGACCAATGGCGATTTGCCGTAATAATCAAGAAGACTACTGCAAGCCAATGGAAGATCGTTGCCGGTGTATGCCTTTTTAACCGCTTCTAGTCCCGGATAATTGAGATTAAGATGTTGGAATATGGATTTGATTTGCTCCGGATAGGCGGTGCAAACCTGATCTATAGAATTGATATTCTGCCATTTTGCTTGCCCCAGAGATAATTGGGAGACAAAAAATAACAGGACGAGAAGTAAAATTCCAGGTCTCATGATTGATTTTTTAAAACACCCTTCAGGTTTTCAAAACCTGAAGGGTGTAAAATTGTATTTACTTGGCAGGGCTGAAAACAACCTCCTGACCGCCTTTCATGCCGGGTTTGATAAATTCGAGTACAACCTGGGTTACACCCTTTGGCCAGTATCTTACCAGGGATTTGTCTTTTATCTCCCTGAATTCAATTTTGGGCTTCACCACTTTGGCGTTGTAGCTCATATTTAGCACAAAACCATCCCCTTCAAATTTTAGTAATCCCGGCTTGATTTCCGATACTTTGCAATAGGTGATTAGGTTGGAACTTGTCGAATTGGCCAATCCGGTCAATTCAAATTTGTCGCTGATTTTAAAGCTTTTGCCTCTGGTTAGCGTATAACTGCGAAGCCAGCTTTTTACCTGGGCCTCTTTTGGATAGGCCCCGGCTATCTCCGTGGAGAAGGTGGCCGATTTTGCACTGGCTGCGAATTTGGAATCTTTTGCTTTAAATTTTGCACCATCTTTCTCGTCTATGCCGTTGATTACCGGAAGATTGTGGAATTTGGACTGCATGGTCCAGATTTCGTAACGTCTGGAACTGAAAGTTTTGGCATTGTACTCTTCGCGGCCAACATCGATCAGGCAGGGTTTGCCATCGAAGTACATCACGCAAGAACCGACATCGTTGTGGTTATGGCTTTCTGCATTAAACCCACCTTTGGCGCCGAAGAAGAAACCTTTGAAACTTCCTGCATTGTCCCTGGCGCCGGCTACTTCGGTGTCGGGCAGCCAGAAATCTGCCACCAGCGCTTCTGCCGCCTGCGCATTTTTGATGTCATCCAGCATGCCTAAATTCTTGATCTGGTCGCCGATCTTGCCGCCCATGCTATGTTCGCCCCAACCGCCAAGCTTGGCAAGGTAGGCCCCGAACTGCTGCATCTGTGGATCCTTGATTGCCTTCCCATACCGATATACAATTGCAGGACTTCCTCCTGTAGTGGCGTCAGCGTCGGCAAAGTTGATGAAGTAGGGGGCATGAATGTTTACTTTGTAGAAATATTTGCCAATGTTCTGAACGAGCTGATTGTCATACACATCGAATTTATTCCCTGTGGCCATTTTCAATACGTCCAGACTCTCATACAGGAGAGCTCCGGCTAAGCCCCAGTAGGATGGTCCTTCGTCGCATCCGCCATCATCGGAATAGCCATTCAGAAATTTGTCCAGTGAATTGATGATTTTCTGTACCTCTGCCACCTTCTTACCAGGATCGCTCTCGATCAAAAGATAACTGTTCAGCATGTTGTAGTTGATCCAGGGATTCCAGTTGTTGGGACGGCCACCTTTGAAGCCCATGTAGCCAAAGTCGTCACGCTCAAAATAGGGTTTCAGCGATTTGTTGGTAATCTCCTGTTTCAATCGTTTGGAAATCAAAGGATGAACTTTGTCGAATTCGGCTTTGAACAAATAGAGGGTCCAGGATAGGTTGCTCGTAATTTCGCCGACTCCAAGGTCAACGACAGGATCATTCACGTCGGGCAAGCCAGATCCCGCTTTTTGAGCGCCAAGATGGGCCGACCAGCCCCACCATGTCTGCTCGCTGAAATACCAGATTGCATTGATGATTTGGTCGGTAAAACGACCATTCCCTTCGACAAGTTCTCCCATTACCAGGGTTGTCAACGCATTGCTACAGGCAGAGTAAGCTCCTTGTCTTCGATCTCCCGAACGGATGTATTCGAGATAATCCGTTGCCCTGACCACAGGCCAGTTGTAGGTAAGGTATCCCTCTGCCTTGGAGATGTATTCCTGCCGGATGTTGTCAGGAAGTTTGTCCCAAAACGCACGGTTTTTATAGTCCGGAAACTTGTTCCAGGAGTTGTCGGTGATCAGCGATTTTGCCAGGTCAATCTCCTTTGCCTTGTTGGCAAGGATGTTTCGCTCCTTGTTCGTCAAAACGGCTTTCGCCGGATTTATAGTTGCAAGTAATATGCAAACCAAAATCAAGAATGTCAAAACAGAGTAGATTTTTTTCATAATTCAGATAAATTAAAATATGATGATAGATAGTTAGTTGACAATTGATAATTGAAAATTGACAATGAAGGAAATTGTTTGATGTTTAAGTAAGATGAGATAAAAGCGTGTACCAATCAAAAGATCGTAAAGTCTTATTACCCATTATTTTATTAATTTTCAATTGTCCATTTTCAATTGTCCATTTTCAATTATTTCATACTGCCAAAATAGGCCTTTGTAATCTCCGTGGCCAGTGCGCTGTTGTTTTCTGTTTTTGCTTTCTCCAGGCAATCCATAAACAGATAGAAATTAAGCCAATAGCCGAAGCTGTATTGTTGCCTGACCGATTTTGGACTTTTTAGCAAGGCATACCACTGAGTATTAATTCCCTGCTTTTCTGCTAATTGCACAAATGAAAGCGCCCTCTTCCAGGTTTTTTCGGAAACCATTTTATCCAGTTTGCTGAAATCGGCATACTGCATGGTGTTGATTTTGATCACTTCTGCTACGTCGCTAATACCCAGATCTTTCAGGGAGAATGAGAAATCGGCTACCTTGTCGCCGTCCAAATCATAGGTGATGGTATCGAAAAAGCCGTTGTTGTCGGTGTCCTTGTAACTGATCATTGGGAAGATTTTTGGATCGGCAGGTGTCCTGACCGGGCCGTAGCCATCGTACAATCCGCCCATTCCCTGGTAATAAAAGGCATTTTGATCGACACGCCAATATCCGGTTTCGGCGCCAAAGAGGTGAATTTTGCCGTCCAGTGGGCTCACATACAAATTTCCGTTTCCCGAATTGTCCAAATCCCATTCGCCCCGGTCCCCGACGGGATCCGACTGGGGATTGTCATCCAGTCCTCCTTTCCTTGCGCCAATGGTATAAGGATCTTTCGGATCAAGTAGTTCAACTCTTTCCCAGCGCTCACAATCATCGTCCTCGTCATAAACCAGCCAGGCCTCTTTCCATTTTCCCCTGTTGAAGATAAGGTCGCGGGCATTCGCATGGTCGGGGTAGATGAACTCGGTGAGCTGACGAATCCGGGGATCCATAAAGTACTGGTCGGCAGCAGGTAATCCGTGTAAATTTTTGAATGGATGAACCTGGTCCATGTAGTCAAAACCTCCTCCGCGGAAGGTGATGGTCATGTCAAAATCGAAAGGATTACCCGGTGAGTTGTCATTGTCGAGGTCGTAAGCCATTGTCACATAGTCGATCTTGCCGGTAAGGTTGGTGAGAAATTTGTCGCCCGGCTTGCCGTAGGTCGGGCGGTCGAGCAAACGGAACGCGCATTCGGTAAGCCCATCCTTGTCGACATCGTAAAAGAGAAACGGATTTTCCCAATTCAATCGCAGATCATTGATGTTTTGGGGTGAGGCATGGATTTTCAAGAAAAGCGTATTGCCAGAATAGTCCTCAAAAAAGTCCGATTTCCCATCATGGATCCAGCAACGAATGGTGAAGGTATTCCAATCGATGTAGTTGAGGATGTTATCTTTGTCAAGGTCCATGTTTACCATGAAATGACCAAGGCCCCAGGGTTTATCTTTATCCTTTTCTGATGCAAATTCCGAAAATATCTGAATATCTGCCTTCCCGTCGTCGTTGGTGTCAACCCAGTCGATGACCGCATCAGAATAACTGCCGTACTTTCCGTCTTTGTTGACATCCACCATCAGGCAATCGTTGTCGGTATCGCCTTCCACGTCGGTGACTTTCATGTCGTCATCGTCGTCGATCCATTGACCGGGAAATCCGTTGGTAGTGGTGTATCTCATGACATCCGGATCGCCATCGTTGTCGAGGTCAATGAATTCCGGTTTGGTGCCGGGCATGGGTTGCAACGGCCGATAAATGTTGAGCTTGGCACGGGAGTTCCAAAGCGGGTCCGGTGCCGCAGTTTCCTGTGAGTAGGTTGTATTCTGCCAGGACAGACAGAGCAACAAAATAAGTAAAGAATTTTTCATCTATACATTTTGATTTTAGATCAACTGTTTGTTTTGTTGGTCTTTGCGCCATTTGCGTCTTCTCTTTGCGCCCTTTGCGTGAACTATTATTTCACGCAAAGGGCGCTATGGTTAAATCGCAGAGATCGCAAAGAGTAAATTCATGTTTTGTATTTTTCTTATTTCCCCGATAGCCGTACCCTGAATGTTCCTTCCCCATTGTTAACCAGGTAGGCCGGCAAACGGATTTCAATCCGTTTTAACCCGTTAATTTTCCTGTCAAGATAAAAGGGTGGTGGATCCAGTGATATGACCGAGAGGGTCAGTTCCGGATGTGCCAGGTTGTCGAGTTTCAGCTCCTTGCCATTCTGACGCAGGATGGCCCCTCCCTTCACAATTTCCACATCGGCAGTGGTCATCATTTGCCAAACAATACTTTGGGTTGTTTTACTCAGGCTGAAATTGTCCTCAATCAGGATAGAACGGTTGTTTTCTTTCTGGAAACGACGACTGGCACTTTTCATATTTGCGCCATAAACGGCTGTCAAGTCGAATGTAGCCTCAGGTTTGCTACCCTCTTTGAACTCCTTCAACGGAGCAAAGCCGTTGTTCACAAACAGCGCATTATTGACAGTCAGGGTACTGTGACCAAAATTGTTCTTGGTTAACAAGGTCCAGCGCTGGCAATCCTGACAATTGCCCCACAAGTCGAAACCGGTTTGCTCAACTTCATTGTAGCTCTGATTTCCAGGATCAACGACCCATCTCACATCGTTCAGTTCGAAGACAAAAGAACCGGCATCCATATTCCCATGACTGGTTGTTGCCTTACCGCCTTTTCCTCCAAAATAGTAGTGGCCTGGATCGCCCGCTTCTGAACGGAAAATCACAATCGGGTTGGTGCCATCTCCTTTCCATGCCAAAGGGAGGGTCGTTTCTCCTTTTGCTTTGAATTCGGATAGCCAGACCAGGCCTGCTCCGGCAGTACGTGGAAGTTTACCCATCAGTTCGGGAGAGATCAAATATTTTTCTTTTTGCAGATAACTCGAATTTCCTGTCTTCGCCGCAAACCATGCCATGGGGATGTCACCCTCTTCACCGCCTTTGTCGCCACAATCGGCATAGTTGAAATACCAACCTGATGGCGCAATGCTCTGTAGCCTGAAGTCGGCGCTTTTCAAAAATGCAGGATAATTTGCTATGCCAAAATCTGTTCCAAATGCGCTTACGAGAATGGAAGCGGTAACGATGGAGAAACTTGTGCCATATCCCCAATAGGTTGAGCCTTCCGGGTAAACACCATCCGGTGCATATTCCTTAAGTGCATAAGGCATGCCGTTAAGCGAACGGGCAATGGTCTTGGCGGCAAGTTCAGGATCCTTGTCAGCGATCGCGATGGATGCGGCGATCATGCCTCCATTGCAAACCTGGTTCCAGTTGTTGGTCCCTTTGATCCATCCCATCCCTTTTTCAGCATAGCTTGGTTTGATCCCTTTTTCTATCAGTGAAAGAATGGCCAGATCGTAAGTAGCCTTCGGTAAATCTTTGCCGGCCCAGTCAACGGCAAGCGCTACGGCCATCGACATCTCTGCCACATCCAAAAAATGGGAAGGGTTCCAGTTGGTGAAATTGCAGACGGCCTTCACCTCTTCGTCAATTCGTTTCAGGATAACCGGATCTTTTTCAATCCGGTAGATCATTGCAAGAACGTTCATCCTGTAAAGCATTTCGCGCGAAGTCCCCAGCAAGCGGCGGCCTTCCATTTTTCTTGTCAGAAGATCCTGTTTGACAATCTTCGCAGCATTGAGTTTCATGGCTGCGTAATAGTTTTTGACTACCGGATCAGTTTTGATTTTTTGCTTCAGGTTTTGCTCGATGGCAGCTGTAAATACCAATCGGGGCGATGATTTCCGAATATTCTTTTTCAGATACTTTACAGACATTGGATTGTCCAGTTTCTGAATTTCATTTTCTCCGCTTTGAGCCTTTTGGGAATTGGTTTGTGCACAAGTGGAAATGATCAACCCGAAGCACAAAAGGAAGGTTAATGTAATGATTTTGAATTTCATAAGTCAGTTTTGTTTGAGTGAATATCCAATCTTTTTATTAGTTCCTTCTTCTTTGATGATAAGGGAGAACTCTGAAGAACCGGCTTCAGGGTTACCAGTTTTAATACAAAAATCCAAACATCCAGAGAGGAATAATATTGTCAGATCCTATTTCAATGTTATCTTTTATAATATAGGAATTCGGCACATCTTTTATTTGTTTGGTCTGTTTGTTCTTTCCCCCTATCTCAAAAGTGTATTTATCCCCAACAAGAAAATCTGCTTCCTGTGAGGCGCTGACTTTGTATTTTGTATTCAACTGATTGAAAATGAATGTCTCCCTGATATTCCCAATATTTACATTTTCTTCCCCATAGCTGTACATAAGATTTGAATTGTTGAGGTAAATTTTTTCAGGTTTGTTGAGGCTATTTATTCCTTTTTCAGGCACATAAAGCAATTGTAGCAATTGGGCATCATTGAGCAGACCAATATAAGTTTTCATTGTGTTTAGACTTATACCTGTCCTTGAACTCAGACCGTTCATATTGGGCTTAAAAGGAACTGAACTGCTGATAATCTTTAATAATTTTTTCAAATAAATAATATTTGAAGTCTGAATAGATGCAAACTGTGGAATGTCAACTTCCAGCACAGTTAATATTATTTCGTTGAGTTTTTGGTGAAAGGATGGCAAATTCTCTTTGAAAAAAGGGTAATAACCATATTTCAGATAAGCCTCGAAAAAGGCAAGAGGTTTTATACTCTGAATGAGTTCAATGGATAATTGAATATGATTGCCAAGAATCTCCTCCAGGCTGAGTATAGGTAACTTGAGATTAGTTTGGAAATGTAAAAACTCCCTAAACGAAAGTCCTGGCATTTCGTAAACCACCGCTCTTCGGCTCAAATCAGCCTTCGATTGTCTTAGGTGCAGTAATGAAGAACCAGTAAAAATTATTTTTATCGCAGGCATGTCATCGTAAATATTCTTTACCTCTGTCGTCCAGTTGGCATATCTGTGGACTTCATCAATTGCCAGCAGCTTTCCTCCTTTTTTATAAAACATATCTGCTAAATCGTAAATCTTATTTTCCGAAAAATACAAATTGTCAAGGCTCACATAAAGAACGCTGTTGTCAGGAGCATAATTTTGTTTAATATATTGTAAAACCAAAGTTGTTTTTCCTACACCCCTGCTTCCTTTAATGCCAATTACTCTGTTTGACCAGTCTATTTCATCCATTATTTCACGTACAATATCAGTCTGAATAGAGGCGTATTTTTCGTAAAATTTTTGTATTAGTTTTTCCATAGTCGTATTTATGTGAATACAAAGATAATAATATATCAGATATATGTCAATGCATTGACATATATCTGTATATTGTTTTCACTTTTTTACTAGTTGAGCCCACTTAGAAATACCTTTTTCTGCCACAAAGACACCAAGGCGCAAAGATATCACAAAGGATATATTACTGAAATTTAAACCTTTGTGAACCTTGGTGACATGGTGTCTTTGTGGCATTTCTTTTTTTTTCCATCAAAACGGACTCAAAGTTAAAGTTATGATAGAAACCACTAAATTTGCTTTTTAGCTTTTTCAACCAGACACCTTTTAAAATCTTTAAAAATATCTCTTATGAAGAATTTTGGTACACAACAGTCTATTTTCAGCAGCCTCGCAATAGCGATGTTGCTGTTACTTTTTATTTTTCCATTAATATCTAATTCTCAGGTTGTTGGACTCGACAATTGGTACAACAGGGAGACAAATGCCAAAGGCCAACCATTCCACTATCTGTGGACAGATACTGAGAACAGCGGTTATTCCCAATGGGGAGAGCTGTTCACCAAAAGGGGGGCAACACTTTCGACGCTGGAAAGCGCCGCAACTTCAAAAAATCTGGCGAAACTGAATGTTTACATCATCGTCGATCCGGACACGACGACTGAGTCGAAGTCGCCAAATTACATCCTTGCGGATGATATCAAAGCCATCAAAAAATGGGTTGAAAAGGGTGGTTTGCTGGTCTTGATGGCCAACGATGCCCCCAATTGCGAATTTACCCATCTCAATCAGCTGGCAACCGAATTTGGCATCTATTTTAACCATGTAAGCCTGCATCCGGTGCTAAATCGAAAGTGGGATATGGGCGCATTCACATCTTTTCCCGATCATCCGATCTTCAAAGGCGTCTCCAAAATATATATGAAAGAGATCTCCTCCTTTCAGTTAAAAAAACCTGCAAAACCGATCCTGACTGAAAATGGCATTGTCTTTATGGCGGAAAGCAAAGTCGGCAAAGGATTGGTGGTTGCCATCGGCGATCCTTGGATCTACAACGAATACATTGACCACAAATTTTTACCGACCGATTTTGAGAACCTGAAAGCGGCGGAGAATTATACAGATTACCTGCTGAAAAATTCCAGAAAGGCTAAATAGACTGGTAGTCATTGCCCCTGCTTATTCATATTGGATACTTAAAGAACAACTGTGATTTTAAAATAGCTTTAAGTACAGAAAAAATACCACTTAGAGCCAAATATAAATATTGATTTGGCTTTAAGTGGTATTTTAATTATATTTACAGCCAAATTCAGAGAGAAGTATGAATGATTTAATTGGCCGTAAAAAGGAACTTTCAGTATTAAACACCCTGAGAACCTCCGATAAATCTGAGTTTGTTGCCGTATATGGTCGGAGGAGGGTCGGAAAGACTTTTTTGATCAGGAAGGCATTTAATCTTCAATTTACCTTTCATGTTACTGCACTTGGGAATGCCTCCCTGAGCCAGCAGCTTACAAATTTTCACTTTGCACAACAGAAAATAGATCCTAACTCCGAAATTTCTGTCCCACCCGACTGGCTAACTGCTTTTCTGCGACTTGCATCCTATCTGGAGAAAACAGGGGATTCCCGGAAAATACTTTTTTTTGACGAATTACCCTGGTTTGATACATCCGGATCAGGGTTTATTCAGGCATTAGAGCATTTCTGGAATAGTTGGGCTTCTGCCCGGAATGATATTATCCTTATCGTATGCGGTTCTGCTGCCTCCTGGATGATCAATAAACTAATAAACAATAAGGGTGGTTTGCACAACAGGGTAACAAAAAGAATGAAAATAGTTCCTTTTACACTTGGGGAATGTGAATTGTTCCTGCAATCAAAAAATAATCCAATTGATAGGTATCAGATTGTTCAATTATATATGGTTTTGGGGGGAGTACCTTTTTATTGGGATGAAATAGATCGTGGCAAGAGTGCTTTCCAAAATATCAATGATATTTGTTTCCTGGAAAATGGATTGCTGAGAAGTGAGTTCCCTAATTTGTTCCGCTCCTTGTTTAACAACTACCAGAAACATGAAGTCATAATTAGTGCGTTGGCGCAGAAAGCTAAAGGATTGATGCGGGAGGAAATTATTGCGTTGACAGGATTGCCGAATGCCGGCAGTACTTCTCGATTGCTGACTGAACTGGAAGAGAGTGGTTTTATCCGAAAATATGTTCCTTTCGGAAAAAAGCAGCGCAACAGCCTTTATCAGCTGGTAGATTTTTATTCGCTTTTTTACTTGCGGTTTTTGAAGGATAGGAGGATTGAGGATCAGGATAACTGGCTAACATATATCGATAATCCAAAATACCGTACCTGGAGCGGTTATGCCTTTGAACAGGTATGTCTGGCTCATCTTCCGCAAATAAAGCGAGCCCTCGGTATTTCGGGTGTCCAAACGGCAGTATCCTCATGGAGAAGTTCGTCCATAAGTCCCGGAGCGCAAATAGACCTGGTGATAGACCGCCGTGATCAGGTCATCAACCTGTGTGAAATGAAATTCTCGGTCAATCCATTTGACATTGATCAAAAATATGCCAGTGAACTGCAAAATAAAGTTGGGGTTTTCAGACAAGAGACTGGAACAAGAAAATCAGTTTTTTTGACAATGATCACAACTTTTGGGTTGCAGTCAAATAATCTGTCTGGGGGGATGGTTCAAAATGACCTGAAAATGGATGTTTTATTTGCCGAAAATTTCTGACTTTTTGCCGGATATATTTTTCGCTATATTTAAAGCCCCAAAACCAGACTATGTTTGATCGGACGAATCTACTCTTGGTGGATGAAGAAAATGGTATAAAAAATATTTTTAATCAATTCTTTCAGCCTCTTTGTCATTTGAGCAGCCATTACCTCGAAGACGATGATGAAGCGAAGGAGGTTGTGCAGGAGGCCTTTGTAAAGTTGTGGGAGATCAGGGAGAACCTGGACAAAGATTCCAACATACGTAATTTTCTTTTCACGCTTGTCAAAAACAACTGTCTTAACATTCTGAGGCGCAAGCAATTACTTCTGAAACACCACGAAAAAATAAAGTGGATGGAGATGCACTACCAGTATGAGAGCCTTTCGAGAATGGGTAGTGATTATTTGGAATTTAATGAGTTAAAAGAGAAGATCGATCTTGCTGTCAAAAATTTGCCTGACCATTGCCGGATAATTTTTGAGATGAGCAGGTTCGAAGAGCTTAAGAACCGCGAAATAGCCGAAAAATTAGGTGTCACCAAAAAAACGGTCGAAGCGCACTTAACCAAAGCATTAAAAATTCTTCGCAACGATCTGAAAGAGTATCTCCCCGTTATTTTAGCGGTAACAAAAATTCTGAACTAGATTTAGGTATTGCCTCCTTTGTTACTTCCTTCAATTTTTTACAACATTTTCATTAGGGTATTTATGGTTCTGTTTGTTTATTCATAAATGGCAGAAAATATGGATCATCTTTTGTTGTCCCGTATCTTGTCCGGAGAGGCAAATCAGGAAGAGAAGGAAGCGTTTTATCTAAAGTTGGGCGAAAGTAAAGCGGATGAAGAGTTGTTCTATGAGATCAAAAGCTTATGGATCCGCTCCTCATTGAATAATAAGGAATTGGATGTGGATTCATCCTACAACGAATTCCTTCATAAAATCAATCGAACAACGCGACCACGCAAACTTACATTGGTTAGCAGGTTGATGAAATATGCCGCTATCCTTCTGTTGATGCTCTGCATTGGCGGATTAACAGGATACTTCTATTCTGAAAGGAATACTGGTAACGCCTATTCTGGCATTCAGAAATTTTCAGCTCTTAAAGGGAGTGTAAGTATCGTTGAATTGACGGATGGTACGAAGATCTGGCTCAATTCAGGATCCCAGCTTACTTACCATGAAGATCCAAAGGGCAACCAGCGACTGGCGGAACTAACAGGTGAAGCCTTCTTTGAAGTTAACCACAATGAACAATTTCCCTTTCTTGTTAAAGCAGGTAAACTTACGATCCGCGATTTGGGAACTACCTTCAACATCAAAGCCTATTCAACTGACAAGCTTGTCGAAACATCCCTTGTGGAAGGCAAGGCCGAAATTCTGAATAACAGTGGCGATTTTCTTTCACTCCTGAACCCCGGAGACAACGCGATCTTCACCACTGACAACGGAAAAATAGAGATTAAACCGATCGACAACAACGTACTGTCAGCCTGGAGAGATGGAAAGTTTGTGATCCGGGACCAAAGGCTCGAGGATATTTTTAGGGAGCTAAGCCGCTGGTACGATGTTGAATTCAGGTTTGAGAACCAGAAATTAAAAGATTACAGGTATACGGGCAACATCAAGAAAACTACAACTGCCCAGCATATCCTGAAAATGCTGAAACTAACAACCCATTTTAATTACCGGATCATTGAAAAACCGGCAGAACCGGATGTGATTATTATCTATTAAAATTTCAAATGCCTATGATGTAAAAGAACCAGCCAAACGAAAAAACCGGGTAGCTTGAGACTATCCCGGTTCATGTTTCTGAAAATTTCGGTCCGGGTAATTTGACCGATTACCCGAATCAATTATTAAACAAATAACAAACAAATGTATGAAAAAAAATCAACAATTCACAGACAGGCAATGGTCTGGAATAAAGAAATTTATAATTGTCATGAAACTAACCGCCTTGTTTTTATTCCTTTCGGTGATGGCCATAGCAGCAGGTACTTATGGGCAGGAAACCAGGTTTGACTTAAATGTAAAAGATGCCACTATCATTCAGCTATTTGATGAGATCGAACATGTTACCGAATTTGGATTCCTCTTCAAAACAGACCAGCTCGACTTAAACAGGCACTACACTTTGGATCTGAAGAAGGCGAACATTGATCAGATTTTGAATGAGGTATTGGACAAGAACCGTTACAACTATACGGTAATCGACCGGAATATCGTGATCACCCTGGTTGATGCAAATGCTATGCAGGATGGCAAAACCAAATCTGTTACAGGCAAAGTCACAGACGCTTCAGGAGCAACCCTCCCTGGTGTTTCTGTTGTACTAAAAGGAACCACCACAGGTGTTATAACAGATGACAAAGGAAGTTACTCACTATCCAACATACCTTCGAATGCAACTCTGGCTTTCTCTTTTGTAGGGATGAAATCCCAGGAGATTCCAGTTGGAGGTAAAACAACAATTAATGTTACTCTTGAAGAAGAAGCAATTGGTATTGAAGAGGTTGTTGCTATCGGGTACGGAAGTGTCAAAAAGAGTGACCTGACAGGTGCTGTATCTACAGTTAAAGGTGAAACTATTTCAAATAGAAAAGTGACACAATTATCTCAGGCAATTCAGGGTTCGACTGCTGGTGTAATGGTTACGAGGGACAACAATGCTCCTGGCGCAACTTCTAAGATTAGTATCAGAGGTATAACAACCATTGGAGACAGTAATCCTTTGGTTATTGTGGATGGAGTTCCAGTCGATAACATTAATAATATAAATCCAAACGATATTCAGGATATGTCTGTGTTAAAAGATGGAGCTTCTGCTTCAATCTACGGGTCTCGTGCCGCCGCCGGTGTAATTTTAATAACCACTACAAGAGCTAAATCGGGAGAGATTCTTATACGGTATGATGGTATGTCCGGATTTGAAAAACCAACAAGTCTGCCGGACTATGTTGATATTAAACGTTATATGCAGATAGTCAATGAATTACGATGGAACGATAAAAATAACAATGCCGGGGGTGAATTTTCAACTTACTCCAAAGATTTGATTGATAACTATTCTACATTAAATGCTACGGATCCCAATAAATATCCAAATACGGATTGGGTAGGATTAATGTTAAACAAGAATGCACCCAGACAGAGCCATACCTTGGATATATCGGGTGGAACAAAATCAGTTCGAACACATGTATCCTTGGGCTATGACAAAACCGAGGCATTGTATGAGGGGCGATCGTATGAACGGTTAACTGCCCGATTTAATAATGACTTGATCGTCAATAAATACTTGTCGGCGAGTGTTGATTTTTCATTCAACCGTGCGATCTCAAAACAGCCCAATTTTGATAATGTGCTTATGTATTATACATTGATCGCTGCCCCAGTCTATGCCGCGAAATGGAGCGATGGCCGCGTAGCTGATGGAAAAACCGGGCAAAATATCTATGGTCAGACAAAATATGGTGGTTACAACAACAGCTGGAATAACCTGATTAGTGGCAAAATTTCAATAGATTTTACGCCAATAGATGGTCTTAAAATATCAGCTATATTATCGCCAACTCTTGGGTTTAACAAGAATAAGAATTTTAACTTGCGTATTCCGTATTATGCGGCAGACAACCCAGCGCTTTTCGTCGGTACATTGGACCTGAGTACCCAAACCAATCTCTTCGAAAATAGGGACGATTATTCGAGGGTCACTTCCCAGTTAATCGCTAATTATGTGAAAAATTTCAAGAAGCATAACCTAAACTTGATGGCTGGATATGAAAACTACTATGCAAAAAATGAATTTTTGGGGGCTTCGCGCGAAAATTATAGTTTAACTTCCTACCCATATCTGGATCTTGGCCCGCTTACTTTGGTGAAAAATAGTGGAAGCGCCTATGAAAACGCTTATCGCTCCTATGTTGGACGTGTTATGTATAATTATGCGAACAAATATTTTTTACAGGGAAATATCCGATATGATGGTTCTTCGCGATTCTATAAAGATTACAGATGGGGTTCATTCCCTTCATTTTCTGTTGGCTGGGTTTTGTCTGAAGAATCTTTTATGAAGTCGGTTCCCGCGATTTCGTTCCTAAAGCTTCGCAGTTCATGGGGTACACTCGGAAACGACCGTATTGGAAATTACCCCTATCAGGCCAGTATTGGTTTCAACAACGCCTTATTCTTTCAGGGGAACAATGTAGCATCTGCTCAAACTGCCGCTCAAATTCAATATGCGATTAAGGATATCTCGTGGGAAACTACCGAATCAATTGACTTTGGTTTGGATGCCAGATTTTTTAACGACCGCCTGAGTTTTACAGGTGACTATTATCAAAAAACAACCAAGGACATGTTGTTGCCCCTGCAAATACCAATCTACATGGGCTTTACCAACCCGAACCAAAATACCGGTAAGATGAATACCAAAGGATGGGATGTCGAGATCGGCTGGAGGGATAAAATTGGCGATTTGGGTTATGCTGTTTCGGCTAATATATCTGATTTCAAATCAGTTATGGGTGATTTAGGCGGGACGGAATTTATAGGTAGCCAGATCAATAAGAAAGGAAGCGAATTCAACGAATGGTATGGATACCTTTCTGACGGGTTATTTCAGACTGACGCCGACCTGGCAGCCTCGCCCAAACTTAATAGTGCGATGAAGGTCGGCGATGTTAAATATAAGGATATAAGCGGGCCCAATGGCGTTCCAGATGGTAAAGTCTCGCCTGAATATGACAGGACATTGTTGGGTGGCTCGTTGCCACGATATCTCTTTGGTGGCAACATTCAAGTCGATTATAAAAACTTCGATTTTTCAGTCGCCTTTCAGGGGGTAGGAAAAGTAAACAGCATGTTGAGCGGCTTAATGGTGACCGCATTACCTTTAGACTGGGGAAATGTACCCAAAATATTGGATGGGACCAGTTGGAGTAAATACAATACCGACGCCCAAAACCTGGCAGCTAAATACCCAAGATACACCACGGTTAACCTATCTAATAACATGGCAGTATCTGATTTTTGGCTAATTAACGGAGCTTATCTACGAGTGAAGAATATAACTTTAGGATATAATATCCCAAGTCTGATAACTCAAAAAATGAAGCTCCAAAAAGTCAGGGTTTATGTCAGTACCTCAGATCTCCTGACTTTAGATAAATTCCCAAAAGGATGGGATCCTGAAGTTTCGGCAACCGGTTATCCAATAACGGCCTCTTATGTACTTGGCTTATCAGTAACATTTTAAAACGTTGTATCATGAAAAATAAAATATCACTATTCCTATTGCTTTACGGATTTATTTTCCTTTCCTCCTGCAATGATTTAAATTTAAATCCTCTATCCGAAGGTTCAAGCGAGAGTTGGTATACCAACGAAAGTGAGATTAACATGTCGTTAAGCGATTTATACCGAATGGATTTTTGGCGGAATGATAGACTTTCAGGTTATGAGCTTGAATCTTCGTCAGACAATGTATTGGGTCGCGCGTCCGTAACGCCATTTAGCGGCGGTACGCTCGATGGAACTGATGCCCTCGTAAATTTATGGTGGTCAAAGGCTTATACATGTATCGCACATGCAAACACTATTTTGTCAAGTTTGGATCGCGCAAAAAGTAGTATTCCCCAGACGCTTCTAGACCAATATGCCGGAGAGGCAAAATTTATCAGGGCAGCTCAATATTCCATCTTAATATTCTATTGGGGCGATGTTGTTTATTCTACAACCATAACTAGTTTGGAAGAAGCATTTACCTTGTCAAAAACAAATAAGAGGACTATCCTGAAGGGGATTTACGATGATTTTGATTTTGCTGCGTCAAAATTGCCTACTACTTATGGCAGTTCCGCGAATATGCGTGCTACAAAAGGCGCAGCTTTAGCCATGAAGGCTCGTGTTGCATTATTCTTTGGCGATTGGGCTATCGCCCGCGATGCTGCCAAAGCATGTATGGATTTGAATGTTTATCAATTACATCCGGATTATTCAACCCTTTTCCTGTCAAAGACTAAAAATCCGTCAGAACTGATTTTTGGTATTCCTAGATCAACCGTGCTTAATGAGGTTATTGGTGATTGCAAATCGTATGTTACGAGAAATGCCGGAGGGTTTGCTGGTGCTTGTCCTTCGTGGGAGTTGTTCTTTTCGTATTTGTGTACCGATGGATTGCCTATTGATGAATCTCCTCTTTTCAATCCACGTCTGCCATTCAAAAATAGGGACCCGCGTTGCACTGCAACTATTGTTGAGTTTGGGACTCCATGGTTAGGTTTTATATACCAGCCTCATCCTGATTCATTGAAAACGTTGAACCTTAGTACAGGCCTGAAGGTAACTAACAACGACACCCGTTCCAATGCTCAATTTGCATCATACAATGGGTTAGTGTGGAAAAAGGGAATAGATGAGGATTACCTTGGTGATTATAAAGCTGAAAATGAAATGTTCATCATGCGATATGCTGATGTCCTGATGATGTATGCTGAAGCAAAAACGGAGTTGGGCGAAATTGATCAGGCAATGTTGGATGCATCCATTAATAAGGTAAGAGCCCGGGCTTACAAAGTAAATGTTGCCGATAAAGCCAGTTATCCTGCTATAACAAGCACAGATAAGGTTACAGTCAGAAAAGCTGTCCGGATTGAAAGGAGAATGGAATTTGCCTGGGAAGGTCGTCGTTATGAGGATCTCATTCGCTGGAAAATGGCAGAAAAAGTATTGAACAGGAACGTTTACGGAATGCTCGACCCTGCTGAATTACGCGCAAAAGTTGTAACCCCGGGACTTTGGTTTTTTCCACAAACACCTGAAATTGATGATGATGGAAACGTGATTCTGGAGCCTCTTTACAATGCAGGATTAATTAAACTTCTTGTAATTCGTAATTTCCCGACGTACCAGTACCTGATGCCCATTCCGACCAAGGAAATACAGATTAACACAAATTTGAAACAAAATCCTGGTTACTAGTTTAAAATACCGACTTTCATTTATTATGAAGAATGTTTGAAGACCATTTTAAATGAAGATATTAGCTTACCGGTCAGGTCTTAAGGATATGGTAAAGTAGCTATCATAATTAAGAATGTTAAAATTAAGCAAAGACTTTAGTCTGTGCTTAATTTTACTTTTAAAAGATATTTTTTATGTGGCAAAGTGAAAATTTTGAATGTAAATAGAAGAAATGAAAAATTTAAGGTTGGTAAATTCATTTTTTGCGTTTGTATCATTACTATTGTTTTTAAGTTCTTGTGCAGAAAAGCAGGGTGATAAAACAACCGTTACGACGATGGATGAGCGGACTGCCATCCGCACATGGACTTCATCTGCGATTCTTGGGCAGCAGCAGCATCCGGACGGAAAGTCGGCGATGATTTCGGATGCCGGGTTTTCCACGGAGATCCCGTTCTCTTTCATTTATGGAGGGAAGCCATCCGCAGCGCTTCTATCGTCATGGAAGCGCACCATCAGGAACGAGGGAACTACCGACGGCAATGGGCAGCACATCATCACTTGGCTTGATCCCGACACGGGGCTCAAAATCGAATGCGAAGTCACGAACTATGCAGACGATTCGGCCGTCGAGTGGGTCTTGCGCTTGACGAATACTGGCGCGACGGACACGCGGATCATAGAGAACATACTACCGCTGGATATGACCATTACGCCGCGGGATAAGAACGGGATGAAGTTGCATTACGTCAACGGCAGCAACCTTCGGGCAACGGACTATGTTCCCCACGAGTGTGGAATCGCTCCCGGGTCGGATATCATCCTCGGACATGACTGCGAGGGATGGCACGATGCGGACAATAACCCGGATCATGCTGAAAGCATTCCGTATTTCAGCATCGAATGGCATGGCGGCGGCATGGTGGGCGCGATCGGCTGGACGGGATTCTGGAAGTTCCGTCTGCGCCGCAATGAGGATGCTGAACTGTCTTTGCAGGCCGGCCAGAAACTCACGCATCTGAAGCTGCAGCCGGGCGAGACGATCCGCACGCCGCGAATCCTGCTGGTTAGCTGGCAGGGAACTGACCGGATGCGCGGGCACAATCATCTTCGGCACTTGCTTTTTGACCATTATGCCCCGAAACAGAATGGACAAATCCCCGTAGTGCCGATTGCCCATATCGCCTGTGTTGATTCTCTCGGGAAAAAGGATCTTTTTCTCAACCATGCGGAAATTGAAGTTCTCAATTCCATTACGGAAGAACATCAACTTGAGGTTTTGAAAAAGTTGCGGACGATGGGTGTTGAAGTCTTCTGGATGGATGCCGGTTGGTACAAAGGCGGCTATGACTGGAGAATTGACAATGACGGCGGCGGCAACTGGAAAACTGCCAAACCGGAAGCCTTTCCACGGGGGCTGAGGCCCGTCAGTGACGCCGCGAAACAAAGAGGCATGAAATTCCTGCTTTGGTTTAGCGACGGTGTAAAACACGCCACCGAGATCGAAAATTTGCATCCGGAATGGGTAACGAAGTTCACTTTTCATTACCAAGACCCGGCGGCGCGGCAGTGGATCACCGATTATTTTTCCGCTTGCATCGAGAAGCATGGCGTGGACATTTTCCGGATAGATGGTGGATTTTTGCAGAAACCCCTCTTTAGTGAATTCTGGACACGTCATTACAAGGGCAATTATTCTCCGCCCGATGCCGATCCGGATCGGCAGGGGATCACAGAAAACCACTATGTTGAAGGCTTTTATGCGATGCTGGATGAGTTGCTGCGACGTCACCCCGGGCTGATGATCGACAATGCCAATTGGCGCGGCCGGGGTTGCGATATCGAACTGGGTCGACGCACCATTGGTTCTTTGACCAGATGTGAATACACGTCATGGGGCGACCAACAAGCTTGCGAACAAATGGGAACCGCTACGTTAAGTCAATATACGCCGTTGTCCGGCTCCATCGTGACGAGCTTCGATCCGTATGCCATCCGTTCCGCGGCGACGACAGGTGTGGCTTTTTCTCTGCCCACTCCACTTGACCAGGATTTCCCAGTCGAAGAGGCGCGGCTGGCTTTTGAAGAAATCCGGTCACTGCGGCCGTATTGGAGCGGCGATTTTTATCCGCTTATCGAGAGAATTGATGCAGACGAGAGCAATTGGTGCGCCTGGCAGTTCCACCGGCCTGATTTGGATGCCGGTTTCGCGGTGTTCTTCCGCCGGTCCAAGAGTCCGCTCTCGGGCAACGAAGTGGCCTTGCGCGGCCTTGATCCGGCGGCGAAGTACGAGGTTACCTTCAAGGAAACCTATGAAGTGAAGGAAAAGCGCACGATGACAGGAGCAAAGCTGCGCACATTACGAGTTGAGATCGGCAATGCTCCGGGAAGTGTGCTTGTGATTTACATGAAAAAAGGTATTTCAGGAAATCATGTGACTCTGCCCCAAACCCCCGAAATTTTGAAGGAATGAAGAAGCAGCTTCTTAGTGACATAGCTCTAGTAAATATCTCTATAACTATCATTATGAACAGAAAACTATATTTTACCGTCATCTTTATTCTTATATTTTGTGGTATATGTGCCCAAAATCCGGTTGGTGTTGTAAAAGCATACTTAAAAGTACTGGAATTTGCATTTGACGCTGAAACAGGTAGCATACTCAGTATGACTTACCCCGGAACGGGTATCTTGTTACAGGCAACACCCGACAGTGCAGGTATTGTGGATTTGGCATATCCCGTTTAGAAATTTGAGCCTTTACGTTTAGCTTCCAGATTTTCAAAAAATGCCAAATTACCAAAGCCAAAGGCATTGTAACTATACATTGGGAGAAACTGGGGGCCAGCAGATCGTTTTGCCGGTTTCATTGGAAAGTATCTGCTACAGTTACCCTGAAAGAGGATACTGATAGTAAATCAATCATCATGTCGTGTAAAATTGAAACCCGGTCTGATCATTCTGTGCCACAGGTAATTTTCCCGGACTTTTTTGGAATTGTTCCCTTTTCCGGGATAGAGGGTACCGGGTTCCGGGCAGGAGGATTTACCATGAAGCCTTTTGTCGATTTAGTGGTTAAAGAACACGATAAATTCTTTTAAAATAATACAAGTATGCGATGGTAGTCTGCTGACCTTTGATCTGTATAGTCTTTGCAGGACAGGTTGTATTAATCGCTGGCACATTTTGTGTTCCTTCAATAATAATAGAAGCAACGGATGAAATTATTTAGCTTAAATAAAAACAGACAATTTCTGCAAAGGCACATCGGTGATATGTCGCAGATAGCAGGAATGAAGCGTTATTCATTTACCGATGGCAAAGCGAAAGGAATCGATGCCATTGATGTAAAAACAGGATCAGGCCTTTCTTTCACCGTTTTACCCGGCCGCGGGATGGACATCGCATGGGCTGAATTCAATGGCGTTCCGTTCAGTTATATTTCAAAAACAGGAATTGTTTCGAATGAATATTACGAATCAAAGGATTTGGAATGGTTACGTACCTTTTTTGCCGGACTGCTTACAACCTGTGGATTATCTAATGTCGGAGGGCCATGCGAAGAGGAACATTCCGTGCTGGGAAAACAGCACTATGGTTTGCACGGAAGAATATCGAACATCGCTGCCGATAATGTTTGTGTGAACGAGGAATGGAAAGGCGATGATTTTATCATGACTGTTTCCGGACGTGTCAGGGAATCCGTTCTACATGGAGAGAACCTGGTTTTAAGACGAACCATCAAATCTTCGCTTGGCTCTAAATCATTATTGATTCATGATATTGTGGAAAATGAAGGATTGAACGATCAGCCAATAATGATATTGTATCATATCAATATTGGCTATCCGGTGATTGATGAAACAAGCCGGTTTATATGCAACTCCAGGGAAATCGTTCCTGTTGGCGCCCGTTCAAAAGAGAAAATAGATTTATACAATCAAATGCAGGCTCCGGCGAAAGGAGAACCCGAACATTTGTTTTTTCATGACTTCAGTACCGATGAAAAAGGAATGACATATTGCGGAATCATCAATCCCGATTTAGAATTCGGAGTTTATCTAAAATACAAAAAAACGCAATTGACCAAATTCTCTCAATGGAAAATGATGGCTGAATCAGAATATGTAGTGGGAATGGAACCGGGGAATTGCAACCCGATAAGCAGAACGGAAGCGATGAAAAACGGAACGCTTGCATACCTGAAAGCCGGCGAAAGAAAAGAAATTGATTTAGAAATTGGAATCCTGAGCACACAAAAAGAAATTGATGAATTTATTAAAATCATAGAATTGCTCAAATGATGATATCTATAAACGATAAAGAAATTTCCGGATTGAGAAATTTCAAAGCAGAAAACATCAATGACGCTGCTTTGGAAAAGATCATTCCGATGTCGAAGAAAATCCGGAAAGATATTCTTACCATGATAAACAATGCGGGTTCCGGGCATGTGGGTGGTTCTTTATCTTCCACTGATATTTACCTGATGCTCTGGTTATGCGCTGATATTACAACAGAAAATTTTAATAAAGATGAAAGGGACAGGATAGTAATCAGCCATGGCCATACCTCATCTGCATTGTATTCTGTTCTGGGAAATTTCGACTTTTTTGAAGTTCAGGAAGCAGTTGAAAATTTCAGAAAACAAAAGAGCATTTTTGAAGGTCATCCCAATTGCCTCATACCGGGCGTTGAATGGTGCAGCGGCAGCCTGGGCCAGGGTTTGTCTGTAGGGTGTGGGTTTGCATTGGCTTCTAAACTTCAAAAGCAAAATAATCGGGTTTATGTGGTTATGGGCGACGGCGAGCAACAGAAAGGCCAAATCACTGAAGCAAGAGAATTTGCAGCTATGCATCATTTATCAAATCTGACTGCTATTATAGATTTAAACAAACTACAGTCATCAGGAAAGACAGATGATATAATGCATTGCGACATTCAGAAAAAATACGAATCATCGGGTTGGAAAGTAATTTCGGTTGACGGGCACAATTACCGGGAATTATATCAGGCATTAAAAAGCGCATCAGTTGAAAATGAAAGGCCTGTAGCTATTCTGGCAAATACAGTAATGGGGAAAGGCGTTTCTTTTATTGAAAATAATTATGAGTATCACGGTCGTGTATTATCCGCAGAACAATTTCAACGTGCCATCAAAGAGATAGGAGAAGTTGATATTAAAATGACAACTTCTCCCGGTTTAAAGGAAGAAATAAACGTTTCGGTTGAAAGTAAAATAAATATTGGGAATCCAGTTAATTATCCTGCAGACAAACCTGTCGAATGCAGAACGGCAGCCGGAGAAGCAATATATGACATTGTAAAAAATAATTCTCATATACCAATTGCTGTTTTGGATTGCGACCTGTCTGAATCTGTAAAAACCAGCAAGATTTTAAAGGGATTTTCAAATAAACTCATTCAATGTGGCATACAGGAACACAATGCCACAACGGTTTCGGGCGCGTTATCAAAAGCAGGTGTTTTAACTTTCTTTCTTGATTTTGGCGTTTTTGGGATAGACGAAACTTATGGACAACACCGGATGAATGATTTCAACGGTACATCCATAAAACTAATTGGCACTCATTGCGGACTGGATGTCGGCGAAGACGGAAAGACCCATCAATGCATCGATTATATTTCATTGATCAACAATCTTCCGGGATATAAACTCATCATTCCGGCTGATGCGAACCAGACCGACAGGGCGATTCGCTATATTGCTTCAACTCCTGGAAACTTCGTGGTTATCGTTGGCCGCTCCAAAATACCGGTAATAAGAAATGAAAGAAACGAACCATTTTATTCTGAAAAATATTCATTTTCCTATGGAAATGCAGACTGGATAAGAGAAGGGAATGATGCCACTATCATTACGACTGGGACGATGACTCACAAGGCTGTAGAAGCATCTGAATCATTATTTGAAGAAAATATACATGCAGGGGTTTTGAACATTTCAAGTCCGGGCAAACTGGATATGAATGCGATACAAAAAGCCTGCAAGACAGGAACAGTAATCACTTATGAAGATCATCTGGTTCAATCTGGTATGGGGAGCATTGTTGCCTCTTTGATTGCAGAATATGAATTAAAATGCCATTTCAAAAGAATAGGAATCGTTAAGTACGGTAAGAGTTGCACCCCAGACGAACAATATTTATTCCAAGGATTAGACATTAAAAGTCTTCAACAAACAATCAGAATACTTTTAAAAAGAAATAATAACCATAAATAATTGATTAGCATGGAAAGAAAAATATTTAATACAAAGATTGGTTTTGTCCCTTCAAACTGGGATGCATGGAATGGCGATAATTGGGCCGAAGGTATGCGCGACCGTTGTGTTAAAGCGCTTAGCCAGATTCCAGGGCTTGATCTCATTGTTCCGTCGAAGGAGATGACAGATATTGGTTGCGTAAGTACCACTGATGAAGGAAAGAAAGTGGCTGAATATTTTTTGAAAGAAAAAGTTCAGGGCGTTCTTATCGGTAACATGACTTTCGGAATGGAGGTTGCCGTTGGCAGTTTCTTAAACAACATGCCAAAAGATATTCCAATTCTCCATTTTGCTACTAGAAGCGGTCCTATCAGCGATAAAGGCAACCGGCTAACAGATACCTGGTGCGGCCAATTTATGACTGCCTCTGCGATTAAACGCCGTGGTTTTAAATTCGTCCACATCAATACCTGCAATCCGGAAGATCAGTATTTCAAAGATAATATTG
>Ga0265297_10003067_pt1 | contig 31447 bp, 61 predicted proteins | sample Munlanlwell13791_FD_192502 | JGI IMG/M metagenome (GOLD analysis project Ga0265297, IMG submission 192502) | Leachate microbial communities from a municipal landfill in Southern Ontario, Canada - Leachate well 137-91 | ecosystem: Engineered > Solid waste > Landfill > Unclassified | place...
CAGACCGAGCTGGCCGCCGCCCTGGGCATCAGCCAGGGGAAGATCAGCCAGCGCCTGGCGCTGCGCGAGAAACTTATCCCCGAGCTCTTCGAGATGCTGCGCAAAGGCGACCTCATAGCTACAGTGGGGCTTTGCTCCATAAGTGACGCTTGCTCCTAAAGTTAGAGTATTGCTCCAAAAGTCGATTAATTAACTAGGAGGTAATGTAATAAAAAAATGGTTAAAGAGAACATTAAACGGAAGCAATTAACTGAGAAAAGGGTACGAGAAATCGTAAGGGAGGAAATAAGGAAGGAACAAGTACGACAGGCTAAATATTACGATGGAATACTATCAAGTAGTAATTATTCTCGGAAAAAGTGAAGACTCTTAGTTTTACAATAAGATTCACAGTCTGCACGAAATTTTCTTACGATGGTATCTGGTGTAAGTGAGTGCTTTATTTCTTCATCTGCTTTTATCGACCTACTTAGTGTGAACTGTTTTAATTCAGGAAAATCAATGGGGCGAGAGTTGAGAACCGTCATTTCAAGAAATATACGGAAACATTCTATATGTAAAGAAGCCAATAAACGGCTTGTCTCTAAAGACTTAGCTTCTGAAGTGGCTAATTTTTTATCAAATGCGTTAAGTTGCTCTTGGAAACCAGTTATTAAAATCTGTTCATCAATCTGCTTAGTTAGCTTTCCCACCTTCTTTTTAAGCAATTTAACGTCTTTTTCAAGTTGTAGAACCAAGTCCACATGTTTCTCGGCTTCTTCTTCTATTCCCATTGTAAACCTCCCCTTACTTAGAAGTGGCTTTGGTTTTTCATTAAGTTTTCCAATAAGTACTTCTGTATTTAGTTTAAAGCGGAGTTGCTACGTTTATCATCGTTTAGAAACAATCTTTCAAGCGATTGAAGCTGTTGCTTTTGTATTATGTCAGACTGATTCTCGACAACGGCTTTCAATCGAGCAATTTCTTGATCCCTCATTCTCACCGAGGCACGCAGGGAAGCTATTTCTATATCCTTGGAAAGAAGGCTTTGTTTATTTTCCTCTATGCCAGCCCAATAACCCTGCGAATATTCTTCTTGGAGTTCTTGCTGGTGCCGTTCATTTTTTGCAGTATTGTGAGCCCAAGCAAAAATACCAGCAACAGCGGCTCCAGCAAAAAAGTCTCCTCCGCTTCCTGAACAAGTATTGTTTTCCATTACAACTTCTCCTCTGGGGGCGGTGTCTGTTGCCTGCCAAGACTAGCAGGCATCGCCCCCCTTCTTTTTATCTACTTAGTTACTTCTCTTTTGCGTTTGGTATTCCAATAGGGCGATTTGCACTTAGGACAGACTCTAGGCTCTTGTTTAATATCCCTAGGAATCCATTCATGCTGACATCGCTCACACCGGAATCCCTTAGTTTTGATTTCTATAACCGTCATTCACACCTCCTTATCTATAATGATATTTGTAAATATATCACTTTTAAATATATTAGTCAAGAAGTATTGACAAGTATATACCTCTATGATAATATACTACTAGAGTATATAGGACAGAGGTGGAACATGAACACATGGAAAGAAAGAGGAATAGTAATAGCGAACAGTGGAACGATTAAAAAGAATGAGTTGGGATACAAAGTCCCGTCTCAGTCGGGGAATGGCACATACATTGTAAACCTCGACCACGGCCATCCGTTCTGTACTTGCCAATTCTTTGAGGCCGAGCATAAGAAATGCCAGCACATCTACGCTGTAGAGTTCTACGTGAAGAAAGAAGAACATCCTGATGGAACCAGCGTAGAGACTAAGACCATGAGGATAACTTACGCTCAGGAATGGACAGCATACAATTCAGCGCAAACTCACGAGCAAGAACGCTTTGCTATTCTACTCAGAGAGCTATGCAATGGCATATCTCAGCCCGAATACAAGTTTGGTAGGCCGAGATTGCCGCTCAGTGATACCGTATTCGCCGCTGTCTATAAGGTCTACAGTATGATGTCAACAAGGCGTTTTATGAGCGATTTAAGGGAGGCAGAAGCAAAAGAGCTAATAGAAAAGGCTCCGTCTTGTACGAGCAATTTCCGCTCTCTGGAAAATCCCGAACTAACACCCATGCTCAAATCTCTTATCGAGCAGAGCGCAATCCCGTTAAAGGCTGTTGAGACGGACTTCGCCGTTGATTCTACGGGCTTCTCGACTTCTTCTTACTTCCGATGGTACGACCATAAATGGGGCAAGGAACGTACAAGACAGGCTTGGATTAAAACGCACATCATGTGCGGCGTTAAGACACATATCGTGACAAGCGTTGAAGCAACTCCTACCGAGTCGGCTGATACTATACAGCTTCCCGTTCTGCTGGAGAAAACCGCCGAGAACTTCAATATCAACGAAGTATCGGCAGATAAAGCATATTCCAGTAAGAAGAACCTCGCCGCTATCGTGGAAGCAAACGCAACGCCTTATATACCGTTCAAGAACTATTGCAAGGGGAGCCAAGGAAATAAGCCCTACAGCGAGATATGGCAAAGAATGTGGCACTATTACAACTTTAATCGGAATGAATTTTTACAGCACTATCATAAGAGGTCTAATGTCGAGGCAACATTTAGCATGATTAAGAATAAGTTTGGCGCATCGGTAAGGTCAAAGACACCAACGGCTCAGGTCAACGAAGTGCTTTGTAAGATACTATGCCACAATATCTGTGTACTTATTCAGTCGATTTACGAACTAGGACTTGAACCTGTATTTTGGGATAACGAGCCTAAGCAGTTAGTTATGGCTCAGGCGTTAATACCGACTTTTGGAGCAGAAATGGCAGTCGCTCCAAAAGTAAGTGGGAATTAGGACTTATGGAGCAAAGCTGCTACAGTGGCCAGAGAAATCACTTCCCTCGATAGCCAGGCACAACGCAGCTTGCTGGGAAAGGCCACGAAAGGCCAGAGGCTGACCATTAAGTATCTGAACGGCCTCAAGCGCGAGAAAATGATGGCTACCCTGGACCTGGTGCCGATCCCGGAGGCCCCTCAAGATAAAAAGAAGATATGCCCGCACTGCGGAAAGGAGATATAGAGATGAGAAAAGACCAATGCTTATTTTGTTCTTCAAGGAAGTGTGATTATAGGATTGTCACACCAGATTTAAAGTATGACGAAATCGCCTGTATCAGACATAGTAGGCAATTAGAAGAACATGCGGACAACGCATTAAATGGCGCATTAAGGTGCAACCTTTCGACCACAGGCCAGGTTAAACGCCGCGACCCATATCCGATAACCGCTAAAGAAAGTGAAATGGTGAAGCCATGATAAAAGAGTGCTGGAACTGCGGAGGGGAAGGCTTTTCGTCGCATGACTGCGGTGAGGATACCTGCTGTTGCGCGGATCCCGTGCCGAATGTGCGCTGCCACATCTGTAAGGGCCAGGGTGTTATCGAGGTGCCGGATGAGTGCGAAGGCTTGGAAGAAGCCGATATGACAGATGAAGTAGTTGACGATGAAATCAGCAAAGAGATAGGTTTTCTACACAACAAAGCGTGCCAGGCCAGGGCAGCGGGTAATTAAAACGAAAGGGAGGCTAAATCATGAACGAGAGAGGGTGCGGAACACGCAAGGCGGGAGGCCTTTATCTATGCAGCGGCATGAGCCCGGACGGCATGCCGGTGGAACATTTCCTCATCGACCCGGTGGTGCCTTTGGAAACAAAGCCGTTCAGGGCGCCGCAGTTTGTGGAGAAGGACGGATTGACCCACGTCCTCGTCTGGATCGGCAAGGAGTTCTATCCCAGCGTGCCGGCTTTTATCGAGGAGGCGCGGCATATGGGCATCAGCCGCCGGATCCCGAGAAACTTCCCGATCGAGAAACTGAGCTCCGGCAGCGTGATGATGATGGTGCACTTACATGCTCGAGTGGCGGAGAACGGGCACTACGGCAGTTACCTGGGTGTCTGCGAGAGCAACGTCATCGACTGGTATTGCCCTAAAGGCAAGGCGCTGCACCGGCGCCCGGGGGAGGTGGACAGCGATACGGAGCAGTGTATAGGTATGCTGTGGCCGCTGGCGAAGGAGTTTGTGGACATGCGCTACGAGCCGAAGTACGCCACGGGCATCTTCGCCGCCTTCCCGATAACAAACATCGATTACGTGCAGGAGCCCGGGAAGCCCGGGGTGCCGAAGGATATCATGGACCGCGCCGCGCGGACGAACCTGCAGCTCAACGCGGTGGAGGAATAGCGATGGCGAGTAGGGGATTCACAAGTAAACCTTGTCCGGTATGCGGCTCGATCGGACTACGCCCGACAAATAGAGTATGCAACGAGTGCCAAGTAGTATACGAAGATGGCAAGAGGCTTCAGAATGCGTTCAGGGCGTCGGGAAATAAGATACTGGTGCTGCATAGTAATACTTTCCACTGGATATCAAGACCTTACGTGATGTGCGGCGGGATGATAGCAAGCCGGTTGACGGAGCGGCTGACGAAAGCGTGGTCGGCGCTGACCAGCGTTATCGCCCGCGAGCCCGGTGTTATGGAGAAATGGACGCCGGAGCGCGAGCGAATAGAATACCTCGTGACTAATAAAGACGGCCTATGGGGGGTGCGCAACGAGTTTGCCTCATATCCGCAAGCGGAGGATGTACGCCTTGTAGATAAGGACGTAAGGGAAGCGCTAAATAACTATGATACTATGGTTAGGCTTTCTTTGGAATACTGTTACGTGGAGGGTCGGCTTGAGGGTCTCAATCTGCTGCAGGAGCTCAATTCCGGCACGCAATCCCCTTCTGACTTCAGTGACGTAGAAAAGAAGCTGGAGGCCACAAAAACCCGGATAAAAAAGGACTTGGAGAAGCTGTGATGAAATACAAGATAGAAACAAAGTTCATTACTCCATTCGATTATGAAAATGTAAAGGTAGAGGGGGAATGGGGTAGGGACAGGTCGATGGATTTTATCACTGGAGTTAGCGATTTAGCTATCCCAGTATATCCAGAAGTTGAGATCCCCGATGGCGCTATATGCGTATCCATAGAAACTGAAAGAATGCGTAGTAAATTTAATCAAGAACCTTACAGTATGAGAATTTGCAGGTTGCTTTACCTGGTGCCGGTAGACTCCAAGGAGGTGCAGCCATGAAGCAACACGGCGCATTATTCACAACAGAAAACAGGGTGGCTATCCGCGAGGATCGCAAGACCATGACGCGCCGGATCCCCGCCAGCTTCAAAGAGGTCAACGAACATATCGAAGAATGGGAATTTGAGAAGTTGACCTGCATGAACTCAATCGCCATATTCTGTAGCGTAAAGGACGGCCACCACACATTCGTCAAAATACCCTGGGCGGTAGGCGATGAGCTTTACATTAAAGAGCCTCATTATCTCTGTGGTAGATGGGTTGGTCTTGGGCGTAGAGCCAATGGGAGAACCAAGTGGTATTTCCATGCCAGGAAAGACGAGGGTATTTATTTTCCCGATAATTTCTCACCTGAAATCAGCGTTTGTAAATCAAAGGATGCTCATGGCTGGTTCCTCCGGTCTCCCCTCTTCATGCCGAAGTGGGCGGCGCGTGAATGGCTGCGGGTAACCGACTTAAAGGTGGAACGATTACAGGAGATAAGCGAGGAGGATTGTGTAGCTGAAGGCATAACTACAGTCTGGCCTAAGAATGAATCGTGCGGTGAATATGTACACCTTTGGAACCGCATCAACGGTAAGAAGCATCCCTGGGAGCGGAATGAGTGGGTTGTGGCTTATACATTCGAGCGGATATTGGTCAGTGCAGAACCGGTGCAAGGAAGGTGCTGAAATACCAAGTTATGCACACCCCCTGAACGTAAAAACTGAAGTTATGCACCGTTTTAGCCGAGTTATGCACATGTCAGAGGTAGAGTTATGCACAGGGTAGGTGAACATGTTTAAAAAGGCCCGGGACATAATCAAGGAGCAGGTAGCGCTGGGGGCTGCGCCGGCGGTGATACGGCGCAAGCTGAGGGCTGAAACGACGCTATCGGTGGAGGAGATACGAATGGTGATGAAAGAGCTCATTCCGGAGGAATCCGTGAAACGCGCCCAGGATATCGTGAAAGAGATGCTCGCCGAGAGCGGGATCCCGGAGGCCATGGCCCGCGACCTGCTAATGACCGGCGCCCGCACAAAGACGATCGCGGCGCTGCGGACGGCGATCCGCCGCCGGCTCAAGGCTGAGACGTGCCTGACGTTCGCGCAGATCAACGAGATGGTCGGGATGGAGAGTGGGTCGCGCCATCTTTCCGAGGACGCCATGGGCTGAGTTATGCACTTATGCACATGCTTATTATTGTTATAGGGAGGCTTTATGAAGAAAATTCTGGTGGTAACGGTAATAGCGGTGGGCTTCACCGCGATCAACCTCGTAATCCTGGGGCTGTGTCTCAAGCTGTACACCGAGTATTTCAAAGACATGTCCCGGAGTGGGAGGAAGGGCGTAAAATGAAAGACTATACCAGTGGAGGAATATTTTTAGTAGCCGCAGGAATATGGTCTATAGCAGCGATTGTAAGCTGGTGGGTCGACTATGATGCTGCTATGTGGTTCGCATGGGTATTCACAGGCTTATCTATACTGTGTTCTCTTGGAGGAGACTAAATGAACTACACATCTCAGGAGCTGATGCTCTTAATCAAGGATAAGTACAAGTCTCACAAAGGCAGCTTTGACCCGACGGTTGTTTTGGAGGAAGTGCCCAACGGCACCGGCGGGCACCAGAGCCGGTGGATAGATGCCGCGGTCTTCGAGATGTGGCCGAGCAAGGGGCTGTCCAGATCCGCTTTCGAGATAAAGGTCAGCCGGCAGGATTTTCTTCACGAGCTGCAGCAGCCGGAGAAGCACCTGTGGTGCAAAGAGTGTTTTCACTACTTCTGGTTTGTGGCTCCGAAAGATGTGGTAAAGAGCCTTGACGAGCTGCCACCCGGAGCCGGCTGGATGTACCCGTCCGGAACTAAGCTGTGTATCAAGAAACACGCGGCCCGCAATGACTCGCCGCGTTTGGATGATAAGCTGCTGGCGGCTTTCATGCGGGCGGCCAGCAAGCGTATCGACACTATAGGAGAAGCCGCCAAGCGTGAGCTGAACGCGAATAACCCCGAGTTGAGTAAGGCCAGGGAGTATGAAAAAGCGGTCGTTAAGTTTATGACGGATACTGGCAGGGAATACTATCATCCGTGGCCTAAAGACGCCGCCGGTATCTTAAACATGCTCTACGAAGCGAAGATGGATAAAGGATTAAAACAGGACCGCGAGCATCTCGAGACGATCGCACGGCGTTTCCAGGAGAGCATTATCAGCCTCATGAACATGTTTTTAGTGGTCGCCAATAAAGGACTGATGGCCCGCAACGAGCTCGGGGAGCATATCGTCAGTGCTTATGGCAGTCCATCCGACGAGAGCGTGTCTATATTAAAGAAGCATCAGAAGGACAACTACCAGGAAATACACGACCTCATACTGAAGCTATTGGAGGGAAAGTGAGATGAGTAATAGAGGTGCAGGTGGCCGACGTTCCTGGATGAGGGATTGCCCAATATGTGGTAGACGCTACAGAGCAACTAATTTTATGCGTAGATATACCAGAAATGGAGAGATATGTCGAGCGATAGACAGGAAAAATTCACCTTATCCGTATATGGAATATAAGGCTACTGATACGCATATACTGGCTTGTAAGAAAAAGTTGGGAAAGGAGTAGGAACGATGCGATTTATTAAGTGTGACTTCCCGAATTGTGGTTTAACGATTGAGTTAGGAGTGGTTTGCATTAGTGAGGATAACGAGCTACCTAATGGTTGGGGATTCTTATCTCAATACGACCTGTGTCCTCTCCACTCTAAGCAAGTGGTTGAGTTTCAGATGAAGCAAATGGAAAGAGACAGCAGGGAACTCAATGAGTTTCTGGCAGAGGGAAAGGAGCCTAAACAATGAAATGCCCGCTGTGTAAAGATAAAGAGCTTTTGCCGGCGCGGTCCCGGGAGGACCGCAAGGAAGCCGACGCCCTGAAGTGTGTCTACTGCGCGGCGATGTTCCAGATGGATGAAACTAACCACCTGCGCCGCATGATACCTCCTGGATGTGTTGCTCCCGCAATGACACACACCGCAGCGCTCGCCGGCGCAGGGCTTAAAACCAGCCACAAACCCGCCAAACCTGCCGCTCCGAAGTCTGTTAAGCGTAAGATAGACGACCACGACAAGAGCGAGATCTTCAAACGGCTTGTAATGGGTGAGAAGTGCGTATCGATCGCGGCGGCGGTAGGATGCAAGCCGCAGGCCGTGAACAACTACAAGTTCACTCATAAAGCCGCTATAGCCGCGGCGCAAAAGGCTCTCAAAAACCCGGGTACTAAAGTGGACGAAAAAGCAGGTAGTCCCAAGAAAGTAGTCCACTCGAAGGCCGGGAAGCTGCGAAAACAGGTGGGCGAAAATACCGACGCGGCTTCATACACCTTCCAGGAGCGGCTGGCCATCATCGCCGAGGTCAGATCCGGCGGCGCCGATCGACTGAATATAGTGAGCAAGAAGTACGGATTGACCAGGGGGCAGCTGAGGGGTTATTTGGCCCGGGAGAGCTACTACCGTCAGGTCGCTGTCTCCGGAGAGAAGACCGTCAAGAGCGCCAGGCAGCACAGGGCTTTCGTGCTGCACCAGGTAAGGAACCTTGATAAGGTGCCGGTGACAAAGATACGAGCTATCCTTGTCGATTACCTGGAACTACTGAGAGAGGATCTTACCCCGGCGCAGCAGGCTGTGCAAAGCGTGGAAGCCGAGATAAGCCGCGTAAACGCTGCTATTAAGGAGTTAGATACCCGGGCAGCTGATGTGGTTAAAATATTCAAGGGAGGGCTGAGCCATGAGTAAAGAGCAAGAAGAATTAAAGGCTATAAATACCCTCAAGCGTTTAGCTAAACGTTGGCCTAAAACATTGTGGTTATTCTCAGGGAACGGGACTCTATATGTTATGCGAACAGGCAAAAACGGAGAACGCATACAAGATGCTTGTGGTCTGGATAGAAATTCTATTGTAGACACAATAGACATACCAAATGATGGTGGAGACTGGTAAGAAGCAGGAAGATAATGACGTTACCATACGAGCCTATAGAAGGAGCTAACCATCTTATCCAATGTCCATATGGCTGGGTATTAAACTCAAACGTTGGTTGCGATGAAGCCCTGCAAATGCTATGTAAACGCGAATGTAAAACATCTAAAGCAAAGGAGGCGCAGCAATGTTTAAACCAAAAGGATTCGTGATCGTCGAGAAGGAAATAAAGCATACCTTGCCGCCCCCGGAGAAAATAGGAGGCTGCGACTATAATATGAAGGACGAATACTTCGGCGCGATGCAGGGTAAGATGCTGAAGGTGATGGACGTGGCTGTGGACGGTGGCGGCTATCTGGTGATGGCCGAAAGCCCAAAGGCCGGGGTGTTTATGTGGTTTCTCGATAAGCGGGACACGATAGGTGAGATGATACCCTACGCCGTTATCAGCCAGTTCAGACACACACGCCTGCAGGACGCCATGAAGGCCGCGGGCCTTGAGCCGGACGCTTTCTCTGACGAAGTGATCGATATAGTGAGTAAGGCGATCGGCGTGGATCTTAAGAAGATACTGGATCTACTGGAGGTGCTGCCATGGAGATAGTTACGGATCTGGAAAAGCTGCGCGTGCCTTGTATAGAAGCTACTGAGGTGATAAACGTGGAGGCGATGGCCGCCGCGCTACTCTACGACATGAAGAAATACGGCGGGTGCGGCCTGGCGGCGAATCAGGTAGGCTTCAAACACCGGGTGTGCGTTATAGCCGTGGGCGATATGACGCCCATCGTTTTAGTAAACCCCTTGATTCTCAAAGAGAAGAAGCCGCGGCGCGTCAGGGAAGGCTGCCTGTCCCTGCCCGGGCTAGAGGTTGAGATAGAGCGCCCCATGTACGTAAAGGTCAAAGCCATGGACGAGCACTGGAACACTAGAAAATACACGTTCACAGGGACGCAAGCTCAGGTGGCCCGGCACGAGATCGACCACCTGAACGGGATACTGATGATCGATTACCTCGAGACATACGACAGGGAAGTGAAGGAGCGGCTCCTGAGAGGGGCGGTATACAAGAGAAAGACCGGGCTGGAGGGGTTGGTTGAGTAAGATGTACCACTGCTGCATAGCGCTGGACGCGCTGCTGCGGTTGACGCTGGAGGGGGAGAAGGTGCTTGTAGATGCGGAAACCGGCGAACCCCTTGAAGAGCGCGAGATCTACGAGCTGGTCAAGGAAATGAAGGCCGACGGCAATACCGTCTTCACGCCGGGCTGCGATAACGTGGACAGCGAGGGACGGTGCCGCGGGCATAAGGAGTAATAAGGAGGGTCATATGTTTAAAATTGATATACCGTTTACTGTAGAGTTATATCCGGATTATAGTCATCTCTTAACGCAGGATAAGCTACTATTCGATGTTCCTCGTATAGCGCGGGATATAGCGGTGTCTTATAGGTTAAAAGACCCTAATGATAAACCGTATATTAGCGACTTTGAAGTAGTGGCAAGGTATTTTGAAGGAGAATGGACGGTAGTTGGTACTAGCGACTCTTTCGGAACTCCTTGTTTTGTACTACTGAAGGAAGGAGAGAGTGTTGTTACTATTCCTGTAGATTGGTGTAGGGTAGTTAAGACGCCAATAGTGAAATAAAAAAGGCCGGCGAGATCTCGCCGGCCTTTTGCTATCGAACCTACCAGTAGCGTCCCCTGGCCATCTTAACCATGAACCTCACCGTCAGCTTGAAGTGCAGCTTCGCTTCCCTCTTGAGGAATGCCTTATTGAGCTTATCGAACACCTGGCAGTTTATAGTCCGCTTCAAGCGCTCCGCTGAGTTCAGCAGCAACTGGATATCATGCCTCAGCTCACCGTCTTTATCAGCCATTACTTCACCAGCCTTACGTCGAGGGCCTTTAGCACGTTGTTGATATCGTTGGCGATGGTGATGGTATCGTTGCCGGCGAAGAGCAGGCCCACAGCCCGCCTGCCCTTGTCCAAGATGAGCGAGCCGCTGTCGCCGCCGGCAGAGAACTGGCAGCCGATGCCGCTGATGATGGTCTGGTCCTCGAAGATGGCGTAGTCGCCGTCCCCCATATTGACGTTGACTATGTTATCGATGCTGTCGATTTTGCCCCGGGTGAGCTCGGTAGTGCGCCCGCGCTTCATCACTTCCATACCGACCTCGGGCGAAACGACGCCTGTGACCGTACCGATATCCGGTATGAAGGGGTCTATCGACTCCGGCGACATCGGCAGGGCCAGGGCGCAGTCCACTTTGTTGGTCACGTCCCTGTAGCTGGACAGCCTCGAGTGCCGGCCAAAAAGACCCGAAAGCCAGTTCCAGATTTTAATCATTGCCGACGTGAAGGGACAATCGCTCGAGCTTACCGTCTCGATCTCCACGAAATCGTCGAGTGTGGCGATGATATCCACCGGCAGCTGTCCTCCGTCGTATTTGCCCGGCTGCAGGATATGGTCTCCTATCTCGCCTTTGTTGACGTTGGCCAGGACATGGTTGTTGCTCAGTATCATCACGGCGCCGGTCTGATTCTCGTAGGCTACCGCGCCGAATGTCCCTGCCGTGATATCTTTGTGACCGATGCTGCAGCCCGGGCGCGCAGGCCGTTCCCTAGCCGTGATATCCTGCTTGCCCATGACTCCGATCCTCTTGTGCTCGATGCTCTGCACCGCCTGCAGCCGGCGCGGCGCGTATCTCCGGTCGTCATTGCGCTTTTCGAGGCGCAGTGTTATCTCGCCGCCCACGTCGACGACATCGGTATGCCGCCCATTGATAACCTCCGGGATCCGGTCCTTCCTGGATAGCGCCGCGATGGGCACCTTTCTCTTGACGCTGACCACGATAGCCGGCTGGCGGGTATCGATACCCTCGGTCTTCTTCGTGCCGCGCCCCACCGCCACCACGTTGCGTTTCTTGAGCAGCTCCATCGCTACCTTACGCTCCTGCTTGTTCATAATAAGTCCCTCCTTTATATATTTAATCTGAGTATAGTTACTGGTCCCTGTTCTCGTCAATGCCTCCGAGCTTGTCGCAGATGGCCTTTCTTATCACCAGGTGCTGTTCCCTTACCCTGCGCGACTCGCCCTGGTTGACCGCGAACACTGTTTGATTGAACCACAGCTTTAGTTCGCCCCTTGTCTTTCCGGACCGCCGGTCGAAGACTATCCTTCCCGCGTCCTCGCCCTGTATCTCCACGTTGAGGAACCCGAGTTGCGCCTGCGGCCTTTCTACCACCAGCAGGCCCTTTGGATCTATCGCTACCTTTTCCTCGAGTACGAGGGGCGGCTTCTTTTTTCTGCCCACGGGAGCTCCTTTCTTTGGGTTTAGCCGGGGGCTGCAGCCACTTCTTGGGGAAGCGGTATCTCCGCCCTACGTGGTCTTTAGACTCCGGCTTCACGCCCAGTTTTTCTATCTGGCGCTGCAGCTTCTTGTTGCAGGTATAAACCATGCAATCCGTTTCCAGTTCGTTGAAGAGGATGGTGGTCTCCCGCTCGTAGAGCGCCTCTTTGCCAAGTTTCTTCATAACCACCTCCTTAAAAGTTCTTGATGTTCTCGAGATCCTTTAAATGATTCCGCCCCAGGAAGTGTTTCTGCACTCCCGCCGACGATATCAGACAATCGATGAGCACCGTCCGGGGGAAGGCATAGGTGTTCTCGGCGCTCTCGAGATCCACGGCCCCTGATTTCAGGATCTCCTCGGCCCGCTTCTTGCAGGCCTTGTTGCATTGCTTCAGGAGCTCATTGAATTTCTCGTCGAAGTCCTTTTTATTCACGGCTCACCTCGTCGTCTGATTTCATCACTTTCACGATTTCACCAAATTCAGTGTCCCACCGCTCCCAACACTTGTCTTTGTTAGGGAAGTGTGAGCATGCGCTGAACGTCCTGCCCATGCAATCACATTCTTCCCATCCAGGCTTCTTCTTGTAGTCTGCCGATTGATACCACCATGCGGGGCAGGTGAACCGACGCATCTCCATGCCTTGACTAAACGGTTTTCCTTTAAGCCAATCTTCATAGGGCATGCCACCAAAGTCAGAGAATGTGAATTTTTTATCGCCTGTGCCTCTTCCGGCGCATATCCCCGGGTTTACCTCTAGAACTTGGCGAACTCCAGGTTTGAGCTCCCGTTTTACGAAGTCCTCATATTCATGCTTGTAATGAAAACACCCTGTTCCCTTACAATCATGACAGATGACGGCAAACCCATCGCGTTCACCAAGACCTTGATAAAGACCCGTTCCTTTACAAGAGGAACACCTTTCGTTGAACTCAACTATCTTTCCCATATCTCACCTCGTTATTTTATTGGCGGTCCAGCCGGCTGAGGAAAAAAGGAGGTAACCTCAAAACCCCAGCCGACTGGACCATGAAAGCGGCAGCCGGGGGTATAAGCCGCCGCACAGGGCGTGGCTATCGTTGTCCTGGAATACTTCAGTGGCCCTGCGTGCCCTGTGTATCTGCTTAGGATCTTCCAGTATGTGACTGGTGGCGTAGGTTATCAGGTTGAGGATATCGTAGGAGTTACGGATGGGCGTGTCGATCGCCATCGTCCTGACAGTCGCCGCCGCTTCATCCTTGAGCCCGGCCTCTTTTATCATGGCCTCGAGCATCATGGCCCTCTCCGCCTCCGGGATCTCATCCTTTATCATCTGCTGGTAGCGCTCCACTACCTTGGAGTAGGAGCCGTATGCTTCCTTCAGGCCCTTCCTGAACCAGGACCACAGGCCGTCCTTTTTGTCATCGCCGCCGCGGCCCCCTCCGAAGCTGTATTCCCTGAGCACCGTGCTCGAGGTCATGCCGTTGGTGCATACCAACCTCATCACGAAGCTCTGGACGCTGGGATTGCTGATACCCAGCGGGCTGAACTTCACCAGGGCGCCGGCGCGCACCACGTCGCCGCGAGTGACTGTCGCCTTATCGATGCCGACGATCTCCAGATTCACGTTCTGGCCGTCTACGGCGACTTTGTGGTAGTCCGGCTTCTCTACCACCTTCTCGATGGACTCCAGGACACGCTCCGGTGACATGCTGTGTCCCGCATGCGGAGCCCGGAACCCGATTATCTTGCCGTCCTTCATAAGGAGCTCGAAGCGCTCCTTGTGGCCCAGTAAGTCGTTGGCCACCTGGCCGCAGGTCGTCGGCATGATCTTACCCACCATGTCGGGAGGCATGTGCAGGAACTGGAAGAGGTCTTTCACCCCGTCCTTCTCCACCTCGAGCAGCCTCTTACCCTTGCCCGGGCGCATGGTCACCATATCCGGAGTGACCACTATTTTAGTAGCAGGCTCCCGGTCTACAACCTTCGCTGTTACACTGCGAACATCCTTCAGATGGTCGAGTACATCATTAGCTTTCATTGGTTTTTCTCTCCTTCACTTTGTTTTTCATGGCCGCCATCAGCTCTTCAACGTCGAGCTCGGCCCATGCCTTGCTTAATTCCTCGCTCCAGAAGCCCGGCAGCTGGCACTTGAGTAGTCCCTTTCTGCCGTCCTCGAGGTCAATCACGTAGGCCCACTTGAGCGGATTCTTCTGGGACATGATCGCGTCCCTGGCTTCCTGCGTCCACGGAGCCAACTCCCGGCGCTCGAACATGATATGCGCCATACTCGGCTTGCGGTAGATTATCAGCTTGCAGTCCAGCACCGCTTCGATCTCCATCATGCGGCTGGTATGGGCTACAAAGACTATCAGCTGGTCCCGCTGCCGGGCCAGAGCGTTCAAACCGCCCAGTTCTATGTTGTTGTCCGACTGGCTGCGCCGGCTGCCGAACCTCAGCGCGGCCTCGTCGACGATGAGGAAAGCGCCTTTCGGGATCTTGCGGAAGTCTTTTACGTGTTTGGCCCACTTCGGCGTGTACTTCTGTGTACGCTTGGGCATGCCCAGGACGTAAACGGGCCGCCCCTGATTATGCGCTATCTCCGCGAGATACCACGCAAGAGCGGATTTCCCCTTGCCCAGGTAACCTAGTATGACAGCGGTGCCGACCCGGGGCAGAACGCTGCGCCAGTTACGCAACTGGGCGGGGCGATTATTACTGGTCTTGAGAAAATCGATCACGAAGCGCACCGCTTTGCGCTTCTCCAGGGTTATCTGCTTGTCGACAGCCATAACACCCAGGACACGCTCAGCATGTGCAAAGTCTATTTTGTTTGCCAATTTATCCCCCTTTCTCTTTATGGTTCTGTTTAGGTTTGTTTATCACCCCCTTCGCTTTATATTTGTTTAGCATTTTCTCTATAGGTTCGTCATTATAGGAGCCATAAGGGATAGCACTACGCCAGTCTCCTGGTACTTTTGAAAGATCTGTTACTTCCTCTATCTCCGGGAAAAAACATCCAGAAGTTAGAATGGCGTCAAGTTCGTCACATGCGTCTGAAGTAATAGTGTCCCTTGCTTCATCTTCTCCTCCCGCCTCAACAAACATGTCAAATGTAATTGTTGTTTTATATAACACTCTTACCTCTTGTCCCTCACAGCCTATACACTCCTGAGCGTTTTCTCCAGGTGGGATAACGTTGTATTTGCACTGTTTCAATTTGCAGTTCGATGGAGTCACCTTCTTCACAATATCACCCCCTTTTTGAATTTATATTTACACTTAGTAGGCGGGTAGGCGTAAATTATGTCGCGCCATACACCTTGATAGAGATAGGTTGTCCTCGACAACTTCGTTCCACACTTAGGACAATAGGCGTCCTTTAAGTCCCTTGGACTAGAGAACCGATATGCTATCTGGCACTTCGAGCATTTACCCTGCATATTCACCCCCTTTCTAATCCAGTTCCGCGGTGTAGTCCGCTCTATAGAACATATTGAAGACCATCACCCTCTTATCCCCGGCCTCGATCACGGTCATTCTGGCTTCCAGGGGAGCCCTCTGTAAAAAGCCTATGAATATACTGGCTTCCGCCTGTTCCTCGTTGAGCTTAACGCCCATGATATAGGGGGAGAGGGCGGAGTATAGCGCCCGGTAGCGCCGGGCCGTGTTGAACACGGCGGGTATCAGGTCGTGCAGTGATATCAGGTTTTCGTTTTCATCCAAAATTCACCCCCCTATATACTTATCGATTCAACTTCGAAAAACGTTACATAGCTACGGCCCCCAGTTTGCTACACTGGGGGCCGTGTAGACGCTCGTTATTCAGGATCAGGCAGAGTGTACTCGCGGGAGAGTGTAAGCTCACCAACGACAACTGTGACAAGCACAGAGCATCGTATTAATGTCACTTCACACCTCTCGCTTTTTCCTTTATGCACCCTGGCCTGAATATTCGCTGCCTCAGGAGCCACCTGCACTATACTCTTATAGGCCGTGTATTGATCCGCGGTCATCTCAGTAGCGTCATCTACCTCGAACTCGACATCGCACTCACCATCCTCACACTCACATACATCCGCCGCTGTCATGCGCTCGTAACGTTCGAAGCCGTCTCTGGTAAGGGGGAGAAACACCTGGTCACGGATACAGTTGATGACCTCATCTTCTGGCAGAAGACCAAGCGCTTGGCGAGCTTTCTGGTTATCGGTGCCGTGCTGGAGGACCCATGCACTGAGCTGATTTTCCTTACGCTCATAAGCCGCGGCTTCCTCCAGCTCTATTTTTAACCTTTCCTCCTGATTTCGAGCTTCACACCACAATAGAGCGATGTCCCTCTTGTTCATTATCTCGGGTGTTTCTATCCACTTAATGCTGTCAGGACGATGGCGCTCTCTAAAATATTCGTTTGAGGAGGCTAAGAACTCTCTCGCGTCGTTTATAGCCAGTAAACCAGCTATAATTTCCTGACGACGCGCTTCCTCGCGCTTATCGCTCTCTTTTTGCAGCGCCGCGTTACGTGCAGCAATACGTGAATCGCGAGCGATGTTATACCGCTGGTCGGCTCGCTTAAAATCCTCATCCGATAGTGCGAGTAATCGCGCAACTTCGGTTTCGTGTTCTGATTTCTCCTTTGCCTCTTTCGCTGCCTTATCTGCTATCACGTAATCCAGGTAGCTGATAAGCGCTTCCGGTGTAGCCTCTCCACACCCCTTCATTACGAGACGATCATAAAGATCGCGAGTTGCCAGCAGCAGATAGTCCCTTTGCGCCTGCGTGAGGGCTGCCGGATCGATATCGATTTCCAGATCACCATAAGCGTTTTTTCCTTTGCGTAAGGCATCTTCTTGATAGATTTTTACCTTAATTTTCACTTTCTTTTCCTCCTTCTTAAGCGCGGCCCACGACCTGCGCTACCGGCCCATGACCGGATTTTAGTTATTCGGTTGTATTTTATATCAGCGCACCTCTTTCTGCCGCTGCCAGTCGGTCTTGGTCACGTACTTATACTCCCCGGAGTCGACCAGCTTCTTGGCTTCACCTTTCGAGACCCTTACAATATCCTCGGTCTTTTTGTTCTGAACACATACGGCCATCGCTCTAATCTCCTTCCTTTAAAATACCCTAGACTCTTCTTTAACCATCACCTGGAAGAAGGCATTCTCGTGGTCAGTAGTCTGCTGGGCCGGACCCCAAGGTTGATACCCCTGTGCTAGTTCCTTTTCAACGTTTCTTCTGAGGTCTTCCAGATATTTACCTGTTATAATTTTGTATTTTACTATCACCTAACTTAATCTCCTTCCTTTGTGATATATGTATATGCCATCGGCCTCGGCATCGCCCTGACCCTGCATAGCAGCTGCCATTGGAGGTGCTGCGCGTTCCGCCGGGTCAGCGGCCTGTTGTCGCTCTCATTAGGTTCTCTAAGTATCCTGCATAATTTGTCGATCGCTATGCGCTGTTTAGGAGTAGCGTCATAATCCTCTACCCTCATTAGCGTCTCCTATACGTTTATCGACCACCCCCTCTCGTGCAGGTAAGTTCTTCTTCGGTATCACCATTGGATAAACATAGGCATAAGCAGGTGTGTGTCACGCCCTGTTTTTATCATCGCGGGGCCTTGGCCAGTCGCCGTCTTCATGATAACGCTTGGTCCGGAAGTAGCTGTCACAGTATCCCGCAGGAGCGAAGGATTAAAGGCTTTCTTGACGGAGCATTTACCCTGCACAACGAACTCCATCTTGTGGCCGTCACCGTCCTGCGACCACACTTTAACCCCACCGCCGCGCTTTGCCTCTATACGCAGAGGTTGGATCTTGAAGTCCTTCTGCTTAATGACCGCCTTTAAGACGTTCAGCATCTCGACCCGGTCGAATTTCATCGACTTCAGGTTTTTTGGATCCGGATAAAGCTGACTGTAATTCGGGTAAGTGCCCTGTATCGGCCCTGTGCCGATAACTACTTCCGGGGTGGAGAACCTCAGATAGTTTTCGCCGATACACATAACCACCTTGTCCTTTTCGAAGGTCTCGAACAGTAAGATGGCTTCCCTGGGTATTACGAACTGCCTGGGCTCGTCCTTCTTGAACTTGTGGGCGGTGGCATACTTGACCCTTGTCACGGCCAAACGGAAACCGTCCGCGGCGCAGAGCTCTATCTCTTTGTCGACAAACTTCATACTGACAGCCATCAGAACCGGGCGCACATCTTCATCGGCCATCGCATATGAGACTTTATTGATGGCCGATACCAGCCCCGCTATGATTATCGGCTTGGCCTTCTTCATGGCGAGTTTGTCGGCAAAGTCCGGGAATTCTTTGCCCGGCATCTTCTCCGTGATACACAGCGCCTTGCCCGACGATATCTCCATCACCTTGTCTTTAGCGTTGAGCGTCACGTTGGGCGTCTTCAGCGTATCCAGTAAAATGAGTACCTTGTCCGGGTCGACGCAGCAGCTGTCGCCTGTGGCGGTAATCCTAGCCTTGACTTTGGTGGTTATCACCGCCCCCAGGTCTGTGCAGGTCAACTGCAAATAACCGTCCGCCGCCGATAGCAGCACCATGCGCAGTATCGGCAGCGCCGATCGCCGCGGGCGAGCCGCCTTAACCAGCTTGAGCGCCGCTATGAGCCTTATGGTGTTTACTTCTACTTTCAATTTGTACCCCCTTTATTTTATTTTCCCCTGAAGAACTTCAGGGCTTCTTCCTTTGTTGTACCGATCACCTCGCCACACTCCGGGCAATTGTATGTGCGCTGCTGGCAGTCGCACCGCGGCTTCTCCGGGTAGAACATGAAGCCGTCGCGAGCACTCGGATAGACTTCCTGCTGGCTTGTGTAAGTAGCGTGAAACCTCAGCCGCTTGAGGTCTACGCCGCATTTAGGACATTTAGGCATGATTACACCCCCTTAATACTTATCGATTCAGCTTCCAAAAACGTTACACCCTTCTAAAAAGAAGGGCGGGAAGAGGTTGTATGAGAGAAGGTCTCCTTCCCTCGCCCCTTACCCGCCCTTCGTATATCCGCCAGCCCATGGAACGCCGTCCGTAATATCTGATAGCCGGCGGTTACCACACGATATCTACTACTTCCATATGAACATCGCTCTCACTGTCGTAGTGGTCGTCCTCGTCCCGAACGATTCCCAGCCTCTCATCCGCCGCCGCCCGCAGCTTTAAGGCCTTGTCCTGGCAGAAAGTTACTTTGACCTCATAACTCTGCAACAGGCCTTTGTATATCGGTACGATAACATATGCCTTGCGCAGCTCACCGCCGGCCAGAGCCTTCTGAAGGTGCTCCTTCATGGTTTTGTAGTCGTCCAGCATCTCTTCCGCCATATCCTGCGGATTATCCCAGCAGAAGTGCCATGCTTTAGCGTCCGTGCCGCAGAGCACCGTGTTTTTGTAAGTGACTATAACCTTGCTGCGGTCTTCATATGACGGCTCTACTACAACGTCAATCCAGCACTCCTGGATATTTTTACTCAGGTCTTCTAGGAGAAAGTCGCGGATAGCCCTGTAATAAGTGCCGAACATATCGATTATCTCGGATTCCAAGCGCGTTACGTCGCCGAAGACGCCGCTCTCGCGCACGCACCCTTCTCGGTCGCTGCAATAAGCGCTGTAAAGGAGCGGCCAGCGCTTCCAGGCCGACGGCGGCTTACCGTAGCTCCCAGGGTCTTCGTTGCACTCCGTATGGATGTACTCCTCAAGTGCGTCCAGTAGCCTTCTGCCCATTGCGTCCATCTTGGTTGTCGCCATTCTCTACCCCCTTATTTATGTTTGTATAGGGCGTTAATCGCACCCTGAAGGTCGTTCACGGCGCTTTCCATCACCCTTATGGCCTCTGCTATCTGCACGTCGTCGGCAGCGTCGGCGGCGAAGGTCTCCGCTATCTCGACGTGCATGAACCACTGGAGCGAGTCGCCTGGAGTCAACTCCGTAGCTTCGCCCGTCTCTGGATTGAAATACTCACTGAGGCTCTCGCCGCTCGCATAGCCATCGGCGGCTATCTTCTGAAGCTCCGCAAGTTTCACTTTGCACCCCCTATTAAAAACCTAATTCATACGCATTATCGGCGTCAATCTCCTCTTGGCTCTTTTCCACGCCAAACACCTTATCCGCACTCAGTTTACCGGTATCTACTACTTCATCTTGTATGGCGTCTAAGAAACTTACGATACCTTCAATGCTCAATTGATGTTCTAAGGAAAGACTTGTGTTTTTGTCGCTCACAATTTCCAGCAAGTGGAGCTTCTGTTTTCGAAGAAGCTCCCAATCGACCTCAGATACGTCCACCGTTATTGCTTCCTCGTCCTCTATGTGCGGGTAGAACTCCATCTCGGGCATGAGCTTGAGGCGGTCGCAGATAACCTCTTGCACCGCTTCCCGCACGATGGATATTAGCTCCATATCCCATTCGATTTCCTTCTGGGATACACCCACTAGCAGGCCGTAGATGTTATTATCAATGAAGTCCTGCTGTTCCATCTGTTTGACAGTTAGCTCCTTCTCAGGCATGGTACACCCCCTTAAATTCGGCCTATTCGTTGAAAGCCCGCCCACCACGTCAAGGTTAGGCCGTCGGGCGAGTATGTAGGGGGCAGAAAGCCCCCGTTGTAATGTAAGGCCTAGTGACGCATAAACCACCCCCTTCAAAAGACGTGTTGTACGCTGCACCCGGGTCCGGATCCGCCCGGCGCGCGGTTAGCTTGCCTTGACTTTGTTCTCGACCGCACCGATGATGGTGAACTTCTTCCCCGTCGCGGGGTCGATGGCCTGCCCGTGAAAGCCCTTACTCCCCGTCTTGTACGTCCGCGCATACGCCGACGTGACGAGAAGCTGAGTGATGGGATACTTCTCGGCCTTCGCCTTCGGCTTTTCTTCAGTTTTCTTGACTGGCATGATGCACCCCCTTCTAAAATTCGGCCATAACAGCCTGTTACTGGGCGCAAGCACTCAGGCGGCCTTGAGGACATTACTCCCCCGCCCCGTTCTGCGCTTACGCCCAGAGTCAGGGTGTTATGAAGCGGCAGCTAGTACACGCTTAAACTTCTTAATCTGGTCGCGAGTATACCCCTCGCAGTAAGTATCCAGATTGATTACCTTGCCCTTCGGCAGTGTGTCCACGCTCTTTAACACCTGGACAACCTTGAACTTTCGGACGCCGTTCTCAGAATGAGTGTAGATAACCGCCGCAACCTTGCCCCGATAGTAGAGATATTTCTCGACTTCGGTCTTCGGCGCACGGGCACTGCGCGCGGCGATCTGATCCGCGCACTGCTTGCAGTAGCCGGCGGCATGACCCTTCTGAACTGGGCGCACTTCGCAGATGATACACTTGCGTTTCATCTCGCACCCCCCTTATTGATTTTTATCTCTTGAAACCGTTGATAGCCTCGACCGAAGTCGAAGCTATCCGCAGTGTCAAGAATATAGACACGGCGCCCCCTAAGAGTGACAGGGGGACTATGCCACAATACAGATACCTATGATTAGTCCTTTGACCGATAGAGCACGAACGCCTAGGACTGCTTACAGACGGGTTTCCCTTATACGGTCGAGGCCTTAAGGGCTTGCTACCGCCCACGTCTCCATCGTGTGTCCGCTACGCCCGTACTATGCCCACAGAGCCCCTACTGGGGTTGTGGGAGGACGTGTTGGGCGATGATAGACCGCACCTCGTCCTCTTGGTAGTGGGGGTTTCTCCACCACAGCCATATAAGGGCACATCGTGCCCTACTCTTGCCCATTGAGGACGGGTAAAGAGCAATACCGCTCCGCGACCATTTAGCGACTGGTCGCCCGTCGGGTTTTTTCGCTGATTTAGGCCAACGAATCCCCGTATATTAGCGCACGCCTACTTGTAGCGCATAGGACTGAGCCTATGCGGGCGGGCAGGAGCAATACGGCTGCCTACCTATACCGAGCCCTTATCCCCACCGGCGCAGCTCCACCGTAGAACCCCTAGATAGACATCGGGGTTGCGACCGGCGGGTGTTCCAACGTATTACCGAAAGGTTAGCATGGAGTCCTACGTCCCCCGTATTGCTACCAGCCCTTGAGTTGGTGACATGCCGGGCGTAGGATCGTCGTCCCCCTCGATAAGAGGCGATGGAATGAGACCCATGAGACTAATGCCTCGTAGATGCAACAACCTCAGTTGCGATATCTGCGAGATACTACTCTCAATCCCCTCTATACTACTAATCCCCTAACCTCGGCTAGACATAATTAGAGGGGGCTGAGTGATAGCACCCAACCCCCTCAACAACCCCTCCACTACTACTAATCCCCTAACCTCGACTAGACATAACTAGCCAATACCGTGGGGCGACTGGCAACCCACTTACGCAGCATAATCCGGTCTCCCCCCGCTATCCGGTGGCCGGATAGCTGGCGGGTGACTATCTGCTGTATATGCCGTGGTAATCCATCGTATAGGGTGCGCGCATCAATGCGCGCATCGTGCTCACACTCACCAACGAGTAATGCGCTATGATATACCTGCCTATCGATTGCATCCTCCCCATAATCGTCCCCGCTCTCAGCATCGGCTAACCGCTCGGTGCTATCATATTGCCCATGTAGCGTGTATGAGCGCCACCAATTTTGCCAATCGCAGCGCGCGATAGCGTACGCGAGCCGCTCGCTATTGGGACGGAGCTCCAATAATCTCAATGTTAGCTCCTGATATAAGTCCTCTCTCTCCTCAGCAGGAGCGCGGCGACTAAATATATACGCGGCGCGCAGTGCGTCGCGGTGCATCTGGGGCAACCGTTGCAACTCCCCGTATATCCGATCTACCGCCTGGGCGTAATCCTGATCCTCCAGCCCCAGCCGCGATGCCAACATTTTGGCGATATTGCGCGTTGTGGCCTCGTGTTTCTGCATCGCCTCTGGCTGTGCTTTGAATGCTTGTTTTAACTCCTGTTTTGTTGCTTTCCTTGTGATAACTACCGCTTTCATTATATACCCCCTTTTTTTTGATATTGTACATCGTATTATATGATTAGTCAATATACTTGTAAGTATATGATTCGATATATCGAATAGCTATATAAACGGATTTTCCATCAATTTATGAAACGTGCGCAAACGTGCCGAACGTAAAAACAGAAAACCGCCACGCATAGCATGGCGGCTAGTATAGCGGTTAGTCTCTATGCTCTGAGGTAGACTACTTGTCGAGCTGAGGCGGGTGAGCTCCTGTAATGCGCATCCTGTACACCTTGCCTGGGGCGATTATCTTCGTGTTGAACGGGCAGGTGTCTACGGGCTTAACCTTGCGCTCCATCGCCCGGAGCCGGGTGTAATAATCCGGGAGCTCGTCAAGGTGTCTGAGGGCGATCTTTGCAATGCCTATGTGGTCATCCGGGGCGAGGACGCGGTAGCGCGGATCGTCGGTGTGCTCGGTCTCAACTTCCAGCCCCTGGCGGAGCTGCTCGACATCGACGATCTTCCAGTCTACGCTCAGATGGTCGCCGATCCGCCGGGCGTCTTCCGCGGTATACTTCATTTTTAACGTTTCCCGGCCTTCCACTGCGCGCCGCAGACCTTCATCCGGGCAGCTGCTTCGTCGCGGCCATGGATATTCCCGGCCTTCATGCAGGTGGAGACGAATTTATTGTACTCGGTCGGAGCTCTCTTTTCTCCGGATCGCTGCCCGCGGGCGGACCTGACGGGACGGCAGAATATCACCCCGGCGCGGTCCGGGCAGTCCGCGATACCGCTCAGCGTCTCCTCGAGATCCGGAACCTTTTCCAGGATGATCTGTTTGATCGTCTTACCCAGGCACGGGACGCATTTAATTTTCGGCATAACCATCCTCTGTTTCTTCGCTCTCTTTTTGTCGCGCATTCCAGGCGTCGATCGCAGCCTTGACGCTGAAGAACCCGATGGCCGCGGCGGCCCCCATAGCAGTCGTCCTGAAGAAATCTTTAATAAACATCACAGCCTCTTACTATTACATTGTAATATATCGAGGCGGAATGTCAAGGAAGGATTACTGGGGGTCTTTGGAGTACAGCCGGCTCTCTGTGACTTTCATCTTCCGGTTGCGGATCCGCCGGGCCGCGGCGGCGGCGCTCTTCACGATATCTTCCTTCAGAAAGAAGACGCCATGCAGGCCGCCGGCGATTCCGGCCAGGACGGGACCGGGATCCCGCCCGGTGAAAGCCATGCCGATAAGAGCCATGTCGATTATGAGGATGAGGAAGAGCTGGAAGCGGAGCACCATGAACTTTAAAATGTCGTCCATATATCTCCTTTATAGAGTAGGGCGGGATAAGGTCCTTCCCCGCCCAGGCTTACCGCCCGCATTAGGACCGTTGCCACCGGTAAACCAAGCCCCTTATTTTAGACATGCACCACCGCCTTGAGAGTTGGTGGTGCATTGCACTGTGTGGGAGGCTAACCCAGACACTGGTGGTACTCCCAGTGTACCAAATCAACGCGGCGGAATCAACTTGCCAAATCCCCCCGGCGGCATCGGCACCCTCATAGCGGCCTGCGGCCCGGTCACTGCCTGCCTCATCGCGTTCTGCATACCCATATTTAAGAGTTGCAGCATTAAGGACATCTCCAGGAGCCCTAGACACTCAGTACGAGTTGTATTGAAGACATGAAAGTTGAGCTCATCGTCTTCGTGATCCAACGTGATAATAATACCCCTGAGATATTCTAGGTGTTCTACCTTCTCTGGGTGGGCGTCATCCGGGTAAAGGTCGATGGCGAGGAGAACGTCCTTTTTGGTTTTGGCGATAAAATCACGATCCAGCCAAGTATCACTTTCCAGCATCTCCTTGATAGCGCCCAGCGCCTCGGTTATCACTATACCCGATAGCGCCATACCGTAATCGCCGTGGCTGTTCACCGGCACTATCACTGCGCGGTCGCACACGATATCGCCAAAGTCGACTTTTTCAAACTTTTTGTCTTTAGGATCTCCGACGACCTTTTTTAACTGCCATGAAATCTTTACCATTATTCCTCCTTATACTTTAGGGCCGCTGAGTATAAAGGACACGGCCTTCAGCTGCCGGGCCAGGTTATCGGCGCTCAACTCCATGTTCTTCACGACCCCCATCGCCTTTTTCTTGATATCTTCATCGTGCGCCTTGCGCTGGATCTCGCGGTAAGACCGCGCCTGGTGGTTTATGGTATTCAGCTGATCTTCGATGCTGGTCCGCAGCCCCTTCAGTATGTCCACCATATCGCGGTCGACTTCGAACTGCAGCGTAACGCTGCGCACTCGAGTAACATTTGTAGTGATGTCCTGGGGCCGACCCTTATAGTCCGGGTAGATCAGCGCGTCGATGTCGTATTTCTGCCGGCGGGGACAATACTTACAGGCTGCCTCGCCCGTTCTGCCGTCGATTATCCAGTAATGTCCCCTGCCATGGTTCCCAGGACACCCTTCCGGCATGACAACTCCTACGACGTTTTCTTCCTCGGCTTCTTCTTTGTCTTTTTCTCCTCATGTTCTGTGAGGAGAGACTCATTGATATTTCCCACCCGGGTCCGGATAACTTCCACCACTTCCTTATACTGCGCGCTCTGCGGATCCGTGATCTCTTTGTAATCCATGACCCCGGGCGCCTGCTTGCTCTTTTGACCGGGCTTGGCGCCCCGCGGCGCCGGCAGCCTGCCACCAAAAGTCTGCTCATAAAACTGCAGCTGCGGTGCCGCTTCCATGAAGTTATTATATTCGGTCATCATAGCACAAAGTGGACAACGAATGCGAGTCACCGTCTGCGGCGCGCGCTTCGGGCGGCTGGCCACAAATCGCGGCTTCTTCTTTATGGACTTCGGCGGCGGCGCTTTGGGCACTACCCGCGCCGGCACGCCTCCGGTCCGCTTCTTCCTAGTTTGCCGGGGCATCTACTCACCCATCTCCCATAGTTTTATGAACGGGTGCTGCGAGAACACCTTATCATCGATATCGTAGTCCTCGCCGGAGATCTCGCGCGCCACGTCGTCCATGCCGACGAACTGCGTGGCCATGTACCGCTGCATCATGGTCGAGGCTCCCCACCGGAAGAACTTCTTCACCTCGAGCTCGGAGCAATACCTGCCTACCAGAGTGACCAAAGTGCGCCTTATCGAATGGAAACCGGTGCCGTCGATGTGCGGCACACCGGCGGCTTCCTCGATGGATAAATATATCCTGGTAACCATGTCCTCGCTGCGGCCCGGGAAAGGATACTCCCGGATCCACGGCACGAGCTCCTGCGGTATCTTATGCCATCGCTCCCGGCCATGCTTCAGGGTTTTAACCAGGAGTAACCCGCTGGCCAGATCGACATCGGCGAGCCGCGTGGCCGCCATCTCCCCGCGCCGGTGGCCATAGGTCGTGGACAGCGCCAGGAAGGCCGCCTCCTCCGCCGTGAGCTGGCCGGCGTGGGCCGCCTGGATGAACTTCTTGACTACCTCCGGGTGCAGCGCCGGGGCGTAAACTTCGCTCTCGCGGACCCGGGGCGTCTCGTTGCTGCGGAAAGGCCACTCGAGGCCGTTGGCCAGGAAGAAGCGGCGCAGCGTCCTAAACTTGAGGTTTATGCTACTGTCGGCGTAGTCGCCATCCTTGAGGTACTTCATGTAGGCCATGACCGCGGCCCGGTTCGGATCGCGATACTTGATCTTATCCAGGAAGTCGCGGCAAAAGCCCACCAAAAGGCCTTTGGTATGCTCGTCGCTGGAAAGGGAGTCCGCATACTTCTGTAGCATATTCTCTTTTTGAGTTTTAGTCAGCATTAATTCATCCGCATTTGGTAAACGGTGTCATACCATGATAAAGCCACCACAGTATCATGGCTGTTGCTAAATAAACTCGTAATACACTTAATATCAAACCAAGTAATTACCAAGCTACCAGCAACGCCCATCAGGTTGTCTTGTAAATTATTAGGGCTAAATTCTATACGGCTTGCCCTAGCCGCATTTTCCTTCGCCATCCTTGTGACCTTAATTATCTTCTCGAAATCAGTCATGTCTCACCTCTGTCATATACCTTCCGTCCTCTAGCTTCCAAACCTCGAGCACCCCACCCTTTTTCAATTCATGAGTCTTTGGATCTAATTTAGCCAGAGGATAAGTCTTCTCAAGGAATCTCAGCCGCACCGGATCAAACTTAAGTTTATTCATCAGGCCACTCCTGTCTCAGTTTCTCGTCCGGGTAGAGCGGCTGCAGGTTGTCCTTTAAAAAGACCCGCACGCCGCACTCATCAGCGCCGCGCACTATCTCGTCGACGGCTTCCCGCTCCGGCGGGCGATAAGGGTTGGTCCGGGCCCCGACGATGACCCACTCGATCCGGCCCAGCGACAGGGCGCCGGTTAGCCAGGCCAGGTGCTTGTGCTTATCCCATTTCAGTAAAGGCTCGATAGAAAGGAACTTCACGGGCGCCTGCGCGGAGCATAGGTCCCTGCAGGCGTCAACTACTTCACTCTCGCACGTAGCGCTTACACCGACCCAGCAGTTTTTAGGGAAGGGCGACCACTGCCAGAGATTTCTCGACTGCTTTGTAAGGGTAATGAATGTCTGACGATCGCAATCATGTATAACCTGTAACACATCTCTTGTCCAACTTTCATAATTATCCATAAAGAGCTCGCCCATGGAGCACACGAATATCTTTTGACCTTTCTTTTTGAGATAAAAGGGCGATTTCAGCCTGTCGCGGTGGATGGTTGGGTCGAAGCCGTCTGGGAAGGACGGCGTGCCGCGGAAGCGCTCGGCTATGCGCATGGCGTAGCAATAAGGGCAGCGCTTAAGGCAACCCGTGATCGGGTTCCAGGTGTAGTCGCACCACTCGATTTTTGTCTTATTTATACCGGTTGGCATTGACCCTCCCTCTGCCTCATTTTTGCGATCGTGCCCGGGTGCAACCGCTCGTAGTCTTTCAGACATACCTGACAATAGGCTTTCTCGCCATACTTCAACATATGATTCCTATCTTGAAAACTAAAATCTACCGTATGGTCCATATCTCCCAGCCCACACTTATCGCACTCTTCAAAAGGCACATCGCAAGCTCTCCGGCAGCCCTCCGGGAATATCATGAAATCAAACTGCAGCTGCGGCTTCTCTTTGCGCCTGCGCGCCATTACCTTCCTCCATATATATCCGATATATACGATGCAGGTGGCCGTAGAGCATCATAAACTCCCGGGCGAGATCCTCGTCACCGCGGAAGTACGTGACAAACTTGCGGTGGTGGCTGTTGTAATATTCGATGATAACTGTTTTCATAGAACCTACAAGAAAAACTTGACAGTTACAAAATACACGATTATAATACCTTTGTCAATATACCAATTAGTATATGAATATGATTAACGACGCGAACATCGCCAAACTCAAACTCGGTATGATACTCCTCCGCTTTAGGGTGGTGAAGTATTTCGAGTTGTCCGAAACTGGAGAGATACGGTTTGTATGGCCGTGGATGAGGTGAGATATGCAGGAGAACGACAAAACCCCCGAAAAGGAAGAGATGGCCAACCTGGCGGACCGCGCCGCGGACCTGCTGGACAATGTAGAGCGGTCTGGGATAATATCTACAGGTAAGCAGTTCTTACGCTCGATAGGCAGGTTGCTCGGCCATGACGAAGAAGAAGACGCGGAAAACAAAGATTGACGGCTTCAGTGACGGCCTGCGCATACTGACGGAGATGGTTGATTCTATTACTAAGAACGCGCCGCAGATCATAGAGGCCGCCGACAAGTTTTTTAACCAGGGTGCCGAGCCCCGGCAACTGCCGCCTCACCAGTCTTACTTCCACGTTATCCCGCCGCCGGATCCGGAGCCGATCTCGCCTTATGAGCTTTTCGGCCTCCGGCGCGACGCTCCGGAGGAAGCCTTTAAACAGAGGTACAGGGACTTAATGAAAATATACCACCCGGACACCGGCACGCAGAACGACGCCATGGCCAAGAGGCTCAACGTTGCGTGGACCGCCATCAAGAAAGAGAGGGGATGGACTTAATGCCATACAAAGCAGATCATGAAGAGTCGTGTAAAGACAAAAGTCGCTATATTATATACCGGGTAAAGATTGAAGTTGTAAATAGCGAAGGGTCTATCCTCGACAACAGTAACCCGGGGTGGGTCATGTCTACAAGATGCGGCGGTTGCAACGCTCTTGCAAAGTGGGTGGATGGCCGCTAATATTTCTGTAGGCGAAAGTACATCGAAATTATCGGATATCGATAATCCGGTAAAATGCAAAAATATTAGTGAGTAAATGTCGGCATTCTCCACTAATAAAATCAGCAGAATTTTACAAAGGAGGCGTTATGGCAGAGAATGAGCCTAAGAAAATCAAGGTATACTATTCGCCAATATGTCCGCACTGTGACGAAGTTTTATCGCGTGTTAAAGACGGAAAGGTTGAAACCGACCTGCAGGAAGATGTCGAGATCCAACTGCTTGATGTCACCAGCGACGTTGACCTAACGGAGATACAATCGGAAGAGCTCGATAGTGTTCCCTCCGCGAAAATGGACGGTAAGACATGTAAGCTGCTTATCAGTGAAGTTGACGACAAACTACTCATTAAATGCCATGACGATAAAGAGGTCTCTGATGCCGAATAAAGAAAGATTAAAGAAGCATAGCGCCAAAGATATACATAAAAAACGTAAGGAAATTCTAGATTTTGCGCACCATAATCATATGGTTATACATCCTGATGGGTGGGATGACTTTATAAGTAATTATCTCGAATTTCACCATTGCGTATGCGACGCTAACCGGCTTAGTTGCCCATGCCAAGAAGCTATTAAAGAGGTAATATCTATAGGCCATTGCAAATGTCGCCTATTTTGGAGAGATTACCAAACATTTAAAAAGGAAAAATATAGCGAGGTTACTAATGGATGACTTTGATAGTTTTGTCTGCCCTATTAATCCAAAACCTTTATCGGAATGGTTTAAAGAAGACGACGAAAAGATATGTAAACCATGTAAGGCACAACCTTTAGCCAGTTTATATTTATCGGTTCTCAATGATGCTAAGGAAGTACAGTTGGCAAAGAATTTATCTAAAGCCTTTGAATCACAAGACATATTGACATTAACTAAGGAAATGGATAGTATTAAAGACAATGTAAGGGGAGAAGTAAAAAAGACCCTGTTGAAACTGGATTGTATGGTCCAGACACTTAAAGAGTAACGCATAAAGCATATAAAAATTACGCACAAATAATTTAACAGGAGGCCTTTAGATGGCTACAAAGAAACCGACGATGAAGAGGTACAACCTTGGTGGTGGCTTGAAACTGCATGATGCCCGGAGAATCCTCGGAGTACCGATCATAGCTCACACTGGTCGCGTAAACGGATACGCTCGTTGCATGCAGGGTAAACTGAAGGGCGCGAATGGTGTGGCTGGAGCAAGACGAGCGATGATTGATGGTGCTCCCGGCTGTCAAGCAGCAAACCCGAAGAAGAAAAAGTAAGGCTTTTTATAAGCAGGGGTATCCCCTTACGGGAAAGGGCTTCCAACGAGGCCCTTTCTTTATTTTTTGATTACCTTAGGTTGGTTACGGCCTGCTCGGCTAAAATGACATGAACTATTAAAACAACCCTGCCAGAGGTTACAGCCATTTATTACTTTTATATTTTTATCCTCTAGTATTACACTAAGAGGATAAATTACGATAGACACAACCTCTTTTTTCCCCGATGGCTCTGGCTTAAACTGGTTGCAAGCTCCAATTTCTGATGCTATATAAATATCCAAGGTTATATCTCCTCCTTTAATTTCTCTACTCTATTTTTCAATAACTTCACTGCATCTGCGTTGATTAGATTTGGTGATAAAGATATCCCTGAAGCCAACCCCCCTAACCCTTCGATTATATCTCCTTCTAAAAAAGCACTCTGAGCCTTAGAAAAAGCTATTAGGGCTTTATAATTATCCATCGCATTATACATAGTTCAACCTTTAAATATGTGCCAGCTGCAGGCCGAAGACCTGCATCCTGTAACCTTCGCGCATCTTCTTAACATCGGATGCCAGCTGCAGTAAGTCGTCCGGTGATTGCAGGTCACTGAGCCGGTGCCTGATC
>Ga0265297_10003068_pt1 | contig 31445 bp, 62 predicted proteins | sample Munlanlwell13791_FD_192502 | JGI IMG/M metagenome (GOLD analysis project Ga0265297, IMG submission 192502) | Leachate microbial communities from a municipal landfill in Southern Ontario, Canada - Leachate well 137-91 | ecosystem: Engineered > Solid waste > Landfill > Unclassified | place...
ACAGTTCTCTACAGGAAAAACCATTTATGGGGAAAGAAAACTTACTCCGGCAGAATTCAAGGTAAGGAAATATAAATTCTTGAGTGGAAACATAAAAATCAATATCCTTATGTTCATAATAGTCTATGCCATTAAGGATGGCATTCAGACCCATGAAGTAATCGCTGCTGGCTGTAGTAATAATGGCGTATTTATTTTTCATTTCTCCATTTTCCTAAAAATTCCTAATCCATAAGAAGCGTCATGAATAGCACAATGCTGAAAATTGTATTTATCCGGTATCATTTCAAGTATTTTTTGATATGCCTCAGAAGCCGGACCAAAGATATCATGCATCAGCCAATAACCCCTGCCATTTCCTTTTAACTGAGGATACAAGACTTCTAGTTCATGCAAAACATGATCAGTTTCGTGGCAACCGTCCTGGAAGATTAAATCAAAAGTTATATCTTTGAATGTATCTGGAGAAAGGTTTATTGAATCCATATTGATAAGGGTATTCGGAAGTCCTTCTTTATCTAGGCGCTCTTTAACAAGTTCTGTCTGCGTTATGTCAATCCCATAATACATACCATTATCAACTTGATACCGCAAGCCGTTAAACTTAACAGCATGGGCTAAGTAAAAGGCAGAATATCCTTCTGCCGAGCCTATCTCAAGCACTTTATGCGCTTCAATAGCACAAGCAAATCCATAAAGTATAAGAGAAAAGAAAGGTATCGTGGCGTTAATGTTGCAGAAATGGAGTCTATGCAAATTCTCCATTACCGGAGCCGGGTATTCCTTGAAATACTCGATATCTTTGGGATGCCAAATCAGTTTATCCGGCGATGGTAAATATGGTTTAAATGACATAAGGAAGTCCCCTTATGGTCAGATACATTGCGTTATCATTAACCAATACCCCATAGGCTAAAGAATTACTATTCAACAATATATTCCGATGCGGTTCAGAGCCATTAAGAACAGAAAAAATAAGATAATAAGCGGTACTATTAAAATCACTTCCGAATGAACATACCGCTACAGCTTCAGATCTATCACCTAAAAAGTGTCCAGGAGCATGGAATATCTGTTTAGCATTAGCCATAGCAAGACAATGAGCCTCGCAGAAATCATTCTCTACCTTATTCCAGTTATGTATCGGTTGTTTACCATGATCCTTACGGTAATCATTGATAATATCTATGATCATTATAACCTCCTGGCAACACCGGTTCCCTTGCCGTTGTAATCTTCATCAAACAGGAACTCTTCTTTATGCGCTAACTTAAAATCATCCCATACTGGCTGAAGATTACACCCATCTTCCGTTAAATCATCATAAACGATAAAACCGCCTTTTTGGATCAATTTAACCGCATTCTCTAAATCCGATCTCGAAGCATCTCTCTCGTGATTGCCATCTACAAGGATGTAATCAAACTTATAATCAATTTCTTTCTGTATCAATGCCGGCAACTCAATCGATGAATTCCCTACAATAAACTCTAGCCTATCTAAAACAGGGATATTTAGATGTTGGAGGTTCTTTATCACCAATTGCGGTGTAGCAAGGCCATCTTGAAACAAATCACAACAGACAATTCTCTCAATAACACTATGATCAACATAAGCGGACAAAAGTTGACACATTGATATCCCTGTCCGGGTACCGATTTCCAAGATCCTCCTAGGTTTAACTACCGCACCTATCCACCAGGCAAAATGGTAATGATCCATAAAAGTTTCTTTGCGTTTAGCAAAATGACCTTGGTATGCTTCAAGGTAGGTATCGGAAGGAGAAAGTTTCTTTAATATCCTTAAGGTATTGAACACTGCCGCATTGATCTGCGGAGATTTCATATCATCAGTTATTATTTTTCCGCTGGTAGCAATACCCTTTGTTTCGTTAAGGATCTTCGGAGTTGAATCTTCGATAATTGGAGTTGCCTTGGATACTTCAGGTTTTGATCCATTCAATTCTGTAGCCTTGATAGGTGGCATAGTCTTTTCTCCTTTATTTAATATCACCGGTTCAATATTGTCATATTCTAACCTTCCGCCAAGATAATACAATTCAACCGCCCTTGCGATATCTTCGGGGCGAATAAGCTCCATACACATCGGATTCCCTTGCTTCGACTTAAAAACGCACTGCTCGAGTTTTGATTTCCAGCAGCCATCATATTTAGCGCACTTCATCGCTCCGGTAAGGTATAAAAAGCGATGATCTGGGTTTAATTGCCATCTTGTGCCTTCCCGGGCGCCAGCAACCACTACACAAGGCTTTCCTAGGGCTGCCTGGATGACCATCTGCAGGGAAACAGCACAAATGGCTCCTTCTGCGTAGTGAGAAAGCAGGAATAACTGCCGTAATGAAGTCTTTCCCCGCATATCAATTACACCTTTAAGCGGCGGATGATTATGCGCTGAATGACCGATTTGGACAAATTGAACCTTGCCTTTTAGAAGATCCACTACCTGTTGGTAATACGGATACCATTTTAAGGTATAGTCATTCTTGATCCCGGCATTGATTATCCAGTATTTTCCTTCAACTTGGCGAGGCAAGGATAATTCCTGCGGAGAGAAGAAAATGTCAGGTTTCATTCCTGTCCGGGGAATAGATAATTGGAGTTGGCGCTCTAAAAACATCCTATGTCCATCAACAAATGGGAGTCCGGTCATCCCGGAGCGATGGATCTCCGGATAATGGGAAATGACATATTTTGTGTCCCCAACCATGATCGGAGGGTGATTTTCGTCTTTCTTCAGGTCCTCTATGGCTTTATTGGCAGCCACAGGATCAGGAACTGGTATCTTCTGGACATAAGGATTATTATTGAATATCTCATTAGCCGGCGACCTCACATCAGTCCAGAACCTATCCGGATAAGCCTTATGTAATGAACGGATAGCAACAGACATAATAAGGATATCACCCGGTGCCAAATCGTTTACGAAGACAAGTTTTTCTTTAGGCATTATTCCACTCCTTCTACAGCGAATATGAAAGAATGAACATCAGCTCGTGGAGGACATTCTCTCATATCACTTATTTTAAGATTAAAATGGAACACCTTAAACATAGCGCAAAGAAGTTCTTTATCGTAATAATGTAGATGCTCCGAAGGCTTGAAATGCTTCCACTCATTCCACTCCTTATCTTTAGGTTTCATCGGAATGGTAAGAGCGACATAATCACAGATATTAAGGATAGGCTTAAGCTCGGTAAAATCAGGGATATGCTCCAAGACATCCCAGAGGGTAAGGATATCATAATGCTCATGTTTGATGCCTGTCTGCGGCACCGGCATGATATCGAATGTGTCCACTATGGCGCCGACTGGCTTAAAGGCCGCAAACCAACCTACACCACAGCCGTAATCCAGGACAGTAGGTTTTTTAATATTAATATGTTCGGAGAGGAAATTCCAACGCAGGTCGTTGATCTGTTTTGCAGTTGCAGTGTGGATCCTGAGGAGATTAAGATAATAATCTATGTCGTATTTCATTATGCCTTTCTAGAGCATTTTTACTTCGCCGGATTTTAATTGATATGTCCCCTTGGCATGCTGCTTGGTAATGGAGTTATTAAGTTCCACCTCCACTGCACCCTCTTCTGTAAGAAACTTGATTTTATAAGAAGCATACCAGAAGTTAGAGTTATCCCCCACCTTGGAAATTGACATGAGGCTGACTTGTTTTATCTCATCATTGACAGACTGCCTTTCCAGTATCCTATCAAGCCGGCCATCCATCAGATCCATCAAGTCGCTTTTAAGGACTTTGATATGCATCTGGATCTGCTGGCGCTGTTTCTCAAGCAATTCGATCCTTTCGCAAGTCTTGCTTACGATATCCTTGATCATCGAGATCTGTTTTTGTTTTATGTCCTTCGACATCGCCTCTAATTTCGGGTCGTTCACACAACCTCCTTCTCTTTTGATGTAAATGAAACATCGTAGTATTCTTTTAGCTTAAACTCTTCCGCTAACTGTGTATCCTTCACAGTCAAATTTATATGCGAAGAGATATCCTGGTTATCCTGGATAATGAACTCAATAGCCACTTCACCAGTAGCGTAATACTTTTTTGACAAACAAAAGAGCGGCTTGCTGATGAATATCCTGTTCATTTTTCCTCCTTGTTATCTATAACCGCCAGGATATCCTCTTCCCTCATAATAAGGAATAACCTGTCTTCCTTGCCTACTTCGGTTGCAGGAGTGATAATCTCCACACCGGCATACTTTGAAAAGAGGACGATATCGCCGGGTTTGACCATACGGCAGGGATCTTTTGAACCATACACATTATCCACAAATTTAGTGGGAATATCATCCGCCACGCTGATCACTGTACCTTTGGTCGGAGCCTTTTTATCAGGGTCATCAGCAAGTATTATCTTTCCTGTAGTCTTTTTTACTTGTAATCTGGTAACAGGATCTATTTCAAAATTTGCTTTCTCTGGTTCTACGATGATGCGTTTATTTAAAGGTATGATGATGTTCATATAATCTCCTTTTGTAGTGCCTCGCTGGGTCCGTTAGGACCGCCTGAACTCAAGGAACTAGAACTACTGGAATAACTAGATCTATACCATCCCATTCCTTCAGCGAGCTCTCGGTATAGCTCTTCCGAAAATATATGGTAATACTGTCCATTATAATAAACGCTACCTTGGCAAGCCCAGGTACTGTTTGCTTTCAGTTTCCCTAATTCCCAACCAACGCCAAAACTTATAAGTAGCAACGAAAAAAGCAAGAAAATAGTGTATAACATAAGACACCCCTTAATTAATCAGCCCGGCAGGGCAGTGAAAGTTAATTTATATTACCGCCATTTCCCGTGATTCCTTTATCAATGATCTGTTCGAGTGTCTGATCCACGATCAACTTCTTTTCCTTTTCTAATATCCTCTTATTCACCTTGTCCTCATTCACGGCAGAATCGTTAGCTAAAATACCAAAGGCATTCAACAGATGTCTACCTCTAGTTTTCGGCCCGAACATAAGTATTCTCTTGGGCTTGGTAGAATCCTTAAGTTGAGCAAAAGCGATTTTAGCTTCTAATATCGCTTCATCCTTGCTCAACAGCCCGTTAGCCATCATTGCGGTAATTACGTTGATCTTATCCTGACAAACCGTAGCTTCTTCGGTCTGGGAAAGGTTAAGCCCACCGAATATCGAATACATGGCAGCGCTTTCCATCCCTTTAGTCGCCACCTGTGCCGGAGCTACCAACATGTAATTCTTCTGCGTATCGCCATCAATGTTAACATTTTGGCTATTACCCTGTTCGGTTTTTACTATACCGTTAGCCACCTGACCCTGTATCTGTCCTTGATTTTGATCCTGGTCTTGATTATTACTTACCTTGTTTGAAATATCGGAAATCAATTTATTGGTAGAATCTATGATGTTCGTATTTGCATTGATCCCAATATTGCTATTAGTATTCTTGATATCGCTCTTTAGGGATGAAGACGATATCCCTGTAGATGTAGAATTGGCAAAACCCGTACCTACCCCCGTCCCCCCTGTAGCACTGCCCCCATTTGCCACAGCACTACCGCCTGTCGAAACCGCAGAACCGCCCGTAGCCGTAGCATCCCCGCCATTGGTATCGCCTATGCCGGCGTAAGCCATTCCTGTAACCAACATCAACACCGCTAAAATCACCAGCCATCTCTTACTCATTTTTCCTCCTCTTATCCGCCCTGCCGGAACGAATTAAATTTCATCATTAATCGACATACTGCCCATCTTGGGCAACAAAAAAACCTACGGTTTGTTTTCCGTAGGTTCTGCCGGTTTCACTTCAGCGCTTACCGCCACCTTGATATGCTTCTCATGCACCCGGACTTTCCCATAGAACGAATTATCAATTTCCACTCCGGGGTCTTCCTTGGTGATAACCTTATTACAGATGACGCATTTGCCGCTTACCTTGCGTTCCTCTATCGCTTTCCTTAACTGCTGATCCAAATAACTATCCGCCATTTTCTCTTCCTTTTTTATGGGTTAAGGGAACCATTTGTTTGTTAAGAGAGAATATACAATAAAACTCCAAAGTTGTCAAGTGTTTTCTTTCATAAGAAGAGTAATGCTTGGAACTCTTCCTTACCCTATTGACGGCAAGAAAACAAAAAGGAGTTTAAAAATTTTTAGAGAAAAAGAGAAAAAGAAGTTTTTCTTCCTAGGATTAATGATCAAAATTATATTTGGAGGGAAATGTTTTTGCCTTATTACTGGATCGTGAAAAATAAGTATTTAATAAGTATTTGGGTACGGAAATGAAGGTTCGAAGCTATGTGGAGGAGAGGGAGTGCGCCATCCGGCTTATATTTTTTCTAACTTTTTCCCCGGGTCGCTACTCCGCCACAATTCAAAGCCTCTTAACTTTTTAATTGTGTATGTATCATACACAATACAATGCTGTAATACAAAAGCCCAGCATTGCCGTATTACAGTAAATATTTTTCTTGACATATATATATATATATGATACAGTAGCACTATAAAACAATGTTCCTTGACATATAGGGCGGTAGAGTTTAAGCCATAAAGGATTGACTATAATGGCAAACATAACCGAACTGTTGGCAAAAAGTAAAGCACTTAAAGCAAAGCAAGCAGAGATACGCCTTGCTATGAAAGCGCAAAAGGTAGCCATAGTAAAAGAATATACATCCAATATGGATGAGGCTACCAAGCAAGCGCAGATTAAAGAGGCGACATCGATCCTTGAAAACGCAAGAGCTGATATGCTCAAGGCAAGAGATGTTTTCAAGGCAACGGCAAAAGAAATCCGCGCCAAAGTAGCAACGGCAAAGGAAATCTTGGAATTTGTCGGCTGGAAAGACAACAACGCTATGCCTAAAGTAAAGAACAGTATAGAGCTGAAAGGCTCTATCGCTACAATACAGCGAGGCGAGATTACAGTATCAGTTGATACTAAATCAGCCGACTGGCAGAAAACCCTCATTAAAGCATTAGAGGGGAAAGGCGTTGACAACGGCGCAGGGCGCAACATCGCTTACAAAGTGAGTTGCGCAGTAAAAGCTAGCGCATAAGCGCATAACAACACAAACAAACAATGGCAACACTTAACCGCCCTATATGTTCATATAAATTTCAAGAGCAAGAGAGCTAAAAGCCTCTTGCTCTCTTGTTTTAAAACCGTCTTTTTAAAGTAGTTTTTAAAGTAGTTTTTAAAGTAGTTTTTAAAGTAGTTTTTAAAGTAGTTTTTAAAGTAAAATTAGTAATGCCTCAAGTCGCTCCAAAATTATATTTTACTCCAAAAACTTTGGGTTGCTTGAGCGTAAGATTTAAAGCGACAAAAGAAATCGGCCTTGTGCCGGATCGAAGTGGATTATCTGCTTATTGAAATGTTTTAAGTGAAAGGCTTCTGGGCTTAAGCGGAACATCGAAACTCTACACTGGTAGAGGAGATAAAGACGCTGGAATCCGGGAGCCTTTTGCTTGGACTACTGCTGTCTTATACTATAATAAGGAAGGAAGATATATATTGTAGAGTAGAAAGAGTTGTAGAGTTGAGGGGATGCGGGCGTAAGGCGCTCTCACTTCTCTTGATCCCTTCCTCTCCTTACCTCTGAATTCTCCTGTTAATAACCTGTGTATAAGCTGTTAATAACCTGTGAATTACCTGTTAATATCTTCAATCCGTCTTACATAAACTATTAAATTTCAGTTATTTACGCATTAAAGCATTTTTACAAAGCAAAAATACTTTAAAAAGGGAGGTGATATCAATGTCAAAAGCAAGTCCAGCGAAGCGCATACGCCTTACGGAGAAGAAAATCTCCTCTGTTAAAGGCGATAAGCGCCTCCGCAATGAAGCAAAATTAGCATACCTTAAAACCTTGCCGTCTTCAGCTCGTTTTGAAGCCGGGAAGAAACAGTTGGGCGAAGGAGGCTGGAAATGAATAGAGCGAAGAAGTTAATGCTTTCCGCTGTATTCCTCATTATCTTCAGCTCGCATTGTTTTGCTGAAAATAATATCCGTTATCCGAAGAACCTCTGGAAAGGGATTATCGCCGAGGCGACTTCTGACGGAGAAAAAGGAATGTTGGCGGTTGCGTGTTGTGTGAGAAACCGCTTATCTTCAGGCATGAATACCGGATTATGCGGCCTGAAGCGGAAGGATCTTGACAAGTTTGTTTTCCGTGAAGGAAAACTTCGGGAAAAACAAGCTAAAGAGATAATACAAAAAGTATTTGAAGAGAATGCTACCGATATAACGCTCGGAGCCACTCACTTTGAGTGCGTGGAGAAATACGGCTTGCCTAAATGGGCAAGAGGTATGAAGAAGCTGGTAAAAATCGGTTCGCATACATTCTTCAAGAGGAGGTAGTATGGTAAACGGAATTAACGGTTATGTTAACTTCAAGGAGAAGACTCCGACAATACCAATGCGTCGATCCAGGAGAACAGAAACTCCGCCGCCTGCGATTATGTCGCTCTCAAGAGAAGAACTTGAGCAAGGCTGGGATTACAGGAAATTATCCTGGAAGCCGATAAGCGACCGCTTCAATCGTATGCGTTGCGGAACTTATCCCAAGTGGATAGTATCTCCGGTAAAGAAAGTTTTAAAGCATTTCTTCGGTCCGAGAGTGGATATCCACCTGCGTGGAAGAGGCCCAAGAGTGTCAGTTGCGAAGAAATACGGCTTCAGGCTGAATTACGACCAGGATCTTCCAATCAAGTATGCCAAGAAGGTCGCTGTGTATTTAACGATCCGGAGGTTAGAATAATGGCAAAATTCCCGGAGTGGGTAGAACAGTGGAAAGAGCAGTATCAGGAAGAAAAGGGCTGCGAAGTCTTGAAAGCGGATATCAAGATTATCTTCAAGGCTCCAAACGGTGAGATTATTATCCGCAATTCAGAGTACGAAAGCAAGGCAATGCCGGAGATTAAAATAGTACCATCTCCTAGGACATACGCCGTAAACGGAGGGTAAGACAATGTTCAATATCTGTTGTAATTGCTCCAAAGGTAATTGCGATAACTGTAAGTTAACGAAGAAAGGAGAATAAAATGGAACAGGACATGTTGGAGTGGTTATTTCCCAGAAGCTACAAGGATTAAGCGAAACGCAGGGTTGCGAAGTCTTCTTGTGCATGAAGCACAAGCATAGGAATGGAGAATCTCCCTGCGTCAGTGCGTAAGCACTCTGATGAGCTTATTATCTTCAGAACAAAATGTTTTACCAAAAGGAGGTGAGAAAAATGTCTAAACCCATTGTTATAAAAATGCGAAGAATCCGCCTTGATATTAACTGCACTGAAAAAGAAGTTAAAGAATATGGCGGAGTAAGGAATATGCGAGGACTTCTGAAAGATATTATAGAACGCTATGCAAATGCGGAGTATTTTAATCTCGCTTTAATAGGGGAGTTCAAGCATGGAAAAACTTAATACTGTCCAGCGCAGATTGTTCTCCTTCGGCTACCCTGCCAGGATAGTCAGGGAGTATAAAACCGGAACAAAATTATTCCAAGAGGAGGTGATTTTAAATGGCAAAGACAGAAAAAGAGAAGCAGATAGGTATTTGCGGAGTAGATAGCGGAACTCTGTTATTGGGAGATCCTTGCTATTGGATGTCAGAGAAGGATTATGATAAAGAAGTCGTGGATTCTAACTTTGACAGAAGTCGTCAAGTGAACTACGATTTGGGACACGCTGGCAAAGGAGTTGTCGTATCCACAGGCTACGGAGATGGTTGTTATCCTGTGTATGCGAAGATTAAAGACGGCAGAGTAAAAGAAGTAAGGATAAAATTTTTCTAACCGGAGATCCAAATGAGAAAAGAAAATTGCCAATTCGCAAGATGGTGCGGAGAGGAAGACTGCACTAATTGCAAGGAGAAATAGAAATGCCTAAATACAAAGTCGTAATTGAAGTCCAGAAATTCGAAACAACCGTTGAAGCAAGTGATAAAGAAGTCGCCGGCAATTTAGCAACCGATCAAATGCTCCTTAAGCTCGAAAGTACACCGGAGAGCGATTATATCAAAGTTGAGGAGGTTGCTTAAGTGGCAAAGTATAAAATCATATCCTTAACAAACGATGAAGTTCAGGAAACAATCGAAGCTAATTGCTACACTGAAGCTCTGCGTATAGCTCTTGAGAAGCAAAACCTCAAGGTCGAAACTGTAGAAGAATAAGTAAGCAAAAGCCGAAACACTTCCGGATCCTCGAAACTCCGGAAGTGTCAGCGGATGAAGTCCGCTCTGAAGATGGCTATAAGCGCAGTATTATTATCTTCAGCCCTTAATGTTTTGAAGAAAGGAGGTGAGAAAAATGCAGGAATTAGACAAGAAAGAATTTCAGGAGAAAATCAAGCAGGTAGTATCTGCTCTAGATTATTCCTGGGATCCAAGGAATGCGGAGTATGCCTGGAATGCAGCTATTGCCAATGATAAAGACGGGCATTCTTTATTCTTCCAAGGAGGGCACGGCAGCCAATGCAGGAAGTTGACTGTCAGCGTAAACTATCCCAAGAATAAAGAAGGCCGGACATTATCTTATGGCAGAGAAGTCAGGGCTTCACTTTCGTTTGATAAGACAGTTGAGCAGATCGCTTCTGATATTAAGCGCAGGATATTTCCCCGATACTATGAATTCTTCAAGCAGGTACTGGGGGATATCGCAACTTCCAATAACATGTTTGACCACAAGGAATCGGTAAAAGCGGCGATCTGTTTGAAGTTGGGGATAGAGTCTTCAGATAATGCCAGGCATGCTGATACCTTTTATCCTTACGGAGCCAAGTTTTACATCGATAAGGTAGAAGTGCGTTCCGGCGACACAGTTATCATTACAACAGATCCGCTGGAAGAATCAAAAGCGCTTGCGCTTATTGATTTATTAAAAAAGGAGTAGAAGAAATGAGTTACTTAAGCCGTAAAGTAGTTGCGGCAGAAATGGCTCGGAGAAAAGTTCAGTTCCACAAAGATGAGAAGTGGAATGAAATAAAACTCTGGGGATTATTTCACTGGGGAGGTGTTTCGCACCTCTTGAAAAAAGGTCTATTGAAGACTGATTACACAAAAGAAAACAAGATTATTTGGGTACAGCCTTCAAAAGAATTTTGGGAAAATGATATCAAACCGTTAACAGAAACAAAAACTCTTCCGGAGCTGTCAGCCTTGGCCGGGTGGTAAAAGGAGAAATATGGCGCACAATCTAAATGAAAACGGGAATCGCATGTTTTATGTGGGAGAAAGACCCTGGCACGGTCTTGGAACGGAACTGAAGAATCCGGCAACATCGAGAGAAGCGATAATGGCAGCGAAGTTGGATTATCCGGTGGCAGTAAAGAAAATCTATACCGAAGATCAAATCGAGATCCCGGAGCATTTCGCAACGGTGCGTTGCGATAATAACGAACCGCTGGGAGTAGTCGGAGGTCAATACACACCGGTCCAGAATGTCGAAGCCTTTGATTTCTTCGATTCCGTGGTTGGTGAGAAGTTGGCAATGTATCATACCGCCGGCGCATTAGGCAAGGGAGAGAAAATATGGATATTGGCCAAGCTTCCCGATATTATCAAGGTTACGAAAGATGATATCGTTGAGAAGTTTCTTCTTCTTTCCAATTCGCATGACGGGAAGAGCGCTCTGCGGATGTTCTTCACTCCGGTCCGGGTGGTATGCCAGAATACCTTGAACGCAGCATTATCTTCAGTCAAGGATGGTATTTCGATCCGCCATACAGGAAATATCAAGACGAAGATCCGGGAAGCGCAGAGAGCTTTAGGGATTGCTTTGACTTTTTACAGCGACTTCGAGAAAGCCACTACCGCTATGGTAGAGAAGAAGCTCGACAGCAACGATGTCAACACTTACTTCTTATCTCTGCTTATGGATAAGGATGAAGTCGAGATGTCAACACGCAAGGAGAACCAGCTTGAGGATCTCCTGGGCTTATTCGATCATGGGAGAGGCAACGAACTTCCCGAGGTCAGGCATTCACTTTGGAGTGCCTACAATGCTTGCACAGAGTACAGCGATCACTTCCGTTCTGTGAAGAACGATAGCCCCTCAAACCGGCTGAAGAGCATCTGGTTTGGATCCGGCGCCGATTTCAAAATGGAAGCTTATAACACTGCTTTGGCTATGCTTTAAAGCCGAAACTCCCCTTAAAGTAAGGGGAGTCAATAGTTTATGACTATTCTGATGAAGCAGGACAACTAAAAGGAGGCAGAAGATGCATAAAAGGCTATAGGAGAGGACTCTGTAATACCCTAAAAGCTTCGGCTTTACAGGGTAGGCAGAACGAAGAGCCACAAAAACGAGGTATTATATGTTTTAAGTGAAGTTTTGGGCTTAAAACGCAAACTAGGAGGTATTTATGCCAAATCATGTGGAGAACGAACTCTTTATCACCGGAGATCCGGCGGAAAGAGCGAAGTTCAAGGAATTCGCCAGGGGAGTGTACCCTTGGGATGAAGATAAAAAAGAAGAACTCTGCTGTAACAAATTTATTCCAGCTCCCCAAGAAGCCGTAGCCGATTATAGTAAGGTTGGCTATGAATGGTGCAATGAAAACTGGGGAACGAAGTGGGGAGCCTATGATATCGAAGTCCAGGAAAACAAGAAAGAATTGATTTATAATTTTCTTTCTGCGTGGTCTCCGCCGGAGCCGGTAGTAAAAGCAATGGGAGAAAAGTTTCCTATGCTCACATTCAAGTTAAAATATTATGAAGGCGGCATGCAGTTCAAGGGAGTATTGGTAGTTAAAAACGGAAAAGTAGTTAAGACAGTTAACGAAGATTATCACGGACACAGAGGAGGGTAGGATGAGCCATTTCACAGTATTGGTAATCGGAGAAGATGTCGAAGAGCAGCTTGCTCCGTATGATGAGAACATAGTTGTTCCTAGGTATGTAAAATATACCAAGGAGCAGTTAATCAAGAAAGGCCGGGAAGATATAGCGCAGTATGAAAAAGGGACATACGCTGAATATCTGAAGGATCCGGTAAAATATGCCGAAAGATGTTCTAACCCTAGACATCTTCGGTACTTGAAGAATGAATTCCCAAAGATGCTCAAGTGGAATGATGAGCAGATTTATCAGAATGAACTCCGCTGGTATGAAAAAAAGGATATCGGCGCCGAAGGAGAAGTGTATTCCACTTATAATCCCAAATCGAAGTGGGACTGGTATCAGATCGGAGGAAGATGGGCTGGAATGCTTATCTTGAAGAAAGGCGCCAAATCAGGAGAGAAAGGAGAGCAATCATTATTAGATAAAAGTTCTCCTTACGCCAAAGGCGGAGTTGATAGTGCTTTAAAGAAAGATATCGACTTCAAAAAGACTACCAAAAAGAACAAAGATCCGTTTGGCACTTACGCCGTTGTTAAAAACGGAGAATGGTTCCAAAAAGGAGAAATGGGCTGGTGGGGAATGTCCAGCGAAACCGAAGAAGAATCAATCAAGTGGGATGAGGGCTTCTTTAAGAATTTTATCAAACCTTTATCTCCGGATACCAAATTAACAATCGTTGACTGCCATATCTAAAAGGAGAATACATGGGCTATACTACCGATTTTGAAGGACAATTTGATATCAATAAAGCAGTAGATATCAAGACATTCAATTTAATTAACGGTCTAGCGAATACACGCCGAATGAAGCGAGCCGGCCTGCCGGAGAAGTATGGGGTTGACGGCGAGTTTTATTTCGAGCCGGAAGACTTTAAGGATTGCGGCCAGTCGGATAAGCCGAAGCTCGGGACAATCGTGGATGATAATACTCCGCCTTCCACGCAGCCTAGCCTTTGGCTTCAGTGGATTATCACTGATGATTACAAACACATCCAGTGGGATGGCAATGAGAAGTTCTATTGCTATGTCGAGTGGCTGGAGTATATCATCAATAAGATCCTGAAGCCCAGGGGGTATGTTGTAAATGGTATAGTGCGCTGGAGAGGAGAGGAGTTCGACGATATCGGAACGATTACAGTTAAAAATAATGTAGTAACAGCGAAATCAGCGAAGTTCTAATCTCGAAACTTCGGCGGAACATTGCCGAAGTCTATCTCTTGAAGAGATACTGATGAGAGATAAAAGGAGGTGAGAAGGATGAACAGAAGAGTAGCCTTTTATATTTTGCTTGCGATGTTTTTGCTTTCTTGCTACATAGCAATACAGAAGCGAGAAAGAGAAAAGAATCTCAAGCCCTATGTTTGCGAAGATACTTCAATAACAGAATCAATGCCCTGGATAGAGAATATGTTGGGGAAATAAGGAGAGAAATGAAAATCAATGTTTGTGATGTTTGTTATTACCAAGATGGGAAGCCTATACCTGAAAAGGATAGGAAGTTAGTGCAGTCGAAGTATAAGATATCTTACAAGAAAGGTGCAACAAAGATATCTTTGGATGTCTGCGGAGAACATCAGAATTACTTCAAAGAGTGCAAGACATTCGACGAAGCTAATGCTAGAGTGAATGTCTTATATGGCATTCCGATAAAATAAGGAGGGCAATATGCCTACAATACAGGAACTAGAAGTACAGGCGGAATCTTTCCGCCAGTCGGACCAAAGGGAGAAGTTCCTTGAGGTCAGGAAGCAGATTGAGAACAAGAAATACGAAGCAGTGCTTGCTAATCACCAGCAGCGCCTCGATGCAGCAAGCAAAGAATTTCCGGTAGGGAAGTACATCCCGGAAATCCGTGCCACAGTCAAGGAGATCAAGCATGGCTGCGGAACGCAGAGAGGATGGATAAGCATATATCTATCCGGGCAGGAGAGCGGAATGGATATAAGCGACTTGAGGAGGAAGATCCGCTTGGCCAATGAAGAACGTGCGGCCAGGGCTTATTTCGATGGGCTGAAGTTTTCCGACCGCAAGCATTCGCTCTACATAGGACCGGCGTATGAAGAAACGCTGTCTTTCCTGATTAAACGGATGGACTTGGATCTTCCGGTATGGAATGATTTGGATTACTTTGATACCGGAGAAATATATCGCCACGCTATCGATAAAGCTGTAGAAGACGGTTATTCAGATGAAAAAGCCGAAGAGAAAGCAAAACAAGCCGAAGACGATTTCAGAGATGAAGAGTATAAAAAATGGAAGAGCGCTATCGAAAGCACTCTGAATTACCTGCTTGGCTTCCATCATCTTGAGCTATTGACCATCAAGAAAAAATACTACATCAAGGCGCAGTCATGGCACAAAGCAGCAGATGAAGTGGCCAGCACGATCAGCGGATACGGCACATTCGAGTATAAGAACGGCCAGGAGCTCAAAGATACCGGGCCTTACAAAAGCTTCTGCGAGGCGATAATGCAGCACCTGCACTGGATGAAGTACTACCCGGAAATCTACGGAGATACCGGATACAGCAGATATTACAAAAGGAGGTTTTAATGGCAAAGCAAGAAGAACATCGCGCATGGGCCAAGGATACTCTGCTCTCTTGGGCGGAAACTTTCGACAATGAAGGAGATGAGTATCCAGAGGATCTAGTAAAGCAGGTAAAAAGATACGCTAGAGGAGAAAAATTAAAGCCGGAAGAATACGATAATATTATCTTCCATCTCTGGCAATCAGTAGGACAGGAGGAATGATGTCAATGAAGATAGAGATCAAAATACACGATGATGAATATCCTTATTCATTATTTTTCTACTTCGATAAAGACAAGAAGGATTTTCTAGAAGCAATAGTCAAAATAAATTCAAAAGGGGACGGGATGTTTGTGCGCAGATCAAAGTTTTTCCAGAAGCTCTGGAAAATGCTTAAGGAGCTATGATGAAACCTAAATGGACTAAAGAAGGTATTATAAATAGTCTTGTTTTGGAATATGAAGACTATCTGCATGAACGGAATTTCAAAGAATTAAAGAAGTTGATCAAAAGTGATTGCTTCAGTTTAAAAGAACTAGACTTACAAAAGGTAGATCCAAGATAAAAGGAGCGCCTATGGACGCAAAAGAAGGCGAAGATGTCTTTTGGCTGGTATTGGTAATTGTCGCTGTACTTTTTGCAATATTTAAGCCCTTTACCAAGAAAAAGGAGGTATATGATAAAGACGATGAGGAAGATTGTGGTCGGGATAAAAGACGGAGATAAGGTAATTTTCTTGAAGACCTACACACAAGAATTAGATGACGAAAGAGTGTCGAGATTTATCTCCAGCCTAAAAAGTTTTGTGGAGTTATTTTTAAAACACGGATAAAAAGGAGAGAAAAATGGAAAAACATAGTCCAGGACCATGGAAGTATGTAGCTGATGCTACCGGAGGTTGGATATTCTCTAAAAAAGTAAACGCTGAAAACAGAATAGCCAGAGTAGAAAAAAATATCTTACCTAATACTTGCCTTATTGCTCAAGCTCCTGCATTACTAAAAGCGGCTAAAGATTATGTTAAGCTTCAAAAACTGATTGAAAAATGGAAAGCAGCAGAACAGTCCGATAGCTACGAAATCATGGACGAAATTGTAGCTTTTGGAGAAACAATCAAGGTAAAAGAAGCAATAGCTAAAGCGGAGGGAAAATGTTAAGGCACCAAATCTTAATCGAACCGTGGCAGTTGGATGCGATAAGGAAGATAGCGGATGATGCAGAGATCAGTTATTCCGAAGCCCATAGGTTTCTGATGAATAAGGGGATCCTGAATTTAGGGAATTTGGATAATATTATCTATCCTAAACATAGGGATACTGTATCCTATGAAGCCCGGAAGGCGATGGAGAAAAAGATGAAGGAGGTGAAATAATGAAAGTAGGAGATAAGGTTTGGTTGTTTGATACAAATAGGCGAGTTTATCCAAAGGGGAGTATAACTTCCGCTCCTATTTATGCCGAACATTTTTATCAGACTACTATTGATGATGAAACACCAAGAAGCTGGATAATCGGTAGGCAAAAGTATTCCAAGAAGGGCGGTGAAGGTATTTATACCGACGAACAAAAAGCGGATAGGCTTTGGGATCATGCCAATAGGTACAATATCATAGAAAAAGTAAAAGAATGTTCTGTTGAGAAACTTAAACAGATAGAGGAGATATTGAAATGATCATCATCATCTGCGATGGCTCCAGCAGAGGCAACCCTGGGCCGGCTTCAATAGGAGTGATTGTCTGGGATAGGTCGAATCACCGCCACAGCCAAGCCATCACTCCGCATTTCGCTATCCATGAGAATATTGGTATTGCCACGAATATCGAAGCCGAATGGCATGCTTTACTTCATGCCATCCGTTTTGCATGCGAAAGGTATCCTATTAACGAAGAGATATATATCTACTCTGATTGCCAGGTCGTAGTCAAACAGGCAAACCAGGAGTGGAAAACGAAAGGAGAAAAGGTCAACCAGTTATTCAAGCAGTTCAAGGTTTTTAAGGATATAATGAAAAGAACGCAGATCAATTGGCTTCCCCGGCAGTTAGTTTATCTGGCTGATAAAGAAGCCCAAAAAGGAGGAAAGTAATGAAGACGTATTGGGATTACACGGAGAAAGAGAGAAGTGAGATGACGCATGATGATGTTACTGCACTTCTGGATGTCGAGCTTATGACTAAAGGAGTCAAAAAGCTGCTACCGGTTGAACTGCGCAAAATAGAACAAATAGAAGTCGCCCAAAAGATATGGTTTGAATGCGGCGGAATTTTATTCGAAACCGCAGAACAAGCCCAAAAGTTCTTAGCGCTTCTTCCTAAGAAATCAGAATACAATTACTCTATCGGGTACGATTATCACTTTGCCGAAGATCTGGATCCCGAGATAAAACAGGTAAAACTTTATCTCGAGCAGGAAGTCCTTAATTTAGCAACTATTCTTTCTAGGAACAAAGAAAGCAAGGAATACAATGAAAGAATAACTTCCGAATTCAACAAAGCAAAGGAAGAGCAGGATAAAATCCTTAAAGGAGTATGGGAAGATTGGTATTTTTGCGGCGACAAGGCTGCTAAATTCCGAGATATCCTTAACACTAGGAAAGAATACCTGCGGATGACCAATAATGATGCAAAATTGGCTGACGATTTTCTGCGCAAAATTTACGCAGACGGAGAAATCGCAGAAGCATTTAACTGGTTCGACATAACAAAGGAGGCATAAGATGAAATGTTTATTCTGTAAAGAGCAAAAGGATGTGCCGGCTTATGACAACGTAGCCGAACATCTGATCATTGTCATGGACATCAAAGGCTCCTGCCATGTCCATGGCCCTTTCAGCAATGAATATGTTATCCGTAAGATGGCGGATGCTCTACTTGCTGAAATGGAGAAGAACGGCGTGAAATACATGCCGGCGACACAGCATAACATAGGAGATTAACAACTAAAGGAGGCATCAATGGCAGTAAAGGAACGAGTGATTACCATCGCAACGGGCTTAACAGAAAGCGAGATCAAATTCCTGGATAGAAAAATTGACGGAAAAAAACCTAACAGGAATACCAGGGCAGCGATCCTGCGTTTTCTTGTGCGCCGGGCGATGGCAGAGCCGGGATTATTAGAGTAAAAAAGGCTTGACAAAAGAAAAATACTATTGTATAGTATATCATACTCAATAAACAACCCAACAGGAGATACCGTTGAATGAAATTATTATTTCTTAAGACAGTTTCTCTTGTTGGGATTTTTAATTAAAAGAGGCATCCATGCAAGTATGGACTGAAAAAGATTTTGCAGTAGTGAAATGTCTTTATACCGAAAAAGAAATAGTGAAGGCAATAGGTGAATACAAGTTTGACAAAGCATCATCGACCTGGCGTTTTCCGCTCCGCAAGCTCACCGAGATCATAGATACTCTGCATGTTTCTTACGATAAAAATACCAAAGAAGTATATGACCGTCTTACTAAATTAAAATTAGAATATCATTCCAAAGTAAATCTTGCCAATGCTATTAAATCTGATCAAACTAAAATCGACGGCATCCCCGGACTTGATTTAAGCGTATGCTACCAGCACCAAAAGAAGGCTGTGGCGCTGGCCGCCATGTTCGACAGCTATGCGCTTTTTATGGAAACCGGCACCGGGAAGACCTTATGCGCTATTAAGCTGATTGAATACTGGAAAGGCCCGGCGATGATAGTATCTCCGCTGTCCACTCTTGAATCGGTCTGGATGAAAGAAGTTTCCAAGTGGTCTGGGCTTAAAGCGGTGATACTCTGGGACAATTTAAAAGCATTCAACGATCCTTACGATGTGTATATCATCAATTACGAACAGTTCAAGAAGTTAGTCGAAAAGAACAAAGTCCCTATCGAGCAGAAGATCCAAACGCTTGTGATCGATGAATCCTCGAAGCTCAAAAACCCCAAGAGCGAGATATCCAAGACAGTTTTAGACTTCCGTAGCAAGATAAAGCATAAGCTCTGCCTGACCGGAACGCCGGCGCCGAATAATCTCCTCGAGTACTGGGGCCAAATTGCATTCATCAATGATGAACTCCTGTATAATAACTTTTATAAATTCCGCAATACCTTTTTTGTGTCCTGCGGGTATGGCGGTTACATCTACAAGCCGATGAAAGGGGCAAAGGAAGCGATTATAGACAGGGTAAGCCGGCAAGCCTTTAGTGTCCGCAAGGATGACTGCCTTGACCTACCTGACCGCACCTATGAAACAAGATATGTCTATATGGATAAGTTGCAGCAAAAAGCCTACGATGATATGAAAAAAGAGAATATCATGGAGTTCGGAGATAGTATTACGCTTGGCGCCAACGAATTAGCTAAATTAATGAAGTTGAGGCAGATAACCAGCGGATTCTCCATCACTACCCAAGGCATCCCAGTTGTTATATCCAAGACCAAGATAGATGCGCTTAAGGATCTGCTTGAGGAAATCCCTGAAGACAAGCAAGTGATCATTTGGGTCAACTTCCATTGGGAAGTAAGGCGCTTACAGGATGAATTCCGGGAATGCTGCGTAACTTTATACGGTGAAATGTCGCAACAAGAAAAACAGGATGCTATAAAGTGGTTCCAGGAAGGCAAGAAGCGCCTACTTATAGCGCATCCGCTTACCGGAGGACTCGGGTTAACATTTACAAATTGCTCCTATGTTATCTGGTTCTCACTTAACTATTCCCAAGAGCAATACTCCCAGGCTAATGACCGCATTTACCGCATCGGGCAAAAGAATAAATGCACTTACTTTTTATTGTTGGCTAAGGATACTATCGATGAAGTCATATATAAGGTACTGGACAAAAAAGCGGACTTAATGACCGCATGCATGGAGATGCTGAAAAAATGAGAGAAAATAAATTCAGAGTTTGGTGCGTAAATAAACAAGAATGGGAAAAGCATCCTTGTTATCTTGATACCAACGGAAATTTATTTCAAATAGCGAATGGTAACTTAGTTATTTGTAGTCCTCAAACCCATATTGTTGAATTTTTTGTTGGAGTTAAAGATAATAACAAAAAGGAAATATACGAAGGAGATATTGTTAAATACAAAAATCATTTTGGAAATGAATATACTTATACTATTCAGCATGAAAGCTCTGAAATGATGAATAGCGGTAGATTTGATGCCGTTATTATGCATAGTGTTTTTTATATCCCGAAAGATTGTATAATTATCGGGAATAAACACGAAGGAGTAAAATGCTAGAACGCAAACTATATCCTAAATTCCAAAAGAAAATCTACGAGGCGGATCCGAAATGCTTTTGCTATAAGATCCCGGATTTTCCTGGTAGTACAAAGCGCCCATTTGATTTTTTGCTTCTATTCAAGGGTTGTCCCTTTGCCATAGAATTCAAGAGCAAAAAAGGAACGCTTACCAAGTACCAGGAATACATGCTGGGCTTATTTTTTATGGCAGGAGGGGTGTCTTTATTATTTACCGAAGGCGATAATATGGATTTATTCATCGAACATATAAAGGAGATGGCTAATGAACCAAGTAAACGAAAATCCTGTATATAAGATGTTGGCTGTCATCAATCTTTATATCGATCCGGAAATACCTTTGGATGATAAGGTTGATTGGCAATCGGTGAACAGGTCGATAAAAGAGTGGAACAAAAATAATCCAAAAGAAAGGGGGTGAAATAACCATGCGTGTCTATGTACTTCAAGCAAGTATCGGGGATAGCGTTACTTCGCAAGCAATACCTGCCCGGGATGACTTCGGCGCCAAGGTATTGGCTGTCCAGAAGGTAAACCAGAACTATGCTTCCGATAAGAGGTATAATATCGGTAAGATTGTAGTTAAGGATCCTACCGGAGCAGTGATTTACGAAATAGAACAGGAAAAGGAGAAAAAGAAATGATCTGGATTGCAGCAGCGATGGTAGTTTCGGCGATAATTATTGCCGGAGCCATTAAAGAATTAGCGGAAATATTAGATACAAGAAAGGAGCTTTAAAATGGAAGAAAATGAGCTATTGCAAGCTGTCCTCGATGCCCGGCAGGAAGTGGAAAGACTGGACAACTTATTGTCGCAGGCAAAAGAGGTCAAAGATTCAGCACAGGCAAAGCTCATAGAGCATATGGACAACGCAGATCTGAAGTCGTTTAGAAGCACGACATTAAACTGCCTGGTTGTCCGCAAGGATACGCTCTATGTAAGTATTGCGGAAGACAAAAAAGAAGATGCGATGCGTTGGGTGGATGAAGATCTTGGCCGTTCTGATCTTATCAAGCCTACTATCCATAATAGATCCCTCACATCTTTAATTTCGCAACGCTTGAAAGACGGCGAAACTGTGCCGCAGGAAATGTTCAAGTATTTCTTCAAGCCTGAATTAACAATAACAATGTCTAAATAAGGAGGGTTTTACTATGGAAAAAGATAAAGAAGTGGCAAAGCAAGAACAAGGCGGAGCGATAGTGCCTAGGATTTCCGGAGTTGGTGATATGCCGGCTGGCGGGGAAGAGGTAGATCAGGGTGATTTAAAGATGCCTCGCCTTGCTATTCAGCAAGGATTATCTGAACTGGTGAATGACGGCAAAGCCCGGATGGGAGATTTAGCACACTCCATTACCCATGAAGTCTACGGACAGGAGCTCCAGATCATCCCTCTTTTCATGTTTAAAAGTAGGGCGCAGTTTGAAGCCGGTAGGGGATTAGTGATGATGTCAAGGGATAACCAAACCGTAACCATGGGTCTGGATGAGTTTGAACAGTATATCGGTAAAGCCATAGAAGAAGTCCCGGGATCCGAATGGGAAGGCAAAGAGCCTCCGAAATTCAGCCTTGTCTATAACTTTCCGGTTCTGATTGCAGGACGTTTAAAAGAATTCCCTGTTTCATTGTCTTTAATGAAGACCGCAACCAAGGCCGCTAAGGATTTCATTTCCATGTGCCAGTTCTCCGGGGAGGATTGGTTTGCCAGGGTTTATACCTTAAAGACCAAGCAGGAAAAAGGCGAAAAAGGCACCTATGCTGTGCCGGTGATTGAGTATTTAAGGCGCTGCAACGATGAAGAATATCTCATCGCTAAAAAGAGGTTTGACCAATTCTACCGCAGGAAGAAAGACATCGCAGTTGACCTGGAATCTACTGAAACCGTAACAGAATCGAATTAATACGGAGGCTGGCGAGTAAGTAAATCTCTTTATATACCCTGCCAAAAAGGTTGACCCCCTTTCTTGGCTACTGAAAGCCAGCCATCCTTAACTTAAAGGAGCAATAAATGAAAACCGTAATATTGCCGTTGGAAATAAGCATTGAAGGATTAAATGATATCCCGGATGAACGGAAAAAAGATCCGGTGCAGTTATGCGTCTTGGTGATAAAGAACATCATGATCAACTTCGCCAACCAGCATAGGGGATTCCAAGAGCCTCAAAGGAAACAATACTGGAGGCTTTGCGATGCCTTGGATAATGCACTTACGCTTAAGCTAAAAGAAGTAGAGATAGAAAATGACCTCTATGGATTCTTAAGAGCCTGTAAGCGTGATGGCGCTATGGTGCCTGATGAATTATTACGCAGGGTAGAGATTTTAATCGATTCCGTGAAACCTGAATAAAAGACTTGACAAGAAAAACAATACGCTGTATAATTACCCACAGGGAGGTATGGATGTATGAAAAGAATACTTGTTCCAAATATAGTTCTTCCAAAAATTACCTGCAAGCGATGCGGGCATAATTGGACACCCCGGAGTAAAGATGTACGGACTTGCCCAAGATGTCAATCTAATCGTTTTGACGAACCTCTTCCCAAGAATACACGGGGGAGATAATATGGTAAAAACAGTCCCGGAATTTTTGAACCTTTTAAAAGACAATTACGGCATAGAGAGTATAGGGGCGGACAGCACCTTCGACGATTTGGGGTTTGATGATTTGGATAAAATTGAACTCCAGTTCTTCATTGAATCTGAATTTGGCATTGAAATGGAAAACGGTTTAACTGAAAAGTGGACCACTGTAAAAGAGGCTATCGACTATCTAAAAGAAAAGAATTTGATCATAGAATAAAGGAGCCTTATGAAAGGTTTAGAAATATTCGCAAGGCTCTTCTCTGGCCGTAAGGACATCTACGGACTAAATCAGATGTGCATGAAGGAGCCTTTGACCTCAAAAGTGTATAAAGACCACCTTGAGGGAGTACAACGGATCGGCGTTTATCCGATATACGATAAGAAGTTTATCAATTGGGCTGCCGTGGATATTGATGAAGACGACTTTGAAAAGGCGAAGTTAATCTACGAAAAAGCCGAGCATTATAATCTTAAAGTTTTTTTAGAACGCAGTAAAAGCAAGGGTTGGCATATTTGGGCATTTTTTGAAAAGCCGATAGAAGCTGTAAAAGTCCGCCTTGTCTTTGAAATGATCCTTGAAGAACTCAACATTAAGTGCGAGTTTTTTCCGAAGCAGGATGAAGTTAATGAAAGTTCGCCTTACGGAAATTTTATATTCCTTCCTTTATTCGGGGGTAGTGTTTCGAATGGCAGGACTATCTTTATTGATAAGGATAATAAGGTAATTATAGATAAGGCAGAGGATCTGCATAAGATACAACTAAATTCCGCAACCCTCATCCCAGCAATAATTACTCAAAAGAAACTGGAGCGCCGGCAAGTAGTATTAAAAGAAACCAACGGAGGTGTAGAGCCGGCTAAAGCCTATACTAGGATCTTGCCTTGTATCGAAAACATAAAAAAAGGTGTACCCCAAGGGCATAGGGATGAATGTTGCTTCCGTATTGCCATCAATTACAAGGAAAAAGGGATAGCCCGGGAAGACATTGAAACCCTGCTAAATGACTGGAATTTGAAGAATAAGCCCCCTTTAGAGCAGAAAGATCTTATAAAGATAGTCAACTCTGTGTACAAGGGCGGTTATAAGAGCTACGGCTGCGATAGCGGTATTATCAGCGTTTACTGCAACAAAGATGCCTGTCCGCTCATGCAAGCCCAGGATCGCAAGGATTTGATAGAAAAAGGGGTAATGACTTTAGTCTTTAGGGATGCATCAGCCATGGTCTTCCGCAAGAAGAATTACGAATACCGGATGACTAACTTTGAATTCACCAAGTCCGGAAAATTTAAGGTATCCCTTACGCTGTCCAAGGATGGCAAAATCGCTTACAAAAACCCTATTTCTTTTGATGTAGCGGCGCAAAGAGCGCAGTTTGTAAAAGCGACAGGGGATGATGAGATAAACACCGACCTTATCAAGTTGGAAGATCTGGTAAGAAAACAGATTGAAAAAGAAGAGCAAGATAAGATTACTCAAACAAAACAACTCTATGTGATGACCGAAGAGGAAAAGAAAGAAGCCATAGAGTTCTTGGATAATACGATAGATATTCTTTACAAAGTAATTGATACCACGAACCGCCTTGGCGTTATGGGCGAAGAGATAATGCGCTTGATGGTTTATCTCTGTTTTACTTCAAGGATCATAGACAATCCTTTGTCTATTACGGTAAAAGGCGAAAGTTCCAGCGGAAAAAGTTTTTCCTGCCAGAATGTACAAAAACTTATTCCCGAAGAGGGTTATCATTTCATTACCCGGGCAACACAGAACGCATTTTTCCACCTAGCAGAAGACGGAATGCAGCACCGCATCATCTATATCAATGAAATCCAGGGTAGCGAAGATTCTGACTATTCGATCCGCACGGCGCAGTCAGAGGGGGATCTTATCTTAATGATGCCGATTAAGGATCCGGCTACCGGAAATATGGAAACCATTACCAAGAAGGTAAAAGGACCTGTGGGTTTCCTTGTAACTACCACTAAAGCGAATATGTTCGATGAGAATGAAACCCGGAACTTCTCTGTGTTCAGCGATGATTCACCCCAACTTACCAAAAAGATAGGCAATATCACTATTCGCCGGGCTAAAGGCGAAGATTTTAAAGTCGATGAAAAAGAACTTAACCTTTGGAAGAATATCCAGCGCCTATTGAATCCGGATCTTAAGGTGATTATCCCTTATGCCGAGGAAGTCTTTAGTTCATTCCCGGATAAGCCGGTGCGTATCCGCCGGGATAGGGAAAGATTCAGAGTACTTATTGAGATAATCACCATTTTACACCAACACCAACGCAAGCAGGAGAAAAAAGACAATAACGTATTGCTGGTATCGACATTGGCGGATTATCTTTTGGCCAAGATGATATCTGAATCCACCCTTGTTTATACCATCTATGAAACAGGTCCAAGTGCCGAGGAACTCTGGCAAAAGATAAAAGAAATGGGAGATAATTATAAAACACCTCCTGATACTAAAGATCATGAATTTACTTTTAAATATAGAGATATTGCGGATTACATAGCCTGGAACATAAATAAAGTCAAAAAATGGATGGGAACGCTTATTAAATTCGGGCTAGTTGAATATCTCGAAGGCAGTATCGGCGGCAAAGGCAAGGCTTCAGTATTTAAGATAAGCGGAAAGCACTTAGAGTTTGCCAGCGAAACATTAGTTTTTCTACCTACGATTGAAAACCTTTATGAAAAATACCCCTGCGATCCGAAACTTTTTTATAACCCTTTCACCGGGCAACCTATCTCTCCAGTAAATGCGGAAGCGCCGAAAGGCTTACTCGATGGAGTATCGGATGAAAAATAACTTCATTATATGCGTCAATTTCGCTATCCATACCGATACAAACCGATACGATGCCCCATATCGGTATAGATTTGACAGAACTATATAATTCAAAAGAAGTTATATCAACAGCGTCGAGAAATTACATAAATGATTACACTATATGAGTTTATCCCAAAAAAGTCCAAACCGATACACCAGTATGGTTGGAGATATATTATGTGTTTTTTGGTTTGTTTTGAATTGAATTTTATCACTTTTCAACTTCAACAAATATTAAAAAGGAGACCCCCTCTCGCTCCAACCGATGTAGTATATCGGTTTCAAGACTTTGTTATATTTCAATGGGTTATGAAAAAACAAACCGATATACCGATATCGTATCGGTATAGAGTAAAAAATGAAGTTAAATAATTATATCATAATGATTTACAATAAAAAAGGGCAAAATTACGACTCCCCAATCGAGCAATAAAAAACCAGTTTTGTGCCTCTTCTTAAAGAACTTTATAAAGAGGCACAAAATGAACGCTAGGAGGCAAGATGAGAAGGATAGTAGTAGATGAATGCACCTATGAGTACATTTTAGAGAAGAGCAGGAAAGACGCAAAATCTATAGCATATACGGTTAGTTTTATCCTAGATATCTATAAATTGACTGTTTCCCAGATCGCAGAGGATCCGAAAAAGATGCCTTACAGGACTTGCCGGCGGGCATTTTATGAACATTGCAAGCTGACTATGGATCAAACAACCATTAATTTTTGCGAGGCTAAGAAAGAGTATATGGATCATTGGTTAAAGCAGCATAAGGAAGAATTTGACTGTTTTAAAGTCATATATAAAGCACAAAAGAAAGAAAAAAAGAAAGAATCACGTAAAGAGTATATGCATTATTATTACCTAAAAAATAGGGATCCCAAACATGTCCAAAGTTAAAGAATTCAAAGAGGCGTATGACCGCTTTATCGAGGCGTTGGATTACATTACTAAGAACGAAGAGCGCCTTAAAAAAGATCCGGTTAAGTGGAAACAGATCCAGGATAATTTTACCAATAAGTTCGAGCAGCCGATGGATAAGCTATGGGAGGAGCTTACGGATGAAGAAAAAAAGCCATTATTGAATATGTACGCTATCCGCAAGGATAATATGCAGGAAAAAGTTAAAACAGTCGTGCAGACTTTTAACGCAAAAATAATAAAAGGAAAAGTATAATGAAAAAAGAAGTTATATCGTCGATCTCTTACTCGCAGGATGAAATCCTCGCTAATATCATTAAACTCTACTGCCCTGTTGGATTTTTTGACTGCGATCCTACCTACTCCAAGGGCAACTTTTATAAGGTAATCCCTAAGCCGTTGCATAAATTCGATATTGTTCCCCAAACGCCGGACACTTTTAAGTCCAACTCTGAAGATCTTCCCTTGTCTTCGAACTGCCTTAATTCCATTGTCTTCGATCCGCCGTTCATGTTTGGTATCCATGGCCAAACCAAGAATAATATCATGACTAAGCGCTTTACGATGTATAAGGATTTTGAGGAACTTCATTGGCACTACTGGAAATCCTTAAGAGAATTCAACCGGGTGCTTAAGAAGAATGGTATCTTGGTATTCAAGTGTCAGGACTACACAGATTCGACTGCGACCATGACGCACTGCCTTGTCTATGCCTGGGCTGAAGAATGGGGCTTTGAGGCTGTGGATCTATTTATCTTGCTCTCCAAAGGCAGGATATTCAATCCTAAGCTCACGCAGCGCCACAGTAGGAAGTTCCACGCCTACTTCTGGGTCTTTAAAAAGAAGGTGAATATATGAAATACTTTAGTATGTTTTCAGGTATAGGAGGGTTTGAGTATGGAATTGAAGCGGCATATTTACGGCAGGCATCAACAGGATGCTTTTACGAGATAACGGGAATAGCCCCACCAGTTTGTCCCGGGACTCACGCATCTGGTCCACACCTCCTGAAAATATTGGTTACTCCGAAATTGACAAATACGCAATCCAAATCTACGAAAAACACTATGGAGGACACAAGAACTATGGAGATGCAACCAGAATTAATTACGCAGAAGTCCCAGATTTCGACCTACTTGTGGGTGGAGTGCCTTGCCAAGCATGGTCTATTGCCGGTAAACGTGGGGGCTTTGAAGATGCCCGTGGGACGATGTGGTTTGAATATTTTCGCTGTCTTAAAGAAAAGCAACCAAAGTTCTTTATTGCTGAAAACGTTAAAGGAATCCTTTCCCACAATGGAGGGGATTCCTTCATTAGGATATGTGAATGCTTCTGTGAACTCGGATACACAATTGATTTTGAAGTTCTGAATTCCAAGAATTTCGGTGTTCCACAATCAAGAGAACGTGTATTCTTAATTGGGATCAGGGATGATTTACTCAATGAATGTCAAATATTTTAATTGACATACCACAAGTTAGAGAGTATATTACTCATGAAAGGAGTAAATCATGAAATATAGAAATCCAAACTATGCAAAAGAATATCGCCAAAGAAACAAAAGAACACATTCTGGATGGCTAACAAAAGTTTATGGAAGAATGAGAAATTCTTCTAAAAGTAAGAATCTGTCCATGCCAAGTTTTACAAAAAAAGAATTATGGGATTGGATACCAAAAAATAAATTCCAAAGATTATTTACCCAATGGTTAAAGTCTAACTGCAAAAAAGATTTGGTTCCGTCGATAAACAGATTAAATGATTATATGGGGTACACAATAGATAATATCGAATTAACCACTTGGAAAGATAATAATCATAAAGGGAGAGGATCAATTAAAGTCAAAGAACTTGTACATTCTAAGTTAGGTAACATTGCTAAAAAAATGTTCTCTAAATCAGTGGCAAAAAGCGATTTGGATGGAAAAGTTCTTTGTATTTATCCTTCTGTTAGAGAAGCAGCAAGACAAAATAAGACTGATAGTGGGGCGATAGCAAGAGTTTGCCGAAAGGAAAAACACACTCACCACAATTATAAATGGAGTTACATATGAAAAATATTCCACAGAACATAATCAGTTTACTAAAACCAAAAACAAGTATAGAAAAACTTAAAGCGAGGTTATTATGCAATCCAAAAATAAAAATGATGGCATTCAATTTTCCGAAAGGTATTGGGGTTACATGTTCGCTAAGCGATATCTTGGAGGAGAAGGTTGCGGAAAAGTATTTCCTATCGGAGAAGGCGGTGAAATACATAATAGATCGAGGGATGAAGGGATTAGTAAATCAATCACAGCCACCTGCTATAAAGGAGTAGGTAATGATGGTACTACCTTGATAAAATCCACCCAAAAGCTCCCAGACGCACAGAGGATCCGGGAAATAGACGGCTGTGCCACTACCTTAAAAGGCGAAGGCGGTGGTCAGGGAGCCAAGACAGGGCTTTATGCGATCCCTACACTCACTCCAGATAGGGCGGAAAAGAGGCAGAACGGACGCAGATTCAAGGAAAACGGCGATCCGATGTTTACCCTTACCGGACAGGACATCCATGGCATATTCAACGGTGCGAGGATTCGGCGCTTGACTCCGACGGAATGCGAGGCACTTCAAGGATTCCCTCAAGATTGGACTAAATATGGGATCTTGAATGGCAAGACAGTAGAGATTTCAGATTCGCAGCGCTATAAATGCCTTGGTAACGCAGTTACCACTAATGTAATTCAGATGATCGTAGAAAGATTATATCAATAGGGCAAGCCAAGCCCGACTAAATGAGGAGGGAGAGATGAAGGAAATTTATATGCCAAAAACAGAGATACAAAAATTAGGTTATTTAATAGAGGAATGTGGAGAGTTGCAGTCTGCTCTTGGTAAAACTATTCGCTGGGGATTGGACAGTTTTAATCCTGAATTATCCCCAAATAAACAAGAAACAAATAGGGAGTGGATATTCAGAGAAATTCAAGATGTAAAAAGAGCAATAAGTTTTGTAGAAAAGATTATAATTTAGCCACAGCCAAATGAGGAGGGGGAGATGAGCATTATAAAAGAGGTCAGGGATGGGGAGGGAGAGGAATGAATCTTATAACAACACGAAGTAGAATTAAAAGTGTGGTTGATGAATGGTCAAGAACTTATGGAAAAGGACAGTATGGAGAGGATAAGCTTATAATACTTGAAAAATTAAAACTTCTTGATTTGAATACTACCACAGCTGAAAACATAGGGTGTATTATAGGCAATAATTCTTGGACTGAAATTAAGTGTGACGAATGTGGTAAATCTGTTTCTTGTGTAATTGTTTTAGGGGAAGAACCTGATTATGAAAGTGCTACTGCGTCTATATGTAAAAAATGCCTTAAAAAGGCAAATAAGATTATTAACCGCACCATAAAAGGATGAGGGGATATAACAGCCGATCATCGCTGACCGGCTGTTATATCTTTTTTAACTTATTTTTCAGATATTGTACTTACCGTATTCTTTACATCCTGTGTACTCTTTTGCTTCGTAAACAAAGCATCGAATAAACCGTCTAACTCCATCCTTACTCCGGCACGGATCTCCCAATCACTGTTTTTCGACTGTCCAAAGTAGGTGGTATATTTGTTGGAAACACCTACTGAACTATCGACATAAGGAATTACGTGTATCCAGGGCTTCGTCTTTTCATTGATCTGGATCACGGAGTAATCCACATGCTGGGCGTTAGGGAAGTTAGCTGTATTAACATTCTGCGCCGGCTTTGGAAATATCCTGTTCCATAGGCTTACTCCTCCATAAGCTAAAAGGAACAGAAAAACCAGGATAATCCCGCCCTTCCATAATCCGCTGCCGGCTTTTATCCAATCTTCGCTTACCGGTTGGGTCGGATCCGCAGGGTTTTTTCCCGTCAAGAAGTATAACGGATCGAATTTTCCTTTCATATTTTTCCTTTAGCCAATGCTCTTCCGATTAAAAATACTATCACTGATAAGACCACTAATACGATCAGGATAGGATGAGCCATAAGCTCTTTAAGCACTTTACTTATCAAGGCAACGGTAAATATGCCTCCAAACAATACAGAAGCTATTTTGATGCCTTGTCCTAGTATCTTCTTATCCATTTATTCACCTCCTTTTATTTTATTTCATTTATTTTATTCAATGCTTGTTCTACTTGGTTTAGGCACATATTGGTAGTTATCAATGCCTGGTTTGTCTTTGACTGGTTGTCTGCCAGATCTTTATGCTCGGAACGCTGATATTCATGGGCGTTATTCACCTGTTGGGTAAAATTTGTCAAGGTCGAAGTGAGTATGGTCATGCTTTCGCATAAGTGCCGGACATCATTATTGAGCAGTTGCAGTATTGTTTCTTCCCTTACCTTATTGCGTTCAAGTATGTATTTGATAAGCCAGACCAGAAATCTGGTCAAAAAGAACAATCCTATTACCGCAATGCCGTATTCTGTTACTGCCTTAAGTATCGCAGGATCCA
>Ga0265297_10003069_pt1 | contig 31434 bp, 61 predicted proteins | sample Munlanlwell13791_FD_192502 | JGI IMG/M metagenome (GOLD analysis project Ga0265297, IMG submission 192502) | Leachate microbial communities from a municipal landfill in Southern Ontario, Canada - Leachate well 137-91 | ecosystem: Engineered > Solid waste > Landfill > Unclassified | place...
ACGTGACGAAGGATCGTCGTGCGATTATGACCTACGAAGATGGTGATTGTAAGGTTCTGTATCGTCAGGAATATGATGCCACTGATTTGTCCGTAAATGAAATCAAGTTCTTTTATACCAATAGCATGTTGATGCTGGCAAGTGAGTATTGACAACGGGAATGGAACGATATAATACAAGTGTACCAAGCAAATAGCGAACTCCATAACCTAATGGTGTTGTAAAGTCCAGTGGGTTATGGGTAGGTTGCTTGGGGTAGTTATGAGATGTGCCTATGCCGACTCCGTGAATACCTGGGCACGGACGAGTAGGATCAACACCCTCATAGCGAAAGGGCGGCGAAAGTCTGCAAGCCCCGATCCCTTGAATGTGCTAGAAGGGAATTATCCTCTGGAGAAATCCAGAGGATTTTTATTTACACTCATTTCACTCTTATCATGTTTAAGATGGATGTAAAGAACAAAATAGTTTATGATGAGTGTAAAAAGATTTGTGGTTGACAATTGTTTCTGATTCATATATTTACATACATGACACCTACAAATGATCGTAAGGCGGTTATTAGGGACATGATACTTTCCATGTCTCAGAGGGATGCTATAAATTATATTAAAGAAAAGTTATCTACTAATAGTCAATGGGCCATGCAAGGTTGTGTGAGGGTGTTTCAGTTTCAGACTATGGAGGAAGTATCTAAGGAAGCGACAGTTGACAACAACGGGGTTGGTTTTTCGGGTGTAGACGCAAAGATTCTTTCCACCCTAGCCAAGAGGGTTCAATCATTTTGGAACGATCAGAGGGCAGGGAAACCAGTCCTATACCCTACTCCGTTAGGTCCGAAGGGTATTGCATTACTTCATAGGAAGATGCCCAAGTATGCGAGACAACTCTATAAGATTGTTGTAAACGGACAATGAAAGGAAATATTATGAAGGTATCATGGAAGACTAGGGCTGCATTTTACATTCATAATAGGTGGACATGGGTTGTCTGGAATAATAATACTGGAAATAAGCATGAAGCGATATTGAAAAAGGCTAATGAACTTAGTGCAACTCGTTGGGATTATGGCAATGCTGACCATAATGAAACTTCACGGTGTAATTATTGAACAAATGGGTTGACAAGCGTTCCCGATCCATATAATCCATCACACAAGGAGACAATCATGCTTATCATTATTCTTGCCATTATTTTTGCTATGTGGGGAGTATATGTGAATATTCCTAATAGGGGTATAACTGGTGTAATTGCTAGTGTTGTTATTACTGCATCATTCTTTTCATTCGTTTATTTGACTAAATTGATTATTATGATGTAAAGATCAAATATTCTAGGCAGAAATGTCTGGAATATTTTTACACTCATTTCACTCCTATCATGTTTAGGATGGATGTCAAGAGTTGGAATGAGTGTAAAGTAGTGATTGACAATCGTATCTGCTCCATATAATGTAGGCATAAGGAATCAATCATGCGTCTTGTTATGAAACCATGGACTCCTGATTCTCCTATTTTTGCTGTAAGTGTTTCCAATCAAATAACTTATCAATATTTTTGTTTATTGGGTGGTCTAGAAAATCCAAGATGTGAAAAAATATTACGGAGGAACGGTAGTTACACGTATTTTACTTATCATTTAGTTGATACACCCTGACATTTGACAAGCGTTCCCGATCCATATACTAATTCTCACAAGGAGACCAGCATGCGTACCATTCGATCTGTTGCGATTACAGCAATTGAAAAGTTTAAGGAATAGGTGCAATCCAAGGAATGGATGGATGGGGAAGGCTACAACTTGTATAAGGCATGGGTAGAATTGCGTCGTCATAATGGTCATAGTATTGCATCAATAAATCTGTGGCGTGCAACTATTGTTGAAATGTGTATTAGTATGATTGATGTTTATCAGAACGTATCAGATGTTTTTATGCGTTCTAATTTTGTGGAAACTTTCAATCTCCACCTTGCAATTCATATCATGGGAGGATTGAAAAGGCATCCCAAATGGGAAACAAAGTGTCAAATTATGATTACTGAATGAATATAAAATAAGGATAGGGTTATTCCTATCCTTATTTTTTTTACAGTCATCTGGTGTTTATCATGTTTAGGATGGATGTAAAGAACAAAATGAGTGTAAAGTAGTGATTGACAATCGTATTTGATTCATATAATCAGTCGCATAAGGAATATGATATGTATTTACTTAGAACTGATAGAGGACTTCTAATTGCAAGAGTTTCTGATTTAGTTGCTCAACAGTTTATTCAAAACACAAAAGGTCATTTTGAGAAAAGAGATTTTTTCATGTATGGTAGTACGCCGTGTTATGTTTTTGATGAAGGTGGGATATATATTGGTAATTCAAATCTTATAATGGTTAATATTTTTATTGGGTATTTTCTTCAGAAAAGTTAATATTTTATAAATGGTGATTGACAAACGTTTCCAATCCTTATACTGATACGCATAAGGAAACCAAATGATACCTACTAAGGTTATGGATCACAAAAATTATCCTAAATCGTTGAAGGATATGAGTTTAGATCAATTGAACTTTATTATTCATGATTGTAAGGAAGCTATTGCTGCAAATCCTGACAATCCGAATAATAGTTATTACATGGATGAGATTGCATATTGTTCTAATGAGAAAAAGCGCAGACTTGACAAGCGTTCCTGATCCATATAATCAAGCACATCACACAACCCTGTTCCTTGAAAGGGAACCGACCATGCACCTGCAAGATGCCGTTAACGCCATCCTCGACGCTCGGGATAATAACGAGGATGAGAGGCAAGCACTCAACCAGTGGCAGAAGGATAACCGGAAACTGTCGTTTTCCGAAATCCAGACCATCCAGCGACTTGTGGCAGAGGATGACGAGTATGATGATCGTCGTCCTGTTGCCGCTGGACTGATGCGCAAGGGACTGCGCCAGCCTGACGAGTGGTGAAACTAAAAAGGGTAGGTTCATCCTACCCTTTCCTTTTATACTCATTTACTATCCCTTTAATATTTACACTTATTCAATCATTATCATGTTCTGAATGGATGTAAAGAACAAATTGGTTTGTACTTGACTTTCTCCTAATGTGTGTAAAATAGTGTCCAAGGAGATATATCATGTCAGTTACTATTCATGTAGAAAATGATAATGATAGTAGTGTGAGAAGTCCTTGTGGTTATTGTGACGAGCGTAGTAATAATCATTGTGAATGTTGCCAAGGTTCTGGTATTGTATATGAGTCTAAATATCAACTAAATATGACTAATGATAATTTTAAGTTATTTTGGAAAGGTTTAGGAATAAGTGTAAATGATGAATTATGTGGTAAGATTTATTCTTCCAATCTTTACACTCGTTTAGTATCATTTACAGGTAAGTTAGATAATAATAATCCTGGGGAGTTTTTTATTAAGACAGAGGGGAAGACAGTATATTGTAAATTAACAGAGGAAAGACTTAAGAGGTATATTAGTACCATGATGGACATATTAGAGTATGCGATGAAGAAAGAGGAATGGATAGTTTGGGATTGACTATATAGATTATATGGTATAATTATGAACATGAACACCTACCATATGATTTCTAAGGGTATGCAGATTGATATGTGGGGTGCTGCATATCCTGTGAGTGTAAACACTTATGACAGGAATATGATTGTCGATCATACACCTATCACCTTGAACCCTGGATACTTGGCCCCTTGCGATTGTGTGTTGATCAATCATAATGATCGTGAAGCTAAATTGATCTGTGCGAAGGTGAAAAACATCAGTTGACAAGCGTACACCAGTCGATATAATGAAGGCTCAACAAAAGGAACCCTTGGACAAAGGAGTATAGCCATGCGGTGACTATAATTAAAACGGAGTTTAAGTTTGTACCTAACTAAGATTCGGATCGTGGAACCGCAAGCCACGGATATGTTGCTACTAAATCCTAACAGGTAGTACCATATCAATTAGTTCCCTAGTTAGGATACGCGAGCGGAGGGGAAACCCTGAGATGCGTTTGAGCGTAAGGGATAATAATGCCCCAAGGACTCATGAACCTTGGGGTATTATTATTTTTATAATTATTATCCTATTAGTTTTTACACGCATTTACGATCTATCATGTTTAAGATGGATGTAAAGAACAAAATTGTTTGTGATGAGTGTAAAAGTATTTATGGTTGACAGTTGTTTCCGGTTCATATACTGATCCGCACAAGGAGACAGTCATGGATAAGATTAGTCGAGTTTTTAAGAATATGTTTACAGTCGTCTCTACTATTGGGATTATTTTGTTTGTTATTTTTCTTGTTGTTAGTGTTGTAACTTTTCAATTCAATATTTACAAGAAAAAGCATGGTCAGAATATGACTTTTATTGAATTTTTGTTTGATCCGGAAGTGAAGTAACGATTGACAAGTGTTCCTGATCCATATACTAATCCTCACAAGGAGACGATCATGGGCACTTATTATGAGCATACTACACGTCAAAACTTGATTAATGATTTAATCAAGGGATGGGATCGTATCAATGAACATGGTGTCAAAATTAGTGTAAAGGTGATTGCTCATGCTCTCCGTGGGAATCGTCTGTGGAAGGTCATGGAAATAACTACAGGTGATAAGGTGGAACGTCTTATTCAACTTGACTTGCTGACTCGTTACGATGGTATGGTTGGCTATAAGCCTATTGATGAAACTATGGGTCCGTATTATTGGGATTGTCCAAAAAAGTTTCTTAAGAATCTTACTCCACCATTGTCCGAATATTCTGCTAACTGGCGCGAACGAGTGTTGGCACGATACAAGAAACCGTTGACAACTGCAAATCATTGATATAATTCCAATCACAAGGAGACAACTATGTTTTTCAAGAGTCTGTTTTGTTCTCATGCCTGGAATAAGGTTGCTGAACATACATCAGAAAGCACCATTGAACATCTGCGAAAGAATGGTTATAATGGTCCTATTCGTATATGGACTATGGATGAACTATCAAAAAAGACTTATACTTGTATTTTGACCTGTTCTAAGTGTGGAAAAGTGAAAAAGATTGTCACTTGACAAGTGTAAAACCTTGATATAATCAAACGCATGATGGCAGACAACCATCTGTAAATAAGGGATAGAGTGGGGATTACCCACCATCCTAAAGAATATGGGTATGTTACAGCCTATATTGCGTGTATCTGCCAAAAGGCAGGCACGTTATATATGACCGAGGACCATCCCTATTCAGGTTCGATGAAGCTGCCACTTCATTGGGCTAACAATCTGGCAGGATTGTAGAATCCTCCTGTTGACATAGACTTCAACAGGGGGTTTCTTTTTATACTCATTTACTATCATCTTAATATTTACAATCATTTCACTCTTATCATGTGCTGAATGGATGTAAAGAACAAACTGATTTATGATGTGTGTAAAAAGATTTGTGATTGACAAGTATGTAATTTTGATATAATGTGGGCATGATAACCAAAGAGTATGCAATTATTCTTATGAGGAAAGGATTGAAAAATAGATTATTCTATTGTCATGCAAACTCTGTTGCAAATAATTGTATGGACACGGCATCAAAATATTTGTCTCTTATTAATACATTGGATATAAACGGTACATTAATTGGAAAACATAATAGTTGGGCAACTGATTCGTTTGCATTTGCCTTTTCACAGTTAAGGCAAATTCCCCGTGATTGGTATGATGAATTGTATGAATCAATGTTTGGAAAACTTGATACTTGACAAACGTTCCTGATCTATATAATTATTCGCACAAGGAAACAACTATGATTAAAAAGTATCCACCCCAGCAATTCCTAATATTGATTATAAGGATTGCACGATTGTAAATATTCGTCGTGGAAAGGGTGCTAGATCGTGCTATATTTATGCAGAGTTAAAGGCCAAGGATGGAAGTACACTTATTTCATCAACTCTTGATTACATTACACAGGCTGTTGCGGAAAGATTGCCAATTGATGAGTGATAAAATATAATTTACAGTACAATGAAATAAAAAGGATAATAAAAATGATTCCAACTCTTTTCTTTATCGCCCTTAGTGTTTTTGTATTGACAGGTATTGCAATGATTGTAAACTTTATTGGTTGTTTTAGTTCATTTGGGAAGGGATCGTTTGATGATTCCTTTAATACCACCAGGAATACAATTGTTCGACATGCTTTCTTGATGATTCCGGTTTTTGTTAGTGGGGTCTGCACGGTTGCATTTGGTATTACTTGGATCGTTCAAGTTGTCAGGTAATAATTGACAAGTCAAAAGATTGTGATATAATAAGAGCATGAATCATTGAAAATTAGGCGACCCTTGGGAAGATTAGTTGAAAGTCTCCTCCTTGTACTAATCGCCCCGGCAGTCAAATGCCGATATACTACACCACCTCCTTTCTTATTTCGTAGTTGATAAAGGTAAGCCTCCACTTGACATTCTCAAATCATCATTATAATTGGACGCATAAGGAGAAACAAATGCGCTTCAAGACTGATGATAACTTCAATTCTTCCCATAAGATCGGAAGTGTCGCGGGTGTAAATACTAACTACCTGACTGATAAGTTGGGTACTCCTAGTGACTACGATGTTGATGGTAAGGTTGATGTTGAATGGAATGGTGAGTTTACCGCAAAAGATGGTACTACCCATCGCGCAAATGTATGATGGGATTGGAAAGGAAGTCTCACACATTCAGGAATCGCCTCTATATGGATTGATGAACCTGAATACCTCCATGAGTTCTTGACTTGGATCAAATCACCATAAGCGGAGTAGTGACCGCAGGGAAGTGAGGGCTGCAACCCAGCACATCCTAAACCGTCTTGCAGGATGGTTAGAACGCCAGCAGATTCCTATTAGTGGGATCTGCTGGTTTCTTTTTTATTTAAATTATTTAAACTCATCTATCATGTTTAGAATGGATGTAAAGAGAAAAGTTTAGTGTTGATTTTACAATCATGTTTTATATAATGATATGTATGATGAAATGTAGTTACTATTGGCAACATATTGGAGTCTTTGAAGGACTTCCTCTTAATCAAATAGAAATTGATATCATTACAAAAGTAGGAAATGATATTAAAGGTAAAGCACATAATAGTAATGAGTTAGTACAATGGTTCTATCTTATGATTTCTAAATATAATATTCCATCTTATAAACATATTGATGCATGGAATTATTTTGTAACGGTTCTAAACTAATCCTTGCAATTACACAGATCACGCTATAATGCATGTAACAGGAGACAAACATGCTTAAGCCTTTCTGCCTCTCGTTTATGATCGTTCCAGTTATTGCAGTTGAGTTTGGTGTTTCAACGTTTGTAAATAAGTCTGTGTATGATGGCGAGTTTGATGTTGATGTTGAACGTACTGGTATTTTAGTTGATATTCCTATTACTGATATCTCTCCAACTGTATTTGGTGTTGGTATTGGTACTTGTAATATTAATGATATTAGTGGTATTGAAGTTAGGGCAGTAATTAGAGTTTATGGTAATATTGGTTGTGATTATATTAAACCGTTCGCTGGAATCGGTGGTGGTATTATTTGGAATGAACAGAAATTATACACTGAAGGCAATCCACAAACTGTGCATGTGTTTGAGCAGATTAATAATCATACTGTTCTGGTAGATAGTTATGACACTATTGATCGAATTGAAATGTCCAGAGTCAACTATTCCGGCTTTGCTCATGTCGGTATTTTGATCGGAAATGATGATTTGTTTACACGCATTGGAGTGGAATATTCACATATTAGTAATGGTGGTCGTGAACCTATTAATATCAGTATGGATACAATCGGTTGGTTCTGTGAAGTCGGTTGGAGATTCTAGTAGACATTTGTAAAATGAGTGTATAATACTCCCATGAAACGCAGAGATAAAATCAAGCCGTGCCTTGACTGTGAGGTTTCTACTGCCTCCATCGGAGAACATTTCTATCTTAAAAATGAAATCTGGTTTAAAGTCCATAATAATGAACGTGGATTTTTGTGTATCAGTTGTATTGAAAAGAGGTTAGGTCGTAAACTTGGCCCTTCCGATTTTACTGATGCCTCAATCAATAAGCCTCAACGTGGTATCTATATGAGTCAACGTTTGGCTAATAGATTGGGATATGTCTAATTAAATACTTTACACGCATTAAATAAACTTAACGAGTCTAAAAAGGAATATTATATGATCGCTCCTAAAGATGTTGAGTGTCACGATAATTGTGGTCATATTATTAAGAAGGGTGAAAAGTGTTTTAAGATCGGAAATGATTATTTGTGTGTGAATTGTGATTATGATCGTAAGAAGGAACAGGAACGAGAGGATGCAATGGCGAGACTTGACTAGGTGGAAAAGGTTGATATAATCAAACACACAAGGAGACAAGCATGGAACCCAATATGGAAACTCTTAGAGCCTTGGAAGCGAATATCAAGTATGCTATTCGCAATCATGAACAGGTTTCTATCGGTGGCGGGATTTTTAACTACTATGACCTTGAATCCCTCTTGTGTGCAGTTCAGAAGATGATCCAACTTTTGGAGGTTGACAAGCACAACGGAGGCTGATATACTATCATCTAATCATGGGGGAAACTAAGACCATAAACCCCCCTAACTGTGGTGGACCTAAGACCTCAATCCCACCCACTTTTTTAAGGATCTATACCATGAAAAGCCATTCTTTCCTTCCTGTTAAGCGTGGATCTCCTTTTTCTATCTATTTTGTATATTCTAATACGGGTAATTTCATTTTTAAGGGTGATCCTGATATTATTGGTGACTATATTAAAGAAAATTATCCAAGATCATTTAGTCGTGTAACTTATTGGAAGAATGGTGCGCAACGTGGATTGTGGCGTTCACCGACTCTCAGAATTCGTAGAAATACATTTGTTAAAAAGAATAAGAACGGTCGAGAATTTTTCGCACTAGATGATAAGTTTACAATCACTAAGCGTAATGATGATAAGTCGATTGGTATTCGTCTAAAGAGGATTCCTAACAAGTGGATTCCGCAGTTTGATAATCTTATTGACATGTAGTAAAGAGTCGATATAATCAAATCACAACAGAGATGTACTATATTGCTGGCTTGACGTACAACTCTTATTATGACCAGCCGAGGGTGCGGTGCGTTAAAAACCTTGTGGTGATGAAACCGCAATAAACCACTTATAACGTAAATGTCGCGTTTGCGTTATAAAAGCGACTAAAATCTGACGAAGGCTGTAACTAGTAATCAGATTGATAAAAAATTAAAGTTTACAGTATCGGTGGCAACTGCGTAGTCGGGACAGCCCACCATGAACATAATCCCGACTACTTATATGTCTCTCCTAACTGTTGCGACGTTGTTAAGGTTCAATTCCTTAACCCGAATAGCATCAGCAAGGGATAATCCCCTTGCGCTCCCTAAAGGAGTGGCGAGACACCAAACAAAAGACGGGATTAATCTCCCGTCTTTTTATTTAAACTCATTTATTATTTCCATAGTTTTACACTCATTCAATCATTATCATGTTTGAGATGGATGTAAAGAACAAAATCTTTTGTACTCATCACAAGGTATTTTGTGGTTGATTTCGTTTCCCAATCCATATACTAATTCCTGTAAGGAAACAATATGAAAACCTACTTCACTAACTGTGTTAATTCTGATGGCAATTCAATTAATAATATGACAGGTAGTGCAAAAGAAATTACTCGTAAAACGTTTCTAACTTATGTCGATAAAATGAGTATAAAGGAAATTGAAACCTCTTTAGGATATAGTAAAGATTTTCGTATGTCTAATGATTGGTGTGTTAGATATTTTAAGAGTAAGTATAGGGGTAAGCCGTGTGTTTATTTCGATCACTCTAGTATCGAATATATTTTCGTTTGACAATCGTTTCCAATCCATATAATCACGCACATAAGGGGATAAACATGTCCGAACCTATCCATCCGAATGTAAAGAATATGTCTCGTAAGGATATCGAACGGACTATTTTCGATATTATGACTGATAACGGCATGGATGAAGATACCGCAGATAAAACCATTGATTCAATGAGTCTTCACGATATGGAAGAATACCTTTCATATTCATTCAATGATAATGATGATTCAGATATTGAAGATGATGATTGACTTCCAACAAATGTAAATATAATCACGCACACAAGGAGACAACAATGATTCGTCAAATCCTCCCAGATTCGCAGATTCATCTTGTGTGGCAATGTCCTGACTGCCTCAAGTTGGTAACTGTCGGACCTGAGTTTGCTCAGGAACATGGTAATCCAATGTGTACTGCGTGTGATATTGATATGGAATATCAGCATACAGAGGTTGACATTCCGTGAATAACCTAGCAACTATCGACCCGCATGTAATGCCTGGACAAAATGATAAATACTATCCAGGCTTTACATACAAGGTTTTCCTTAATGATGTTCTAGTTGCTACTAAACGTAAGCAATTCTTCAATCAACATCATTTCATGGCTTGTATCAATCGTTGGAATGAAATGTCTAATAACTCACCATGCTGCGATGGTATTGTTAGACAGTATAGATATGAACCACTTGGCTCCTAAAAATCCTTCACAATGCCACTATGGCAGGAATTAAAACTCCTGCCATTTTTTTTACACTCATTTACTATTAATATAGTTTTTACACTCATTCTACCATTTATCATGCCTTATATGGATTACAAGTGTAAAATACCCTGTTGACATTTGTAAACTAGTATATATAATTGGATAAGTTGAGGGATGAATATGACCCCTGAAATGCTGACTGAACTAAACGCTGAAAAGCGTAAAAAGCGCAGAAAGCAAACCGCTGAAGACTTCACTCCTAGTTGGCTAGTTAAAGAAATCCTGAATAAGTTAACAGTCTATAATAAAGATTGTTGGAAAGATCCACGTAAAACATTCATCGACCCAGCTTGCGGAAATGGTAACTTCCTTATCGAAGTAGTTAAAAGAAAACTAATTAGCGGTCATAAACCACTCGACGTTGCTAAAACCGTATTCGGTCTAGATATTATGAAAGATAATATCACCGAATGTAGAATTAGAATCTTGCGTGCATTTGATATTTGTAATAGCCTAACAAATGAAATTGTACTTGAAGTCTATAAAAATATTAGAACAGTAGAAGATACACTAAAAGTTGACTTTACGAAAAATGTGTTTAAACTCAAAGTCTCTGATGACAATAAGACTAATCTTATTATCAGAAAGGTCCAGGAAATGAATAATAACGAGAAAAAAATCATCACAAGACAAAGGTTTGTAAAAGAATACTTTTATAATAATGAACATATTAAGAGTTTGCAGAACGTACATACTCCATTTGATTTGACTAATTCTATTGTTAAAAAGTTGGGGGAATATACGTGTTTAACGGATGGGAAGAAGTATTTGGTATTTAATTTGGAGTTTATTGATTCATTAATTGAGAATGGTGTTAGTAAGGAAAACATTACGTTTATTTCAGAGTGTGCGGTTAAGGTTAAGTGTGCTAAGGAAGTTTATGGGGTTAATGGTATTCTTGACGATTTTGTTAATTTTAAGAGTGGGGATAAGTTTGATGTTGTCCTCGCAAACCCTCCATATCAGGAATTAAAGGAAGGAAATACAAAGAGTAAGGCTATTTGGCCAATGTTTGTAAAGTGTGCATTTGATATTTGTAAGTATGATGGATATGTTTCTATGATTCATCCTAGTACGTGGAGAACTGGATTAAAAACTACAAATGATATTTTAAATCTTTTAAAAAGCAAAAATATGCAATTTCTTGAAATGCATAGTGTTAATGATGGTGTAAAAACTTTTGGTGCTGCTACCTGCTATGATTGGTATGTGTGTAATAACAATGTATATGGTGGTAAAACACATATTTTGGATGAGTTGGGACAAAATATTAATATTAATATACAAGATTTTGATATTATTCCTAATTCTCATATTAATGAAATTTCATTTTTGTTCTCTACAAATAATAATGATAAAATAGATTTTTTATATTCTCGTTCTGCTTACGGAAGTGATAAAAAGTGGATGAGTAAGGAAAAAACCAATACTCATATTTATCCAGTAATATATTCATTACCAAAAAAAGGAAAACAAATTTGGTATTCATCTACTAATCAAAATGGTCATTATGGAGTATGTAAAATAATTTTTTCGAATGGTGCAGCATGTCAACTATTAATTGATGACCACGGAGAATATTCATTATCACAATTTGCGTTTGCAATCATTGATACACCAGAAAATTTAATTAAAATTAAACAAGCTATGGAATCTGAAAAGTTTTTAAACCTGTGTAAATATATGAGTAAAAGTTTTGATAAATATAATCCAACTTTTATTAAAAATTTTAAAAAGGACTTTTGGAAATATTTTATTTGATTGTGATATAATTGGATTAAAGGAATTTGGCACTATGAACTCTCAATTAGAAACTACCGGATTACGTAAAATTAAAGATGATTTTATAAATTCAATTACATTTAAAAATAAAAATTTTATCTATAGATGGTGTCAACAATTATATAGAAAATTTTTAAAATATCAGTTTAAAAAATCATATAAAATTAAAACATTTGATGAAATTTCTTTAAAATCACATACTGATGAAGTATTCAAATCATTAGGACTTAAAGGATTAACAATTGTTAGATATAATGTATATAAAAAGGATACTAAAGTATATGGTGGATGGAAAGAATTATCAATTGGTGATCATTTTAAAAATCCAGAAATTAGTAAATTAAATGATTATGCTTACAATTTTAATAGATTATGTGATGTTATGCATAATCAAGAATTATCATCAGATGAAAAAAATAAAATATATGAAATATTTGATTCGTCTTTAAAGAGTTTTAATGTATTAATTCCGTCTTGGGTAGAAGATAATGAGATATTAGATTTTTTTAATATAAGAATATTAAATGAAATATTAAAAAATGAAAAAGAAATTAATTTTTATAAAAAATATATAATTGATGAAAAATATAATATTAAAATATGTATAGATCCTCAAATTATAAAAAATAAAAATGCCTATAAAACTGGTGCATATAATATGTTTACAGATAATTATTTTTGTAAACTTGATTGTATAAAAGAATATAAAACAAAACACACATTTAAATCAAAATTATATTGGTTAATTATTAATTGGAAAACAATATTATTTATATTATCTATATTATTATTAGGTTTTTTTATATATGTTTTTCCATATATAGAAATTATACAAACGGTCTATGAATTTGTAAAAAATATTTTTATTCGTTGACTTTCGTAAACCACTGATATAATGTGTCCTAACTGAAAGGACCACATATGCCCACTCGTCTGCTCCATCAGTGTTTGATGACGATTCCAGAGAATATTTTTAATGAGTTGTTGGCTGATACTAACACAATAAATTCATTTTGCTCAAAGATTGAGCGTTTGTCTAATAAGACAACGCTTGATCCTAATGATTTTAAGGGTGATGTTCTTGAATTATTCACTGAGTATTTGATTAAAACTAGAGGTTCTGATAATCGAATTGGTATTAATGAATACAAGTTGATTCAAGAATCAAATAAAATGGATCTTGGTGTTGACGGTTACGGCATTGGTGCCAACCTCAATCCTGCCACTGTGCAAGTCAAGTATCGGCATCACGATTATATCCTTACTGCAAATGAGGATCACCTTTCTAACTTCCTGGTTCAGTCATGGACTGCCTTTAAGGTGGATATGACTGATACTATGAACATGCTTATTATCACGACTGCACAAGACATTCATCATCACACTAGAGACAATATGCTTCAAGGAAAGGTCCGTGTTCTTCACAGGAATCATCTGAAGTCATTAGTTGATAATGATGATTATTTCTGGACTGATTTTTACAATTCTATTAAGGAGTCGATTAGTATTCCTGTAGTTAAACCGCAAAGGATGGTTCTTCGTCCACATCAGCAGGAGGCAATTACTGCTATTATCAAAGATCATAATGGAAAGGGCCAAGTTATCCTGCCGACTGGTACAGGAAAGACTGTTATTGAGGCTGAAACTATCGCCCAGCATATTTTACAATCATCCCAACCGCAGACTATTAAGGTATATGCGTCTCGTATTTTGTTATGTTTCCAGTTGATTAAGGATATTCAGGATTATTTGCTTGCTAGTAACATTGATGTTGATTTGATTAATTTCAATTCTGGTAATTTACAGGACACAGAATATATCAAACGTTATGTTGAGAATGGTTTTGCTGGTAGGAAGGTTGAATCGACTACTAGCAATCTTGAGTTGAAGAATGTTGTTATGAAGTCTCATACTAATAACAAGTCTATTATTATTTTCTCAACATATCATTCTGGTGTTAATTCTCATCGTGACGATCTTCCTATTAATCTTTCGATCTTTGATGAGGCACATAATACGGTTAATGAAGAATTCCGTGATGTTGTAGATTTACCGTCTGAAAAAACATTTTTCTTTACAGCAACGCAGAAGTTTACTGATTCTGATACAGGGTTTGGAATGAACAATGAAATTCGGTATGATGATATTATTTTCCAGAAGACACCTTATGAAATGATTGAAGCAGGGGAAATTTGCCGGCCATACATTCATATTGTGAAGACTGACATTCAACGTCCAGGCGGATTGAATGATGCTCCAGATGCAATCGTACATTCTATTTTCTCTGCATTCTTTGAGCATGAGTCTATTATTAAGCAACAGTCATATAATCCCGATGAATTGGGTGCAAAGATCATTGTTGCGGTTGAAGGTCAGAATATTTTGAAGGCTATTATGAAGTCTGATGAAATGAATGATTATCGTAGAAACCATCCTCATATCCATATTGGTGCCATTTCTTCCGAATATGGTATTTTTTATGATGGTGTGCATAATGCGGGTACCGTTACAAACATGGCGAAGCATGAGTTTTTACAGCAGATTAAGGCATTGAAGAATAATGATTCATGTATTATTTTCCATGTAGACATGATTGGGGAAGGCATTGATATTCCAGGGATAACGGGTGTAATGCCGTTTAGGAACCAGAATGTCATCAAGTTTGTGCAATTCCTTGGTAGGGCCATGCGCTTGCATCCTATGGACAAGAGTAGGTTCTATAAGGGCGAAATTAATCCTAATGATCTTAATAAGTATATTAAGCCTTATGCATGGGTAATCATTCCTGACTTTTTGCAGAATTCACCAGACTTTGAGGATCGTTATAAGCAGATTGTAAGGAATATGAAGTACCATTATGGATTCAAGCCAAGTGAAATGGTACTATATGGTAATAAGTTTGGATTGAATATTGGTACTAATATTCAGACTGTAAACCAGCCTAATAGTGGAAATATCTTTACACAGGTTGGAATTGTTAAGTATGAGCATGAATTGGAATCGTTGAAAGATGATGACAATATTACACATCGGGTGATTGAGATTACTAACCAGATCAAGGAATCAGGTACAGATGATTTTACACCGCTTGTAAAGTATCTTGAATCGTTAACTTGAAATTGATTAATAATACTCCTAATAATTTAGGAGTATTATTTTTATATCTATTTACTATTCATATAGTTTTTACACTTGAAACAGTTATCATGGTTGGAATGGATGTAAAGAGAAATTTTAGAATGTTGAAAACTATAGTAATGAGAGGTAATAGGTGAATCAGTGTATACAAATAAGCGGATCAGAGAAAGTATTTGACAAGTAAAGGAATGGATTATAATGGGAGGCGTGAGATAAAAAACCTGGCTTATGTGAAGGGTGGACAAGCCACTTGACACGTAACAAATAAGCCATATACTTACCCTCACAAGGAGACACCCATGCCTGCCGACATCGCCACCCAATCAAACGGAACCGCAATGATTGCCTATCGTGGGGAAACCCCATGGCACGGGCAGGGAACGAAGGTTCCTGATGCGGTGACTGGACAGGAAATGCTGATTGCATCTGGTCTTAACTATGAGGTTAAGTCCGTGCCTGTCGTCGCCAAGGGTGATCAGGATATCGCCATTCCTGATATGTGTGCAACCATCCGTTGCGATACTAATAGTGTCTTGGGGATCGTTGGTAAGGATTACAACATCTTCCAGAATAGTGAAATGGTCCAATTTTTTGAGGATCTTGTGCAGGGTCGTAAGATTCAGTATGAGGTTGCGGGTGGACTCGGTAAGGGCGAGCGTGTGTGGATTCTGGCACGCATCCCCGACCTGTCTTATGCCATTAAGGGAGATGAAATGGTTTCATACATGGCTATCAGGAATGGCCATGATGGAAGCATGAATCTTACCGTTTCCCCTACAAATGTGAGAATTTGTTGTGCAAATACTTTGCGTGCTGCATCGCGGGAATTTATCGAACGACGCAAGTTGTACGGTAAGAGCATCCATGCCGGCTACCGCATCCGTCATACCAAGAACATGCGAAATGCCGTGGCGCAGGCGATTTCCGCATATGACAAGTGCCTGACCGATGCCATCGCCACCCGGCAGCTTTATGAAATGCTGGCGGAAAAGCCGGTCACTGATAAGGAAGTCCGTGCCTACTTCGTCAAGATGATGGAGACTGCCGACAAGGCGGAAGCGGCGGAAAAGGAAAAGGCCAGCAAGCTAGCGGAATCGCGTCTTGCTAATAAGGTTGATGATCTGATGGCACTCTGGAACGCACCAACAAACCAGACTGGCACCAAGGGGACCGCCTTTGCAGCCTATAATAGTCTTGTGGAGTATGTGGACTTCCAGCGTCCGACCCGATGCGTGGGGGCTAAGAGTGAGGATACGGCTCGCTTTGAGTCTGCCATGTTCGGAAGTGGCGATGACCTTAAGAGCAAGGGTCTACTGGAAGTGATGAATCTTGCAGGAGTGTAATATCACTTGAATTCATCTGAGAATCAGGAGAGGAATATTCTTCTCCTGATTCTTCTCTTTTATCATAATATCTACGTACACCATTATATCTTGAATTCTTTTCGGCATTTTCACTATACCATAATGGTTGTAAATTTGTATAATGAAAACATTTTTCTTGATCCTCTTTTTTTGATAAATCAAATGCTGCACATGGTATAATATGATCAATTGTCCATTTATCTCTGCCATGTCCATGATTATCCCATGTCATTCCTGGTTTCCATAAAGTCTCAATATATTTTTTAAACTCGTCAAAATCACATCCTAATAATTCTTTAGTATGTGAATATTTTTGTGTTTTTACTTTTCTAATTGCATGATATAATCTATCTCTTAAGCATTTAGCCATTTTATATGCTGGTTCAGTTTCAAATCTTTCTTTTATTCTACGTCTTATGTGTTCTTTATTTTTTACATAATTTATTCTTGATCTACGTCTACACTCATCTGGTCCTAATTTTGCTCGTCTTTTCTTTTCTCTATCACAATGATATGTTCTCATCTTTTTTCTTTTTTCTAATTGGGTTGCATAATATTTTTCTTTATTTTCTATTCTATATTTAATATCACAATCAATACATCGTGGATTATACCCATTAAATCGGGTTTTACACTTAGTAAATTTATTTAAATCTTGTATTTCTTTACACTTACAGCATCGTTTTTTACCTTCTTCGAACAATTTTAAGTTTTCTGGATCTGGTTTAGGCATATTATTTCCTTTGTATTATAACATATTAAATAAGATATATGTATTATATCATTTGTTTTAATTTTTTATTTTTTGTTTGACATTCATTATGAACATGATATGTAGTTAGAGAAACAATTTGACATTTACAATCGTTTGATATAATGTAGGCATAAGGGGTTTAAAATGGAAATATATGTGATTAATTGGAAATGGGCACCAGGAGTTTTAGCCTTTATCACTAAGAATCATTCAAATCGCAAGCCTTACACTTCTAATATCAACGATCCAGATATTAAGAAATGGACCACAGAGAAGCGGGCTAAACTTTGGTTATCACGCAAAGATCCTTTGTGGGCGTCAGAGTGTGAAATTGTTAAAGTCAGTATATCAAATCCTGAAAAGTAGTGAGGGCCGTCGTCAGTCACAAAATGGTGATTGACATTTACACTCGTTTTATATAATACACACAAGGAGTACAAACCATGGTCACACGCCGAACTATCAACGAATGTTCTTTTTCTGATATTTTTGACTTCGCCAAGGAGAAGTTTGGTATCGAATGGAATGATGCAAATGACCTATTTTTCAAGACCGGGGTATTGCGCTACGGTACGATTCACGAAGTAGACCCTGCTGATATGCCAAGCTGTATCATGTATATGTTCGAAAAGCATATCAAAAAGTCCAGCGATGTTCCGGCTGATGTGTTCGCCACCATGCCGCCGGATGACCAAGCTCGCACCATCCTCCTGGCGTTTGGTGAGGTTAACGATGTGAGGCATAACCTTATGGTGGACTGTAGTTGACATAATTTACAAAGTGTCATGCACAGATTGCGCCTTGACATCTACACTCGTTTGATATAATCTAATTCAATAGGAGACGATTATGAACAAGTATGAGCAGGAAGCAGCCGATATTGAATTTAATGCGTCAAAGCGATCATATATGGGTGGTCTTGGTGCTGGTGAATGGGAAGCATTTTTGAAGAAGGAAGAAATTACTAGGCTAATTGAACTTGGTAAAATGGGATATGGTACTTGGGGAAAAGAACCATCTACCTTGCAATATAGAATCGAATCAATGAGTAAAGGGGCTTAAAATGGATCATAAGCCTGATTGTCCTTGGAAGGATGGATTTTATGAATCAATTACTGCAATTGATTCCGGTGGTCCTGATATTTGTTTATCTATTGATGATCGACACATTTTTAAATGTAATTTACATGGGCTTGATCCTAAGAATGAACTTTATATTGGTTTTAATTTTTGTCCGATGTGTGGGGTTTCACTTAAATATTGACATTCATCCACATTGTATATAATACATCCAAGGAGTACAAACCATGTTTAATGCTACTGACGCTCGTAAACTTTATGATGACAATTTTAAGCCATTGACTGAAAATGATATGAATGATATTCTTGAGAATATGGGAAATGCGATTAAAGCATTATGTAAGAAAGGATATTTGGAAACAGATTTTACATTCACTGACGAAAATAAGGATAATATGCATCCTTTTCTATTTACAAAGGTTTACAATCTTGCTGAAGTTGTAAGATATATTATGGGTAAATTGGTTGAAAATGGATATAGAGTTAATACTATATTGAATGAGTGTAAAGATGGTGATGATGTACTTATTAATAAGATTGTTCTAAATGTTGACTGGTGATTGACAAACGTTTTCAGGTCATTATACTTCATTCAAAGGAGACAATCATGGCGACTCATTATACGGTTTACAATATTTGTGGTGGTCATAATAGCACTACTCATCTGAAGCAGGCCATTAGGGAGGCACAGGATCATTTTAGCACTCCGTATATCTATACAAAGAAGGGTCGCCGGCCAGTATATAAAGATATGGTTGGTGAGTTTGGCCAGAAGTGGACTGAGTTTGTGCTGGATGTTGGGAACGTAGATTAAACACTTGACTCTCATTCCCCGGTCATTATACTTTGCCCAACCAAGGAGAAACCCATGCGGTTCGACAAGTCCGATGACTTCCACAACGATGTTGCTAAGAAGATGATCGCCCGTATCAAGGCAATCATCGACCTCGCAGAGAAGGATGAAACCCCTGCGGTGGTCCTCAACGGTATCATCGACACTTGCCACGATGCCCAGGAAGAAATCTATGAGGAATCTTGTAATCCCTATACCTTCCAACTGATGAACGATGAGTGTAACTCTAATGATTGATCCCCTTACGCTCATCCTACTACTACTTGACTCACTACAATATCAATGTAGAAAGTCTCCATCCCCTAGTCTCAACTAGGGGTTTCTTTTTAAACTCATTCAAAATCACTTATCATGTTCTGAATGGATGTAAACAACAATTTGGTTTACACTCATCACAAGATATTTTGTGGTTGATTTCTATTTACAGTCCATATAATCATTGGCACAGGAGACAATCATGCAAGAATGTCTTGTGATTGTGGACATGCAGGATTATTTCTTAGGAAACCTTGATTCTATTTCTTCCAAGATTGTTAATAATCCTATTCGCAGAATATATCTAATTGAATGTATTTTACGAGAGATTAAGAACGCTCGTAAAAAGGGTATGCCTATTATCTGTCTGGAATATGCAGACCTTGATTATGATGGAGATGGTATTTTTGCCACTTATACTTGTAAGGAAATCCGTTTAGCTTTAAGAAACTATCGTAAAGCGTATTATGCTCTAAAGGATACAAACGATGGTTCAGAAGAAATTATTGATATAATGAATGGGGTTATTCCCCGCCGGGATATTTCTAGAAATACTCGCACGCCTGTAAAATATCTTAAAAAGGGTGAAAAGGTTAAGGCTTACATTTGTGGGGTCAATTTAGACGCATGTGTGCGTGAAACCGAATATGGATTGCTTGATAAGGGCCATGATGCGGTGTTGATTGCCGACTGTGTTAGGAACGTTTACGATGATGATTGTTTAGACCCATCTAAGGTTAATTCTATGTTTAATGGGAAAAAGATTAGGGCTTGACAATTGTTTCAGAGGCTTATACTGTCACTCATAAGGAGACAGATATGGACCCTGTTTACATTCCCTTTAGCAAGTTGAAGATCATTCTGAAAGATGCTATTGGGGTTGTAGAAAGTCACGGTGGTCATACATATTATACATTTACAGTTGGTGAAGATGAAATCTGTATTAATGAGAAGGAATTTTATATTACTGCTGATAACTATACAATCATGTGTGGAAATGAATTGAAAATCTTTTTGGTTATGGACGATCCAGAAACCACTCCTAGACCTTATTTTAAGTTTAAGATTTTTAGACCTTTAGGGGAAACCAATGCTTAATCCCATTTACACTCTGAATCTTGAACTTGATTATATTTTTGTTAATGATATTATCACACATGCAAATACTGATACTGAAACTAGGTTTGTTGATTGGTGTGTAACGAATGCAAAGGCTGATGCTGGTTTGGATAATGTTAGGGCACTTGCAGTTGCCGCTTTTAAGTGGTGGAATTGTTTTCTTTGACTTTACAAACCGTTTGATATAATACGATCATAAAGGAGACTACTATGCGCTTTCGTGATGCTGTAAAACTTGTAAAGAACTCAACTGCTGTTATGCTAGAAGATGGTCATATTTCTAAAGCCAGAACTCAAAAAGATGCTATTGTTATTCCGTTTCATCTATGCGATCCTAATTATGGATTCTATGTGTTTAAGAAAAATGAGTGTAAAATAACTATTGATAATAATAAAATTGGGTTTCATACTGAAGGGAATTGTCCAGTTTATATTACTCTATTAGTTGAAAAACCTCTTTCTTGACAAACGTATCTAACTCATATAATACGATCATCAAAGGAGACAATCATGCTTAAGACAACTTTTACCCCCATCCCCACAGAGTTTCCTAATAAGGTTCTTGTTGTTGCGGAAGGTTTTATGGGAACTAATGAAATGGTACTTCCCATTTCACTAGAAACCTTTAATGACGGTATGGAAAAGCGTAAGAATGGTGCATTGGTCCAAGATGCTTTCCCTATGCTGAACGCAGTCCAGCGTGAATTCCTTATCACTGGTATGACAGAAGATGACCAAGAAAACGTTTTTGGTGTCAATGATGATGAAGAATATGAAGATGAAGAAGATTTGGATTGACTTTACACTCATTCCAATTATGATACGATCATAAGGAAATCATCATGGAAACTACACTCGTTTACTATCGTAAAGGTACTGGTCGTGATCTTGAGTGTGGTTTTCAAATAGTGGATATGAATAATCTTAAACCAGATATGACTGTCACTGTGTTTAAATATAATGCTACTATTGATGATCTACTAATGATCCGCCGGGCTATTATGTTCCATGAAAGTGATATGATTAAGTAATGCTTGAAAATAATCCACAACTAAAAGAACAAATCTTGTATATTATGAATGTGTTTCACGACGCATATACATATATTAAGTTTGTAAATCTTGTAAACGAAATGAGTAATAGAGAATCTACTGGCGATCAAGCAGCAAAACAAATACTCGACGTTATTACACATTTCTATAACCTAGTTAAGATCAGCCAAGATCAGAAATGAGTTTAAACTTTAAAGGAGTTTAACATGTCTGAAGCTATTATTCGTCGTCGTAATAGGAATAATAAAATTAGGGGATATACACTCGTAGAATTAAAAAATGGTAGATATTATGCTGATGCTAAAATCGGTGGCCAGTATTATGGCCCTATGTCATATGTTCTAAGAGGCGCAGTTGAGTTTAAAACCATCTATGAACTAAAAGAATTTTTTAATATTGATAATAATATTAAAGTCTTAGATCCTAAAGAATTTTAAAAAAATGATCTTGACTTCCTGAAAAGAGTATATATAATATACGCACAAGTGAGTTGAATGGTGGAATGGTCAACCACTGCAAAGCAGGATAAGGAACGACCTTAAAATCAAACCCCTGACACTTGTTTGACAATTAAATATCGTGGGACCGTGGCTCAAAGGTAGAGCAAATGGCTTTTAGAATAATTGGAACTTTTAGGAGAAATCCTAATTGAAAAACTCCGCTAAATCGGGGAAACCTTAACAGATAATGCTGATGGCAATCCCGAGCTAGCAGGCAGATAAAATCTGCCGGGCAAGTGTAGAGACTTTACACGGAGGATCTGACCGGATAATGCCGAAGATCAAGAGAAAGTCCAGACTGACAAATATATTAATAATATATACATCGAAAGATGTTGTCGGTAAAGAACCATTGGGTTGTGGGTTCAAGTCCCGCCGGTCCCAATCTTTAAGAGACTAGGAATACTCCTAGTCTCTTTTTTATTTTACAATCATTTTATTTATGTTATAATAGAACTCTTGACCCAATACTATATAAATACAGGGTAAGGAGTTTGAATATGATAAACGAAAATATATTTGATAGTATAGATACAAAAGATAAAGCATATTGGTTAGGTTATCTTATGGCAGATGGTAGTAATATGACTGAAAGATCACGTATTACATTCTTTTTATCAACAAAACATGAATATATTATTGATAAATTTTTAGAATTTATGAACATCAATAAAACAGAAAAAGAATATGTAAGTTTTACATGGACAAAAGACGACAAATATAAAGGACATATTTCGAATCAGGTAGGAATAACAATACGAAGTAAACAATTGTCACAGTCTTTATCTACATATGGATTTAAATGTCCTAAATTAAAAAATATGAAATTATTTGAATGTGGTAATGAAGAATTGGAATTAAGTTTTATATCAGGATTTTATGATGGTGACGGTAATGCAAAATCCTGCTATCTTAATAGTGGTAATATAAATTTTCTAAATAGTATAAAAAATAAATATAATTTGAATTATAAAATAATAGAAAAAGAAAATAATTATGGTATGTGTTATATTTTAAATTTAGGTGTAAACTTTAGACGCAAAATTATTACAACATATCCATCTAAGATACCTGAAAAAATGATATTAGATAAAGATGATAAAGGAATTATAACTAATTTAATGATGGAGGGTATGAGTTATGAAGACGCAAAAAAACAATCATTATATAATATATTACAATATTCTAAAAATCAACCTAAAAAATTTGAAGTAACAAAGGAAGAATTAGAAGATTTAATATTTGTTCAAAAGATGCCATTTACAAAAATAGGAAAGAAATTTGGGGTATCTGATAATGCGGTTCGTAAACGTGCTAAACGATTAGGAATTATTTTAAAATAGTTTTACACTCATTTTAACACCGTTAAACTCATTATCATGATTATAAAGGATGTCAAGTAGTTTAAATTTATTTGACAAGTGTAAATAGGTTATTATAATGGTCGCAACAAAAGGAGGCTATTATGGGAGTTGTTTATGAGTTGATTATGTTTTTAATTGTTGCAATATTTTTTATTGGTAGTTTATCGTCTGCGGCAGAAAAGAAATTGTTATTAACTGGTATATGTTTATTGATTGCTAGTGGTTTAATTTGGTGGGATATTGCTGCACATAATATTTACAAGAGTCGTGAATCGTCTCATGAGATAATTATTAGGCCGATTTTACACAATGCGGAATGTAATATTATGTATTATGTAGGTGCCGATAATAAGTTAGTAACATTAGTTGGTGAAGAAACTCTTTTTAATAGGGAGATTACAGTAGTTAAGATTGATATTCTAAAGCCAGGATGGTGTTGTGGTCGATACAGTTTTGGTCGAGTTACTAAAGAATTTGTACAAAAGTGATTTAATATTTGACTTGTAAATCCATTTGATTATACTTTCGTTCAACAAAAAGGAAAAGAAATATGGCTACACCAGCAAAGATTAAGAAGGAAGCTGCCAAAAAAGAAGCACGTAAGGCAGAACGCAAGGCAGAGAAGGATGCAAACATTGCCAAGGTTGAGGAAACCAAGGCAGCAAAAAAGGTTGCACCTAAGAAAGCGTATTCACCACCTAATATCGAACTACCTGTTATTAAGAAGGTAAAGGATATTTGGGAAGCAGTTGCACTTGAGAAGAAGGGTGTAAGAGTCGCAGAAGACGGTACTTACACTGTAATGCCTGAAAAGGTTAAGACTCCAGACGAGATTCAGATTATCAAGTCCACTCGTAAGCGTTCAAAGGGAAAGAATCGTACCTGTAGGCACCATGGTCATCGTAGCCAAACACGTATTTGTGTTCAAATGCCTAATGGCGAAAAGGTAAGACTACCTGCTACTATGGCTCATAAAGCAGTATTAGAAGGGGCCAAGTACATTCCTAAAAAGGAATTTAAGTCCGCTTGATTATTATAACTCCTGTAAATAACAGGAGTTAAACTCTTTTATAAAGGAATAAACATGCCTTTAATATTGTTATTTGTCATAAGTGTTCTATCATTTATTGCGACATTAGCTTTAACCTTAAAAGGATTTATGGAAAATGATAAATTAGCATTAAAACTTTCTTTAGTATTTGGTATTATTATGATTGCAACAATTACATGGGTTAGTATTGCTAATCCACCTACTAATGTCTCATATGCAGAAATTAAAAAGATGGAAGATAGAGATGTTATTATTGTAAATGATTATATTATCAATATAACAAAAGAATTTGGTGTAAATAGTATTGATGCCGATAAAATGCGTGTAAAGATCACAACACATAATGGTTGGAGTGGAGGTATCTATTGGGAGAATTCGAAGACTAAGTATGAACTAGTACCAAAGGAATAGGTGAAAGATTTAGGTTGCATTTGATTTAAGATCGTTATAATGGTGTTCACAAGAGGGGCACCAGATGAATAACAAGACGATTTCTAGGTGTATCAAGTTTGCTCTGTCGAAGGCGTCAGAGCATCCTTATTATGTGACTAAGAATACTGTTTATCGTATATCTAGTTTCAGGCATTTTAGTTTCATTATTCAGGGTACTACTATAGTAGGATGGGGCTGGAATCATCATGGTGATGCCCCTAGTGGGTTTGGATACATTGGTGGAACTGTCCATGCAGAGGTTCATGCTTACGAACGTAGTAAAGATAAGTTGAAGGGGACGTTTGAGGTTCTTAATATTAGGTTGAATAGGCAGAATGAGTTGAGATTGTCGAGTCCGTGTATGTGTTGTATGAAGTTTCTAAAGATTTTTGGATGCAAGCATGTGTATTTTTCTACGGATGTAGGAATTGCGAGTATGAAACTTTAAACTTGATTTGGTTTTGGAAGGCATTATACTGGTACCATCTAGGAGAGAGTCATAGACTTTGAAAAGCCTTAATCTGCGGACTGATCCTGTTATGACTTCGTTGGACAGGTATCTTAAGGAACAGGACAAGTACGAAAAGTTTGCAGAATGGATTGAGAAGCAAGAGGAAATGGCTATTAAGGATCGTAAGAATCCGGCGCGGTGGCGTCTGATGGTTGAGCGGAGTATGACCCGACAGATTCGGGTATTGAACGAAAAGGAACAGAAGAAGTTGAAGGAAATCCGCGAATGGCTTAATAACTGGCGAACTGAAATTGCCAGAAATGGATCAGAATACTAAAGGGCTGGTATCATAACGGTAAATGAAACTGTCTCATAAACAGTAATATGGGGGTTCGATTCCCTCCCAGCCCACTTGACAAACAGAAATTGGTTGATATAATCAACGACACAGGAGAAATAATATGTGGATAAATGTAAAGAATGAACTGCCTCCTACTGGTGAAGAAGTTCTTGTATTGGTAGATGAACATAGAGGACCAGCATGGAGAAATAACTTTGCACTAGTTGCATATCATAGTATCACAGGAAAATGGTGGGAAGAACAGCATCCAGAAAACCCCGTAATCGGTGTAACTCATTGGTCTAAAATAACTTATCCAGAATAAAAACCATATGAATAATAAAACTTTACACTTATTTTCTTATTTTCTTGCTGGATATATTATTCCTGCTGTGTTTAGACTTATAGGGATATTTCCTTTTTATTATAAATGGTTTTTTTATGTTGATTTATCAATTTTTATTTTGTTTATAATCGTTATGATTTGGATGAGTGTAAATTGGTATAGGAATAGGATCAACAATAAGATCCATCAGCATAAAGCAGAACATGGAGTATATTAAATGCGTGAACTAATTATTATGCAGGGTATTTCAGGGTCAGGCAAGAGTTTTGTTGCTGATGCCTTGAAGTATTATTACATGCATCTTGGTAAGTCATGTGAAATCTGTTCAACAGATGATTATTGGTATCTGGAAGATCCTACTACATATAATTTTGATTCTACTAAGATTGCAACTGCCCATAATTGGAATAAATCAATGGCTGAAACTGCCATGATTTACAATCGTGAAGTTATTATCATTTCAAATACTAATACAACTCAAAAGGAAGCACAACCTTATATTGATTTAGCTAATAAGTATAACTATACTGTAAGGACTGTTTCTGTTAATTGTTCGATTGAAACTGCTAAAAAGGCTAATAGTGAACGTCCTACTGATCGACAAGTACCAGAGTCAGTTATTGATGCTCAATCACAACGTATTACACCTATCAAAATAACTTGACAAGTTTAAACTCATTATATAATCTTTCTCAAAGGAGTAACCCATGGAACGTCCAGTTACTTTACGCAAACTAATTAATCAACTTCAAAAGTTAGTAGAGACTAATCCAGATGTAGGTGATACTATTGTTGTTACTGTTCATTCTGCATCTGGTGCAATCGACCATCTTAATAGTTTCCATGTACATGAAGTAACTGACTATGATATTAAATCAGAGTTTGGTTTTTTCTATGAAGATGAAAATATTGAAGTAGGTCAAAAAGTTATACACCTTTCTGTCGGCGGAAATTAGTTGACAAGTTTAAAATCGTTGTATAATATAAGGGATCTTTGAAAACATGTGGGCTGGTGGCGGAATTCGGTATACGCGACAGACTTTTTAAATAGAGTGCCTTTAGAGAAATCTAAAGAGTAGAACCTTCCAAACTCGGGGAAACCTTAACAGGTAATGCTGATGGCAATCCCGAACCAAGCATGAGTGTAACAACTCAAGGCGTGTGTAGAGACTAGACGGAAGGAACCTAAATCCTTATAATGCGTGTTAAGGACATGGTTAAGGGATAGTCCAGACTGCAAACTTGTAAAAGGTAGCGAAAGCTATAGCAGTATGAAAATCTGTTGGGAGAAATCCTGTGGGGGTTCAAGTCCCCCCCAGCCTACTATTTATTAACCTCACAATCAAATGATTGTGAGGTTTTTGTTTTTTAATAGATATTGTCTCTGCCATATAAATAATTTAAAAGGAGACAATATGAAAATAAATAAAGAAAAAATGGAAGAAGCAATAAAAACCAGTAATAATGTTAGTCAAGTTAAATTAAAATTAAAATATTCTAAAAATAATGGGAGTTGTTATAAAACAATTTATAATTTTATAAAAAAATATAATATTGATATATCTCATTGGGGAACCGGAAAAGAAAGACAAAATTGGGCTAAAGGTCTTTCGCGTATAACAAATGATAACATAAATTGGGGATATACGAAAGATGAAATATTTAAAGAAGATTCATGTGTATCAACAACCGTTGTTAGAAAATTTTTAATACAAGAAAAAGAAATTGAATATAAATGTAAATTTTGTGGTTTGAATGAATGGAGAAATGAAAAGATAACATTACATTTAGATCATATTAATGGAAATACTAGAGATAATAGAAAAGAAAATCTAAGATTTTTATGTCCAAATTGTCATTCTCAAACACAAACATTTTGTGGAAAAAATATTAATAAGTTTAAAAAGAAAATATCAGATGAAGATTTAATAAAAATTTTAGAATCATCAGAGTCTATTAGAGTTGCATTAATGAAAGCAGGATTAACACCTAAAGGTGGAAATTATGTTAGAGTATATGAATTAATTCATAAACACAACATAAATCATCTTAAATAGATTATCATGCGTTCAGTGAATGTCAATCCTTTTTAACCTCTTTAACAAGTCAAATGACCGTTAAGAGTGGTCGAACTTTCTCTATTGACTTTCTATTTAAACTCATATAATACATGTACCATTTTCCTGATATCAAGAAAATGGTAAGGAGTTAGAAAATGGATAATCTTTGGGTAGAACATTTTAATCCAATTATTGTAAATGGTCAGCAATATGATAAATGGGATGTTAAAAATGTAAAAACAGGTGAGGTTAAGGTACTACAATTTTCTAATATTAGATTAGCAAAAGAATATGCATGGAGATTAAACTCATATAAAAAGACTTGACTTCCTATTTAAACTCATATAATACGTTTCATAAGGAGTAATCCATGAATACTGTATATGTATTGGCTATTAAGCAGAATAGTGCAAAAAAGATTCGTAACATTCTTAGGAAGGAAGATTCTTCTACTAAGGTTATTGAAGGTAATCCTAAAAGGATGTGGATTAATACATCTATGGATATGTGTAAAATTGGACAAATTAAACATGTAGAGGATATTGTTATCTCGGATTGGTCTGATATTCCTGCCGTAGTTAATGCATTCGATTGGCAACAGGTTTAAAGGAGTTTGATATGTTTACGCATGTAACTACATCAATTAAACTCATTGAGCATTTAGATAAGGCAGTTAAGATCATTGACAGATTAACAGAGGATACAATTAGTTATCAACAAGAAATTAATAGACTTCGGGCAGAGTTACAAATACGTAAAGAACAAATAACCAGGATGCCGTTTTGCCCTGACCACAGGGATAAGGTACGTGGTTTACCCTGTAGAGAGTGTGAAATCGAAAGATTGAACTCAATTATTAAAAAATTAAAAGGTAACGAGTGAAACTAACATTTGGTTCTTCAAGAGAAGATATATTTAATGCTAGTGTAGAAGAATTGTTAGATGCAATTCTTACTACAGATGGTAGTGGTGTTAAAAATAAAAAACTAATTCTTTATAGATTACTATTGAATAAAGAAGTATTAAATCATTTAAACGATCCTACTCCAAAAGAGTAGTTGACAATCGTTTCCAACTCATATAATCTCACTCAACAAAGGGGATAATCATGCCTAACAATGTTACCAATCGTGTAATGATTAGTGGATCAGTAGACGAAATCAAGTCTATTCGGGAAACATGTTTTGTATTTCATCCAAGTGTCCACGAAACAGATCGTGAAGGAGATTTAATCTTTAAGAAGGATAATGAATATGGATGGTTTAATCCAAAGACTAATGTATTCAGAAGTAGAGTAGATCATAAGATTTGTATCATCAGTGAGAATGGGGTTCCTGATGGTTGGGTTCCTCATATGACAAAGGAATTCACCGCATTCGATTTTGATAAAATTAAGCCAATGCCAGATGATGTTCGGAAAACAACTGAAAGTCATGGATTGACACTTGAGGATCAACAAAAGAGTAATGGTAGGAATTGGTACGATTGGTGTTGTAATGAATGGGGTACTAAGTGGAATTCCTATACCAATCGTATTGATGTAGATACTGACCTATATCTTGATTTTAGGTTTGATACTGCTTGGAGTCCTCCTACTCCTGTGTTCATCGAACTATCCCGTAAGTTTACAAACGTAAACATTAAGGTACAATATTTTGATGAGGGACATAATTTTTGGGGAGAGGCAGAGTTTTGTAATGGTGAAGTGGTTAGTAATGACTGTAGACCAGTAAAGGGAACAAAAGGATTAGATGATCTTGGAAAGAAGTTATGTATTGAACTAAAGGGGTATGATCCAGACAAAAATGATGATTGACAACAAGTTTAAACTCATATAATCTTACTCATGGAGACCTAATCATGGAAAAACATTTTGTTTTTTTTAAGGTTGAAACTAAACCAGAAGTAAAACCATGTAAACTATTTTTTGATGGCAAAATGAAAGCAGAATCAATAAATGAACTTCGTATAAAAATGAATAATATGTATAATTATCTTAAAGATGAATGTAATGTTTATTTTTATGATTATAGTTGTATTAATATAGTATATGATCTTTTTGATATTGGACTTCTTGAAGATTTAGATGGAGAACTTAGACCAAATCAATCGAACATTACTTGACTTCCTAAGATTGTTCATATAATCCCATGCATAAGGAGACCTAATCATGGGCTACCACACTGATTTTAACGGTTCTTTCAATCTTGACAAGCCTCTTACGGCTGCACAGGTAAACTACCTAAAGAAGTTTGCTGAAACCCGTAGGGTTAAGCGTGATATTTCTAAACTCTCTATGCCTACAGAGGATATGACACATATTAAGGTAGGACTTCCTAACAAGGATGAATACTTCGTTGATTGTCTTGGATTTATGGGTCAAGACAAGGATGATTCAATCCTTGATTATAACAGTCCTCCTGCTGGTCAACCGGGGCTATGGTGCCAGTGGGTTCCTACGGATGATGGTGAATCTATCGTATGGGATGAGGGTGAAAAGTTTTACAATTATGTAGAATGGATTGAATATATCATTGAAAACTTCCTCAAGCCTTGGGGATATGTCCTTAACGGAGAAGTCTCTTGGAATGGAGAGGAACAAGGCGATGTTGGTATCATTGTTGTTGAAAATAATGAGGTTCGTACCAAGCAAGGTCGGATCGTTTACGACGATTGAAAACAAATAAAAGGAGGCATATCTAGATATATAAATTGTACATAATAATGTATATAAGTATAAAAATAAGTATTTGACAAATCAAAATTATATGATATAATATTATATATTCATTGACAAGTAATATTGGGTTGGTAG
>Ga0265297_10003070_pt1 | contig 31433 bp, 26 predicted proteins | sample Munlanlwell13791_FD_192502 | JGI IMG/M metagenome (GOLD analysis project Ga0265297, IMG submission 192502) | Leachate microbial communities from a municipal landfill in Southern Ontario, Canada - Leachate well 137-91 | ecosystem: Engineered > Solid waste > Landfill > Unclassified | place...
ATTCGCTGCAAAGCCCAGCCCTGAAAAAAAACCATTCTGCATAGTCATCCCTCCGCCAAATGTTACCGGTATCCTGCATATGGGCCATGCCCTGAATAATACTATTCAGGACATACTTATCCGTTACCAGAGGATGCTGGGGAAAGAATCCCTTTGGATGCCCGGGACCGACCATGCCGGAATTGCCACGCAAAACGTGGTTGAAAAAACTCTTGCCAAAGAAGGGCTGAAACGCCAGGACTTAGGCAGGGACAAATTTATCGAACGCGTCTGGCAGTGGAGAGAACAATACGGCTCAACCATCATCCATCAATTAAAAAAACTGGGCGCGTCCTGTGATTGGCAGCGGCTGCGTTTTACCATGGATGAGGAATACTCAAAGTCAGTAATTGAGGTTTTTGTAAAATTATATGAAAAAGGCCTGATTTACCGCGGCAGTTATATTATTAACTGGTGCCCGCGCTGCCAAACCGCATTATCTGACGAAGAGGCTCCGCACCGCCAGCTAAATGGGAGCTTATACTACATAAAGTACCCAGTGCTGGCGGAAATCCCAAATGCTAAATCCCAAATCCCAAATCCCAAAACAGAAAATTACATTGTCGTGGCAACAACACGCCCGGAAACAATGTTAGGAGATACAGCGGTAGCGGTAAACCCAAAAGATAAACGCTATAAGCATCTCGTCGGAAAAACTTTGATTCTGCCGCTAGTAAAGCGGGAAATTAAAATTATTGCCGATCCTATGGTTGACATGGAATTCGGCACAGGCGCGGTCAAGGTTACGCCTGCGCATGACCCCAATGATTATGCTCTGGGGAAAAAACACGAATTAGAATTTGTCAATGTCATGCATCCCGACGGAAAAATGAATGAATTCGCCGGCGACTATCAGGGAATGGACAGGTTTGAAGCCAGGGAAGTCATCTTAGAAGATTTAAAAGAACAAAAGCTCTTAGAGAAAATTGCCCCGCATGCTTTATCTGCCGGGCACTGTTACCGCTGCCATACCATAATTGAGCCCTACTTGTCAAAACAATGGTTTGTTAAAATGAAACCTCTGGCTAAACCGGCAATTGACGCGGTCAAAAAAGGAAAGATTAAATTCCATCCTGGCCGCTGGGCCAAGGTTTACTTAAACTGGATGGAGAATATCCAGGATTGGTGTATTTCCCGGCAAATCTGGTGGGGGCACCGTATCCCTGTTTACTATTGTAAAAAATGTGGAACAGGGAAATCCCAAATCCGAAATCCCAAATCACAAATAAATCCAAAATCCAAAATCCAAAATTCCGAAACAGAAAATATAATTGTTTCAAAAACAAAACCCGAAAAGTGCCCTTATTGCGGTTCAAGTGAGATTTATCAAGACGAAGATGTCCTGGATACCTGGTTTTCTTCCTGGCTTTGGCCGTTTGCTACTTTTTATTGGCCGACGAGGGGACTGTCCCCGGAGGGGACTGTCCCCGAGGAGGATCTAAAATATTTCTATCCCACTTCAGTGCTTGTAACAGCACCTGAGATTATTTTCTTCTGGGTAGCAAGAATGATTATGTCCGGCTTTGAATTTATGGGCAAGGAACCGTTTAAAGATGTCTATATCCACGGCACAGTGCGCGATGCCGAGGGCAAGAAGATGTCAAAATCCCTTGGCAACATTATTGACCCGCTGGAAATCATCAATGAATACGGCACAGATGCCTTGCGTTTCAGCTTAATCTCAATTACCGCCGAAGGCCAGGATGTCTTTTTATCCAAAGAAAGATTTGAACAAGGAAGAAACTTTGCCAATAAAATCTGGAATGCTTCAAGGTTTATCCTGATGAATTTAGAAGCATCTCAGAATACAACCGACCTCTGTGTATTTTTTAAGAAAGAAAAACTCACCCTGATAAACCGTTGGATCTTAAGCCGTTTTTATTCCACGCTCAAGACAATTAATAAAAACCTGGATAGTTTTAAATTTAACGAAGCAGCTAATCAGCTTTACGGGTTTTTTTGGCACGAATTCTGCGACTGGTACCTGGAAATCATTAAGCCTGAAATAAAGTCAAAAGAAAACCAGCTGGTAATGTATAAAATTTTAGAGAAATTCCTCAGGATAGCGCATCCTTTTATGCCATTTGTCACTGAGGAAATCTGGCATTTACTTAAAGATAAGCAAGCCCCAAGCATTATGCTGGAGACATGGCCGCACATACAAGAACAAATAATTGACTTGAAAGCAGAAAAAGATGCCGAGTTGCTTTTCAAAATTATCAGCGAAATCAGGAATTTGCGCCTTTCTATCGAGTTGAAACCTGAGCAAAAAGTAAAGTTATCGCTTTACCCGCAGACAAAACCTGTGAGCAGCCTTCTACTGCAGAATTCTCCGTTACTGATAAATTTAGCGAAATTAGACGGCCTGGAACTGCTTACAAAAAACTTAAGGCCTGACGCAACTATTACTTCAGTAGCTGAAGATGTAGATATTTACCTGCATTTCAGCGGCCTTTTGGATATTCAGGCTGAACAGCAGAAAATTAAAAATAAGATTTCTTTGCTTGAAAAAAGCCTAACCGGGAAAAAGAGCAGGTTATCCAATAAAGAATTTATAAAAAACGCTCCAGCAGACATTGTCGCTAAAGAAAAGGAAGGCCGCGACAAATTAGCTGCTGAAATAAAACGTCTGGAGAAAATGCAGGATGAATTGTCTTAAAGAAATAGACCTAAAAAACCTCATTTTATTTGCCTTAAAAGAAGATATCGGGTCAAAAGATATTACCGGCGAGGCTTTTATCCCGGAAAATAAATCCGTAAAAGCAATCATTCTGGCAAAAGAACCCTGCGTAATTTGCGGGTTGCATGTGGCGCAAACCACTTTCCATGCCTTAGATAAAAACATCCGTTTTAAACCCCTGGTGAGAGAAGGCGCAAAAGCAGGAAAAAATAAAATAATCGCCCGCGTTGAAGGAAAAGCCAGGAGTATTTTAAGCGCGGAGAGAGTGGCGCTTAACTTTCTGGCGCATCTTTGCGGAGTTGCTACACTCACCAGAAAATTTGTTGAAGCTGCAAAACCGGCTGATGCCAAGATTATTGATACCCGCAAAACCATCCCCGGCTTACGGCTCCTGCAGAAATATGCCGTAAGATGCGGCGGCGGTTATAACCACCGTTTCAGCCTTGACGAAATGCTGATGATTAAAGACAACCATCTTAAAATAATTAAAAGCTATAAACACCTGCGCTTCAATTCTGAAATCAGAAGAAGAAAAATAGAATGCGAAGTAAAAAACTTAAAAGAATTTAAAGAGGCGCTTTTGCTGCGGCCTGATATTATTATGCTGGATAATATGCCGCTAAAAGAAATGCGCTCTGCCGCATTGCTTAACCGTAAAGCAGCTCACCCGGTAAAACTGGAGGCATCCGGAGGCATCAGCCTGAAAAATATCAAAAAAGTTGCTTTAACCGGCGTCAATTTAATCTCAATTGGCGCATTAACTCATTCTGCGGGATCTATTGATATCAGCCTGGAAATCATCTGATTAATTCAATGGAAAAATTCAAACTGGTTTCGCGTTTTTCTCCCTGCGGCGACCAACCCAAAGCAATAAAAGAATTAACTAAATCACTCGCTTCCGGAAAAAAATACCAGACTTTACTGGGAGTCACCGGTTCAGGGAAAACTTTTACCCTGGCTAATGTGATCGCCGAAATTAACCTGCCGACACTGGTAATTTCCCATAATAAAACCCTTGCCGCGCAATTATATTCCGAATTCAAAGAATTTTTTCCGCATAATGCCGTGGAATACTTTGTCAGCTATTATGATTATTACCAGCCTGAAGCATATGTCCCTTCTACCGATACCTACATAGAAAAAGATGCTTCTATTAATGACAGGCTTGACCGGCTGCGGCTTTCGGCAACTACTTCCTTAATGAACCGCAATGATGTAATTATAGTGGCCTCTGTATCCTGCATCTATAACCTCGGCAGCCCTGACGATTACCGCGATATGCTTGTTTTTATTAAAAAGGGCGAGACTGTCTCCCGTGATGAACTTATTTTAAAATTAATCCAGATACAATACGAACGGAATGATTATGAATTTGTGCGCGGTAAAATCAGGGTAAGAGGCGACAGCCTGGAAGTATTTCCTTCTTACGGAGAGATTGCTTTGCGCTTTGAATTGTCAGGCGACAAAGTAGAAAAAATCAGCGAAATTGACCCTCTATCCGGAAAAACTTTGAATCAACTGGAAAAAGCAGCGATTTACCCTGCCAAGCATTTTATTGTTTCAGGCGACAGGGTGGAAGAGGCGGTTAAATCCATCAGGAAAGAACTGGAACAACAGCTAAAATTCCTCAGGGGCAAGAATAAATTACTGGAAGCACAACGCCTTGAGTCGCGCACTAATTACGATTTGGAAATGCTCCGGGAGATAGGCTACTGCCACGGAATTGAAAATTATTCCCGCCACCTCAGCAACAGGCCTGCGGGTTCACGGCCGTATTGTATGATTGATTATTTTCCTCAGGATTTCCTGGCCATAATTGACGAGTCCCACGTCACTATTCCGCAAATCAGGGGAATGTACGAAGGCGACCGGGCAAGAAAACGGATCCTGGTTGATTACGGCTTCAGGCTGCCATCCTGCATGGAAAACCGGCCTTTGAAATTTGAAGAATTTGAAAACCTGATAAAAAAAGAAGTTTTTGTCTCTGCTACACCTGACGAATTTGAGCTAAAAAAAAGCGGGGATAGGCCGATTGAACAAATTATCCGGCCCACAGGATTAATTGACCCGGAAATTATAATTAAACCCTCAGAAAATCAGCTTGATGATTTAATTGAAGAGGTAAAAGCGCGCGCTAAAAATAACGAACGGACACTAGTAACCACGCTTACCAAAAGAATGGCAGAAGACTTAACCGCCTACCTGCAAGACAAAGGGCTAAAAGTCAAATACTTGCACTCCGAAGTAAAAACCATAGACCGCTCAAAAATTTTAAGAGAACTAAGGCAGAAAAATTTTGACTGCCTGGTAGGGATAAATTTACTGCGCGAAGGGCTTGATTTACCGGAGGTTTCATTGGTGGCAATTCTCGATGCGGATAAGGAAGGCTTTCTGCGTTCAGCAACCAGCTTAATCCAGGTTGCCGGACGCGCTGCCCGTAATATTAACGGCAAAGTAATTATGTACGCTGATACCGTTACGCGCTCAATGAAAAAAGCTATCAGTGAAAGCAACCGCAGGAGAATGATGCAGCTGGAATATAATAAAGAAAATAACATAACCCCGCGTTCAATCCAAAAGGCAATTAAACAAGGCATTGAAGACCTGGAAGAAACCCAGGTTTTTCTCCAGGGCTTAACAGGGATGAACAAGGAAGAATATGAGTTGAATAAATTTATTGCCGAGTTAGAATATGAAATGGAGCTTGCCAGCCGTAATTTGCAGTTTGAAAAAGCTGCTGTTCTAAGAGATAAAATCAGGGAGTTAAAGCCCACACTATGAACCTATTAGCTATTGATGTCGGAAATACCAATATAAATTTCGGAATTTTCTGCAACCTGAAATTACTCAAGCGGATGCTTGGCAAAAGCTGTATTGAAAATGCGGTTATTTGCAGCGTAGTACCGCATGTTACTAATACACTGGCAGCTGATTTAAGAAAAATTACCGGCAATAAGCCGCTTATTATAGGTAAGAACTTGCTGTTGCCCATAAAAAACCTATACCACAAGCCCAAACAAGTAGGGCAGGACAGGCTGGTCAATGCCTATGCCGGAACAAAGCTATTCGGCGCTCCCTTGATTGTAGTTGATTTCGGCACGGCAATTACCTTTGATGTCATCTCAAAAAATAAAACCTACTTAGGCGGAATAATCCTCCCCGGCTTAAAAATATCCTTAAATGCCCTGGCAGAAAAAACCGCTTTGCTACCAAGGATAAGCTTGGAGAAACCTGCTGATTTTATCGGCCGCGATACCAAAAACAGCATGCTTAGCGGTATAATTTACGGCTTTGCCGCACTCACCGATGGGCTGGTAAAAAGAATCCGGCGCAAAATAAGCAGGAAAGCCAAAGTTATCGGAACAGGCGGAAATATCCGGCTGATCCATAAATATTGCAAAGAGATTAACAAAGTGGATCCTGAATTAACGCTTAAAGGGCTTAAGCTTGCTTACGATTATAAAACAAGGAGGCGGTGATGTCAGAATTACGCTACAACCTGATCTCGCGTGAGCTGGTAATCATTGCAACTGAACGCGCAAAACGGCCGGAAGATTTTAAAAAGGCAAAAAAAGATAAAATAGAACTGCCGGAATACCGCGAAAACTGCCCCTTCTGCCCAAAGAATGAAAATTTATCCCCTCCGGAAACTTTTTCTATTCCCAACGGTAGTTCCTGGAAGACGCGGGTAATTCCCAATAAATTCAGCGCGCTCTCGCCAGAAGGAATAAAAGGCAGAGTTAATAAAAGCGTTTATTACCGCAGTATCGGTGGTTATGGCTTTCACGAAGTAATTGTAGAACATCCCAAACATAATATGATCATCGCTATGATGAATTACGAAGATATAGAAAATATCCTTAAAACCTATAAGGCGCGTTATATTGACATCCAGAATAAGGAAGGTATAGAGGCGATTATCATTTTTAAAAATCACGGCCCTTCGGCAGGGACGTCTCAGGAACATCCACATTCCCAATTAATAGCAACACCGGTTGTGCCTCCGCAGATAAGAGAACGCGTGGAACAATCCATCAGATTTTTTGACGGTACTGGCCAGTGCATGTTTTGCGTAAGCTTAAAAGAAGAGCTGGCAGATGATAAGAAAAGAGTAGTTACGGAGACCGAGCACTTTGTTTCTTTAATCCCCTACGCTACCTTATCGCCATTTGCCACGCGAGTGACACCAAGAAGGCACATGGCCTCTTTCGCGGAAATCAATGACGCAGAAATCAAAGATTTAGCGGTTAATTTAAAATGCACGCTTAGCAAACTCTACTACGGTTTGGATAATCCGGATTTTAATTATACTATCCGCTCTATCCCGGTGCATGAAAACGGGCGGGATTATTTTCACTGGTATTTAAGTATTATTCCGCGTATCAGCCGGCCTGCGGGATTTGAGCTTGGTTCAGGTATATTTATCAATTCTTCTTTACCGGAAGAAAGCGCGGAATTCTTAAGGAATGTCAAAATCCCCTGAAGATAAATATTGCTTAAACATTTTATTGTGGTAAAATCTGAATACAAGCAAATGAAAAAAACTATCTTACTATTCCTGATTTTAAACCTGTTATCCGGCTGCGCCAGTTATAAATATCAAAAAAGCCAGGCTGCTGCAGGGAATACCGGCTATCTCGTAGCCCGGGACGATAAAGTCATCCCTGAATATACAATTGGCCCGGATAAAACTTATCCGGACTTAAAGCTTGCTCAAGAACGTTTTAAAAGGCGCAAGGCAATGGTTGAGTATTACTACAAAAACATGAATTACATCATGAACCGTTTTCATGAAGGCGTAGATGTTTATGGCGGATTGGTATTAGGCATGGCAACAGCGCCTTTTCGCACGCCATTTGTTGCAGTTGCAGATTACCGCTATAACCACAATCCGCAATACAGAGAAAAGGTAGATGCAATATATGCAAAAGAAGATGCCGACGAAGAGGCACGCATTGCCAGGCTGAAAATAGCCTTGGATAATTATATGAAAAATGATTTTGCTCTGGAAGAAAAAAATCCGCCAAAGGAAAAATAAAAAAATACTTGACAAGAATTTTTTTTTCTTTATAATTAGCACTCTTGGAAAAAGAGTGCTAACTTAAAGTCACTCCCTCGCTTGCAAAATAACAAAAACCTGCGGCAGGCTGGGGATCAATTCGCTATAACCAACAGCAGGTTCATTGAGGAGGTGTAGGAACATGGATATCAAACCATTAGGAGACAGGGTAGTAATTAAACCCTTAGAGGCAGAAACCAAAACTAAGGGCGGCATTGTCCTGCCTGATACTGCCAAGGAAAAACCGCAAGAGGGTAAAGTAGTTGCGGCAGGAAAAGGCAAAACCCTTGAAAATGGCTCTCTGCAAGCCATGGAAGTCAAGGTAGGCGACAAGGTATTATACGGAAAATATTCCGGCAACGAAATTACCACTAAAGAAGGCGAAGAATTATTAATTATGCGCGAAGATGATATCCTCGCGATTATTAAATAATAAAGGAGAGTGAAGAATTATGGCAAAACAACTTTTATACAGTGACGAAGCGCGCAGGAAAATTTTAAGCGGTGTTGAACAGTTAGCTGCTGCCGTCAAAGTAACCTTAGGCCCCAAGGGCCGCAATGTCGTAATTGACAAAAAATTCGGTTCACCGACGATCACCAAGGACGGCGTTACAGTAGCAAAAGAAATTGATTTAGAAGATGCTTTTGAAAATATGGGCGCGCAGATGGTCAAAGAAGTCGCGGAAAAGACTTCTGATATTGCTGGTGACGGCACCACTACAGCTACAATTTTAGCAGAATCAATCTTTCGCGAGGGCTTAAAGAATGTTACTGCCGGCGCAAACCCGATGGCTTTAAAGCGCGGGATTGAAAAAGCAGTGGAAAAAGTGGTTGAAGAACTCGGTAAACTTTCAACCCCGATTAAAGATAAAAAAGAAATTGCTCAGGTTGCTACTATTGCCGCGAATTCCGACAATACAATCGGCGAATTAATTGCCGAGGCAATGGATAAAGTGGGAAAAGACGGCGTAATTACCGTTGAAGAGGCAAAATCAACTGCCACTACTTTAGATGTAGTAGAAGGCATGCAGTTTGACCAGGGATATCTTTCTCCGTATTTTGTCACAGACGCAGAAAGAATGGAAGTGCTCCTGGAAGATCCGTTTATTTTAATTTATGAGAAAAAGATATCTTCAATCAAGGATATCCTTCCCTTGCTTGAGAAAATTGCCCGCGTGGGAAAACCGCTTTTAATCGTAGCAGAAGAAGTTGAAGGCGAAGCATTAGCTACATTGGTAGTTAATAAGCTCCGCGGCACTTTTGTTGCCTGTGCAGTAAAGGCTCCGGGATACGGAGACAGGCGTAAAGCCATGCTTGAGGATATTGCAATTCTTACCGGCGGTAAAGCGATTACTGAAGACCTCGGCATCAAGCTGGAAAATATTGAAGTGGAAGATCTTGGCAGGGCAAAAAAAGTAAAAATTGACAAAGAAAATACTACAATTGTCGAAGGCGTAGGAAAACCTGCTGCCATTAATGCCAGAATCGCCCAGATTAAAAAACAAATCGAAGGCACTGATTCTGATTATGACAAAGAGAAACTTCAAGAACGTTTGGCAAAAATCGCCGGCGGAGTAGCTGTGATTAATGTCGGCGCTGCCACAGAGACTGAAATGAAAGAGAAAAAATCCAGGGTAGAAGATGCCCTGCATGCGACCCGCGCTGCATCACAGGAAGGTATTGTTCCTGGCGGCGGTGTAGCATTAGTGCGCACTATCGCTGCTTTGGATAAATTCAAGCTTGATGGCGATGAAAAAATCGGCGTAGCCATTGTCAAACGCGCGATTGAAGAACCTTTAAGGCAAATCGTAGAAAACGCAGGGCTTGAGGGCTCAGTAGTGGCACAACGCATTAAAACTGAAAAAACCAATACTGGCTACGATGTTAATCAAGATGCCTATGTAGACATGATTGAAGCGGGTGTAATTGACCCTACCAAGGTAACCCGTTCAGCATTACAGAATGCATCAAGCATTGCAGCCTTGTTATTAACTACCGAAGCATTAATTGCCGATAAACCGGAAAAAGAGGATAAAATGCCTCCAATGCCGGGCGGCGGAATGCCAGGCGGCATGGGCGGAATGTATTAAAAAGCTGCAAATAGAGCAAAAAAGGACGGTTCTTTTTAAGAACCGTCCTTTTTTTTAAATAAAAAAAATTATTGACAAAAGGCCATTCTTAGTGTAAAATTCAATATTCTTATCGGAGAACCCTTCATTTCTAAACCATTGATAAATAATAAGTTATAAGGAGATTAGAAAATGGCAGAGTGGATAGGTATAGGCAGGCGGGCACGCAGATGTTATGGTTTTGATGAAATTGCCCTGGTCCCGGGAGCGCAAACAATCAACCCTAATGAAGTTGATGCCAGCTTGAAAATAGACGGCAAGAAGTTTAATGTCCCGATCATGGCTGCTGCCATGGACGGAGTCGTAGATGTAAATTTTGCCGTTGCAATGTCTAAACTGGGAGGAATTGCGGTATTAAATCTTGACGGCATCCAAACCCGCTATGAAAATCCCGATCTTGTCTTGGAAAAAATTTCCCATACTTCCGCTGAAGAAGCTACGACCTTAATTCAAGCAATTTATACTACCCCAATCAAAGAAAAATTAATCGCCAAAAGAATTAAACAAATCAAACAAAAGGGAGGCACAGCAGCCCTTAGCTGTATTCCTGCGCATGCAGAAAAATTCGGCAAAATTGCCATGCAAAACAACGCCGATCTTTTTATCGTGCAATCTACCGTTACCACCACAAAACATATTTCAAACGAATATAAAACTTTAGATTTAACTAAATTCTGCAAATCAATGAAAATACCGGTAATTTTAGGCAATTGCGTAACCTATGAAACTACGCTTGAGCTTATGCAGACCGGCGCCAGCGGTTTATTAATCGGCATAGGCCCCGGAGCAGCTTGCACTACCCGCGGCGTGCTGGGAATAGGCGTTCCCCAGGTAACCGCAACAGTTGATGCTGCCGGAGCAAGAGATTTCTATTTTAAGCGCACCGGAAAATATATCCCGATTATTACTGACGGAGGAATGAACCGCGGAGGCGATATCTGCAAAGCATTTGCCGCAGGCGCTGACGCAGTAATGATTGGGTCAAGCTTTGCCCATGCCAAAGAAGCACCCGGCAGAGGTTATCACTGGGGCATGGCAACTTCGCATGTAAATCTTCCGCGCGGCACGCGCATCCGCGTAGGCACAACAGGCACATTAAAGGACATCCTTTTCGGGCCGGCCAAAGTAGATGACGGCTCACAGAACTTAATGGGAGCATTAAAAACATCAATGGGCTCATTAGGCGCTGGCACAATCAAACAAATGCATGACGTGGAGATTATTATCGCTCCTTCCATTCAAACAGAAGGAAAAATCTTTCAGGTCGGCCAAAGAGTAGGAATGGGTAAATAAAATTAAGACTAAAACTAAAGCTAAAATAAGAACCAAAATTAAGACAAAAAAAACAGAAGGCAAACCGATGCGCCAGACTATTTACATTCTTGATTTCGGCTCACAATACACTCAGCTGATTGCCCGCAGGGTGAGAGAAAATAAAGTTTTCTCTAAGATTATCCCTTTTAATACCCCGGCAAAAGAAATCGCAGCACTTAACCCCAAAGGATTAATTTTATCCGGCGGGCCTGCTTCGGTAACCCAGAAAAAGAGCCCGCTTCCTGACAAAGGTATTTTTAAATTAGGCGTGCCGATTTTAGGCGTTTGCTACGGCATGCAGGTAATTACAGAGATGCTCGGCGGTAAAGTAAAAAACACTAAATCCCGGGAATTCGGCAAAGCTGAATTATTTATTGACGACAATCATGACCTTTTCAGCCATATGCCCGGTAATTTCACCTGCTGGGCAAGCCACGGTGATTATATCAGCAAGCTTCCGCAGGGTTTCCGCATCAGCGCTCACACAATGAACGCGCCGATGGCGGCAATCTCCAACAGGCAGCGTAAAATCCATGGCGTACAATTCCACCCGGAAGTAACACACACTGATAAAGGCAACCAGATTATCGGCAACTTTCTTTTTAAAATCTGCGGATGTTTTTCACGCTGGACAATGCAGTCATTCGTTAAGGAAATGACGGAAAACATCAAAAAAACCGTAGGAAACGATAAAGTAGTCCTTGGGTTAAGCGGCGGGGTAGATTCTTCGGTAGCAGCAATATTGATTCACCGCGCCATCGGCAAAAATGTGCGCTGTATTTTTATTGATAACGGCCTGCTCAGGAAAGATGAACCGCAACAGATTAAAAACGTTTTCCGCGATATGTACCACTTGAATCTTGATTATGTAGACAGAAGTAAAAGATTCCTTACCCGCCTAAAAGGCATTACTGATCCGGAAGAAAAAAGAAAAATTATCGGAGATGAATTTGTAAAAGTATTTGAAGAAGAGGCGGATAAAGTAAAAGGGGTAAAATTTCTTGCCCAAGGCACATTATACCCGGATGTAATTGAATCTATTTCACCGACCGGCGCGCCTTCCAGCAAAATAAAGAGCCATCATAATGTCGGAGGCTTACCGGCACATATGAAATTAAAACTCCTTGAGCCCTTAAGAGATTTATTCAAAGATGAAGTACGCGCCATCGGCAGGGAATTAAGCCTGCCTGACGTGATTATAATGCGCCAGCCATTCCCCGGGCCGGGATTATCCATCCGGATTATCGGAGAAATAACCCCTGAACGCCTAGATTTATTGCGCGAGGTTGACCAAAGAGTATTTGATGAAATCAAAAAAGCCGGGCTTTATGAACAAATCTGGCAGTCTTTTGCCGTGCTGCTTCCGATAAAAAGCGTAGGGGTAATGGGAGACGAACGTACCTATGAGAATGTTGTAGCCATACGCTGCGTTACGTCGTTTGACGGAATGACTGCAGACTGGGTAAAGCTGCCCTATGAAATCATGGAAAAAATTTCCAACCGCATCATTAACGAAGTAAAAGGCGTTAACCGCGTAGTTTATGATATCAGTTCCAAGCCGCCCGCAACTATAGAGTGGGAATAAAGGGGGCAGCATGCCTCATTCTGATTTTGTCCACCTCCATCTGCATACCCAATTCAGTTTGCTTGACGGCGCCTGCCGTATACATGAACTCCTGCAGCTAGCAAATCAATATAAAATGGATTCTCTGGCAATTACCGACCATGGCAACATGTTCGGCGCGATTGATTTTTACCTGGAAGCGCAAAAGGCCGGAGTAAAACCAATTATCGGGTGTGAAACTTATGTAGCTCCCAAAAGCCGGCTGGAAAAAACCCTTCAAGGCGTAGAAGAATCAGCAAATCATCTGATACTGCTTGCAAAAAACGAAACCGGATACCGCAATTTAATGAAACTGGTATCCCTGGCTTATCTGGAAGGTTTTTATTATAAGCCACGTATTGATAAAGAGCTACTTGCGCAATACAAAGAAGGCTTAATCGGCATGACTGCCTGCCTGAAAGGCGAAGTTCCCAGCCTGCTGCGGCAGAAACGCTATAATGATGCTTTAAAAGCTGCTGATGAATTCTCCAGTATTTTCGGGAAAAATAATTTTTATCTTGAACTGCAGGAAAATATGATCCCCGAGCAGGCAATAGTAAACCAGGGCCTGGTCAAAATTTCCAAAGAATTGAATCTTCCCCTGGTCGCCACTAACGACGTGCATTATTTAATGCGCGAGCATGCCTTGAGCCATGAAGCGCTGCTCTGTATCCAGACCCAGACTACCCTTGACGACCCAAACCGGATGAAGCTGCAAACCAATGAATTTTATTTCAAATCTCCGCAGGAAATGAAAAAACTCTTCAGCTGGTGCCCGGAGGCAATTGCCAATACCGTAGAGATTGCCAACCGCTGTAATTTAGAATTAGATTTTTCTTCTATACATTTGCCTAAATATGAGCCGCCAAAAAATCAGACAAAAGAAGAATTCTTAAAAGAACTTTGCCAGCGCGGGCTAAAGGATCGTTTCGGCTCAAATATCAATAACGCAATACAGGAACGCCTTGAGCACGAACTTAAAATTATCCAGAACATGGGCTTTACCAGTTACTTTTTAATCGTCTGGGACTTTATTCATTATGCTAAAGCTAAAGGCATTCCTGTCGGCCCGGGAAGAGGCAGCGCTGCAGGAAGTTTAGTAAGTTATTTGCTGGGGATTACTGACATCAATCCTCTGCAATACGGCTTGCTTTTTGAAAGGTTTCTTAACCCTGAAAGAATGGGGTTACCGGATATTGACATTGACTTCTGTTATGAACGCCGCCAGGAAGTAATTGATTATGTAACTCAAAAATACGGCAGGGAAAATGTCGCTCAAATTATTACTTTCGGGACAATGCAAGCCAGGGCTGTTGTCAGGGACGTCGGCAGGGTAATGGGTATTGCCTATGCTGATGTTGACCGCCTGGCTAAAATGATCCCGCCTGATCCGAATATGAACCTGAAAGAAACCCTGGCGCAGGAAATTGAATTAAATACCCTCTATAAAACTGATTCTCAAATTACTAAACTTTTAAATACTGCTATCTCGCTGGAAGGCTTAAACCGGCATGCTTCCATACATGCCGCAGGCGTAGTTATTTCTGACAAACCTCTTGATAATTACAGCCCGCTATTCAAAACCCAGGATGATCAAATTACTACGGGCTACAGCATGAGCGCTTTGGATAAAATAGGCCTCCTAAAGATGGACTTTTTAGGCCTACGCACACTCACTGTCATTGACCAGACATTAAAAATCATCAAAAAAACCAGGAATCAAGAGGTGGATATAGAACATATTTCGCTTGATGATGCCAATACTTATAAACTTTTAGGCGCAGCTCATACAATCGGAATTTTCCAGGTAGAAAGTTCCGGCATGCGCGACCTGCTGAAAAAACTTGAACCTGAACGTTTTGAAGACTTAATCGCGCTTTTGGCATTATACCGTCCCGGCCCGATCGGCTCAGGCATGCTTGATGATTTTATCCAGCGCAAGCATAATCTTATCCCTGTGCGTTATGAACACCCGAAGCTTGAGACAGTCCTGAAAGAAACCTATGGGATTATGGTTTATCAGGAACAAATCATGCAAATTGCCTCCGTATTAGCAGGCTTCAGCCTTGCCCAGGCAGATATCCTGCGCAAAGCAATGGGCAAAAAAATTCCCGAGGTTATGGAAAAACAACGCAAAAATTTCGTCCATGGCTGTATCAAAAATGGAATTAAAGAATCCACCGCTACAAAAATATTTGACCTGATTGAATATTTTTCCGGATATGGCTTTAACAAGAGCCATTCAGCAGCATATGCTTTGATTTCCTACCGCACAGCTTACCTGAAAGCAAATTATCCCGTGGAATTCATGTGCGCCCTGCTTACCTCAGAACGCGACAATACCGACAAGATCGTTGAATATGTTAATGAAGCAGAACACATGGGAATTACAATTTTACCGCCGGATATTAACGAAAGCGATGCTTTATTCAAAGTTATAAACGATAAAACTATCCGTTTCGGCATGCTTGCAATAAAAAATGTTGGTGGCGGCGCGATTGAATCAATCATTGAAGCAAGAAAAAAAGAGAAATTCACTTCTTTGGAACAATTATGCGAAAATCTCGACCTGCGCTTAGTCAATAAAAAAGTCCTGGAAAGCCTGATTAAGTGCGGAGCGCTTGACTATTTCGGCCAACCGCGGGCGCAAATGGTTGCCGGCCTGGAAAAAATCCTTGAGCACTCTTCAAGAACACAGAAAGAACGCTCAAAGGGCCAGCTTTCATTCTTTGATTCAGGCCCAACAACCCAGAACGGCTTTATAAGCAGCCGGCTTGATTTGCCGACGATCAAGGAATGGCCTGAGCCGCAAATTTTAGCCTTTGAAAAAGAAATGCTTGGATTTTATGTTTCAGGGCATCCTTTGGCGCGTTATGCCGGGCAATTAAAAAGATTTGCATCCACCACTATCGGTAATATCAGCCTGCACCATGATGAAGAAGAAGTAAAAATTGTCTGCCTGATTGCAAAAATTAAACAGACTTTGACCCGGGCAAAACAGGAAAAAATGGCAATTCTAAAACTGGAAGATTTGGAAGGCATTGTAGAGGCACTGGTTTTCCCCCAGGCATTCCAGAAAATATCCCACTATATTTTACCCAATACAGTAGTTTTAGTTAAAGGCAGGTTAAACCTCAAAGAAGATACCCCTAAAATCATCGTCAATGACCTGCTGCCGATGGATGCTGCCTATAAGCTGATCACAGCAATGAATATCAACCTTTCCGGCATGCAGGAAAACCTTTTTCTTTCCCTGAAAGAACTACTACTTGCTAATAGCGGAAGAGTGCCGGTATACCTGCATTTAAATACGCCTGCCAAATCCAGGGTTCAACTGGTAGTAGGCGAGAATCTCTATGTCAATCCATCGGAAAAATTAATCCAGGATACCATAGATTTACTGGGCGAAGAAAAATTATCCCTGGTAATTTAGATTTTTCCCTTGACACCGTAAGCTTTTGGTTATAATATACTTACAACATAAAAGCAGTCCTGACAAAGGAGAGAGCAATGACAAAAAAAGATATTATTTTAAAGGTTTCCGACGAAACCAATTTAAAGCAGATAGATGTCAAAAAAGTAGTCCAGAAAACATTTGACTGCATACTCCAGGCACTGGTAAGAGGAGAAAAAATTGAACTGCGTAATTTCGGAGTCTTTAAGATTAAACAAAGAAAAAGCCGCACCGGCAGAAATCCGCGCACGGGCCAAGTAGTCCCTGTCCCGCCCAGAAAAGTAGTTGTCTTTAAACCCGGACTGGAAATGAAACAAGAGATAAAATAACCGTTAAGGCTCGCCTTCAAAAAACTTATATATGTATAAAAGAGTTTCCGGAACAAAAGATATCCTTACGGAAGAAGCATGTTTTTGGCAGGAAATAGAAAAAACCAGCCGGCTTATTTTTTCTCTTTACAATTATCGGGAAATCCGTCCGCCGGTTATTGAAGATGCCGCTCTTTTTAACCGCTCTTTGGGAGAATTCACGGAAATCGTCCAAAAACAGATGTTCCTGATTAAAAACCAGGAAGATACCTACGCGCTCAGGCCTGAAGGCACTGCTTCAATAGTCCGTGCTTATATTGAAAATAACCTTGATAAAACTAACGGTTTTGTAAAACTGTATTATATCGGCCCGATGTTCCGCCTGGAAAGGCCGCAAAAAGGCCGGCTGCGCCAATTCCATCACATAGGGACAGAAGTAATCGGCTCAACCTCCGCCGATGTAGACGTAGAAGCCATATCTTTGGCAGACAACCTGCTCACAGCTTATTCAATTTCAGGTTATTTGATTAAAATTAACTCTATCGGCTGCAGTAAAGATAAGGCGGAGCTGATTAAATTCCTCCAGAAAGAACTGAAAGACAAGCTCGCTGATTTTTGCCCGGATTGCAATGAAAGATTTAAGCATAATTGCCTGCGCATACTTGACTGCAAGAATGAAGCCTGCCAGGAAACAATTAAAAAAATCGGCCTTGGGCATGCGCACCTTTGCCCGGATTGCCTGAAACATTTTTCTCAGGTCAAAGAAGGGCTGGATAATTTGGGAATTAAGTACGAGGTTGACCCGCTTCTGGTGCGTGGTTTGGATTACTATACCAGCACAGTATTTGAAATTAAGCACCCTGACCTGGGCGCTCAGGACGCAATCGGCGCAGGAGGCAGGTATGATAATCTGGTTAAAGAACTGGGCGGGCCGCAAGCAGGAGCAGTTGGGTTTGCCTTCGGAGTAGAAAGGTTATTGCTTGTTGCCAAATTAAATGCCAAATGCCAAAAGCCAAATTTAGTTTATATTATCACCCTGGGAGGCGCAGCAAGAAAAACAGGATTAAAAATTTTGGCAGAATTGCGTAAAGAGGGAATTCCTGCTGATACGGATTATGAAAATAAATCACTAAAAGGCGCGCTGCGCGCAGCAAACGACCTGAATGCCAAGCATGCCTTAATTATCGGCGAAGACGAATTAAAAAAGAACACGGTTATGTTAAAAAATATGGAATCGGGAGAACAAAAAGAAATCCCCCAAAAAGGCTTAATCAAGGAATTAAAATGCTAAGGACTCATACTTGCGGGCAACTGAATGCAAATGACGCTGGCAAAGAAGTAATTCTTTGCGGATGGGTAGCAACCCGGCGCGACCATGGAAAATTAATTTTTATTGATTTGCGCGACCGTTACGGCTTAACTCAAATTACTTTTATCCCCAGAGATGCAGGAGAATCCTATAAAATAGCCCAGGATATCCGCGCAGAATATGTCCTGAAGATAACCGGAGTAGTGAACAAACGCCCGGCAAATACGATCAACCAGAAAATGGCTACAGGCGAAATTGAAGTATTGGCGAAAAACGTGGAAATTTTAAATTCCAGCCTTACCCCGCCTTTTGAAATCCAGGACGCGCTGGATGTCACCGAAGAAATGCGCCTGAAATACCGCTACCTTGATTTAAGAAGAAAAAAAATCTTTGATAATTTCAGTTTAAGGCACACGGTTTACCGGGTAACGCGTAATTTTCTGGATAGCCAGGGCTTTATTGAATCAGAAACTCCGATTCTCACCAAATCTACCCCTGAAGGCGCACGTGATTACCTTGTACCGTCAAGGCTTTGCCCGGGAGATTTTTTTGCCCTGCCGCAATCACCGCAACTGTTTAAACAGATACTTATGGTTTCGGGAATTGATAAATATTACCAGATTGCCAAATGCTTCCGCGATGAAGACCTGCGCGCAGACCGCCAGCCGGAATTTACCCAGCTGGACCTGGAAATGTCTTTTCCCGACGAAAATGATATTTACGCGATAATTGAAAGATTGATACAATTAATTTTTAAAGAAGCAAAAGGCATTGACCTGGCAACCCCTTTCCCGCGCTTAAGCTACGCAGAAGCTCAGGAAAAATACAAAACCGACAAACCCGATTTAAGGAAAGAACAGGGTAAAGACTTTGCATTCTGCTGGTTAACCGACTTTCCGCTATTTAAGTACAACGAAGAAGAGAAACGCTGGGAAAGCGAACACCATCCTTTTACAGCCCCGGTAACCGCGGATTTAGAGATACTTGAGAAATCACCGGAAAGAATAAAATCGCGTTCTTATGACCTGGTCCTGAACGGGGTAGAGCTAGGTTCAGGCTCAATCAGGATTCATGACCAGAAGTTACAGGAAAGAATTTTTAATATCATCGGAATCAGCAAAGAAGAAGCAGGAAATCGTTTTGGTTTTCTTTTGGAAGCGTTTCTTTACGGCGCGCCGCCGCACGGTGGTTTTGCTTTTGGTATGGACAGATTGCTGGCTATTTTAGCGGGCGAAGAAAGTATCAGAGAAGTGATTGCCTTCCCTAAAACCGCCAAAGGAATCTGCCCCTTAACCAATGCGCCTTCAGGCGTAGATGAAAAACAGTTAAAAGAATTAAATATCAGTATTACAAAAAGGAGGAAGGAATGAAAGGGTTAAAAATATTTTATTTGCTTGGCCTGGCTTTATGCTTTCTTTTATCAGGATGCGTAGTCAGGACATATGAGTCAACCAGAGACAGGGTGGACCAGAATTTATCCGGTAACCGCGGATACCTGAAGGGCACAGTTCCGGCAACTCAAGAGCCGCTGGCCAAAAAAACTACCCGCACTACGCGTGTGATTGAAATTGAAATGCATCCTCCGATTAAATTTGAAAAATCGCCGAAATTAAAAATTGAAGAATCTCCGCTTTTAAAAGAAACGTCTGCTGACCAGGAAGTTACCGGTAACCAGGGTTATATTACACGTTCTCTCAGCCCGGAAATCTCTGAACAGGTGATGGAAAAATATACAGTGCAGAAGAATGATACCCTGCAGAAAATTGCTAAAAAATTCTACGGCTCCACAAAGAAATGGAACCGGATTTATGAAGCCAATAAAGCAACTATGAAAGGCCCGAATAAAATTTACCCCGGGCAAGTGATTAATATTCCGGTTTCAGGATCTTCTATGCCGGAAAAAGAAGTATTATTAAAAGAACCTAAAGAAAATTTAAAATAGTGGAAAAAGTCATAAAGCTGCAGACCCACCAGGAGGCACAGTCGCTTTTTGGCCTGCATGACCAGAATATCAAGGCCATTGAACGGGAATTTAAGGTAAAAGCCTCGGTACGCGGCGAACATCTTAAGCTCAGCGGCACGTTGACTAATATTAAGAAAGCCTCCGGCTTGATTGAATTCCTTATTAATGCTATCCGTAACAGCCGTGGCGAAGTCAGCAGCCTTGAGCTATACCAATTGATGAAAGATTTTAAAAATAATAAAAAAGTAAGCGCCGTACCTGATGCTGCTGCAGTTACCCAGCATGTTTCCAAAACCCGGATGATCGGGCCAAAAACTCTTGGCCAGCGCGAATACGTTGAAGCAATTAAAAAACATGATATTGTTTTTGGCGTAGGGCCAGCTGGGACAGGAAAAACATACCTGGCAATGGCTTGTGCAGTAGAAGCACTGAATAAACAGGAAGTACGCAGGATAATTTTAACCCGGCCGGCGATAGAAGCAGGAGAATCATTAGGTTTCTTACCGGGAGATATGTATGAGAAAATTTCTCCCTATTTAAGGCCGCTTTATGATGCAATCTACGACATGATGGATGCCGAACGGATTGAAAAATATTTAGAGACCGGCATTGTGGAAGTCGCGCCTCTTGCTTATATGCGCGGAAGGACTTTGAATGATGCCTTTATCATACTTGATGAAGCGCAAAACTGCACTGTAGAACAAATGAAAATGTTTTTAACCCGGCTGGGGTTTGATTCCAAGGCAGTGATTACCGGCGATATTACACAAAGCGACCTGCCTAACGGTAAACCGCTTGGTCTGATGGAAGCAAAGGAAATTTTAGCTGATATTGAAGGAATCAAATTTATCCACCTTACCGGCTCAGACGTTGTCAGGCATGCCCTGGTACAAAAAATTATTGAAGCCTATGATAAAGTTAATCGTAGTAGGTAAAATAAAACTGATCCTTGGAGCATTTTTATTGTTCCTGCTGGCGCATATCCTGAAAGTCAGCCTGATTGTACCGTTATTTCTTTTAAGCCTGGTAGTTTATCTGCAATTTTCGCTGCCCAACCTGCGCACAAAACCATATAACCTGCTTAACCTTAGCCTGCTATATGTAATTATCTTTGTGATTAGTTATGTGATTATCCGCCGCGGCTGGCCAATATTTTATATTCCCTTCAGCGCTATCCCAATGCTGGCAATCCTTTTATTTAATAACACATCTATCGCATTACTGCTAACATTCGCTTCTGCGCTTTCCGTAGGAAACATCGCCGGGAATAATTTACTGGGCTTATTATTTTTAATCAGCGGTATCTTCAGTTGCCTGCTGGCAAAAGACGCGCGCAGGCGCGGGGTAATTATCCGCAGCGGCCTGCTGGTCGGGCTGCTTCAGGCAAGCGCCTTATTTCTAATTGAACGCTTAAGCATTCAGCATGTGCAGGATTACATTACCCTGGTATTAAACGGCATTGTCTCGGCAATGATCGTTACTGCAGTACTGCCGATTTTTGAATATTTATTCAAAACAGTAACCAATATCAGCCTGCTGGAATTGGCGGATTTTAACAGCCCTCTGCTGCAAAGGATGATTATTGAAGCTCCCGGGACCTACCACCACAGCTTAATCGTAGGAAATCTATCTGATGCTGCCTGTAAAGCAATAGGCGCCCATGAATTACTGGCAAGGATCGGCGCATATTACCATGATATAGGCAAACTGGGTAAACCTGACTATTTCAGCGAAAACCAGCCTGAGAATGAAAACCGCCACGATGACTTGGCGCCGGAAATGAGCAAGCTTGTAATTATGAACCATGTCAAAGAAGGCATAGAACTGGCAAATAAATATAAACTTAATCCCGCTATTATAGACTTTATCCAGCAGCACCACGGCAACAGCCTGGTTTATTATTTTTACCGCCGCGCCTTGGAAAATGCAGGGACAAACCAGGAGATAGAAGAAGAGGGGTTCCGTTATCCTGGGCCTAAGCCGAATACAAAAGAAACAGCAATTGTATTACTCGCTGACTCAGTAGAAGCAGCGGCGCGCTGTTTAAAAGACCCTAACCCGCAGAAAATTGAAGAATTAGTGCATAAGATTATTAATAACAAATTTATTGACGGCCAGCTCGATGAATGCGAGTTAACCTTAAAAGACATTGAGAGAATTTCAACGGTCTTTATCAGGATATTAACCGGCATATACCACGGCCGGATTACCTACCCTGAGAAAAACGAATAACCAATGGGCATAAATTCCAAATCCGAAACCCGAAATCCGAAACAAATCCGAATATCCAATGACCAAAATCATAAACTGCGCGCTCAATCTAAAAAACAAACAAAAGAAAATCATACTTAGCCGGCAGGCAGCAAGAAAAATAATCCTTGCCATCTTCACAAGCGAAAAAATCGAAAAACCCGCGGAAATTAACCTTTTAATTACAAACGATAGGGAAATAAAACAACTTAACTTATTGTATTTAGGCAAAAATTTAGCGACAGATGTAATTGCCTTTGATCTTTCGGCAGACAAAAAGAAAATCTTCGCGGATATCGCTATTTCTGCGGATACCGCAAAACGCAACGCAAAAATTTTTCACACCTCGCCACTCTATGAATTATACCTCTACGTGGCGCACGGCATATTGCATATTTTAGGCTATGATGATGGCACAAAAATCAAACAAAGAATAATGCAGGCCAAAGCAGAAAAAATATTAAAATGCCTATCCATAAAACCGAAGCTATTGTCTTAGGGAAGCGCGAATTCCGGGAAACATCGCTGATTGTCAATTTTTTTACTCGTGATTTCGGAAAAATCAGCGGCCTCTTAAAAGGCATCCGTAAAGAACCGGCAAAATTCGCCAGCTCCCTGGAAATTTTTTCCTTGAATGATATCGTATTCTACCAGAGCAGAAATTCATCATTACACCTGGTTTCCCAGTGCGATGTAATTAATAATTTCAGCGCGGCCCGCCAGAGCATATTTAAAGCCGGTTCAGCAAGCGTGGCTATGGAATTAACCGATGCCCTGACCCAGCCCGAAGACAAAAATGAAGAAATTTTTGATTTAACCTTAACCTGCCTGAAAGAACTAGAGGCTACCAATAACCCGGATAAGATTATGACCATTTTCAAAATTAAGGTATTGGCGCTTTCAGGTTTTAAACCGAATTTTGACTGCTGCGTATGCTGCGGCTCAAAAATCCTCGGGCAGTGCAAATTTTCATTAAATCTTGGCGGCCTCTTGTGCGATAAGTGCCAGAAAAAAGACATTTCCGCGCGTTCAATATTCCGCGGCACCACAGCTTCAATATTGCATATCCAAAGAAATGATTTTAAAAATAATCTAAACCTCGGGATGAACCCGGAAATTAAAAAAGAACTGGGTTTAGTTCTAGATTCTTTTTTGAATTTCCACTTAGAAAAACAGCTTAAATCAGAAAAAGTCCTGGATAAACTGGAGGCGGTATATTAATAAGTAGAAAATAATGAGTTTAAATCCTAAATCCGAAACCCTAAACTCTAAATAAACCCAAAACTCAAAAATTTTAAAGTATTTCAGTTTAGAGAATTTGGATTTTTGATTTATTTAGGATTTCGAGTTTAGAATTTAGAATTTCGGAGGTTGATATGAAGATTGTAATCGTGGGCCCGGGGGCAATGGGTTTATTATTCGCAGCATTCCTTTCCAAGAGCAAAGAAGAGATTTGGCTATTAGATAAAAATAAAGAACGAACGGAGAAGCTGGAGAAGGACGGAATTTTTCTGGAAGGTATTTCAGGCAAGTGGATCGCTAAAGTAAAAGTAACTACAAATCCCAAAGAAATAGGAACAGTTGATTTGGTGATTATCACAACCAAATCCTATGATACAAAATCCGCGATCACGCAAGCAAAACCAATAATCGGTGAAAAAACGGGTATCTTAACATTACAGAACGGTATCGGTAACCTTGAAATTATCAGCGAAATAACGGGGCCGGATAACGTCATCGGAGGTACTACTAATCTGGGCGCAACCTTAATTAACGACACGCATGTAAGGCATGCGGGAAACGGAGAAACTATCATCGGTAAAATTAACGGATCAACGCCGGTGATTATGCGCGATATCAGGGAATTATTCAATAAAGTAAAACTGGAAACAAAAATTTCCCGCGACATTAAAGGCATATTATGGTCAAAACTAATTATTAACGTAGGTATTAATGCACTGACAGCGTTGACTCGGTTACATAACGGCAGGTTAACTGAATTTGAAGGCACGCGGAGAATCTTACGCGATGCAGTAACAGAAGCAGTAAAAATTGCCAAACGCAAGCGTATCAAGCTGATTTATGATGATCCACTAGCAAAAGTTGAGGCTGTATGCGAAGCAACCAGCACTAATGTATCCTCAATGCTGCAGGATGTCTTGCGCAAAAAACGCACTGAGATAGATTTTATAAATGGGGTAGTAGTACGTCTCGGCCAGGAACTTAGTATTCCCGTACCAGTAAATCAATTGCTCGTTGATTTGGTTAAGACAATTGAAACAAGCCATCACTTTGCGCTTGATAGATAGCTCTTTCTAATGAATCTGTCGCATTTTCTCGCTCAGGTCGATTTTGCCCAAAATGTCTTGCTTTGCAAAACAAAGTACCGCGGGGGCCAGCAAAGGTCTCTCGTATTTTTGGCGGCTGCTGAACTCGGCCATTTTGCGCTATACGCAAAATGGCCTCAAACAGCATCGCCGTTCCGATATTGCCCCGCATTCGCGGGGCATCGGAATTCCCAAAAATACTCGAGCTGCTTTGCCTAAAATCGACATTCGCTCGAAAACGCAACAGATTCATTTAAAAACCTATCATAGCGGTTGGCTTGGCTGTGTTTTCGAAGGACGTGGAGGCGAGGAGCGGGCATGGTTCCCGCAGCCGGCTCCTTGATTGAAAAACGCTTTTATATAGGGCCCTGGCTGCGGGAGAGCGACGAAGCCGACCCCGAGCGAAGTTTTGCCACGCAGGGGCAAAACGAGCGCTCCTGAGAAAACACAGGCAAGACAAACGCGAGAATGTAAAAAAAGAAGAAATGAAAAAATATTTATTAATTATATTAGTACTAATTGGCTTAATTGCCGGCATGTATGTGGCGGAGAGAAGTAAAACTTGCCCGCTTAATACTGCGCCTGATTTAGAAACACAACATAATAACGCTATTAATCAGGCATACCAATTACTAAGAGCAAGGAAAGATAAGGAAGCTTTAGTAATTATTGAGGAGGTTCTCTTTGCTCAACCGGAAAATATTGATGCGCTTTGGGGAAAAGCAGAAGTCTTACGCAGAGATTATCAGTTTAAAGAGTCAGAAAAAATATTGGATAAAATTTTAGCGAAATACCCGAATTATCTTCCTGCTTTAAATAATCTTGCCTTCATCAGATATAAAGCTGGTAAGCTGGAAGAGGCCTCTAAAATCATCAGGAAAATCTTAAATACTCCCTGCCTTGATAAAGAAAATGCAGCTTTTGCATACCTCACTTTAGGCACAATTAACAGTTCCCGCACAAAAGAAGGCAAGCTCTTCAATAAAATCCAATACGGCCTGCAGATCAAACGTAATTTTGACAAAGCGAATAAACTCCGCCCGGACTTAGCAGAAGTGCATTTATGCCTGGGCGTATTTTTCTTAAAAGCCCCGCAATTAGCAGGCGGTAACCTGAATAAGGCAATTAAAGAACTGGAAACAGCTTTAGAGATCGCCCCTGATTTTGCCATGGCTAATGCCCGGCTTGCCCAAGCTTATCAAAAAAAGGGTAATTTAGAAAAATATAATTTCTATCTTGAACGGGCCAAAAAACTGGATCCTGATGGCAAGGTCTTAAAAGAATGCGAAATTTAGAAATAACCGCGATATTCCGTGAAATTGCCACAATCCTTGATATTAAAGGCGAAAATGTCTTTAAAATCCGCGCTTATGAACGGGCCGCGCAAAATATTGAGTCTTTAAGCGAAGACATTGAGAAATATGCCGCAGAGGACAGGTTACGGGAAATTCCCGGCATTGGCCATGATCTTTCCGAAAAAATCAAAGAATACCTGGCTACCGGCAGAATCAAAAGTTACGAAGACTTAAAAAAAACTATTCCTTCCGGCTTGCTGGAAGTGCTGAACATCCCTTCAGTCGGCCCAAAAACCGCAAAACTTCTCTATGAAAAACTAAAAATTAAAAATATTGAAAATTTGGAAATAGCGATTAAAAAAAATAAGCTGGAGGGAATTTTCGGAATTAAAGATAAAACTATTGAAAATATCCTCAAAGGGATAGAGATCCTTAAAAAGGGCAGAGAGAGGATGACGCTTGCCCGGGCGATAATTACTGCGGATGAATTTATCAACCCGCTTAAAGAACTGCCTGAGGTAAAAACGATTACTGCCGCCGGAAGCCTGCGCCGTCAAAAAGAAACGGTCCGGGATATAGATATCTTAATAACTTCTGATAAACCCAAAAAAATCATGGATGCTTTTGTAAAACTGCCTCTGGTAAAAGATACTTTGGCGGAAGGCGAGACCAAATCAAGCGTGCGCACTAAAGAAGATGTGCAAATAGACTGCCGTGTGGTTGAAGAAAAATCCTTTGGCGCGACACTGCTTTATTTTACCGGCTCAAAGAATTTTAATATTAAACTGCGCCAGATGGCAATTAAGCGCGGGTTAAAAATAAATGAATATGGCGTATTCAAGAATGATAAATTTATCTGCGGGAAAACAGAAGAAGAAATCTTTAAACAGCTGGGATTGGCTTATGTTGAACCGGAATTAAGGGAGGATAACGGTGAAATTGAACTGGCAGAAACCAACAAACTGCCGCGTTTAATTACTCTCGGCGCTATCCGCGGCGACCTGCATACCCATTCCACCTGGTCAGACGGAGAAAGTTCTATCGCGGAAATGGCAGAAAAAGCTAAAACTCTCGGCTATTCTTACATTGCTGTTACCGACCACTCGGAAAGCCTTAAAATCGCCGGAGGCCTGACTATTGCCGATTTAAAAAAGAAGAAAAAAGAAATTGAAAAAATCAACGCCAGCCTGAAAAATTTCAGGGTTCTCTATGGTACAGAAGCAGACATTGATTCAAAAGGCGATATTGACTACAGAGATGACGTACTTAAAGAATTTGATATTGTGGTAGCGGCAATTCACACCGGTTTTAAGCAATCAAAAGAACAATTGACCAGGCGGATTATCAAAGCCTGCCGGAATAAATACGTGCATATTATCGCCCATCCCACCGGAAAGCTCTGGGGAGAACGCGATGCTTACGAATTAGATTTTGATGAAATTTTTAAAGCGGCAAATGATACAAATACAGCCATGGAGATCAACGCCTTTCCTAACCGCCTGGACTTGAATAGCCACAATTGCCGCCGGGCAAAAGAACTAGGAGTAAGACTAAGCATCGGCACAGATTCGCACAGCATTGTGCATCTAGAAGGAATGAAGCTGGGAATTTCCGTAGCGCGCAGAGGCTGGCTTGCTCCAAGCGATGTAATAAATACACTGCCGATTGAAGAATTATTAAAAGCAATAAAGAAATAACTATGCTGAGTTTAAATTCAAAATTCGAATATCGAAATTCGAAACAAATCATAATTTTCAAAACCTCAATGTTCCAAACTAATAAGTTCAGAATTTGGAGAATTAGAATTTTAAATTTGTTTAGGATTTCGGATTTCGGATTTCGGATTTTTCTAATTTTTATTTTGCCGGTTATTCTTCTGAGCGGCTGTCAGGATAAGCAATTATATAAAGACAATCGCGTATTGATGGGTACCTTCGTTGATGTTATTTCTCCAGATAAAGATGCTGCTCAGATTGTTTTTGCTGAAATTCAAAGAGTAGAGAACCTGCTCAGTAAATATAAACCCGGCAGCGAAGTAGCCAGATTGAATTCACTCGGCAAATTAACCGTCAGCCGGGAAACTCTTGAGATCATTAAAAAATCTTATGAATTCTGGCAAATTTCTGATGGCGCATTTGATATTACTATCGGCCCGCTGGTTAACCTCTGGGGCTTTACCGATAAAAAATACCGCCTGCCTAAAAAATCAGAGATAAATAAGGCTTTAAAGCTTGTGGGCAGCGATAAAATTCTCTTTAATAATCTGAATAATGTGGTAAAATTTAAGCTTCCGGGGATGAAGATTGACCTCGGGGGAATTGCCAAAGGCTATGCCCTGGACTGCGCAGTAAAGAGGCTGAAAGAAAATGGGATAAAAAGCTGCCTGATAAATCTCGGAGGCCAGATTTATTGCTTAGGAGACAGATTCGGCAAACCTTGGCAAATAGCCATACAGGGCCCGCGGAAGAAAGAATTTAAAGAAATCCTGGCATTACGGAACCAGGGAATTTCCACATCCGGCGATTATGAGCAGTATTTTAGTATAAATAACTTACGCTACTGCCATATTATTAATCCCAAGACCGGATACCCCGCAGACTCCGGCATTCAATCAGTAACTATAGTTACAGAAAATAATTTAGAAGCTGACGCGTTATCAACGGCAATATTCGTATTAGGGCCGGAAAAGGGCAGAAAACTTGCAGATAAATTCAACGCCGTAGATGTAAAAATAGCGGTAGATAAAATTTAAGCGGAGAGAGAGGTAAAAATAATGTACGAAACATACATGTACCACCCTCAAAACGGGCTAAAAATGAATCTCAGCCGGGAAGAAATTAAAACAGCTGTTACCGACGAGAAAAATTTCATCTGGATTGATATGGTAGACCTGGATGACGATGATATTGACATCCTCTCTGAAATCTTTAACCTTCACTCGCTGACAATAGAAGATTTTATTATGGCGAACGCCCGGCCAAAAATTGAAAACTTTAAAGACTACTTTTTCCTGATTATGTTTTCCATGGAATCGCATGACAAAGAAAAAAGAAAAATCAATACTTCAGAACTTGATTGCTGTTTAGGAAAGAATTTTCTGGTCACTGCCCACAATAATAACATCAGCCCTCTGAATATAATTAAAGACCGCATAAAAAAACAATCCCCGATTATCCGGAATAACGGCGATTTCCTGCTCTATTCAATACTAGACTGCCTGGTTGACGGCTACTTTCCGGTAATCAATGAATTTGACGACATGGTAGATGAGATGAGCGACGAACTTTTCAGCGATCCAAGCAACGAAACACTGAAAAGGATATATACGCTGAAAAACGAGATTATGTATTTGCGCCGCACTATCGGGCCGCAAGCAGATGTAATTAACCTGATTACACGCAGTGAATTTCCCTTTGTTTCACAGGCAAACGGAATTTATTTCAGGAATGTTTACGATAATCTCGTGCGCCTAAATGACATTGTCGGGACGTCAAGAGACGTAGTTACAGGAGCCATGGAAGCCTACGTGTCTGTTGTCTCTAACCGCCTTAATGAAATTATGAAAACACTTACTGTAATTACAACGCTGATTATGCCTCCTACGCTTATTGCCAGCATCTATGGGATGAATTTCAAACATATGCCGGAGCTTACCAGCAAATTCGGGTATCCACTGGCTATCGGCAGCATGCTTTTATGCTCAGTAATTTTACTTTACTATTTCAGAAGAAAGAAGTGGTTTTAAATGAAAAATACAATTAATGACATTAAGGCATTAAAAAATAAGCGAAAAATCACCATGCTTACTGCCTATGATTTTCCTCTGGCAACTTTAGTGGATAGGGCGGGTATAGATATTATCCTTGTCGGAGATTCGCTGGCAAATGTGGTCCTGGGGTTAGACTCCACCACAAAAATAGGAATGACAGAAATGCTTACCGCTGCCAAAGCAGTAACGCGCGCTGTAAAACACGCCTTGGTAATTGGTGACATGCCTTTTGAATCTTACCAAACAAATCCTCAAGAAGCAGTCAAAAACGCCAAAAGATTTATTGAAGAGGCAAATTGCGACGCTATAAAATTAGAATGGTTTGAGCAATGTTTAGAAGTAAGCAAAGAGATTCTTGCAGCCGGAATTCCGGTAATGGGGCATATCGGGCTTACTCCGCAAACCGCTGATAAAATAGGCGGATTCAAAGTGCAGGGAAAAGATGCAGAAGCAGCTAAACGCCTGATTGAACAAGCAGAAGCCCTGGAAAAACTGGGCTGCTTTGCGATTATCTTAGAATGCGTGCCCGATAAAATCGCCGGCATCATCACAAAAAAATTAAAAATACCCAGTATCAGCTGCGGCGCCGGGCCTGATTGCGACGGGCAGGTATTGGTTACTTACGACATACTCGGGCTTTTTGAACGTTTTAAGCCGAAATTTGTTAAGCAATACATTAACCTGGCACCCCTAATCCAAAAGGCAATAGAAGAATACCGTAATGAAGTAATTGAAAATAAGTTTCCGGCAAAAGAGCACACCTTCACTATTAAAGAAGAAGAATTAAAGAAATTATGAAAAAGCTTCTTGCTGAAAAATATGTCGGCATTGGCGTAGTCATCATCCTGGCAATTATTTTTATCGCTAAATTTGCCGGATCATCAATCTTAAGGTTATATGTGGAAACCGGCATGGGCGGAGTAGAACGTCAGCCGATATTCCGCACTATCCCGCAAGAAGAACTAATTGAACCTTCGTTGGACAACGCTTATCTCGCGGAATTAATTCCTTATAACTACCCAGACCTGAAAATCCTCCTGCCAAAAAAATTCTGCGTAATTAAACAAACTCAGAAAAGAATCTATTATAAAAAATGGAAGAGTAAAGATAAAGGCGAAGCCATTTATATCTTATGCAAAAAACCTGATTTTTTCATCAATCTTTTCCCTCGGGTAATCAAAGAAGGCATCCGCGGTAATTACGCCTTTATCCAAAGCACAATGAATGCCCGGCCAAAAGAAATCAAAACCGCAAACGATGCTTTTTTTACGATTATGAAATCTATTTTTACACCGGATATGGGGAAGCAGGATAACCTAAAGATAATCAGCTTTATCCTTGGCAATAAAAAAGGCTTTATTACCTACAACCTCGGCAAAGAGGATAATTATTTTGACTGCAATTTTACTGACGCAGAAGGAAATTTTTTCAAAGTCTATATTAAAGACCGCGGCGCTGAGCTTGATTTAGAAAAAGTTTTTACAATTATTTCCACGGCGAAAAAACTCCAAGGAGAAGAAATAGTGCACTGATTTGGCTTGACTTCCAGTCGAATTTGCGCTAAAAATATAAAGCTATGGCACAGGAATTAATGGAAAAAATTGTTTCTTTATGCAAACGCCGCGGCCTGATTTTTCAGTCTTCGGATATTTACGGCGGCTTAAGCAATACTTGGGATTATGGCCCTTATGGCGTAGAATTGAAGAATAACGTCAAGCGCGCATGGTGGCAAAGTAATGTCTATGAGCGTAATGACATGTTCGGCATGGATGCTGCAATTCTCATGCATCCTAAGGTCTGGGAAGCTTCCGGCCACGTAGAAAACTTTTTTGATTTAAAAAGCGACTGCAAAAATTGTAAAAAACGTTTTAAAGCTGCGGACCTGAAAGATAAATTAATTTGCCCTGAATGTAAAGGTGAACTAACCGAAGCCC
>Ga0265297_10003071_pt1 | contig 31431 bp, 29 predicted proteins | sample Munlanlwell13791_FD_192502 | JGI IMG/M metagenome (GOLD analysis project Ga0265297, IMG submission 192502) | Leachate microbial communities from a municipal landfill in Southern Ontario, Canada - Leachate well 137-91 | ecosystem: Engineered > Solid waste > Landfill > Unclassified | place...
AAGTAGATAAGGATAGTACATGTTCGATATTGATAGCACGACTCCCGATGACGCCGGCAAGCAGCTGATCGTTACCGCGGAGGGACTGACCTTTCGGTTCACGATCCATCCGTCCACGGTTGGCGACAGCTCTGTACAGGTGCAGCGTGGCGCCTACCTGGAGCTCGACGAGGAATCCTACACCGATGACATGCGGACCGCCCTTGCTTGGCGTATGCAGCTGCGCAAGGAGAACGATCGCCCAGAGGGAAAGGTCGGCTACGAGCTGTCCGGATCCATTCGGGTGCTGCACGAGGGAGACTTTCTCAAGATCTACCTCACGAACGGCTACGACGAGACCTTCGTCTACCGGCCGATCGAGCGCATCGACGTGTTGCAGCGAGCCTAACTCACTCCGTACCACATCACCACTTGCGTCGAGAAAACTCCGCATTCTGGTGACAGGTGCGGAGTTTTTCTTTTGAAATGAATATATCACCTACTGGATATTGGTGACTTCAAATTCACCAGGCTTTATATCACCCAGCGCATAGTTACCGAAATTGGTTCGGTGAAGTTCTGTAACAGTATAGCCGAGTGATGCAAATGTGCGACGGATTTGCCGATTGCGACCCTCGTGCATTGTGACTATCCAGTGTTTGCGGTCAGTATCGCTGGCGCGCTCTAGTTGTAACGTGCTGGTACCGTCCTCTAACTGCACGCCGTAATCACTGATCATTTGTTGGTGTAGAGGTGCTAGTTCACTATCTAGTGTCGCCTGATAAATCTTGGTTTTAGCAAATTTTGGATGAGTCATCTGAAAGGCAAAGTTGCCATCATTGGTTAGTAAAATAATACCACTGCTGTCTCGGTCCAGGCGTCCAACTGGTTTAAGATGATGATATTTAGCTGGTAGCAGTTCGTAGATCGTTGGTGTGTCGCCTTGTTGGCGGCGTGAACAGACGTAATCGGCGGGTTTATGTAGTATCAAATATTCGTAGGCGGTGTCGCTGGCTAGTACTTTGCCATTGACGATGATCTGGTCACCCAGATTAAATCTGGCGCCGAGCGTGGCGGCATTGCCGTTAATTGTAACGCGACCCCTGTCGATCAGGTCATCGGCCTCGCGACGAGAAACACCCAGTTGGAGTGCAAGGTGTTTGTTGAGTCTAAGAGTTGGTGTCTCTGGCATTACCCCAGTATAACAGATGAACGGTTAGGCTTGTGGCGGTAATGTAGGGGTCTGTGGTGCGATTGGTTCGACTGGCGGTGTAGGAATTGGTGGGACCGTTGGTGCGACAGGTGTTGGGGCTGGTTGAGGTATCGTGGCGCCGTTTAATTCTTGGTTCATTAGGCTGCCCATATCAACAACTGGTGGCTGATCAGATAACGGGTGGATTACTCTATCCCCTAGCGAGGCCGGACGATCGGATGAAAAAGGTGCCGTAGGTTGCGGTAATGGGTTCGATCCAGCGGATGGTTGCATCGGTGTTGGTGGCGCTACAGGTGGTGTGTTGATAATTGGTGCTGGGGTCGGTTGCGGTGTCGGCGCAAGGGGTTGTATAGGCGTGACAGGTGCGACAGCGGGCGCTGGTTGAGTAGGTTCGGTTACTGGACGAGGTGTCGCTGGTGCCATCGGAGCGGCAGCACGCGGTACTGCCGATGGGGCTGGCGTGCCAAAGTTTTGCGCTGGCGTGCTGGCCGCAGCGATACTGTCGGCTAGGACATCGTGGACGGTACGAACGACGTCTTCGATACCTACCTGAGATTTGACCAGATAGCGGTCGGCGCCAAGTGATTCGCCGCGAGCGCGTTGGTCTTCGCTAGAAAGCGCGGTCATCATGATGACTTTGATGTCTTTGGTCTCACTGGTGCTGCGCAAAATGTCTAGCATGTCAAAACCGCTGATTTTTGGCATCATGACGTCGCTAACGATCAGTTGAGGGCGTTCCTTGATGGCCATGGCTAGGGCTTCTTCGCCGTCACCGGCCGAGACAATGTCATAACCTTCGGCCAACAGGCGTACGCCGTAAATCTCGCGTAAGCTTTTGTCATCTTCTACTAACAGGATTTTTGTCATAATTACCCCTATTGTACCCGAGCGTTATTAAAAATACTATACTTCTTGTGGTTATTGGCCGGTTGGCGGCGCGTCTCGGACTGGAATGGCAATACCAGGCGTTCGCTCTGGGACTGCGGCGACCGCAGGCGCAGGATTGTTTAGTTGTTCGGCGGCAGATTGAGCGGCGGCCATTTCTTTTAGTTTGGCGACGTGCGCGGCAATTTGTTCGGGCGTTAGGCTTTCGCCACGTGGTACGGTTGTCGCGGCCGATGATTGGTCGGTTGCCATTGTTTGCGTGTTGGTTGGTGCACCGGGGGCAACAACTGGCTCTGTAGCCGCGACTGTGGTCTGTGGCGCGGTTTCTGGGTTGAATGCGGCTGGATCTGTAGCTGGCTGGTTGGCGGCTGCCTGAGCGGCTTGTTGGGTGGCTAGGGCTTGTTGTTCCTGTAGGCGCGCGGCTTCTTGGTTGTCGATACGGGGCAGTTCGAAATAAAATGTACTGCCTTTTTTGTATTCACTCTCGGCCCAGATGCGTCCACCCATTGTTTCGGCAAGGCGTCGGCACAGGAATAATCCTAGCCCCGTACCGCCTATCTGGTTGGTTTCGGCGTTATTGACACGGTAGAATTTTTGGAACAAATGCGGCATGTCCTCGACCGGTATACCAATACCGCTGTCTTTGACGCTAATCACGATTTTGTCATCTGTACCAGTGACGTCCACGACTATTTCGCCTGACGGCGTGTATTTGATGGCATTTTCAGTTAAGTTATTGATGACTTCGCGGATATGGTCGTTGTCCAGGTTGACGTTATAGACGGGCACGACGTGGCGGCCGCCATCGTCGGGGTTAGGTTTGAATATTAGGCGTAGGCCTTTGTCGGTGGCCTTTTGCTGTAACCCCTGCAGTATATCGTGCGTGTAAGTCATAATATCAACAACTTTTGGATTGTTAGATAGGCGCCCGTCGGTGGCTTTGGATACATCTAATAGGTCCTGGAACAATCGGCCCAGGTGCTGAGCGGATTCGTGGGCTTTTTGGATAAAATCGCGAGCTTTGTCATCGATTTGAGCGGTGTTGGGGTTTAGGGCTAGGCCCAAATAGCCTTCGATCGAGGCAACCGGCGTGCGCATTTCGTGGCTGGCGGTGCTGATAAACTCGGCCTGTTCACGCTCCTCGGCTTTTTCTTTGGTAATATCACGAAATACGATAATCGCACCAGAACCGGCCTGACCAACTGGCGAAATTACTAGTGACGTTAAGAGTTTTTTGCCGCTATGAGTCATTAGGGCCAGGTCGTTATCGCGGATTTGTTGGTTGGTGTTTAGAACTTGTTGTACAGGGTCGGTTGTGACGTCTAAGGGTTCGCCTTTTTGGTTGACCAGTTGTAGGACTGATTTGTAGCTAAGCGAAACGGCGTCTTGTTTGGACCATCCGATGATACGTTGAGCGGCTGGGTTGATTAGCTGGATGATGCCTTGGTTGTCGACGGCCACTACCCCGTCACCGATGGCGTTAATCACGACTTCAGATTGTGTGGCGACCTGGGATAGTTCGCTGGCTAGGTCTTTGTAGGCGCGGTCCGTGCCATCAGATTCGATTTTGCCTGATTTGTTGTGCCAGATAATGAAGCTGGCAATCAGGGGTAATAACCCGGCAAATCCGACCATGACGATTAGCTCTGGTCCTAGCCTGCCCTGCAGGTATTCGTAGGCAACGAACGATCCTATCGCCAGAAGCACCGGTACCAGGCCCCAAACACCGAAAATACCGGCAAATACGGCCACTAACATCCACAATGCGATAAATGGCGAACTGGTGCCCCCAGTAGTTACGATTAGGCCAGCGGCAGTTGCAGTTAGTAGCAGATAGACGACCAGTGATGACGGCAGGATGGCCTTTTTTGGAATCCATAAATACGAAACAAAACTAATGATTGATGTCAGGCTGGCAAGTAGCAAAATCGGCACTGTTACGATAAATGGCTGGCTGACGGCTACATCGCCAAAATATGGCAGAAAATACAAAACCACGACGCCAATAGACATCAAAAGTGTCGCCTCACAGATACGGCGATGCCAAAAACGAGTTAACGCGACTGGTTGTATAATGCCCCCTATTTCAACGACGTTTTTCTGAGGTTATTATGACGATTATGGTTAGGTTTTACAAGTGGGCATTTGTAAAGAAAACTTACACATGCCGCAAGTATAAAAAAAGAATCCATCATGAAAGATGGATTCTTTTTGGTGATCCCGTGGAGAATGTATGGCGGAACGAGCTTACGAGTAGAACTGTTTTATCGTTTGGACAAAACCTGGTGTATATAAGTCGGGGTTTGCTTTGATTGAGTCTTTTAGATCGCTCGGGTCTTCCCACTTTACCTCTGACACTTCATCTTCTGAAATATTAATTGGCGTTGATGATGTTATTTTGCCTTCGAAAACGCCATTAAATACAGGAACGTCAATACCATCTTGATTTCCAACAAGAAGAAATTTTCCAAGAAACTTTAATTCAGTCTCCACGCCTATTTCTTCCTTCATTTCCCTATGAACTGCAGTTTCGTAGTCCTCGCCTTCATCAACGTGACCGCTTGCGGAATCTGTCCAGCGGTTGGGGTATGACTTTTTGTTGGCGCTTCTGCGCTGTGATAATATCTTGCCGTTTTGATCCCGCAGGATGACACGTACTAGACGGTGAGGGATGCCGTTAGCCCAAGCGTTCTCGCGCGTGCCAGTGCCGATTGGCTCGTCGTTTTCGTTCACATATTGAATCTTCTCTTCCATGGAGCTATTGTAGCATCTCAATGTTAGCCATGACAGCTTGGTAATAATACCTTGCGATACAATGCGCAAGTTATAGGAAGAAAATACCCCATCACGTTGGATGGGGTATTTTCTTTGGTGAGCTACCCCGAAATAAGTTGGAACCAACTACTGTTAGAACTAAAGGAACTTTGGTCGATATTTAACACTTCTAAGGTGTTTACTGCTGCGTGATGACTACCGCGCATAATTAGAACTTGATGTTTGAGCGTATTATATTCTTATGACTGAAGAAGAATTAAAGCAGCGCGTAGACAGAGTGAAGGATTATGTAATCCTATCTAATACCAGGATCAACTACCAATTGCAGTTGATTGATCTGGTTAGGTCTAAGAACCGGATTGTTATGGTGCACCAGGGATTCTACGCCATGGTGAATCGCGACTTCAACCGAAGCCTTCTCTTAGATTTACGAGCCCTGACAGAGAATAAAACGAATACCCATAACTTAAGAACCCTTACCGGTGCGCTGAGGTCCTGGACTGCAGAAAATAGAGATGCAAACACATCTTCACAAATGAACCTGCTTTGTGACTCTATAGATCAGTTACTTTTAGAATCCATAGTTCAGAGAGCAACAGTTCTGAGTAGCACGCAGGCAGCACACCGCGCACTACGATTACCTACTCAGCAGCAAAATTTTACTTATCAAGAAGCAAGTGAGTGGCTGAAAAAGGTTGGTGACGTGCTCAATCAGATTTCTGGCCTTCTATGGTCAAGTGGGACCGTTATGTCAATCTACGATTCCGACGGCGACAGTTTCAAGCGAGAGCTTGAGCATATGGAACGCGCAGAGTTAGCAGGCTCACATCTACTTAGAATAGATGATAGCCATGAGGCTGTAGCCTACGCAGACAGGATGCTTGCATCAAGAAATGGTCGTATTAACGATCAATAGCCCCCCTGGGTCCGGGTGCCAGGACTGCAAGCAAAACGGCGACCACACGTTCCCCTACATTTCTGTGCGAACAATCTCTTTATATAGTAGAACGTAGGCAGGGGCTAGTTATTAAGAGCCGTATAAACAAGGTCCGCAACTTTTGCGTGTTGGTCTGCATCAATGTGAATTCCATCAACACCAGCTACGATACTATTTAATGCAACGAAATCAATTCCGAGCTTTGCTGCAAGTCGTTCGTATACACTTACAAGCTCTTTTGATTTTTCTGTCGCACCAAGATATTTATCACCTGCCCGGCAATACTCAGCTTCTTCGTTAATTGCAGGCGGAGACAGTAGTAGGACTTCAGGGGTCGTTCCACGAAATTGAGACGGACGAGTTGTAATAATAGTAAGAAGCTTTTCCATGCTTTCTCCAACCTGTTCGGCGGACATGTTCATTTCGTTCTTGAGTTCATTCGTTCCAAGCAGAACGATCACTTTATCAAGCGGGTCGTGGCTGTCTAAGGCGGCTTCGATATAGTCGAGCGCACGTCGTCCCTCTTTGCCTGGGCGAGGGTCGCCATTTTCAATACCACGAGAGTTTAAATTTTCTTCTATAATTTCATAGTCATCACCAAGAAGCATTTGCAATCGACCTGGCCAACGAGTTTGTGCATTAAATCGTTGGTGCTTTGAGCCTGGTTGATAGCCCCAAGACAGAGAGTCTCCAAAAACCATGATTCGTTCGGCGGATGTATTGATATTCATGCGGTTATTATAGCAAGAAAGAATCGAACTCCGATTGCCAATCCGCTGTACAGCGGAGAGAACCTAAGAATCTAAAATAACAACTTTTGGTGATCCTATCGAGAATCGAACTCGAATTGCCAGGATGAGAACCTGGTGTCCTAACCGTTAGACGATAGGACCACGCTTTGAGTGATGTGGGACAAAAATGTGTTTACATATTTTTGATCACATCCGAAAAGTGGAAGTCATATATGGTCCAAAGGACCCATACAGGACGCTAGTTCAGTCTCACGTGAACTCGCTCTACTTTATCAAATAACCCTAGTAATGTCTAGCTTTTGGCGGCGATGGCATCTAGCTGGGCGATAACCTCGATCAACTTTTTGGGTGTGATTTCGGCTTTGATTAGGTAAGCGTCGGCGTGTTTTTGCATGGTGACGCGGGATTCGTCGTCTTGTTCAAAATTCGTCAGCACAATGACTTTGGTGTTAGGGATTAGGTCTTCGGCCCCACCGCGCAGAGCGGCCAGGATTTCGGTGCCACGGCGTTCTGGTAGCATTACATCCAGCAAAATCAGGTCGTAAGGTTTGTTGCGAGCGGTAATCAGGCCGTCGTTACCATCGACAACCCAATCGACTTCGTACCCGGCTTTTTTGAGGCTACGAACATACATTTCGCCAATAAAGCGGTCGTCTTCGATACACAGAATTGTATGAATTGCCATCTGGTTAACTCCTATACATTGAATGGTTTTTGATCCAGCCGTTGCCGTGTTCGATCAAGCCTTCGTTACTATTATCGCCCGAGTTGAGTTTGTCTGCAACTGTCGCATAAATTGGCAAGGATGCTGTAAATGTCGACCCCTTACCTTCTTCGCTGCGGACGCTGATTGTGCCACCGTGTGATTCGATGATGCCTTTGCTGATGTATAGGCCGATACCGGTTCCGGCAACAGTTTCGCGCGAGCGGTGTGAGCGGTAGAATTTTTGGAATAGATTGCTGACGACGTTACCGGGCATTCCGATACCGTGATCTTCGACCGCTACTTCGACAAAATCACCACGTGCGCTGGCCGTAACGTTGATGGCACCGCCTTCGTTGCTGTATTTGATAGCGTTGTCGATCAGGTTGCCTAGTACTTCGCTAACGCTAGCCCGATCGGCGGCAACGGTCGGCAGATCAGACGGAAAACTGACAGATAGTAAACGGTTTTGGGACGAGGCGCGCAGCGCCATATCGTCACGAATAGTATCGTAAATATTAGCAATGGTATCTTCGGCCAAGTGGACTTTTAGGTGACGGCGGTCATAGCGCGACGTGTTGAGGATATTGTTGATATACCCCGACAAGCGATTGGCTGATACGGTCAGTCGTCGGAATAGTTCGTGTTGGTCGTCCTGTAGTACATCGCCTAACTCTTCTTCGAGGACATCCAAATAGCCCCGGATTACAGTGATCGGTCCACGCAGTTCGTGGGCGGCAAAAGCGATAAAATCAAGCTCTTGTTCGCTAACTTCGTATGTAGCTGTACGGTCGACCAAGGTTAGGATTGTCTCATTTTCAGCACCTTTGTCGTACGATGCCAGCACGTCGTATAGTCGCCTACCCTCTTCGTCGGGCAAGCGGTCAGGGATGCGGGTCCATATGTGTTCAGCGTGAACGGCGTGCTGTTCGCAGTCGTCTAACCAGGCATCGAGTGTGTCGGTACCATTAAATAACAGGTTGAGAACCGGGACACTATCGGCATTGATGTGAACTGGCGCAGATTTATTAGAATATGCAATCGAACGATCATGGTGTAATATGACAAATCCGCTAGCTATAGCGTTTAGAGCGGTTTCGACGGCGCTACGGGCCGATGCAATTGGTGCGGGTGAATTAGGTGATGTCGGAGTGTCGATTGGGCGGCTTTCGGTGGTTTTACTGGACAGTTCGTAAAGTGTCTGAAGGGCGGTTTTGAGGCCGTTTTTTTCGAACCTGGCGTCATTAGGGTTTGGTGGCGTAGAATCAGTCGGCTCGCCCGATATATGGATAACAGCCGACAATAGGTCTTTGGCTGGTCGGCTGGCATAGGCAAATACGGCTAGGCTGATTGTACTGCTGATGATTGCAGACAAAGCGATGATTAGCCACATGATGATCGACGTTATGTCGAATGCTCCGCTGGCGATTAGGCCGATGGATAACAACGCAGCCAGTACGATATGCAAGCCAAAGATACGTAGCATCGCTCCGGTTTTGAACTGCGGCCAAAAGTCACGGATTTGTTTGGGCATCTGGTTTACAGCCATGACACATCCCCTTTACCATTTGGTACGGCGACGATCCAGGTCTGTCCACGAACTAGCGGAATATCGACACCGGCAGCGTCTGTGAATGTTATTTGGGCGGTTTTGCTGGTCTTGGTCCAAGTAGCGGCAGTTGCTGTGCCGTTTTGGAAAATAGTCGCGGCGCCGCTGCCGGTAGTGGCAATACTTTCGCGGTTGCCGTCTTCGAACACGGTTGTTTCGTTGACGCGCATAGCTACGACTACGCTAGGTGCGATTTGACCCTCTTCGCGGTCTAGGTGTGGTGCGCCGGCCTGGGATTTGATGTAGGTGTTGGTGGCGGCGTCGTAGGCATAGGTACTGTTATAGAGGGCGCTGCTGATTTTTATCGTGATTTGAGTGGCGTTTGGAGCTGTCGAAGCTTTGCCGTCGACGCGCGTAAATCCGGTAAAGGCTGATGATGTAAAGCCTTTTTTAGCATTTAGGGCATCTAATTTTGCAAAGCTGGTATAGACGTTATGTGGGGCATAACGATCGGTTGCTCGCCAATAACTACCACTGTTAAAGAACTGGTCAATGTCGCGATAACTGCCATTTCTGACTTCTTTGAGGGCAGCAGCGCTACCACCGACGTGGGCCAAGCTGGCGTTGAATGCAGCCAACCAGTCAACGTCGTACAGGCGTACGCTACGGACTGGACCGACCATTTGGGGCTTTTCTTGTTGATATAGGACTAAAAATCTAGTGATTCCACCTTCGGCAATGGCTTCAAACACGACGCCGCTGGATTTAAGGCCAGATTGTGGCCGGGCGTCGGGGCTGTTTTCGATCATGATGCCGGTAACCGGTGCTGTGGTACTGGCTTGGTCGGCAACTAAACTACCCGATAATGGTGAGTAGTATTTGACTGGTTCTGGAGCAGGCTCGGGTAGTTTGGCGGCAGGTATGGCGACTGTCTGAGCTTCGGCTGGTTTTTGGTTTAGTAAAACAAACGCCACAACAGTTGCGGCGGCAATAACGATAACACCAGAAATACTGATCACAATCACGCGGTGGCGATGTGTCCATTGACGCAAACGGGACCAGAGCCCAGGTTTTTTGTTTTCATGCATAGCTTAAGCGTTATTATACCAAAGAGGTGCTGGTTTGTAACGCCCCTGCCCTTTGGGTGATTAGCGAACTTGGTGGCCGCGTAGGACTAGCGTGTCGTAAGCTTCTTGGACTTCGTCTGGTATTTGTTGAGGAGTTTGGTAGCCTTTTTTGGCATAGGCTTTCATGCGGTTAAAATCACCTAACATTTTACGAATAGTTTCGCCGCGACCAAGTTTGAGATAATAATTGTCAATCGATATATCTTCGTGGGTTATCATAAATTCAGGTAGTGGACCGTCCCATTGAGCCTGGGCGGCAGCCAGAAAACGTCGGGTCATATATGGTTTATGAATCAGAATGACTTTACCGGGGTTAATAATCCCCTGCTGTTTTAATATTGCCTGCGAATTTCGAATGTTTTCACCAGTATTTGATGCCGATTGTTCGCGAATAATTGCTGATTCCGGGATACCACGTTTAATGGCTGCGTCGGCCAGCAGGTCAGCCTCGGTTCCGTCCATACCAGGTTGTTTGTAACCGGAAAACACGATCAATGGCGCATAGCCCAGTTGGAACAGTTCGCAGGCCTTGGCACCAGTACCCATGTCAGTTGATCCACCGACTAAGATTACGTCGGCCGGCAGTAGCGGTGTTTCGATGCACAGATAATTCCAGATTGTTTTAAGGAGTGTCTCGTCGGGGATGCGCATTAGGCGGCGTGCTCGATGGCAGATTGTAACCGCGCCAGAACGGTATCTTTGCCCAGGACCGACAGAGTGTCATTTAGTGCAGGGCTGAACGGTGCCCAGGATACGGCAATGCGGATTAGGCTAAACAAAATACCGGGTTTTTGACCGGTGGTCTCTAACAGCGTATTAAGCGTTTGTTGGACTGATTCACTACTAAAATCACTAGATTTCAGACCGTCATGGGCTGCTGATAGATATGATTTGATGTCATCATTTGTTAATAGGGACAGTTGTTTATTGTCGGTGATCATTGACCAGTTGATAGTTGGTTCGGCAAAGAAATACTCGGTCAGTAGTGGCAGATCGGCCAATGTTTTTAGGCGGTCTTGGACCAAGCCAAGGACAAGTTTTTTGCGATCTGTGTCTACGCCGACGGCGGATGCTGGCCAGAAATCGGTAACCCTCTCGTATAACGCGTCCAGGCTGAGCAAGCGGATGTGTTGGCCGTTTAACCAAAGCAAGCGGGCTTCGTCGAACCTGGCTGGGCTTTTTTGAACGCGGTCTAACGAGAACTTACTAATAAGTTCGCTTTCGGCAAAGATTTCCTGTTCAGTACCATCGTTCCAGCCCAGGGTGGCCAGAAAGTTCATCATGGCTTCGGGTAGGTAGCCCTGGTGGCCATATTCCAAGATGTCTTTGGCGCCATCACGTTTACCAAGCTTTTTTTTGCCATCGATTGCCATTACGTATGGCAATGTAGCCAGAACCGGACGGTCAACACCAAGGGCGTCATATAGATTTAGGAACTTTGGCGTGCTGCTGATGAACTCTTGACTGCGAAGGACGTGCGTAATACCCATTTCGGCATCATCAACGATGTGAGCAAAATTATAGGTCGGATAGCCATCGCTTTTAATAATAATAAAATCGTCAATTGCTTCTGGTCCGGCAGATAATTCACCCATGACGGCGTCAGTCCAGTTATAAGATTTGGGATCAGATTTAAAACGGAGTGGCTGAGTGCCGTCCCACTCGGTAGTTTGCTGTCCGGTGATTTCTGGACGATGGTTACGATACAGAAAAGGTTGTTTGTTGACTTTGGCCTGTTCGCGGAAGGCTTCTAGCTCGGCCTGAGTGTATGGATCGGCGTAAGCCCGCCCACTAGCAATTAGTTTGTTAGCCCACTCGATATAGATCGGCAGACGCTCCGATTGCAAGTAAGGTGCGTGTGGGCCGCCAACGTCAATGCCTTCGTCCCATGAAATACCTAGCCATTTTAGGCTGTTTTCGATCTGGGTGATACTGCCTTCGACTTCGCGGACCTTGTCGGTATCCTCGATACGCAGAATAAAAGTTCCAGATTGTTGGCGAGCAATTAGCCATGCAAAAAGAGCTGTGCGAACGCCACCAACGTGCATGAAACCGGTAGGACTGGGTGCAAAACGAGTACGGACTGTCATAATATTACTAGTTTAACACTTCTCAGATGCAAACACGAATTATTTAGTAAGATCTGATTATAGGCTTGTTGCGATGTGGCGGATTTGTTCGCCAGATAATGGTGCGTCGCCCTGGATGGTGTATAAGATGCCCGCATTGACCCAAGCGGCGTTACCGCTATATGTGTAAATAGTTAGTCCTTGTTCTTGGCTGGTTATGTATTTTTCACCGGCGCTTTTGCGGACGATATTGTCCAGTACGGCGGTTGAGTCCCATGAGCTTTTGGTCTGGGTAATATCAAATTTGGTTGATCCAGTGTTGGCTATATAGTGAATCGATACTTGCCCATCGCTGAATGTTACAGGTCCGTTCAGACTATAACCGTCTGGTCGATATTCGGGATAAGTAGCGTTTATGCCGGCCTGGACAGAGGCGACGCGGACTGACAAACTGGGCATATTGAGGTAAGTTAAATATCCAGCTAGGATAGCTACAACGATTGAAGCACTAAAAATACTAATGAATCTGGGGTGACGTTTTAGGAAACTGTTTTTGACAGGTTTTGCGGTTGGTTTGGCCATAGCTTCAGCGATGGCTTGTTGTTTGATTTGTTGAGATGACAATGGCTTGGACTGGGCCGTCGAGGCTTTTTTAGTAGCCTGCGCATGGTGGGCTTTGGCCACAATTGGATGATGGGTTGCCGGAATATCTGCGGGCTTAACGGTTGCTGGTTTTTTGGGCGCAGGTGTTGGATGTGGTGCGAAACGCGAGATGCTGCTGCTGCGAGCGATGTCCATAGTTTGGCCGGGTTTACGTCGAATAGACACAGGTTGAGCTGATGCTGGTTTTTTAGTAACGCGACGTATTAAAGTTTGGGATTTTTGCGGAGCGCGGTGAACACCGGCGGCTGGGGTTGGCTTTTTGGTTACGGCGGCGGGTCCCGTGGCTGCAGTTTGTTTGATCGGCATGCCTGTAACGGCGTCGTATTGTTTGCCGTTGACGGTAACTATCTTGTTTTTATTCATTGTTTGTCGGCCCTCGCAGTTGCACCTTATGTTAGTTACGCTTGGCGTAGCATTAACACTATATTAGAAAGCTTGAGCGATTTATGCAAGTTTTTTGATCAAATAATGTGCTCAGGCAGTATATGTTGGTATAATATATACGAACATGTATCGTCGTCCTTCCAAGAAAAAAGAACTAATTCGTAACCTTACTGTATATACGCTAATGACATCACTTGTCATTGCCGGTGTCGCAGCGGTCGTTTTGTTTATATTGGGATTTCAGTTTGACGCCAATAATGGCCGTGTCGAACAAGGCTTGTTAGTTCAGTTTGCCACTAGCCCTACTGGTGCAACCGTTGAGATTGACGGACGTACTTTAAACGGTAAAACTCCGACCAAAAGCTCGGCCCTGGCCGGTATGCATACATTTACTATGAAAAAAGATGGCTATGAGACTTGGACCAAAACATTAGACGTAAAGGCTGGAACGCTGTTGTGGCTGAACTATGCTAGGCTGATTCCAACTGATCGACCAACCGTGGCCGTGTCAACATATAAATCATTATTTGCAAGTCTAGCTACTGGCGATGGTCAGGCAATGTTGGTCCAACAGGATGAGGCCTCGGCGGCGTTTGGTTTGGTCGACCTGAGTGGTGATACTATTGCAGAAACAGCAATTAACATTCCAGCCGCTGCCTATAGTCAGGCTGCTACGGCTGGTGTCAAACATACTTTTCATTTGAACCAATGGGATACCGGTGGACGCTATGTTTTGGTTGAACATACATACGATGCTAAAAAAGAATGGATAATTTTAGATACCAAGGACGTTGCTGGTACTAAAAACATTACAGCACTACTGGGTATCGACATTAGCTCGGCTTGGTTATCCGGCACTAGTGGCAATATTCTGTATGTCCTGTCGGGCAGTGATATTCGTAAACTAGACTTATCGGCTGCGACGATTTCACGTACCCTTGTATCGGGCGTGTCTAGCTTTGAGCTGTATGACACGCACATTATTACCTACGCTGGAACCAGTACAACTGATCCTACGAAACGTGTGGTTGGATTGTATCGTGAAGGCGACGCCATGCCACATGTTTTGCGGTCGGTTGACGCGGCCGGCGCTGCGCTGCACGTTGCAACTAGTCACTACTTTAACAAGGATTATATTGCAATTTCCGAGGGAACAAAAGTTGACATTTTGGCCGGTGACTACCCTACTGCTAACGACGTCGAAAATAAAAGTTTAGAACTATATGGTTCGTTTGAACTTGCCGAAGGTGTTGACCGTTTAGGATTTAGTGCGGCTGGCAGTTACGTCCTGGCTCAGAATGGTTCTAAATTTGGCAGCTTTGATATCGAACACAAAACTTCGTCAGTATCATCTGTCGTAACTACGTCTGGTAACGTACGTCCACTGCAATGGCTGGATGACGCATATCTATGGTCTGACGCCGACGGTGTATTAACAACGCGTGAATTTGACGGTGCTAATAGTTTGACGATCAACAAATCGTTGACCGGCCAGGATGCGGTAATGACTAAAAACGGCCGATACATTTACAGTTTTAACAAAACTGATTCAGGCTATCAGCTGCAGCGCGTTCGAATTATATTGCCTTAGCTACCAAAGATTCGTTCTAGGAATGTCGGTGAATTACCAGGCAGTGTAGCTTTGTTGGCGTCGCCTGTATCGGCTGGAGCGGCTGGTGCGGCGCTAGGATCTGGACTGACCTGTTCGGCGGTCACTAGTAATCGATTAGTCGACGTACCGAGCGGCGTACAGGTTATGAGCGTAAGTACAGGTTTGGTCGTGGCATAAACCAGTTTATTGACTTCATTTGGTTTGACAACTTCTTTTTTGGTAATCGTGTAGGTGTAGCGTTTACTACTATAATTAGCATAGATTGTATCGCCGATGGCTAGTTTGTCCAGTTGGGCAAAGATGAATTTGTAATCGCCTGGATCTAATAGATCGTTGCTGCTATGCCCCGAGATTACGGTGTTGCCATTTTGGCCTGGATGGCTGCTTGCGCCTGGGATAGCAAAGTGTGCTACGCCCTTTTGCATGGCGGCCATTTGTGAATTGTAGTCATTGCCGATGTCATAAATAACTGGTACATCGACATTGATCTTTGGAATAATTAGACGAGGCTCTGGTGCGACTGTCAGGTCGGCATTCGGATCGACCACAATGTTTTGAGGGTCGATGCTGCCAGGTGTGATATAGGCCATGACGTTGGATATTAGAACGCGGTTGTATTGCAAGAACGCAAATGCCAGAACGACAATGACCGCAGCTGCTATTGGAATGAAATGGCGGCTACTGCGGATTTTCTTGGCCGAGGTTTGGACTTTTGATAAGAGTTTTTGGCGCAGATCAAACAAGGCTTCGTCTTTGGTTATGGCTTCATCGGCCGGTGGTAATTGTTCTGTACTCGAGAAATACCCTGTTGACACGCTAGTACTAGCGGTTGCCTGAGCGGGTTTCATTGCTTGTTGCAGGTGGTGTGTGTAATAACCTTCGTAATATTTTTGGTAATAGTTTTGCCAGGCGCTGTGGTATTGTTTCCATTGATCGGCCTCGGGTTGAGGGTGTGTCGAATGAGTACGATCGTACGGATTAACACTTTCTAGCTGATTGGTTGGATCGGTTGCTGGGGTCACCACCGGTGATGACGAGTCATATATTGCATCAATTTGAGAACGGACAACTTGGGCGGCTGCCTGTTGTTGCGATGAGCTAGTTTGAATAGGCTCGACCGCCGGTTGCGGAGCGAGTGGTGTGTTCACGTTCGCACTACTGTCGTTATCTGGTCTCATATCTATCTTCCTGTTGACATCTATTGTACAATACATTGGTGGCAACCGCTATGATGGCTATGGTTAATTTAGCTGTGTAGTTAATGGTAGACAATAAATTAAAAATTTGTAACACTGTGATTGTTGGGCGAGTGGCGGAATCGGTAGACGCGCTAGACTCAAAATCTGGTTTTCGCAAGGAAGTGGGGGTTCAAATCCCCCCTTGCCCACCAATCATAGTGCTATGTTTCGATCGTCTCTTGACATCTATGAGTTTGCAATCCTGCTTCACGCCAGGTATGAACAAGGGCCCCGGCGCCTTGTCATACTTGGCCTCCAGGGGATTACAAACTCATAGATATCAGCGACTCTACAGCGGTCGAGCAATCTTGATCATAGGATTAAGAGAGGATGTCCCCGCTAGGGCGAGCCGAACGCCATGGGCGTTTACCCCATAAAGTGGCCTCTCTGATCCTGTGACCAGGAGTGCGACCTAGTAAGTGACAACTCTTAACCTAGCAGTGATGCCGTGACGGATTCGAGAGGTTTGGTCGGGTTCCATAGCCAGAATATGGCGGCTTTGGTGGCGACACCGCCGCGCCAAATTGCCATTGGATTATCCCAGGGCGTCGATGTAACTTCACCATCGCTTGCTACTAGTAGTACGTCTTTGTGTAGGACGGCTAACGTTATTGGGTATGTGATTGTAAATTTATGAATCGCCTCGACTAGGCTGGTTAATTGCATGCTGAACGTCAGTACTTTTGGGTAGTAAACTAGTTGAAAAAGCTTTTGTAACTGGGCAAACGACACCACCAGTAGCGTATTTGGGCGCTCGACGAGTGTTTGTGACGAATGTCTGATCAAATCAACAGCATCGCGTGTAATGGTTAGCTGACCAGTATATTCACGTATTAAATCTTCGTAGACGATAGCCGTTTCGCTGTTGCGACCAGCATCACCAACCATTAATATGCCGGACGCCCACTGGCCTAGGGCCTTCATTTCGGTCAGACTATCGCGTGCCAAGCTGCCAGATGGATTGCTGGCACCAAAAACTGTGTCCGTAATCGTAGCCGGAATAGATTTACGTAGTACATCGGGCAGTAGTACCCGAATCTCGCCAACGCCAGCTGCCACGGCGCTTTGATATGCCTCGCCTACTCCGGCAAAACCCAGTTTATTACCACCGATAATGCCCAGGTTGCCAGATTGTGACTTGCGTTCGGGCTTGGACCAGGCAATATTTGGGTATAACGGTGTATCGGGAGTTTGTTTATGCCAATATGTAAGATTGTTCATGTGGGTTCAATTCATAAATCATATTTTTGCGTTCAACGACTATTTTCCAGCCTTTGTCTTTGGCGGTTTCAAATAGCTCTTTTTCGGGGTTAAAAGCGATTGGGTTTTCGACGATTGATAGCATACCGATGTCGCCGCGACTATCACCTACTGCTATACTACCGTCGAAATTAAGTCCATGTTCGGCAACTATCTTTTGTAAAATAATGTCTTTGCCGTCATGACTTTTAATGACTTCGCCAGTATAAAATTCGTCGCCGCGTGTGTAATGCTGGCCGATCCAGGTATCAAACCCGTATTTCTCGGCAAATGGTGCGACTAGCTCGTCCTGAGATCCCGATATGGCAATTAGAAAATAACCCTGCGATTTTAGATCGGCAACTAAATTACGGGTATAGGCGTATACGTAGTCGCCTAATCTTTCAAAAACTTGTTTGGCGGCATGTTCGAAATCGGCAATGCGGATTTGGGGTAATACGCGGTCGACTGCATCGGCCATGGCTTTCTCGTATTCTTTAAAGGCTGTGTCCGAGCGACGTTTTTTCCAGTTAATCTCTAGGTGGGCAAAATCTTTCATTATGTCACCGGAAATCTGATTACGAGACAGTAGTTCGTAGACAACTTCGCGGTAAAGCCCGGACCGAAATATCGTGCCGTCAATATCAAATACTGCAAATGGACGAGTTGTTATAGCGACTCCTTGATCTGGATGCTGACTGGGCAATGATCTGACCCTAGTACATCAGGATGAATATCGGCGCTTACAATTTGGTCCCTTAGGGCCGCGCTAGCAAGCCAATAATCTATTCTCCAACCAACGTTGCGAGCACGGGCATTGGCCCAATGTGTCCACCAAGTGTAAGCGTCGGCTTGGTCAGGGTGAAGCGTACGAAAAGTGTCAAATAATCCGTGATGCAAGAAATTATGAAATCCCTCACGCTCTTCGTTGGTAAATCCGTGTTTGCCAACGTTAGCTTTTGGATTGGCTAGGTCGATTTCGGCATGAGCAACGTTTAGATCACCCGAAAAAACTACGGGTTTGGATTGTTCTAGCATTTTGATGTGTTCCAAAAAGGCTGGATCCCATTGTTTATGGCGCAGATCTAGGCGCGACAGATCACCTTTGGAATTAGGTGTATAGACAGTTACGACCCAAAAATCGTTAAATTCAGCCGAGATGACGCGGCCTTCGCGGGTTGGGTCGCCGTAGCTGTCGCCTGCCAGGTTGTATTTGGCGGCGATATCATCGGCAAATCCGTTGATTACACTAAGGGGTTTGATTTTGCTAAAAATTGCAGTACCGCTATACCCGGCCTTGTCGGCGCTATTCCAATATTCGTGATAGTCGGGCAGGTCAATCTCGGCTTGGCCTTGTTTGGCCTTGGTTTCTTGGAGGCATAATATATCAGGCTGATGATCAGAGATAAACGATTGAAACGAACCTTTGTTAATGACGGCGCGAATTCCATTGACGTTCCACGAGTATAGTTTCATAGCCTTATTATATCCTAAAAATGGACCAAAGGTCGCTAGGAGTTTTTGATGGCGCGGTTAGCTTCGCGTTCTTGGTCACGGCGTTTGAGGGTTTCGCGTTTATCGTAGTTTTTCTTGCCCTTACCGATAGCAATGACAAGTTTGATAAATCGCCCTTTAGTTAGTAGACGTATTGGCACGATTGTCATGCCTGATTGTTTGCGGGCAGCCAGTTCGTCGATTTGTTTTCGGCGTGCCAGCAGTTTACGTGGCGATGTATCGATGGCGCGGGTTCCTGGTTTGTTGCGTTCGTTTAATTTTAGACTAAAACTAGCGTTGTTCAGCCAAAGTTCGTCGTTCCTGATAGTAACAAACGAGCCCTTTAATTGAATGTGACCATCGCGGGCAGCGCGGGTTTCGGGACCAGTTAATGCCAGGCCAACAACAATTTCATCGTTTTTGTCGATGGCATAATCAAAAGTAGCCCGTCGGTTGACAACGGCATTTGGCTTTTTGACTATTTTTTTCTTGTTGGCCATATGTATGTATTGTAACAGATTGGCTATATCAGAGATTTTGCAAGGTCGGCTAGTACTTGTGCCGATTTGTCCCATGAAAAACGAGTAACGTGAGTGTGACCAGCCTGGATTAGCGTAGCGCGGGTTTCTTGGTCGGATAATTTGGTGATTTGATCCGCGAAATCTTGCGGGTTATCTGGGTCAAAATATAGCGATCCTTTGCCGCCAACCTCGTGAAATATTGGCAGGTCACTAAGTACGGTCGGAATGCCCATGATAGCCGCTTCGACGATTGGCAGTCCAAAACCTTCGGCGCGTGATGCCGTAGCTAGTGCAAAAGCATTAACTAGCAGGTTTTGGTAGCTTGTTTCGTCTAGGCCACCATGAAATATGACATTGGCACCATCTGGTATTAGGTCGGACAGTTCGCTTAGGCGCGAATCAGAGATCTTGCTGACTAAATGGAGCGTAAAATCGTGCGGCAGATATTCCATCCCGCGGATAAGTAATTCGGCGTTTTTGTATGGCATGAATGATCCGATATAGACAATGTCTTTGGTGGTATTTTGATGCACTGCAGGTTTGTTGCCAGGTTGTGGGGCATTGTAGATAACAGTGGCCGGTTCACGCGTAAGGTGGTAATTAGTGATGTAATCACGTGAAGTTTTGCTGACTGTCGCCACGGCGTCAGCTGTGTTTAGTAGTAGTCGCTGTGGCCAATAGGCCATATGGAACAAACGCCAAATAATTTGGACAGGTAGCGGCAGAAATGTCGGTGGTTTTGGAAACTGATAATACGTGATATCCTGCAGGGTCAAGATTAATTTGTAATGCCTACCCCACGACCCCATCCATTGCAAGGGCGAGAACACTACATCGGCGCCCAGACGGTTAAGTGTTCGGGCGATAAAAAGTTCTCGCGGTGAAAACGGATGGTTAACAATTTGGTAGGGCACGCCCTTTGGCAATAGTTTTAGCTGGTCCTTGGAAAACACCAACATTGTGACGTCTTCGCCGGCTGTGTGCAGTGCCTGGATTAGGCTGGCGCCATAGCGGCTAATACCATCGTAGTAGTCAGTTCGAGTCCATCGCGCATCAAAAAAAAGCTTCATATCTACGGTCATTTTAGCATGGTATAATCATACGAGTATGAAAATTCTTATCGCCGCAGACCTTAATTTTCCAGTTATTAATGGCGTCGCCTCGTTTACGCGTAACCTAGCACGCGGCCTGGCGTCACGTGGTCACGAAGTCCTAGTTATATCACCTAGCCAGACCGGTAAACGCTACAAAGAAGTCGACGAAAACTACGTAGTCACCAGGACTTTGTCTGTCCCTTTTCCGCTGTATCAAAACATTCGCGTATCGTTGTCGCCAATGCGCGAGGTTAAAAAGATTATCGACGAGTTCGAACCTGACGTAATCCATATTCAAATGTTGATGTGGATTGGCCAGGCGGCTATGAAATATGGTAACAAGGTGGGTATTCCAATCGTCAGCACTAACCACGCTATGCCAGAGAATTTGATGGACAACCTAAAACTACTAGCGCCACTGGCTCGTCCGATTAACTACATGTTGCGCGAGTATGGTCGCAGGTTTCATTCCAAGGCCGATTACGTGACAATGCCGACCGAATCAGCGATTGATATGTTTTCGGGGTCCAGCAAGATGACGGTTCCCCTAAAAGCAGTGTCTAACGGTATCGATCTAAGCCGTTTTACCACCGAAAAGGCTCCGGCTGCGCTGTACAAAAAATATAACATTCCAACTGACCTGCCAATCGTTAGTTATGTCGGTCGTATGGACGCCGAAAAACACCTATCGGTGTTGGTCTATGCGCTTGACCGGGTACTAAAATCAGTCGACGTTCATATGTTGGCGGTTGGTGACGGTAGTGATGCCGATAACGTCAAGGCGTTGTCGCGTGAACTAGGGATCGCCGATAAAATTACATTTACTGGACGAGTATCGGATGAAGATTTGGAATCACTACACCGTGTTGGTACTGTATTTGCCATGCCTTCACCGGCTGAACTACAGAGTATTGCTACGCTTGAAGCTATGGCCAGCGGTAAACCTGTTGTGGCGGTCGATGCCGGCGCACTGCGTGAACTATGTCAGGACGGCGTGAATGGATATCTGTGTGATCAAGATAACGATGAGCAAATTGCCGATGGTATTGTCAAGATTCTGACAGATGACGAAAAAAGGCGTGATTTTTCGGCTGCTAGTCTAAAAATTGCCAAAACGCACGATATCCAACACACACTTGACCAATTTACTGCTATTTACGAAGATTTGATCAAATAAATAATTTGATAGCATCGGCAACTTGGTCGGGAGTTTCGTAGTGCGTCAGGTGGCCAACGCCTGTAATTACGTGCAACCTGGCATTTTTGAACATATTAACCAGTTCATGTTGTTTTTCTAGAGGTGTGATATCATCGATATCGCCTGCAATCAACAAGGTTGGTGTGGTAATGTTGGCGGCATATTCACGAACATTATGCGATACCGAAGTCTTGAAACTTTGTGATACCGATTCTGGATTATGGAAGCGACTAAAATATTGTCGATGTTGGTTATGAATGTATGACCGCAGTTTTTTATCATGAGTCTTGGCCATAGTAATGCTCATAATCATGACGATTGGTGTAGCTGATAGCCAGTGGTGGGATAATTTGCCGGGTAGCTTTTCGCCAATCCAATAATAAAGGATAGCCAGATTAGTAAGTAAGCGTTTTGGTCCTTCGAGCGCTGGCGCGCCAATTGGGTTAATTAGGATTAATTTTGTAATGGTTTCTGGAAAATCGGCTGCGTAACCGGCACAGATAATACTACCAAACGAATGACCTAGTAGAATGGGTTTTTGGTTCAGTTTTAGACCAGCAATAAACTGGTGTAGCCAAGCAATGTAACTGTCGATGTCATATGATCCCAATGACTCACCTTCTCCAAACCCTGGTAGGTCTGGAACGATAACATTGTAATTTTGAAATTGCTTTGCGATCAGATCTAGTCCATGGTGCGTACCGCGGAATCCATGGATCATAATTATAGTGCCGTGTTGCTTTGGTGTTTTAGCCATTAGGTATTAGTATACTAGGTTATTGTATCTGGTTAGACATAATTGCAAACGAGCTGATCCGACGAATCCCGCGCGACTGTTCGTATGACATTTCGTTTATGGCATCGGTGACTTCAGGGAAATTTTTGATATATTCAAACGCCGTATGTCCAATCTCGGCGTCCGAAGCACCAGCCTCGGCCAGATTAATACAAAGATCAAATAAAAAGTCAGCCTGGTGGTCGTAACCTGCAAATTGTAATTCGTCGCATTATACTAGACGCAACTACGCTAAACCGCTCCAGCGATTCGTTAGACGGTTCATGTATTTTGTTGATTAACTTTGGTGAGTAGATGGGTGTAACCGCGCACGGTGCATGATCTGCCCGATTGGTGATCGAGTGACGTCTGAAAAATTCTGCACCTCCATGCACATTTTCTCCCTGCATATATGACATTAAACTATCAATAGACGCGGTTGACAAGACAGATTTTTATATCGAACCTACAATATTAGTGGACTACCTCTATAAAAATGGTACACTAATACAGTTATGATCGCTGACATTACTATTACCGAAAAATCCTTTGGCCCCAAGGTCCTGATGCGTGGGATCCGTTTTTCGATAGATGACGGCGAAAAAGTCGGTGTGATTGGCCGCAATGGTGTTGGCAAATCTACGCTATTTGGCATTTTGGCCGGCACAGACAAAGATTTTACTGGTGAAATTATTTACAAACGCGGTACGGTTGTTGTTGCAACGGCCCAGGAACACCATGATATGGGCGATACCACAGTGCTTCAGTATGTGTTGCAAGGTCTGCCCGAGTACAGTGACCTTAGTCATATTATCGAGACCTATCCCCTAACTATGGGCGATGACATGAAATTAATCGATGAATACACGCAAGCTTTGATGCGGTTTGATGACAAGGGATTCTATCAGATCGAAGAGCAAATCGAGCGCGAACTGGATAATTTCCAATTGCCTGGCGTAGCGCATCGAGCCTTTGCCACCCTGTCTGGTGGTCAAAAACGTTTGGTCGAGGTTGTAAAGGTCATGCATAGTGATGCTCACCTAGCGCTAGTCGACGAACCTACTAACCATATGGACTACATCGCCAAGGCGCAATATGTCGAATGGATGAAAACTGCCCGTGAAGCAATGTTGGTTATCACGCACGACCGTGATGTTTTGAACGAAGTCGATCGCATTATCGAACTAAAAGACGGCGACAGCGTCAGCTACAAAGGTAACTATGACGCATACCTGAAACAAAATGCCGTCAGTACCGGTAGTCAAATGAATGATTTCGAGATGATCGAAAAGCGTATTGTCAACCTAAAGGCAAAAGTGATTGATTATCAGCGGCTCAAGGAAAAATCACGTAACCCGGGCACTATTCAAAAGTTTAAACGCCTAGAAGAAACATCGCGCAAAGAGCTGGCTGAACTGCAGGCCAAAGAAAAGCCGACATTTTGGATCGACAAAGAATCGGCTGCTAATTTAAATTACAAAGTTGCCGCCCAGTATGACAAATTCAAGGCTAAAAACATCCGTATGAACCTCAAAGACGACGAATCGCGCAGTAAGCATGTTTTGGTGACGGCTCGTGAAGTCTCGCTTGGGTATGGCGATACTCCCCTGTTTGATGGCGTCAATATTGACCTACGTGAAGGCGAAGCATTAGAATTTCGCGGTCGTAACGGTGCTGGTAAGACTACACTTATTAAATATCTATTAGGGCTTGATAGTAATGAAATTAAAAAGTTTGCCGGTGATTTCTCGCTGGACAACCACGTACGCATCGGTGTGTACGAGCAAGAAGTTGCACCGACCTATTTCCCACTGCCACTTGAGGGCGCTATTGAAAAAATGTATCTTGACCGTGGTCTTTCAATCTCGACAACCAAAATCCGTAACCTCCTGAGCGATTACTTATTTACTGAAGGTGATGGCAAAACGCCCGTCTCACGCCTGTCGGGTGGTCAAAAAGCTCGTTTCCAATTGATTTCGATGCTGGCAAATGATCCACAACTGCTGATCCTCGACGAGCCGACCAACCACCTGGACCTGCCCAGTATTGAAGAACTAGAAACGGCACTGGGCAAATACGCTGGCGCAGTGATCTATGTTAGTCACGATGGATACTTCCGCCAGGCGCTTGGTGGCGATGTATTGCAAATCGGTGCTGCATAGCTCGAGACCCGTTCGCTACCCTCACTCCTATTTTTATAAATCCTTGCTTCCCGCCTGACTCTTTCACGGGTCTCAGACGCCGGAAAGATCAGGGGTCCAGGGGATCCATAAAAACAGGAGTTTCAGCTTGCTTTGCATCTATATCTATTCATCCGGACGTCTGCAGATACCCCAGACCCGAGGGCTAACGCGCCTCACCTGCTTGCAGGCACTCGACATCTGGAGCTGCCCAAGAATAAAGCATGCAAAATAGTTGGGATAATTCGCGAGGACGTGTCCATTTCATTTAACTAAATGAATAGAAATGGACCGACTGAAAGGAGTTCCGCAGCGACCAACTTTTTGTGTACTTTATTCACGGCGCAGTGAAGCCGTCGAGAAGTTTTTGCTTCTTTTTACGACTAAAAAGAAGACCATTTGTTACTTTTGGTCAAAAAGTAAGGATTAAATTTTTCGCAAAAACTATGCTGCTACTGGCTCAATACCGTGTTTTTTAATTGCATCTTGAAGTTTTGGGCGGTCGAATCCCAGGATGATGTCGCCGGCGATGTCGGTCACAGGTACGCCGCTGTAGCTGCCGCCGTTTTTAGCGACTAGTTCGTCGTATGCTGATTTGTCGGCTTCGACGTCTTTGGCGATATACGGAATGCCTAGACGATCTAGCCACTGCATTTCGGTATGACAGAATGCGCACCAACTGGTGCTATAGATTGTGATTTGTGGTGTTGCCGTGTCGCTCATAATTATCCCCTTCTTTGTAATACTATACATTATACACTAAATTATTAATTCAAACCTATATCTACGGATCAGTATATTGTACAACACGGTGCTTATGCTATACTTATCCCATAACAACAGGGGTTAATTCGTGACAATTGTCGGTCCAATATTGCAAACAAACAAAACCACTACCCACTCACGTGGCTTTGCCTTGCCGACGATTCTAATCGCTTCGATAGTCATGTTGACTGTGCTACTGGTATCCGTCAGCAGCACCTCGACGATACGTACGGCACTAAACAGTCAATATTATGAGCAATTAGCCCATGTCGCCGGTGACGCTGGTATTGCCTATGCAGAGGCATGTTTAAATGCAAATGGTAATGTACCTCAGTGGAGTAACGCCAGTCCGTTGACACCAAACAGCGATTGTTCCGGTACTCTACTATCGACTGGCGCCGCTAAAGTCCTAGTAGTCGCCGGTGGTGGCGGTGGCGGGAATAACCATGCTGGTGGCGGTGGTGGTGGCGGTTTGATATATCAAAGTACATTTGGAGTCGCAGTGCAATCTTATCCGGTAACGGTCGGTGCTGGCGGTGCCGGAGGCACTGCAACGGGACTGGCGGGTACGAACGGCGGTAACTCGGTTTTTAGTACACTGACAGCTGTTGGTGGCGGTGGCGGCGGTGGTCGTATTGCCTCGAACTCTGTGTCGCAAGCCAAGGTTGGCGGATCAGGTGGTGGTGGCGCTGGTACGATTGACGGCGCTACAGGACTACCCGGTGCTGGCAAGGCTGGTACTTCGTCGCAAGGTAACGCTGGTGGTAATGGGTCATCTGATGCAACCGCTGGTCAGGGTGGCGGTGGTGGTGGCGCTGGTACTGCTGGCGGTAATGCATCTGGAGTCGCGAGTACGGGTGTGTCTGGAACGGGTGGTGATGGCGTTACTAATTCTATATCTGGTTCCGGTGTTTGTTATGCCGGTGGTGGTAGTGGTGGTCGTTGGGCAAATGTAGTTAACGGCGTCGGACTACCTGGGTGTGGCGGTGGCGCCGGTGGTAATGGCGGTGGTCCACATACGGGCGGTAATGGCACTGCTAATACCGGCGGCGGCGGCGGCGGCGGTAGTGATGGTGTCGGTAATGGCGGTGCCGGTGGATCAGGCGTGGTCATAATCAGTTATCCGACTGGAACTATCAACGCGGCTGGCGGTACGGTAACTAGCGTGGGCGGCAATACGATACACACCTTTACATCCAGTGGTACGTTTACGGTGAGTGCCGTAACTAGCTATTCCTGCCCTACTGACCCACGCTGTGTTTTAAGTACTAATGGTAATATTCGCAGTTCATTCAGTGTTGGTTTGCCTACGTTAGATAGCAACGGCAAGGCGGTTTCGATTCCAAATACAGGCTACGTAGAGATATTGCGCAGCTCGAACGGCGCAGTCTGGCGTCGTTACGAACAAAAATCAGCGCCAACCACAGCGGTACCAGATCTGTGTTCGGGTGAGGCTAAAAGCATTTATGGTTGGAACAATGCGGTGATCACTACGGGTGCTTATTCGGTGCCAGAACCAGCGGCTACGCCGATCACTATTGCGACTGGTTCATTAAACCCGGGCTCAACGTATTATCGTAAAGATTTTAGCGTAGGAACTGCTGGTACGTACACTCTAACCGCCGCGGCCGATGGTGCGTTCGAGGTATACGTTGACGGAACTGCTAAATTATCCGGACCAGGTTCGGCAGCTGCGACTAGCGCTGCTGTTAATTTGAGCGTCGGGTGTCATGCAATCTATGTCAGACTGACAAATGGCGGTATCGCCCCCAGTGCTATGTATATCGAGGCCAGTCTGAAATCAAATTCGGCATCTATTCCACTGGTAGTAACAGATACAACTTGGCGCGTGACCGCCGGAAATACGGTTCACTATTCATCGGCGAATTATTATGCCGATCCGGCTGCTTGGACGGTCGTTAGGGAATATGCCGATCCAGGATGGGCTGCGTTTCCAAGTGCGCGTAGTATCAGTACTACCCATAGTTATGACGGGTCAAACAATTACCCCGCGACATATGCATTTTTTAGGGATCAACGTACAGTTACAGTTAGTTCACCAACGGCGATAACGGCAACGTTCGCCTGCGATGACCTGTGTACAATGTATTTGGACGGCGAAGTGATAGCTAATGGTAATGCCGCCCTGCAGACCACTACATCACGCATTTTGCAGCCTGGGCCGCACAAGTTCGCTATTAGGTTACAGAATACGGGCGGAGTTTCGTATTTTTACTTTGGTGTAAAGCGAGATTCGGATGGCGCCGTACTCAGTCAAAGCGATCGTAGCTGGACGGCAGCTAATTTCTGGGGTCCAGTACAAGAATATTATTCATACGACACTAGCTATAGCGTCAACCCACTCATCGCTAATACCCCACCTGTCCAGGTACTAGTCGTCGGTGGCGGCGGTAGCGGTGGTACAAGTGCTGGTAGTCAAGGTGGTGGCGGCGGTGGTGGCGCCGGTGGGCTCGTCTATGACGCATCACACGCTATTATCCCTGCCGCCTACAGTGTTGTTGTTGGTGCCGGAGGCACTGCAGTTTCGGGTACGTCACTACAGGGTCTTAATGGCGGTGATTCATCATTTGACAATTTAATTGCATTTGGTGGCGGTGGTGGCGGCTCGATCAACGGAATATCAGCCGGTAGAAGCGGAGGTTCGGGCGGCGGTGGTGGTTACAAGGCTTATGCATTTCAAGCTGGTGCAATTGGTATCATTGGCCAGGGTAACAAAGGTGGCGACGTACTATCTAATAACAACGGTGGTGGTGGCGGTGGTGCTGGTGGCGCGGGTGGTAACACTAACAGTACCGGTGGAGCCGCTGGCGGCCAGGGCGGTATCGGCGGTATTGGTCTAGCTAATTCAATTAGCGGTGTAGCCGTGACCTATGCCGCTGGTGGACAGGGTGGTACTCCGCCGGGTGGTTTTGCAAACGGGGCTGCGAATAAAGGTAACGGCGGGTCGGGTATTTATGGTTCCTCGTCAGCCAGTGGTGCGGGTGGATCTGGTGTAGTTATTATTTCCTACCCTACCGGATCAATGACGGCGACCGGTGGCACGATTACGACGGCGGGCGGTAATACAATTCACACTTTTACGGCTAGTGGAACATTCACGGTAGTATCGGTTCCATAGTCATATCAACGGTCTGTACAAACGGTCAATACACTGTTAAACTATATCTGATATGACGCAGTCGCCTAGCACAAAAAAACAGACGACTAAGCAGCCGCCTACGACATCGCAAGCGGCGCTTTTGTTGCTACTGACTATTGCTGACACTACCTGGAGGACTTTTGTGCCGACAATTGGTGGCACGATATTGGGTGTAATGTTGGATAATTTAACTCACCGGGCACCGCTATTCACTACTACCTTGATTATTGTCGGTTTTGCCGTCGCTATTTTATTGGTAACACTACAAATTAAACGCGTCAGGAGCCACATGTGAACCAGTTTGCGGCCCTAGATTTACATATTAGTATTGCAGCCGAAGAGGTCTTTAAAATCGGTGGTATATCAGTTACTAACGCAATGATTACTGGATTTGTTGGTCTGTTAATCACGTTTGCAATATTGTTTTATGTTGGCGGTCGAGTCAAGCGTGGACACTATAACCGCTTCGTTGGATTGGTGCAATGGGTTTTTGAGGGTCTATTAAACTCGATCAATGATGTTGTGCCAGACAAGAAATTAGCTCGTAAGATTACGCCGCTGGCTGTCACAATTTTCTTTTTTGTACTAATCAACTATTGGCTAAGCGTTATACCTGGTTTGGATTCGATCAAGTTGTTTGGCGTGCCGATTATACGCAGCCTTACGGCCGATCTGAACTTTACACTTGGATTAGCGATCATTACTGTAGTAACGGTACAGGTATATGCCATTAAACATTTGGGCGTATTTGGTAACGCTGGGCGTTATTTTAGAAATCCAATCAAGGATCCGATTGGCGCATTTGAAGGTGTACTAGAATTAATTGGCGAAGTCTCGCGCGGAACGGCACTAGCCCTACGTCTGTTCGGTAATGCCTTTGCTGGTGAAGTGCTGCTGTTGGTTATCGCGGTCCTGACTAATTATTTTGCCAGTGTTACCTTGCCGTTTTTCATGGCGTTCGAATTATTTATCGGATTCATTCAGGCCTACGTATTCTTTATTTTGACCCTCATATTTACATCGCTGGCCGTTGCCGGTCATGGTGAGGCTGCGCACGATCATTCCCCTACCCCCAGATCTAAAGTGGTCAAAAAGGTGGAATGATATAATGAAGATAATTAATCAAAAAAATTCGCTATAGCGAAAGGAGTTATAAAAATATGGAACAATTAGCATTTGGACTTACCTACGCCCTACCTGCACTTGGTGCTGCAATGGGTATTGGATTTATTGGTGCCGGAGCGCTTAACGCATTCGGTCGCAATCCTGAAAAACTTAGCGACATCCGTACTTTGATGATTACGGCTATCGTTTTTGCCGACTCATTAGCTATTATCGGTATCATTGTGGCTATTATTGCTAAGTTCTTGGGTTAGGAGCTGTCTTGAATCATTTGCTGACACAATTTGCGACTACCGAGCCTGCTTCGGGTGGTATTTTTGAGGCACTTGGTATTGACTGGAAAACTTTGATTATTCAGATCGTTGCGTTCCTAATACTGGTATGGTTATTGGGTAAGTTTGTTTATCCATGGCTGATGAAATCTGTTGACGAGCGTCAGGCCAAAATCGAAGCCGCTACCAAAGCCGCCAGTGAAGCTCAGGCGGCCGCATCCGATGCCGAAGCCCAGGTAGAAAAGCTGCTGAAAAAAGCGCGTGGTGAAGCGGCTGATATTATTGCGACTGCTAAACTAGAATCGGCTGACGTCGTCAGCAAGAGCGAAGACAAAGCCAAAAAACGTGCTGATCAGATTGTCGCCGACGCCAAATCAGAACTGGCCAAAGAAGTCGTTGCGGCAAAAAATGCCTTGCACAACGAAACACTAGAACTAGTGGCCCTGGCGACTGAAAAGGTTGTTGGTAAAGTAATAACCGACAAAAACAATGACGATATCATTAGCGACGCACTAAAGGCTGTAAAATAATATGGCCATTCGTTTGTCTCGACGTAAAATAGCTGGATATATTGCCGACCAAGCGGTGTCTGGTGTTGATGCAAACAATCTAGTGCAATTACTAGCCGCGTTTTTAGTGGATAGTCGTCGCGTCGGCGAGCTAACTTTAATCATTCGCGATATTGAATACCAGTTAGCCGAGCGCGGTTTCGTACTGGCGTCAGTTGTGTCGGCGCATAAATTAAGCGCGGATACACAGCAGTCAATCATCGACATGGTCTCGTCGCAGACTGGGTCAAAATCTGTGCAACTGCAACAATTCGTTGATCCAAATGTGATTGGCGGATTCAAAGTTGATCTGCCAGGTAGACAACTGGACAGTACAATCGCCCACAAACTTACTCAACTAAGAACAAACTACAAGAAATAACGAGGAACAATATTATGGCAGAACTATCAGTAGCAGAACTTTCAAAAGACCTTCGCGCCGCGATTGAGAGTCTAGAAACACGCGAAGGATTAGAAAGCGTTGGCGTCGTTACGCGTGTTGGTGACGGTGTAGCATGGGTCCACGGTCTACAGAATGCCGGCTATAGTGAAGTATTACAAATTGAAACAGCAACGGGTGTTGTTGAGGCCTTTGCTTTGAACTTGATGGAAGACGAAATTGGTGCGGTACTGCTGGGTACCGATGCAGAGGTATCGGCTGGCAACGTTGTTCGTCTGAAGGGAACAAGTCTACAGGTTCCAGTTGGTCCAGAGCTTTTGGGCCGTGTAGTTGACCCACTCGGCCGCCCACTAGATGGCAAAGGTCCGATCAAAACCAAACAATTTGGGCTAGTTGAACGCGAAGCTATCGGTGTTATGGATCGTAAATCTGTCCATGAACCTCTGATGACTGGAATTATGGCAATTGATGCTATGTTCCCTATTGGTCGCGGTCAGCGTGAACTAATTATCGGTGATCGCCAGACGGGTAAAACCGCGCTAGCGATCGACACAATGATTAACCAGGCTAAACAAAATACCGGTGTGGTAAACGTTTACGTAGCTATCGGGCAAAAATCTTCCAAGGTTGCTCGTCTGATCGATCGCCTAAAAGAAGAAGGCGTGATGGATCAAACAATCATTGTAGCGACCAGTCCATCCGACCCGGCGTCACTACTGTATCTAGCGCCATATGCCGGAACAGCCATGGGCGAATATTTCCGCGACAACAAACAAC